>Ga0207674_10007829_pt1 | contig 12424 bp, 11 predicted proteins | sample KBSCornC72_FD_184303 | JGI IMG/M metagenome (GOLD analysis project Ga0207674, IMG submission 184303) | Corn rhizosphere microbial communities from Kellogg Biological Station, Michigan, USA - KBS Corn C7-2 (SPAdes) (version 2) | ecosystem: Host-associated > Plants > Roots > Rhizosphere > Soil ... | reverse complement strand
ATTGCCCCGGCTTCGATCAACGGCTTGAGCGCCAGGTTCGCCGCGGTGGGATAGCAGCCGGGATTCGAAATCAGCCGCGCGCCGGCGATCCGGCCGCGGCAGAATTCGGGCAAGCCATAGACTGCCTCGGAAAGCAGGTCGGGACGCGTATGCGGTTCCTTATACCAGTGCTGATAGTTCTCCGGAGTCCCCAACCGGAACGCGCCGCTCAAGTCGATGACTTTGGCTCCGGCGTCGAGCATGGGCCCGGCGAGATCCATGGATACGGCAGGCGGGGTGGCGAAGAATACCGCGGCCAATCCGGCCGAGCGTGCGGATTCGCCGGAGCAGGGCAGACGGCGCGGGCCATCATGACCCAGGGGGCGCGGCCGATCGTCGCCCTCGCGATGTTCCAACAGGACTGGCTCGACGTGCGGGTGGCGGGACAGCAGCGTAATTAGTTCGCGGCCGCTATAGCCGCTGAATCCAACAATTCCCACCGGGGCGCGGAACATTTTCTTCAGTATGCCACGTTCGGTTTTAGGGACGTTGTTCGCTGACGGAACGGTCGGCCAGTTCGCCGAGGATGGGCAGGCGGTAATCCACGTCGTGGCTGACCTTCATCAGCATGAAAATCCAGGCGCCGACGATGACCAGATGCAGGATTTGCGAAATGGAGCGGTAGAAAGGAAATCCGACCGTGGAGGCCGGAAAGGCGAGCATGGGGGCAATCACCCACTCGACCATGAGCCAGGCGGCGAACAGGTAAAGGCCCTGGAAGGCGTGAAAACGAAGCCGTTTCTCGGCGCGGAACCGGTCGCTGGCTAGCACGGCGATGGCGGCGATCCAGCCTACCCAGGGGATGTAGCACATCAGGGCGGCGTTGCGGTGGGAGATATTGCTCCAGAAATCCTGGACTCGGCCCGCTGTCGAATACCCGGAGGAGGATGGCCCCGATGAGGCTCCGGCCTGCGGAGTTCCACATTTGGCGCAGAACTTATCGGCGCTGCCGACTGCCTGCCCGCATTGAACGCAGTAAGCCATTGGTCTAAATTGGCGGCAAAAAGTTCGGCGGCCACATTAAACTTCAGGATAACGAACTCTGCCGCCGAACTCCGTCTTGCCGCTTAATCATTAGCTACGATAACGTTATGCGAGGAGTTCCCACAAGATGCCTTTTGTTCCTGGTTGCGGCCTGCGCTGCCCACGCGGCCAAGACCCTGGACATCTACTTCATCGATACCGAAGGCGGCCAGGCGACTCTGGTAGTGTCGCCGTCGGGGCAATCGCTACTGATCGATACGGGATATACGGGATTTGGGGGCCGCGACACCGTCCGGATTGCCGCCGCGGCCAAGGACGCGGGCGTCAAACGAATCGACTACCTGCTGATCACCCATTTTCACGACGATCACGTGGGCGGTGTGGCCAACCTGCTGGATCGGCTGCCGGTCACGAACTACCTGGATCACGGCATCAGCATCGAGACCAAAAACTATCCGACGCCTTACGCGACGGCATTCGCCAAGGGGCAGCATCGAGTGGTGGTCCCCGGTGACAAGATCGCGATCAAGGATCTGGACGTCACGGTGTTGACGGCAGGCGGTAAGAATATTCAAACCAAAGGCCAGCCGAATCCCAATTGCGCGGGGCTATCCGAGCAGGACGGTCCGTTGGAGGCTACTGAGAATTCGCAATCGGTTGGAGTGGTGATCGCGTTCGGCAAGTTCCGCTTTGTCGATTTAGGGGACTTGACGTGGAACAAGCAGCTCGCGCTGCTCTGCCCGGACAACAAGGTGGGCAAGGTGGATTTATATCTCACCACGCATCACGGCGGCGCTGACTCCCCGAAGGCCCTGTGGGGGATGGCGCCGCGGGTGGCGATCATGAACAACGGTCCGATGAAGGGCGGGGAAGCATTGGCGTGGCAGACCGTGAAGGCGTCGCCGGGCCTGGAGGATCTTTGGCAGCTTCACTTCGCTCTGGCGGGCGGCAAGGATACGAACGTGCCTGACACGTTCATCGCCAATGTGGATGCGAACGATCAGGGCAGGCACCTGAAGGTGTCGGCGCTGGCGGACGGATCGTTTACGGTGACGAATCCACGGAACAAGTTCACCAAGACATACGCTGCGAAGTAGCGGGCAGCAAGATATCCTGAAAGTTGCTGCTCTCCACCTCGACCTACTTTGTATTCCTGGTCGGAATCTTCGTCCTGTATTGGTCGGTGTCGCGCGTTCGTGCGCTGGCGCTTAGCGCGATCCTGTTCGCGAATTATTTCTTCTACGCCCGCTGGGATCTGCGTTACCTGGCGATTATCCCGCTGGCATCGAGTATCGATTACTTCATCGGCCAGGGCTTGCAAGCGACGCCCAATCGCGTCTTGCGCAGAATGCTGGTTACCGCCAGCATCATCTTGAATATCGGACTGATCGCTTTCGCCCGCAACTGGAGGCTTTCGATCACGCTGTCGTTTTACGCGTTCCAGGCCTTGACCTACACCATCGACCTGTACCGACGCGACAGCAAGGGAACCCGCAGCTACCTCGCGCACCTGGCCGCCGTATCGTTCTTCCCGACCATCCTGGCCGGGCCGATCACCCGCGTCTCGAGCTTAATCGACCAACTCGAAAAACGGACTCCCCTCGAAGCGAAAGATGGCGGACGGGCGCTGTTCCTGATCGGCCTGGGCCTGGTCAAGAAGCTGATGATCGCGGACTATCTGGCCGGCAACCTGGTCAATCGTGTCTTCGATTTCCCTAATCTCTACACGGGCGCCGAAAATCTGATCGCGGTGTATTCGTACACTTTGCAACTGTATTACGATTTTTCGGGTTACACGGATATCGCCATCGGATCGGCGCTGCTGCTGGGGATCAAGCTGCCTCCGAACTTCAACCGTCCGTACGCCGCGCATAACATCGCCGATTTCTGGCGTCGCTGGCACATTACGTTATCCAACTGGCTGCGCGATTATCTTTACTTCTCGCTACCCGGCCTGCGCTCGAAGTGGAAAATCTTCACATACTTGAACCTGCTGATCACTATGATCCTGGGCGGGCTGTGGCACGGGCAAAGCTGGAATTTCGCGATCTGGGGCGCGCTGCACGGACTCGGTCTTGTGGTGGCCCGGCTATGGCAGATACGAACGGGGCCGAGGCCTGCTGCGAGCGCCGTGTGGCGATTTGCCAGCATCTTTCTCACCGTTCACTATGTGGCGTTCGCGTGGATCTTTTTCCGCGCACCGAATATCGAGACGGCCGAGTCGATCCTGGCGCGGATCGCTTCGGGCACGGTGTCTTTCGCCAACGTTTCCCCGGGACTGTGGGTGATTCTGGCGATCGCGATCGTCGCGCACTATCTTCCCAAGAACTGGTACGACGTCAGCATCGATCTCTATATCCGCGCGCCGTTCTACGCGCAAGCGGTCGCCCTCGCGGCGCTGGTGATCGGATTGCAATATGTGGCGCAGACCGGCGCTGCACCGTTCATCTACACGAGATTCTAGAGATCGACATAAAGAGATGCTTAAGACGACACTGGCCTTGGCAACCTTCGTGGCTCTCATCTTGCTGCCGCGTGTGGTCCCTGCGTTGAAGAATTACGTGTCCCTCGATCCGCACGATATCCCCCTGGTGTGGGATTTGCCGGTTCCTAAACCCGATGCGATCGAAACCGATCAGGTCCGCGCCAGCCGGCTGGTAGTTCGCGCGCCTCAGAACCTGATCGACTCTAATAAGACGCTGGACCATTTTTACGCAGCGCTGCTCAAAGCCGGTCCCGTGCGCGTTTTGCATTATGGCGACTCGCCGACGACGGGCGACCTGATCACGGCCGATGCGCGCTCGATGTTCCAGAAGCAGTTCGGCGACGGCGGCACGGGCTTCGTTCTCATGGCCAAACCGTGGGCTTGGTACGCGCATCGCGGAGTGGATCTCGACGCCTCCAAGTGGACCATCGACGTCGCAGGCGACTCGGCGATCAAAGACGGCCTGCACGGGCTGGGCGGCGCAAGCTTTCAAGGATCATCCGATGCCGTGGCGAACTGGACCATCAAGGACGGCCAGCGTACGGCTGAGGTCGCGTACCTCGAACAACCCGACGGCGGGACATTTTCCTTTGAAGCTGACGGCACGAAATTGGGCGAAGTGCAGACGATGGCCGAGGAGCGGCGTCCTGCCTGGGCGTCTTTCGAATTGCCTATGGGGTCCAGGAAATTCACGGTGCGGGTCGAAAGCGGCCGCGTCCGGATGTACGGAGTGGAATTCAGCAAGAGCAGACCGGGTGTCCTCTACAGCAGCCTGGGCGTCAATGGTGCGAACATCACGCTGTTGAGCCACGCGTTCAATAATGCGCATTGGGCGGCGCAGTTGCATCACTACCGGCCCGACCTGGTGGTGCTGGCGTATGGGACCAACGAGAGCGGATTCCCAAAGTTCGTCGATTCTACTTGGGCCGGCGAGATGAAGGCGGCGGTGAAGCGGCTGCAAGCGGCTTTGCCCGGAACGTCGATCCTGCTGATGAGCCCCATGGATCGCGGCGAGCGCAACGACCGTGGAGAAATCGAGACGATTCAGGCGCTTCCGCGTCTGGTGAAGATTGAGGCGCGAGTGGCCGATGAAACGGGGGTGGCGTTCTTCAATACGTTCCAGGCAATGGGCGGCGAAGGGACCATGGCGAAATGGTACGCGTCTGAGCCTCGCCTGGTGGGCGCCGATTACATTCATCCCATGCCAGCCGGGGCGAAGATCGTAGGGGAGCTATTGTACGGGGCACTGCGGGATGGCTATAACGAATATAAGCTGCGACAATTAGAGCATAAGGAAGGCACCACCACGAAGTGAAGCGCTCGATCTATAGGCCGCTCCATATCTGTATCGCGCTGGTGACGGCCGCGGCGGCCGCCATAGCCGTTCAGCCGGCAAAATCTTCGGCATCCAAGAAAACGCCATCGAAGACAGCATCAAAAACGTCCTCGGGTAAGAAGAAATACGTTTCCAGCAGCGGCAAAGCTACGACCAGCAAGAAACGAACGGTCGTAAAGCAGGTGACCAAGAAGATTATTCCCGCCAAGCCCGCGGTCTCCGCGAAGGTCCGAGCCGCCGCGCATGACGACGTGTTTCAGACCGTCGCCAGCCGTGCCGATCTTCCAGTAGAAAATGCCGCCGCGCTGATTCCTTTCTTCGAACAGCTATACCGCCACCAGCGGGGTGAGGTGGCAGGTCCCTTGCGCATTCTGCACTACGGCGATTCCCACACCGCGGCCGACGAATGGACCGGCGACTTGCGCACGCGCTTCCAGGAAAAATTTGGCGATGGCGGCAGCGGATTCTCGCTGGCCGGTCGTCCGTGGAACACCTATCGCAGACTGGACGTACGCTCTGGATCGACTCGAGGGTGGCACAGCGACGGATTGGTGGGGCGCACGGGCGATGGCGTGTATGGGCTGGGCGGCGTCAGCATGTCCACGGCCAAGGCGCATGAAGCGGTTTATCTGGATGCGAATGCCGCTCAGTTCGAGCTGTTCTATTACCAGCAGCCCGGCGGCGGCACTCTGCAGGTATACGACAATGGCGTTCCGATGGAGCAGATTTCAACCGACGGCGAACCCGGCCCGGCATATTACCATCTCGAATCGGCCCCTGGACAACATCGCGTAGAGGCGGAAACGCTGGATCGCGGTCCGGTGCGTCTCTTCGGTTGGGTAGCGGAAAATACCACCGGTGTGACCTATGAAACGCTGGGGATCAACGGCGCAGAGGCGTCCATCATCATGGGATGGAACGAAGAAACGCTGCGATCGAATATCGAGCGGCGGAATCCCGCGCTGATCGTACTGGCGTATGGAACCAACGAGGCGGGCCGCAAGGACTGGACGCTCGAAAGCTATCGCGCGATGTATTCGCAAATGATCGCCCGGCTGCGGGCGGACGCCCCGACAGCGACCATCCTCGTGGTGGGTCCGGCGGATCGCACGCAGAAGGTGCGCAAGGTCGGTTGGCAGACCATGGAGAAGATCGACGTGATCGCCGAAGCGCAGCGGCAGGCAGCTCTGGCGAACGGCTGCGCGTTCTGGGATACGCAGGCCAAGATGGGCGGCAAAGGATCCATGCTGACCTGGGTGGCGGCCGGCATGGCCCAGGCCGATCACGTGCATTTCACCGGGCCGGGATATCGAATGCTGGGCGACGCCGTGTTCCGCGACGTAATGAACCAGTACGATGTCTTCCTGCAAGCACGGGCTGCGATTGTCGCGAACGCATCCGCCTCGTCACCATCTCCTGCGGATCGCCCATGACACGGGATGAATCCGCAGCGTCTGGACAAGTTTTGAGTGGAGAAATGTATTGCCCTCAGTGTCAACAGGAAGTGAAGGATCCGCTGACCTGCGGCGATTGCCTCTCGATGATCTGCCGCAAGTGTGGAACTCCGCTGGAACAAGTAGACGAGCTCGGCATCGGCTGACCGTCGCGTTGCCGGCCGCAGTGGCAGCATCGCTACTGCTGGCCGCGTGTGCTTCCGCGCCTCCCCAGAAACAATCCACCGGTACTGCCTACGCGGGACCCTCCTCTGTCAATCTGCGCGAAGACTTGGGCCCGCGGGCGAATACCGTCGGGACCGTGCAACATGGTGAAAAGCTGGACGTGCTCGAAATGCGGCGGCGATTCGTCCGGGTCCGGACGTCGAAGGGTCTAGAAGGCTGGACCGATGCGAATTACTTGCTGAGCCAGCAGCAGGTGAGCGATCTGGATCGCCTGGCGGAATACGCCGCGAAGCTTCCTTCACAGGGCTCGGGCAGCACGTACGACTCTCTGAACGTGCACGTCGGGCCCAGCCGGCAATCCCCCAGCTTTACGCAAATCCCCGAGGGAGGCGTGGTGGAAGTGCTGCAGCATCGCGTGAGTCCTCGCTCGACCCCGACGCCCCAGGCGCCGCCGAAGGCTAAATCCAAAGGCAAACAGGCTAATGCAAAGGCGAAAGCGCCCGCGCCAGTGAAGGGAGCCAAGAAGGGCGACGTGCCTCCGCCGGCTCTACCTCCTCCGCCGCCGGTGCCTGCGAACCTGGCTGAACTGTCACGGCCGCGCGCAGGGGATCTGGAGGGCGCTGGGAAGGAAGCTGCGGAGGCTGTTGCCGCTCCTCGGCCGCCTGCTGATGACTGGTATCTGGTTCGCACCCGCGATCGGAAAGCGGGGTGGGTGCTGGCGCGTCAGATTTCGATGTCGATCCCCGATGAGGTGGCGCAATACGCAGAGGGGCGTGTGATTACCGGCTATCTTTCGCTCGGAAAAGACGAGAAGGCGGGTAAGGACAACTGGTTGTGGACCACCCGGGCCGCAGGCGTACAGGATTATGATTTCGATAGTTTCCGCGTTTTCGTATGGAGCACGAAGCGCAGTCGCTACGAGACGGCTTATATCGAGCGCAATGTGCGGGGTCGTTTCCCCATCGAGGCTCAGGGTTCATCCGGAGACGGGATCGCGTTCTCAGTTGTGCTGGAGGATAAAGACGGCCAGGTTTACAAGCGGACGTATGCGTTCAGCGGATATCGCGTAAAGATGGTGGCGAAGGCTTCGTATCAGGCGCCTGCCGCGCCTCCTGAAGTCCGCACCACGCAGACGTTCGAGGAAGCCGCTGCAGCTCCCGAGCCGGGCTGGAGCGAGAAGCTTCGGGATATGCGTAAGCGGTTGTTTAAGCGCTAGTCGAGAGCGAACAGACCCATCGCGCGTTTGACCTTTTGGACGGTCTTGTGCGCCACCGCAGCAGCGTTTGCGGAGCCCAGGTTAAGCGCTTCCGTGATTTGTTCCGGAGTAATCTCGCGATAGCGCTTTTGGATCGGCTCCAGCCCGGCGACCACGGACTCGGCCACTTGCTTCTTAAAATCGCCGTAGCGCATGCCGGAGAAGCGTTCGCGCATTTGGTCGTTAGTTGCTTCGGTGAACGCCTGGTAGATCGCCAGTAAATTTCGCACTCCCGCGCCGGGATCATCGAAATCAACGCCGGGCTTGGAGTCGGTGGTGGCCCGCATGATTTTCTTGCGGATCACATCGGGCGGATCGAGCAGTGCAATCGAATGTCCGGAACCAGGCTCGGACTTGCTCATTTTCTTTTCCGGATCGTCCAGACCCATGACGCGTGCGCCGACCGTCGGGAGATGAGTGGCAGGCATCGTGAAGGTCTCACCGCGCTCGGGATAGAGCGAGTTGAATCGTTGGGCGATGTCGCGCGTCAGCTCCACATGCTGGCGTTGGTCTTCGCCGACGGGGACGACATCGGCCTGGTAGAGGAGAATGTCGGCGGCCATCAGCACGGGATATTGGAGCAGGCCATCGCTAATCGTTTCTTGCGCTTGGGATTTGGCTTTGTACTGCGTCATCCGCTCCAGCCAACCGACCGGCGTCACGCACGTCAGCAGCCAAGCGAGCTCCGCATGCTCGGCGACACGCGACTGGAGCACCAGAGATTTCTTGTCGATGCCGATCGCCAGCAGGATGCCCGCCAACTCCTGAACCTTGCCGTGCAGTTCTTCGGGTTTCTGGTAAACCGTGATGGCATGCAGGTCTACGATGCAGTAGATGCTATCGTAGTCATACTGAATCCTGGCCCAGTTCTTCAGGGCTCCCAAGTAATTCCCGATGTGAGGACTGCCTGTGGGCTGGATTCCGGATAGAACTCGTTTTTTCATTTCGCAGGGAATTCCTATCGTAAACGATGTCTCAACAAGAAGTTCACAAGCTCGACATACAGGTAGACAAGTGGGTGTACGGCGGCGAAGGCCTGGGCCGGATCGAAGGCCGCGTTGTGCTGGTGCCATTCGTTTTACCCGGTGAAACGGCCCGGATCGCAGCCGGCAACGACGTTCATGCCCGTTTGCTGGAAGTCCTCACGACCGCGCCCGAACGCGTCGAGCCGCCTTGCCCGCTGTTTACCATCTGCGGCGGATGCCACTACCAGCATGCTCCGTACGAATTTCAGCTCGCACGCAAAGTGGAGATCCTGCGTGAGCAGCTCCAGCGCGTCGGAAAGATCAAGTTCGAAGGCGAGATCGGCGTAATCAGCGGTCCTCCGCTGGGCTACCGCAGCCGGGCTCAGTTTCATATAGCGAAAGAAAAGATCGGATACCTGGCCCCGCGATCGCATGATTTGGTTCCAGTGGAGGGCGAGTGCCCGGTGTCGTCGCCGCGTCTGAATCAGGCGTTGGCCGAGATGCGCGGCCGTCTTAGCGACGCGCGATTTCCGAAATTCGTGGAAGCGTTAGAGATTTTCACCAACGAAACCGACGTCCAGATCAACGTGATCGATGCGGAGAGGGCCGTGGCGCGGCGGTTTTACGATTGGTGCGAATCCAAAGCCGCCATCGAATACGAGACCTCGTTCGGAACCTTCCGCGTGAGTCCGAAATCGTTCTTCCAGGTCAATCGGTTCCTGGTGGAGAAACTGGTCGAGGCCGCCTTGCCGCAGCCGGGTGGCGAGACGGCCTTGGATCTGTACGCGGGCGTGGGGTTGTTCGCGCTCCCGCTGGCCCAGCGCTTCGCCACAGTGACCGCAATCGAATCCAGCTCTAGCGCCGCAAGCGATCTGGTATTCAACATCGCGCGCAGCGGAGCCGCTGTCCGCATGGAACAGACTCGCGTCGAAGACTACCTGGCACGGTTGGACAAGACACCCGATTTTGTCCTGGCGGATCCGCCACGTACCGGATTGGGCAAAGACGTTGTGGCGGATCTGGTCAGGCTCGCACCGCCTCGCATTACCGTGGTTTCCTGCGATCCGGCCACGCTGGCGCGCGACCTGGCAGGGTTAACCGGCTACCAGATTGAATCGATGACAATGGTGGACCTGTTCCCGCAAACCTATCATCTGGAAACTGTTGTAAAACTCAGCCGCAAGTAAGCTATTCCGCGACGCTCTGGTACTTCCAGCCTAAAGTTAAGGCGTAAAGCTGACGACGGTTCTAGGTATGGGACCTGAGTTCTTTGTTGAGAATTTCGTTCGCTTTTTCGACTACGTTCGCATCGCAGGCGGGCTCCATGTGCCCGGAGGTGCGGCCAAGCAACTGCAGATACTGCATACCGGGACCGTGCTTGCGACCACGCCCGTAAACCTCCCTCTGCCGGGAATTGAGGCGAAGTGTGGGTTCGCCGTGTCATTTCTTGCGCCGGAGTTCAATCCTGGTGACGTGCGTCTCGTGTTCGAGCTGGAGGATGGATCGAACTATCAAATCTCGGGAACCGAGGTAGCGCATACATATCTGCGCTCCGAAGCGGCTGGAAATCGGTGCGAGGACCAGTTTTTTAGAAAGCTGCGGACCCCGGGCTTTGACCGGGTGCTCGAGATTGGCAGCCGGGCCCGCTCAGAAATCAGTCGCCGACATTTGTTCGAGGGTAAACAGTATACCGGTTTGGATGTGGTCCAAGGGCCGAACGTCGACGTGGTCGGCGATGCGCACGCGCTGTCCGCGCACTTCGATCCGGAAAGTTTCGATGCAATGTACTCGGTCTCCACATTCGAGCATCTCGCGATGCCCTGGAAGGTCGCGTTGGAAGCACACAAGGTGCTACGGCCGGGTGGCCTGGCGTACTTTGTGACGCACCAGTCACTCGGAATGCACGAGCTTCCCTGGGACTTTTGGCGCTACTCGGACACCTCCTGGAACTCCCTTTTCAATTCGTATACAGGCTTTCGCGTTTTGGAAACGTTCCTGGGGAATCCAATGATGCTTGTGCCCTTCATCTATCACGATCACTGGAAGGGTTACGAGGGCGCAGTCGGGTTCTCAACATCGTCGGTGCTGGTCGAGAAGTGCGGACCCAATAGCATGGAATGGAACCTGGACGTTGCCGCTGTTACAAAGGGCCTGTACCCAGCGTAGGAGCGGCGTCAGCGCCTTTTGTACTTCCAACAGCCTTCGACGTGGTCGTCCACCATGCCGACCGCCTGCATGAACGCGTAGCAAATCGTCGATCCGACGAACTTGAATCCGCGGCGAAGCAGTTCCTTGGACATGCGATCCGATTCCGGCGTTTTCGCGACAACCTCCTCGCGGGTCAAGCCGCTTGGCTTTCGCAGAGTCTTCCCGCCGGTGAACTGCCAGATGAATTTGTCGAACGATCCGAACTCGTCCTTTGCGGCAAGAAACGCCCGCGCATTCAAAACCGAACCTTCCACCTTCAAACGGTTGCGGACGATCCCGGCATCCTCCATCAGGCGCTCCAGGTCGCGCTTTTGGAAGCGGGCGATCAGCTCCGGGTCGAAATCGCGAAACGCCTTGCGGAAGTTCTCGCGTTTGCGCAGGATGGCGATCCAGCTCAATCCCGCCTGAAAGCCTTCTAACAGCAGCATCTCGAACAACTTACCGTCGTCATGCTGCGGAACTCCCCATTCTTCATCGTGATAGGCCGCATACAGCGCATCGCCCGAGTCCGCCCACCAGCATCGAGACTTTTCTCCCGAACGTGTTCGAGGCATGTTCCGCAGAGTAGCAGGTTGAGAAATGGTGGTCCGGGACGCTATCCTAGAATTTCCTGAAGTATTCCCTGGAGAGAGAATGTCCTCGATCGACGTTCCGCTAAAGAATGGCGGCTTCGGCCGGACCATGCGCAAAGATGCATGGTGGGTTGAGCCGCTCCTGGTTTTTCTCGGCTACGCGCTGTTTATCGCTTACGCGAACTACGCGATCATCAATTACAACTGCGGCGACAGGCCTTGCTTCGAAGTTCCGGGCACAGGGTATTTATCGCCAATGTTTTCGCCCTTACTGACCCGGCAAGTCCCCTCGTGGTGGCCTTCGTTCGCACCTTTCTTTGGGACGACGCTGATCTTGTGGGCGCCCTTAGGATTCCGCTTCACCTGCTACTACTATCGCGGCGCCTATTACAAGGCTTGGTGGGCCGATCCGATCTCCTGCGCTGTGGGCGAGCCTCGCAAGACCTATTGGGGTGAGCGCAAGTGGCCGCTGCTGTTTCAGAACGCGCATCGATATTTCCTGTACTTCGCGATCCTCTTCATCTTTATCCTTACCTACGATGCCTGGAAGGCGCTCTGGTTTGACGGCCCCAACGGCCCGGGGACGCAATTCGGCCTCGGACTCGGTTCGGTGGTGATGATTATGAATCCGATTTTTCTCGGGCTGTATACGTTCGGCTGCCACTCTTTGCGGCATCTGATTGGCGGGCGCAAAGACGTGCTGTCCACCAGCCCGATGCGGAAATCGTGCTATGACTGCGTGTCCGGACTCAATCGAAAACACATGCTGTGGGCCTGGATCAGCATGTACTATGTGGGCTTTGTGGATCTGTACATCCGCCTGTGCGCGATGGGCGTCTGGACCGACTGGAGAATCTTCTAAATGGCGGGTTATCCAGTTCACGAATTCGACGTCCTGGTGATCGGCGCGGGCGGCGCGGGATTGCGCGCGGCCATCGAATCCTCCGCGGCTGGCGCGAAA
>Ga0207674_10007827_pt1 | contig 12425 bp, 11 predicted proteins | sample KBSCornC72_FD_184303 | JGI IMG/M metagenome (GOLD analysis project Ga0207674, IMG submission 184303) | Corn rhizosphere microbial communities from Kellogg Biological Station, Michigan, USA - KBS Corn C7-2 (SPAdes) (version 2) | ecosystem: Host-associated > Plants > Roots > Rhizosphere > Soil ... | reverse complement strand
AAAAAAAAAAAAAAACAATATAATGGCGAAATAAAGAAAAGAAGCAACTGCACCAGCATCCACAAAAGGATAAACAGCAGGTTTACCACCAATATAACCCAAAAATACAAACACACAAACTAAACAGCTGATGGACAATTTATATAAAGCCGAAAATTTAGTTTTCTTAGTTCCCAATAAACCTTCTGTTAGAGGTAACAATAAAAATACAAAAATAGCGGACACCATGGCAATAACACCACCCAATTTATTAGGTATGGCACGCAAAATCGCATAAAACGGCAAAAAGTATCACTCTGGTACAATATGAGTAGGCGTAACCAATGGGTTCGCCGGAATGTAATTATCGCTGTGACCCAACAAATTAGGATAAAACCCAAGTAAACACACTACCAATAAAATAATGACCAATAAGCCAAAACTATCCTTAACGCCAAAAAACCGACCGAAATAAACTATATCATTAGGAGACTTGACGCCTAAAGGATTGGTGGATCCATTTTCATGTAGTAAACTCAAATGTATTAATACTAGCCCTATAATAATAAAAGGCAACAAAAAATGAATACTAAAAAAACGATTCAAGGTTGGATTTCCGACAGAAAAACCACCTCAAAGTCAATATGCTACCGGCTCACCAATAAAAGGCACTGCTGTAATTAAATTAGTAATAACAGTTGCACCTCAAAAACTCATTTGACCCCATGGTAAAACATAACCAACAAACGCAGTCCCCATCATTAAAAAAAAAATAAAAACGCCGGAAAGTCACAAAAAAAAACGCGGTTTAAAATGTGACTGAAAAATTAAACCTTTGCCAATATGCAAATATAAAAAAATAAAAACTAAAGATGCCCCATTTGCATGTAAATAACGAAGAATAAACCCACCTTTTACATCTCGCATAATATGTTCCAGGCTTAAAAAAGCAAAATCTATATTTGCAACATAATGCATAGCTAAAAAAATACCACTCAATATTTGTACTGCAAAAAAAATACCAACTAAAGACCCAAAGCTTCACAGATAGTTTAAATTTGAAGGCGTTGGATACGTGACAATATGGTTAAAAAAATGTGTAACTAAATCGCTAGGCGCCACGACAGATTTATTTTTTTTTCCAGATAACTCTATAGTTTGCTTATACATCAGATATCAAATGATTGGATACAGTGCTTAATGAGGGTTTATAGCGTCATTTATATAAATAGCTGTTAAAATAATAAAAACATACGCTTGTAAAAATGCAATAGCAACCTCTAACACAAGTACTACAGTTACAACTAACCAGGGTAAAAATCCGAGAAAAAACCAAAACTCTAGCGTTTTAAAAGCAGCAAACGAAAATCCAATCAAAATCTTTAATAAACCATGACCAGATAACATATTTGCAAACAACCGAATCGATAGACTAAAAATACGCGAAAAATACGATATGATTTCGATTAAGATTAACAGGGGCGCGATAAATAAAGGCGTCCCAGTAGGTAAAAAATTCGATAATAAATAAAATCCGTTATGGAACAAACCCATAATATTAGCAGCTAAAAAAACAGTTAGTGAAAAAAAAAGTGTAACCACAAAAGAGCTCGTAACAGTAAAAGTAAAAGGAAATAAACCAGCAATATTTAAAAATAATAAAGTTAAAAATAAAAAAAAAACAAAACTAATATTAGAGTTTTTCTTTTGTAAAACATTATCTTTTAAAATATTAACAACTAAGGCAAATAATGATTTAATCAGCAATAAAGAAAAAATGGGAATCTTTCTCGGCGCGGGGCGACGTGTAAAAGACCTTGGTTTCAGTCATCTTCTGTAGCCTAACACTTCACGCATTAAAAGATATCGTCCAAAACGCCAATTAGTAGTGTAAAAAACCCGCCTCAGATTGAGTCGAAATCAAAAAAATAAACTAACGATGATAAAAAAATGAGTAATATTTAAATTTACTGGTAAAAAACCAAAACCAAACAAAGATACAGGGCTAAAGATATCAAACTGCTCTAACGCGTCACGTAAAACCATACAATAAATAAACTTTATTTACCTATCCTTTATCTTATACCAACAATAAAAACATTTTATTAAGACCCCCACCAATAAATTGCTGTAAACAAAAATAATCAAACAACGTCCACAAAATGCCAATACCAGACCGCTAAATCAAAACCTATGTTATTTTGAGAAACTATAGATACTTCAAAAGTTTCTTGTCATAATCTAAACAACGTTAAAATTAAAAAAATAGTACCAACAATAACATGTAACCCATGAAAACCCGTAGTTAAAAAAAAAATGGAACCATACACACTATCATTAATGCTAAAAGGACAATTCATGTATTCAAATAATTGACAAGCAGTAAAAAGCAATCCAAGAAATATCGTATAACATAAATAAATAGACGTTGTAATAAAAAAGTTGTATAAAAAAGCTCGATGTGCAACCGTTAAACTAATGCCAGACGATAATAAAATTACAGTATTGAGAAAAGGCACGTCTCAAGGACTAATCACAGATATCCCAACCGGGGGCCAAACACCATAAATAAAAACCGAGGGTGATAAACTATAATGAAAAAATGATCAAAAAAACGAAAAAAAAAACATAACTTCAGATAAAATAAACAGAATCACCGCAAAACTAAAACTTCGTTGCATTAATATAGTATGCATACGTAAAAGCTCACCTTCTAAGATAACATCGCTCCCCCATAATAACAACGACGAGACAAACAAGAACAAACATAAAAAAATCATATACGAACATTCGGGTACATAACGAAAAAAATTAACTGTCGTTAATAAAAGAAACATAATTGATGCCGCCGTAACAAACGGCCAAGGACTCATAGGTACTATATGCATTATATGCCTTTGTACTTTCATAGGTAACATAGCTAAAAAAAAATCATTTTTCAAACAAATTTGTTCATAACTATTACGAGATACTAACGAGTATAATAAATGCATCGCTTCCACAGCTAAAAAAAATTTAATTTATTATTTTACAAAGGATTTTAACGCCCCTTCTATTATAGCACTAACTAATGCATTATCTAACTTATCAGTCACCTTAAAGCGACCACGATAATTTTTAACATAAAAAACGTTTAAATATTCTAAAAAACTCGCTACGCTCGAAAGTTCCATAGTATCCAAATAACCACGTAATCCCGCAGCGATTAAAATAATTTGAATATCGATCGACAACGGCGCATATTGGCGTTGTTTTAGCAATTCAACTAAGCGCATACCTCTACTTAATGTATGCAACGTAGTTTCATCCAAATCTGCTGCAAACGATATAAAAGCTTCAACCTCCCGATATTGTGCCAATTCTAATTTTAAAGTACCTGCAATTTGCCGCATAGCAGTAACTTGTGCAGCAGATCCAACCCGACTTACCGACAATCCTACATTTATAGCTGGCAAAATACCTTTATTAAATAATTCTTTCTCTAAAAAAATTTGACCATCTGTTATAGAAATAACATTCGTTGGAATATATGCGGATACATCTCCTTCTTGTGTTTCAACAATAGGTAATGCTGTCAACGAACCTCCACCCAAGGCCGTACTTAATTTAGCCGCCCGTTCTAACAAGCGCGAATGCAAGTAAAACACATCACCTGGATAAGCTTCGCGTCCAGGAGGCCTTCTTAACAACAATGAAATTTGCCTATATGCAACAGCTTGTTTGGAAAGATCATCGTAAATAACTAACGCATGTTTGCCATTATCTCGATAAAATTCACCAATTGTACAGCCAGAGTAAGCAGCCAAATATTGTAAAGAAGCGCTGTCAGATGCAGTTGCTGCCACAATTGATGTGTAAAAAAAACAATCTTCTTTCTTTAAATTACTGACTAATTGAACTAAAGTAGATTTTTTTTGTCCAATTACAACATATATACAAAAAACGCTATCTTTTGATGCACTTTTATGCTCTTCACGTTGATTTATAATTGTGTCGATGACTATGGCACTTTTACCTGTTTGACGGTCTCCTATAATTAATTCGCGTTGTCCTCTTCCTATTGGAATCATACTATCAATAGCTTTAACGCCGGTAAACAAACTTTGCCGCACCGATTCTCTAGCAACAATACCAGGCGCCTTAATATCAATTAAACTGCGGTTTACAAAACTACTAGCAGGTAAACCATCAATAAAATTACCGAGACTATCAACAATACGACCTAAATATCCATCTGTGCCGGAAGAAATTGAAACAATTTGTGATGTACCCGTAACAACATCGCCAACACCGAGTAACGCATCATTACCAAAAAGTACAACACCAACAGTTTTTTTTTGTAAATTCATAGCCAACCCATAGATCGAATCTTTAAGCAAAACTAATTCATTCGATTGGACGGATGGCAACCCATAAACAACAGCAATACCATCTCCAACAGTCAAAACAAAACCACTTTCATAAATTTCACGTTGTAACACTAATGAAGAAAAGCTGCTGGACAACGCCGCTAAGATATCCTTATGTGAAACTTCATAAGTGACGAGATTATTAAGATTTTCCATACCAATTAATACAGTATCTAAACTTTGAAGATGCGAATCTAAAAGTTGTTGAACTTTTTCATCACCATCTTCTGTATTTTCCATAAAAAAAGCGGTAAAACCAACATCACTAAAGGAAGTATACAAGGCACTAAATTTCACAAGATCCACAGTTGCAGTAAACAAAGCTTCGGCAGAAACACCCTCATGAGTCTCTTCCAAAAAGGAATCAATTAAAACGTCATCTACATAAAAACTATCACTCGCTGCAAGTTCATTTACAACATCAACGTTACTAAAAAGACTCATGTAAGTTTCAATAAAGTTGGTATTCTCCAAAGCACTCAGTTTATGAACATAAAGTTCCAGGAAAGTATCTACCTGCGAGGCCACCGCCGAAACATTTGTTTTTTCGGAAACGACATCCTCGATTATACCGCCTTTTAAATAGCCGATCAGACTCATTTACAAAGAGAAGTACATTCCTTCCAATAATCAATAATAAAACTTAAAAACCAAATAGTAATAAAAATGTAATCATTAACCCAAACAACGCAATTGCTTCAGTTAAAGCAAAACCTAAAATTGTATACACAAAAAGAGTTCGTTGTTCTTGCGGATTACGAGATAACGCAATAAGAAAAGATCCAAACAAAATTCCAATTCCAGCGCCAGTACCTGCCATTGAAATTGCCGCCATGCCTGCACCAATCAATTTAGCTGCTTGAATTAACATTAAATTAAAATTTAAAGTAAATAAAAACAAAATCTATTGTACAATCTTAATAAAATAAAATTTACTGTAATTTCAAATAGATAATAAGCCCACTTTAGGATAAAAATTTGTTAAACTAAACTTACGATTTTATAAAACATAAAATTCACAACCTAATTCGTTTTATTCTAAAACACCATGATTATAAGTTATATAGGATAAATTTCATATTTAGATTAAATCAACATTTCTTAATTCTTAATGCGGCTACAAAACATACAAGTTAATTTAAAAAAAAACAACGATAATAATTTTAACACGCTGAATTAATTTTCCTCAGTCCTTTCGTACTAAAGTCAACATCCTAACAAACTTAATAAATAAACATCCGACAGATAGGGACCGAACTGTTTCACAACGTTCTGAACCCAGCTCGTGGATCGCATTACTGGACGAACAGTCCAACCCTTAAAATCTCCTTCAATTTTGGGTAGCAATAAGCCGACATCGAGGTGCCAAACTCCTTTTAATATGCGGACTATCAAAAAGAATCAGCCTGTTATCCCTAATGTACCTTTTATTCGTTAAGCGATAAACGTGTCCACCAAGATTTATCTGATCGCTATAGCCGACATAAAATCCCTGTTCAACACGTCTGTTTCACAGTCAAATAAACTTCTATTATTACACACTACAAAAAGTAATAACTTTCGTGTATTTACCTTATGCACACTCCCGTTACTTTTTAGGAAGCGACCGCCCCAGTCAAACTGACTGTTTTGAACTATTTAACAATAATTGCTATTAGTTTTTCAATCAAGCTAAAGTAGTATTTTAATACTTTGTAAAAGCCTGGGCTTTTTAACAATATTCCTACTTATACAGCATCAACTCGTCAAAAAAACAATACAAAACTTCAGTAAAGGTATATAGGGTCTTTTCGTCTAGTCGGATTTTTTCGTATCTTCACGAAAATTCCAATTTCGTATAAACTACAGTTGAGACAGTAGGACAGTCGTTAAACCATTCAAGCGCGACTGAACTTACCAGCCAAGGTATTTCGCTACCTTAGAACCACGGAGCTGCCGTTAAACCGGGCTTTAGCAAAATAAAGCTAACGCACAATAATGTTTAAGCGCCGATTACTTGGCAGGCCTCAGGCCTTATACAATTTAAATCTAGTTTGCAAAGCCCTGTGTTTTTGTTAAACAGTCGCTATCCTATTTTAAGTGCCCCTTTTACAGGCTGTCTTTCGAACCAGAAATTTGCAGAGTTCCTTAACTATAGTTCTTTTTAGTATCTTATATTAGCTTTAATTCATAAAAATCAGCTCACCTGTGTCGGAATACGGTTCGGTTTTATATAAATAATTAAAATATTTTTTTAAAAGAGTGTTAACTACACAACAAACACAATGCTTCTTTCTGCTATACAAATATAAACTGCACAGATACAATATATATATACTCTCATCAGATAATTCGTTTTAAACGACCTTTAGAGACCTAAAATGATATGTAAAAAATCCTATTCCATACACAAAAACCTTGAGCTTACAGCCAGTTTTATTTAAACTTTTACACTACTCATTCATACATTTTTACTTTTGAACGATAAAACTAACTCACAATCAGTATTATCTAAAAATACCAATAGACATTGCTATACTTATTCCAAATATAGCTTCCATAGTAAATACATATAATCAACCTTTTTATTATTCAAAACATCTTGCTACCTTTTTTTTAACCAATGCTAAAAATTTAACTTCGGCTTATTTCCTGTTTACTATTTACTCCGTTGCATTGTCAATATTTTAATTTATTCAGATATTTGAGCGTAAAGGCTTTCTTTAAAAGCTAACTGCTCCCAGGTCTACCTCTTAGTCTACATTAAAATAAAATATTTTTAACAATTAATAATAATTATGGGCCTTAGTTTAAATTCAGAGCTGTTTCTCTTTTGACAAAAAACCTTCGCGCATTCTGTCTGACTACCTTCTAATCTGAAATTTTTCTTTATAAAAAATTTTATAGCCGTTCTGAGTTTCTTTAGATATATTAACATTATCACCATATCTTTAAGAGTAAACTCTAATACAACGTAAATTAGAAAGCGCTCTACTTCAATAGATTTCGCAAAAAACCAGCTATTACCATGTTTGATAAGCCTTTCACCCCTAATCATAAATTCTCCGAGCATTTTGCGACATACACCGGTGCAATCTTCTCCCATAAAGCTCACGTATCATTGTAAGAATTTATTTATGATTAGCTCACATAGTTTCGGGTATATTTTATAATTTTAGACAATTTAACTACAAAATGAAATTACCTAAACTAGTTACTTTTAAAAAAAATTAACCATAAAAAATAAAATATGTTGTACGATCATTATACAAAAGGTACGTCGTTAATTTTAAACCAAATAAATAACAAACTGCGACATTATTTACAATTTTTTTTATCTGTAACCTCACCAAAAATTTCAACTGCATAATTAACTATCTATTGCAATTCCATCCTTCACAGCGCAATGTACACTATCGGTCATATTATAAATTCCATCTAATATTAGAACGTGGATGTCCTTACTTCATAAAAAAAACTAGCGTTTCTCATATTAATAATAATATATATATGTATTCCAACGAAAAGCCCATTTCAACGTTTAACTGCCATCACAAATTTTTTTTGCACTCTATGTTTGCTAAAATGGATTTCAATTATTACGTTCGCTCGCCACTACTAGTAAACTCTCCTTAGATTTTTGACTAACTGGTTACTTAGTTGTTTCAATTCACCATGTAGCAATATTATATTTACTGATTCCAAAATAAAAAGTATTAATTTGTTAAGAAAAAATATTTTCAATAAAAAAATGTGTTTAAACATACAATATACCACAATAATCTATTATAAAACACCATAAAATCTTTGAAATTTAAAAAAAAAATTAGCATATATGCTGTACCAGCCATCCCATACGAACAACAAGTAATAACAACTACCGCATAAAAAACTAATCGAGGTCACCATGGGATCGGAATTAATTTTGTACGAAGATTCCAAAAAAATAAATTCAGCTACAGATTCCTCTACAACTACCTTGTTACGCCTTCATTTCAGTCCCCCATTTGTGATTAGAAATAACTACCGATAAATTTCAACTGTATTTCGAAAAATTATCAAGTAACATTACCGGCACAAATAAAATCCCAAAACGCAGCGGGCGGTTTGTACTAAGTTCCAGTACCTATTCAATGTTTCAGGTAAAACATTTACTTGCGATTCCTTTTTCATGTTTAATAATAAGACATAAACAATCTAAACTAAGGCAAAAATTTTCTTTTTAAAAAAATGCCATTGTAGCGCGCAAGTCCTTTTTTTATAACTGCCGTAATTATTTATCGTACTCCTCTTCTACAAGCCCCCATATTTAATAAGCTTAAAATCCAATAAAAAACAATAGAAAACAAAAATTACCGCGACTCCACACAAAAAAACTGCACAGTACATGTTTGGTTATCCAGAAAAAACTAACATAATAAAAATATAATTATAAAGCTACTATGTTATCAAATCCAATAGAAGGGGCTCCTAAATTTTTATAAAATTAAGGGTTTCACCCGTTATAGTGAGTAAACCAAAAAACACAAGTCACGGGTTTAGGCAATAACCATGCAGCAAGTTACACTCACACGCAATGTGACTTACATCATACCGCGTTTAAAGGGCATCAGCTTTTACAAACACTACACTCATTGTATGTAATTAAACATTAAAAGCTTCTCAACAGATTTCCAATACACAAAGAAAATCGTATCCTTTACGAATGTTATAAAAAAAATAGCCTTGTGTTATTGTATATGCATGCTACACCGCGCGTTCGAAACTTCCGTCAATTCATTTAAGTTTCAACCAATTTGTAGTCCCCAGGTGAAGAGCTTACTGCGTTAGCGAAGAGATGAAAAAACTCACCCCGAGCTCTTATCGTTGACATTTTGGACTACGAGGGTATCTAATCCTCTTTGCTCCCCAAAAATCCGTAGATCAGTGTCAATATAATATAGAAAACTGTCTTCACAATTGGCTTTCGTACAAGTATTTTTGTTTTTCACGACTACTCTTGCAATTCTATAAACCACTACTATATTCAAGATTTATTTATAAAAAACGCACGTCTAAAAAAGTTTTTTAGCCTTTTACGAAAAATAAAACAAATCAGCCTACCTACGCTTTACACCTAATAAAGATGAATAACGCTAGTACTAGTGGTATTACCGCGGCTGCTGGCACCACTTTGGCAAGTACCTTTTCGCATTCTTTACCTCTGCTGGCGGCATTATCTTCGTACTCGCTAATAAACAAAACCAATTAGTTCAAGTTTATTAGAAACAATTGCAGTCGAAAGAGCTTTACAATCCCATATAATCTTCTTCACTCTTAAATCATTTTCCGATCAGGCAATACGCCCATTGTCAAGTATTCCCCACTGCAGCCTTGAAAAACCCAAGTGCGTCCCGTTTTCAGTGACGCCGTGACTGTCCGGTTTTAACTACCAACTAGAGATTATAACTAAAATGCAAATAAATGCACCATCTTGTTAATCTCGAAATTAACCCTCAAATTGCAAAAAAATCTTTTACATGTATTCGCTAACATAATTAACTATTCCATGACAATAAGGTAGTATTAAAAACATTACTCACTCGTGCGCCACACAACATATATATCTACAAAATAAAAAAACATGTCTTTGACTCGCATATGTTTTATAAGCATGATTATAGCGTTCATTCAGAGCCACGATCAGACCCAGTTTTGTTTTTATAAAAAAATTTGTAAAAAAAGAACCTCCAGTTCTATATTCCACACACTAGCAAATAATAAATATTTTCTGGGTGGCAGGATTTGAACCTACGACCTTTTAGCTCCAAACTAAATATTCAACCTTACTAAACTTCACCCAGAATTACCAATACAATTAAGCAGGCAAAACAATAGCAACCGAGGGAAATGGGACTTGAACCCATATATTTAACTAGACAGGCTAACATTCTACCTTTGAATTATACCCCCTAGAAAAAATGCTCAGCAAAACTTAGAATCGAACTAAGTCCTCTGGATTATGAGCCCAGCGTGCGTCCTTTACACTATTTTGCTATAAGTATAAGTTGCTGGTTACGACCGGACTTGAACCGGCACCTTCAAAAAGATTGGATTTTAAGTCCAACGCGTCTACCAATTCCGCCACATAACCCATACACTGCTAAGAGAAAGGCTTTTCTAAAAATATAACGCCATTACTATTACCCTTATGAGGAAGGTGGGACTTGCACCCACAACCATTGACTTAAAAGGACACCGCTCTACTATTAAGCTACAACCCCTTCTGACACCCAGCCATAGGCCATAGGGTAATAAAGGAATTGAACCTTTGTTTGATGGTTAACAGCCACCCGTTCTACCATTGAACTAAATACCCACCAAACTATTAATGTAGTTATACACAAGACACGAGCCAATGCCATTCTTACAGACATAAAAAAAGCATCCCGATGGGCGCATAATGGGAATTGAACCCATGTCAACCGAGTCACAGACGGTTATAATGCCACTATACGATATCCGCCAACCTAAAAACGTGTTAATTTCCACCTTTTTACAAAAAATTTACACAAAACATAGAAAACTTCGGCAAAAATTAAACCAACTGCAATGAGAGGTATGGGATTCGAACCCATGAAGGATTTTTCCACTGAATTTACAGTCCAGCCACGTTGACCACTTGCGTAACCCCTCACACAAGTAAAAAAGCATTCACATATTCTTTTATATATATATAGCGTAATATTGTGAGGCGGTGGGGCAGACGGGAATCGAACCAGTTCCATAACTGTTATGAGCAATATATTCTACCATTAAACTACAGCCCCAGCACTTTATCCTCTCCCACCACTTATTAAATTTCAATTTATCCGTAGAGTGAATAGAAAAAAATTTAAGGTGACGAAAATTAAATTCAACGTCCAACATATTAACAAATTAGACGATACCATAAAAAATTGTTATAGACTTCCAAATCATAATCGTATGTAAAATGTTTACCTTTTTATTTTAAGACAACAAGACTTAAAAACTATTCAAACGGATAGAGGCTAAACACCCCCAAATATCAACTCGAAACAGGGCCAACGATCCCTATGCAAATAAACCGACACAATGAGGTATAAAAAATTGGCACGAGGGGTACTGGAATCGAACCAGTAACTTCGAGTTTGAAAACCGATATTTTACCACTCAAACTAACCCCTCCCACCAACCCCCTCACACGGGAACTTATTCAAAAAATACACGACGCGAAAACTACTTTATTGATAAAAAAACTGTATAAGTAAGTAGTACCAAGTAGTACAAAATAAATAATAACGTTTATTCCAATTAAAACGCACCTGAACGCGCGACGACCAGCAGCCCATACAATAGCTACCTCATATTTTATAGCCCTAACTCATGATAAAACATCAGCTTTGAATAAACCAAAGAATAATTTTTATAACAACTCATTAATGAACTAATGATAACAGTAAAATCATATTAGGCCAAAAAAAACTTTCTCTTAAACCTATGAGACCTAGTAACCTGCGAATAACAACGACTCAAAATCAGATTTTAACAAGCTGATCTATATCTATACAGTATAAACCAAATCATTATTTTCTTTTAAAAAAATCATCAATAATTTTAGATAAACATCATAATAGTAATATAATCCATATCCAGAACAAAGTTATGAAACAACAAACACAAAATACCTACAAAATTTACCATTCTATGCAAGAACAGTATCGCATCAAATTTTGACGTTAAAAAACCAATAACACATAACACCCACTTTGAAACAAGCATAAAAAACATTAAACATGTAATATTGACCGCTACCAAATCAGACATTATTCGACAGAGAAAACGAAAAACCAAAATAACTAAACTTAAACCCAAACATAAAATTTAAAAACACACAACCAAGGAGATAACACCAATGTATGTAATAAATACAACTTAGTTATAAGCTAATTAAAATATTTTCAAAGTAAGCAACAAACAAAATAAACAAAGAAAATAGATGCAAAAAAAGACTAATAATAAAAAATATAACTAAACACTTAGAGTAAAAGGTTGTAA
>Ga0207674_10007824_pt1 | contig 12426 bp, 10 predicted proteins | sample KBSCornC72_FD_184303 | JGI IMG/M metagenome (GOLD analysis project Ga0207674, IMG submission 184303) | Corn rhizosphere microbial communities from Kellogg Biological Station, Michigan, USA - KBS Corn C7-2 (SPAdes) (version 2) | ecosystem: Host-associated > Plants > Roots > Rhizosphere > Soil ... | reverse complement strand
CTTCGAGATGCCGATGACGCGCAGCACGCCCAGCGAACGGCGCAGCTCCTGTACTTGCAGGAGCACGATGGCCGCGAGAAATGCCGCGCCCGTCAGGATCGATAAGAATGAAATTGCTTTGTGAAAGTTCGAGATCACAACGAACGTCTGCGACGATTGCCGCGCCACATCGGCGGCGCGGTACGCGCGAAAGCCGAGCTCGGTGGCATTCAATGCGTCCACCAGTGAATCCGCATTGGCTCCGGACGTGAGCGATAGCACCACACGGCTCACCTGGTCGTCGCGGCCGCTGAAGTGTTCGAGGTCGGGAAGCGGCATCCAGGCCTGCCGGCTCGTGCGCGAGATGCCGGCGGGATCGGGCGGTGGTGTGTAGAAACCCGAGACGAGGTACGGTTGTGAAGACGTCGCGCCCGGCAACCGCAGCTGCACCGTGTCGCCTGCGGCGAGATTCATCTCATGTGCCAGCCTGGATTCGAGGATGATCGGGGACCGCGCCGCATCAGCGGCGTGAAAGTGTGCCGACAGGCACGCAAGAAAGCCGGCGACGAGCAACCAGCGGAAATTGGTGACAAATGACATGAATTGCGTTTGGCGGTCTGTTCGTTTACGTTCTTGCACCGGATTGTATCAGACTCTGAAACCATGAAACTCGTCCTCTTCGATATCGACGGAACGCTGGTCGACTGCGGCGGTCAGGCCCGGAATGCGTTTGCGGATGCGTTGCAACATGTGATGGGGACCACAGGCGGCCTGTCGCACTACGATTTCTCCGGCAAGCTCGATCCGCGCATCGTGATGGATCTGCTCACCGGCATGGGCCTCTCGCGCGACGAGGCGAAGAAGAGGCTCCCGGAAGTGCGCGCGGAATATCTCGAGCGTCTCGAACGCGACCTCCACGTGGAAAAGATGCGGTTGCTTCCCGGTGTCGGTGAGCTCCTGGACGCGTTGAGAATGCGCAAAGACGTCGCGCTGGGATTGCTCACCGGAAACTGGGAGACCGGCGGCCGCATCAAGATCGGCCGCTACGATCTCAATGGCTACTTTCCCTTCGGAAGCTTCGGTGACGACGGCATGGACCGCAACGAATTGCCGCCCATTGCACTCGAGCGGGCCAAGCAGACGCACAACCATGAGTTCTCCGCAGAGGACGCCGTCATCATCGGCGACTCGATTCTGGATGTGGCGTGTGCGCGGGCGCATGGCATCCGCTGCCTGGCGGTGGCCACCGGAAAGACATCGATGGACGACCTGGCCGCGACCAAACCCGAGTGGCTCGAAGAAGATCTCTCGGCGGGGACTCGGCACGAAGCCTTTCGTTGACGTCCCGATCTGAAATTGTCACTTGAACGGTGTGCGCAGCGCTCCTATAATCAGGTCCACACAACTGCTATCAAGTCTCGCCACTTCTAAAATTCACGTCCTGATTGCCCGCGTGTCCCTGCACGCACAGCCCGGGTTGGTTACATATGATCGCCCTCGAAGCAATACGAGGCTTGCGCTCCGCTGCTGTGCTCGGCGCCTTCGCAGTGCTGTTGTTCTTGTTGTCGTGCTCGGACGACCCCATATCTCCACCCATCGTTACGCCACCACCGCCGCCATCTACGGGTAGTCCCTCCGTCAGCTGGTCCTTCGACGCGGAGGCCGAAGGCGTTGCCGGTGCCGCCGCCTCCTCGACGGGTGCGCTCGCGGTCAGCGGGCGCAGCACATACCAACTCGTCAGTGGTGCGTGGGTGCCGGTTGCGCCCGGCAATTCGGCCAGTGATATCTCGGTTTCAATTGATGGCGAGCTGTTCGCGCTGAATCGCGAGCGCATCGACCATCTGGTTGGCGACGAGTGGGTCAAGCTCCTGGATGTGAACGGCCAGGGAGAGTTCTTCGCAATCCAGGCCCAATGGGCCTACAACTCGGACCACGTGTTTGTCGCCACGACTGACGATGATGAAGAGTGGATGTTCGCGTTCATTACGTTGCTGGAGTGGAACGGCACCGGCTGGAAAGGGTACGAGCTCCCCTACGCGGCGGCGGATATCTGGGGCACGTCACCGACGGATGTGTTCGTCGTAGGCCAGCATGGAATGGTGGTTCATTTCGACGGCGTAAAAGCGACGGCATTCGCGAACGTAACCGCAAACAATCTCCTGGGCGTGTGGGGCACATCCGGTTCCGATGTTTACGCGGTGGGTGATCAAGGCAAAGTCGCGCATTACGACGGCGTGAATTGGACCGGACTGACGCGGCCCACCACCTTGCCGCTGTATGTGGTCCGGGTGATCGGCGGGCAGTTGATGGTGGGAGGAGCGCTCGGAGCTTGTTTCCGCTACAACGCCGGGGCGTGGGAAGACTTGTCCATCGCGACCGCCAACAAGATCACCGGACTTGTCGACGATGGAGCTGGCGGCATCTACGCCACGACCACCTCCGGTATCCTTCATCTTGAAAATGGCAAATGGCGTTACGCGTTTGGCTCGTCGGGCGTGAACATGCGCGGCATCTGGTGCGACCCCGACGGAGGCGTCACTGTCGTCGGTGATATCGGCGTCATCGAGCAGCGCGACGCCAACGGATGGCACCCCGCCTATGCGGGCGCCTCCGGTGACCTATGGCAAGCCGTCAGCGGAACGTCGGCATCCGACATATACGCCGTCGGGAGAGACGGAAAACTCGCGCACTACGACGGCACCGCATGGAGCCTGCACCCGTCGGGAACCGGCACGCACTTGAGCGCCGTGTGGGCTGCGCCCGGGCGCACCGTGATCGCGAGCAAGGGTTCGATCCGCGAGTGGAGCAACGATGCATCGGTAGCGATGAACGGCACGATTCCAAGCAAGGACATTGTCGACATGTGGGGGTCGGGACCGGACGACATCTACGCCGTGGGCGAATCTGGCCTGCTACTTCACTACGACGGCTCGCAGTGGAGCAAGGTCGAAACGGCTGTCTCCACCTGGTTGACGGGAGTATGGGGAAGATCGCCGAATGACGTATTCGTGGTGGGGTGGTCAACGCCGTTCGACGCGCCCACTCGCTACTATGCCGCCACCATTTTGCACTTTGACGGCAATGTCTGGACGCGCATGCCGGATGAAGGCGTTACCGCGCTGGATCGTGTGTGGGGATACGACGAAAGCAATGTCATCGGGGTTGTGTCGTCCGAAGCTGCGTTGTTCGACGGTCACGCATGGACGCACCAGAATCTGGCGGGAGCCTACCAACTGGATGTGTACATGACTGACATCTGCGGTTCTCCCGGCGGCGACATTTTCGCATCCAGTACCAGCGGAGACATTCTCCGTCTGCGCGTGACTCGGGGTGATGGCAAGTGATCTGTCGCTCACTTTGTTTGGTGCTACTGCTCGCGATCGCCACGCTTGCTTGCGAGAATGATGGCGGCGAGATCGCGCCCCCGGCGAACACTGCTTCCAACCCGGCGTGGCAATGGGTTCTGCCGCGGCCCACGGGTGTTGACCTGACCGAGGTCGCATGGTCATCGAGTGCCACGGCCTTTGCGGTTGGTCGTCACGGAGTCATTCTGCGTTCGCAGGATGGCGGGCGTAACTGGACTGACATTGCGAGCGATACGGACAAGGGGCTGTTGTCGATCGCCTTTCGGGGTGCAACCGGCGTGATCAGCGGCGAGGACGGAGAGCTGCTCGTCACGAACGACAGCGGCAAGCAATGGCGGCGCGTGCAAACCGGGACACGGAATGACCTGAACTCGGCCGCCATTACGCCGTCAGGCGATGTCATCGCCGTCGGTGAGTTCGGAAAGATCGTGCGCATTGCGCATGACGGCACTTCACTCCATGCCGCCAACGAAACCTGGGAATCCCTCATGTCGGTATCCTTCATGTCCGACGATGACGGCATTGCGGTGGGAGAGTCGTCGCGCATTCTTCTCACCCATGACGGGGGCCGGACGTGGTCGCTGGTGGCAGATGTGCCGGCCGGCTACCTCCAGGCGGTGCATCTGGAGGGTGGGAACGCGGTGGCGGTGGGCAACGGGGAAATTGTTCGTTCGACTGACGGCGAGACGTGGGACGTGGTGTACGAAACTTCCTACAAGGGACTTCAAGGGTTGTTCTACATCGATGATCTCGTTGCTGTGGCGGTGGGAAACCGATCCATCGTCCGTACCATAGACGGTGGTGCCACATGGAACGAAGTTGCCTCACCCCCGCATATTGTCCTCAGTGGCGTGTCGTTTGCCGATTCGAAACGCGGTATTGCCGTTGGTGGCCAGGGTGTCGTCCTGATCACCGAGGACGCGGGCCTCACGTGGGAGCAGCCGCAACAGGATGACCGCGGACGCTATTTTCGCACGGTTCAATTCATAAACCAGGACGACGGTGTTGCGGTCAGCGACGGTGGTGCGCTGGGCGGCATGGTGTACCGAACGAGCGATGGCGGTGATTCGTGGCGTGTGACGGGAACGCTTGCCGACTACGAAGTTCCCACGGCTGCGTTCGTGACTCCGGAAGTGGGCGTAGTTCGTGGTAACGGCGGTTTCGAGGTCAGGCTGTTGCAGACCACCGATGGCGGCGATTCGTGGAGAATCACGTTGGAAAACGCACGGGGAATCGATCAACTCGTGTTTGCGGGAGGGACAACTTTGATGTCGGTTGGCAACGGAATGCGTCGTTCTGTCGACGCCGGAGAAACATGGACGTCGCTGCCCATCGACGTGCCCCTCGCCAGCGCCGCCTTCACGAGCGGTGGTGTCGGCTTCGCCGTCGGAGGCAAGGCGGTGCTGCGCTCCAACGACGGCGGGGCGACGTGGCTCACGCTACCCGATGCCCCGGTCTCGAGCCTGGTTGCAGTGTGTCCGATCGATGCAACGACGGCATTCGCCGCCGGATACGATGGCTCGATTTTGCGTTCCGGCGACGGTGGGCAGTCGTGGCGAATACAAAAAGGCACCAGCGAGGAAAGCTTGGGCAGCATCTCGTTCGCGAACCGCAACACCGGCTACATCGTGGGGCGGTGGGGTTCCATTTTCGAGACGTCGAACGGAGGCAAAGAGTGGCGCCGTGTCGCGCTCTCCGATGACTTTTTCACAGCCGTCGCCGCGCGGTCGGACGGCTCGGCGGTGCTGGTGGGAAGCTACGGGATGGTGCTGAAAAAGCCGGCGCGAGAGACAAAGTGACGGGTCGCCAGCCTCCCACTTTCGCCTTGCTTCGAGCCCCGATCGCCTCTACTATAGTCGAGGACTCTTTTAATGCTGGTCCGGGAGACCAGCAAGGGGTCGAAGTGGTTGAAGCCACTGGCATCGGCGCGTCGCTGCGCCGCCGCTCTTACCCCTCCTGAAACGGTCCGGAGGGTTTTTTTGTGCCCTCCGATGGTCTCCCGTGGCTCATCCGGGCGGCCTCAAAGCCCCGGCGACCCTGGCCCGAACCACCTCTGAAGCCCATGTCTGTCTATTATAAAGCCGTTTTGCTCGACAAAGACGCCATCCGCCGCGCCATCAAGCGCATTGCCCACGAGATCGTGGAGCGCAACGGCGGCGTGGATGACCTGGTCATCGTCGGGATTCGCCGCCGCGGCGTGCCGCTGGCCAAGCGCATCGCGGACACCATCGCGCAGATGGAGGAGTGCAACGTCCCCATCGGCGCGCTCGACATCACGCTCTACCGCGACGATTTCCAGAACGTGCTCAAGCATCCGCAGGTCGGGAAAACCGAGATCAAGGAAGACATCACCAATCGCGTGGTGGTGCTTGTCGACGACGTGCTCTTCACGGGCCGCACCATTCGCGCCGCGCTCGATGAACTGATCGACTTCGGGCGGCCCAAAAAGATTCAGCTCGCGGTTCTCGTGGATCGCGGACATCGCGAGCTACCCATCAAAGCCGACTACGTGGGCAAGAACGTGCCCACATCCGAAAACGAAATGGTCGAAGTTCACCTGGAAGAAATCGACGGAGACGACGAAGTGCTCCTCGCGGAGAAAGCGTCATGAACCATCGCAAGCACCTGCTCGGTCTGGAAGGAATGAGTGCCGAAGAGATCACGCGTTTTCTCGACACCGCCGAATCCTTCAAGGAAGTGTCGGAACGCTCGGTGAAGAAGGTGCCCGCGCTGCGCGGCACCACCGTCGCCAATCTCTTCTTCGAATCGTCGACGCGCACACGCATCAGCTTCGAGCTGGCGGAGAAGCGCCTCTCTGCCGACAGCGTCAACTTCACCACCTCGGGCTCGAGCGTATCCAAGGGCGAATCGCTGCGCGACACGGCGCAGAACATCGAAGCGATGCGCGTGCAGATGATCGTCATCCGGCATTCGGCCGCGGGTGCGCCGCACTTCCTCGCCAGTCTTCTGAACGGCAGTGTGATCAACGCCGGCGACGGCGCGCACGAGCATCCCACCCAGGGACTTCTCGACATGTTCACGCTGCGCGAGCGCTGGGGAAGCTTCGCGGGCAAACGCGTCGTGATCGTCGGCGATCTCGCGCACAGCCGCGTGGCGCGCTCCAACATTCACGGCCTCGTCACCATGGGCGCGGAAGTGGTCGTGTGCGGTCCGCCCACGCTGATCCCACTCGACATCGAGCGCCTCGGAGTTTCTGTCGAAGTCGATCTCAAGCAGGCGCTGGAAGGCGCGGATGCGGTGAACGTGCTGCGCATCCAGATGGAGCGTCAGCAGCGCGGACTGTTCCCGAGCATCGACGAGTACGCGCGCCGGTGGGGCATCAACCGGCAGGCCCTCAAGAACGCGCACAAGGAGTGCATTATCATGCACCCGGGTCCGATGAACCGCGGTATCGAGATCGCGCAGGATGTGGCCGACGGTGAAAATTCGGTGATCCTGGACCAGGTGACCAACGGCGTCGCCGTGCGCATGGCCGTGCTCTATCTCCTCTCCGGCGGCTCCGCGCTCGAAAACGAAGAGACGACGCCGCAACAGACCGAAACGCGCGTTCGCGAAGGAAAACAGGTGGCCTAAGAGGTGCCATGATGAATCTCAATCAACTCTCACATCGTTCGTACATCATCGATCACGTCACCATCGTGGATCCGAAGAAGAACGCGGCGTACGCGGGATACATCGTGGTGATGGACGGCAAGATCGACGCGGTGGAAAAAGGTCGCGCCAAAGAATCGTCGCTGCCGGTCTACAACGGCGGCGGATTGCACCTGGCGCCGGGCTTTGTCGACATTCATGTGCATCTGCGCGAACCCGGGTTCGAGTACAAGGAGACGGTGGCGACGGGTGCGGCCGCGGCCATCGCCGGCGGCTTTACCTCGGTGGCGTGCATGCCCAACACCAGTCCGGCCATCGACGATCGCGCGGTGGTGGAATTCATTCTGAATCAGGCCAAGCTCGCCGGCCTCGCGCGCGTGTATCCGATTGCCGCCGCCACCAGGGGCCGCAAGGGCGAGATTCTCTCCGAGTATCATGAGCTCGTCGAAGCGGGCGCCGTTGCCGTCACCGACGACGGCGCGCCGGTGCCCACCGCCGAGATGGTGCGCCGCGTCCTGGAGTACGCCGCACCGCTCGGGATTCCATTCATCGAACACTGCGAAGACATGTCGGCGTCCGGCGAAGGCGTCATGCACGAGGGCTTCTACTCCACCAAGCTGGGCTTGAAGGGCATTCCGGCCTTCAGCGAAGAAGCCTGTCTCGCGCGGGACCTCGTGGTCCTGAAATCGGTCAAGGGTGCAAGGTTTCACGCCGCGCACATGTCGACGCGCGGCTCGATTGAGCTCATCCGCCGCGCCAAAGAAGACGGACTTCCGGTCACGGCGGAAACCGCGCCGCACTATCTCTGCCTCGAGGACAAGGATCTGGAGACGTACAACACCAATCTCAAGATCAACCCGCCGCTGCGCGGACACGAAGACCGCCTCGCCATGATTGAAGCGCTCAAGGACGGCACCATGGATTGCATCGCGTCGGATCACGCGCCGCATGCCGCGCACGAGAAACAGGTGGAGTTCAACGCGGCGCCCAACGGATCGGTGGGACTGGAGACGATGTTCCCGCTGGTCGTGACCCACTTGGTGCGCGCGGGGCACATGTCGCTCCCGCAGGCGCTCGCACTCATCACGCACCGCCCCGCGGAATGCCTGGGGCTCCCGGGCGGAACGCTGGCGCGCGGCGCCGATGCGGATCTGGTGCTCTTCGATCCCGAAGAAGAATGGACTGTGCGCGCGGAGGACCTCCATTCGCGCTCGAAGAACTCGGCTTTCATCGGTCACCGCGTATTCGGCAGCGTGAAGCACACACTTGTCGGCGGCGTCAACGTGACCGCAACGAGGATTGGTGTGTAACGTGCGTGCGAAGCGGATGATTTTGTGGTCCGCGGCCATCGTGGGACTGGTTGCGCTCAACAACTGTGCGTACTTCAACACGCTGTACAACGCGAAGAAGAAGTACAACGAGGCCCAGAAGTCGGAGGCGAGGGCGAACACCCCGCAACAGATTCTCGACGACGAAGGCAACGTGATCGGCACGCGCACGAACAACACGCCTGTCAACACCAGCCAGAACGCCGAGACCTACCAGCAGGTCATCGACAAGTGCAAGAAGCTGATCGGGCGTTATCCCGACAGCAAGCATTGCGACGACGCCATGCTCCTGATCGGCAAGTCCCTCTACGCGCTCGGTCGCTACGACGAATGCGTCTCCGCCCTGGATTCGCTCACCACGCGCTGGCCCAAGACCGATCAGAAAGAGCACGCCGAGTTCATGAAGGGCAAGGCGCTGGCCACGGCCAAGCACTACGATCTCGCGGTGACGCAGCTCAACAAGTTCGTCGACGCGTACAGAAAGAGCGACGACCGCCCCGAAGCGTTCTATCTCCTGTGCACGAGCCTCATGCAGCTGAGCCTGGCCGACAATGCCGTGGCGGCGCTGCAGCGTCTCGAGAAGGACCACGGCCGCTCGGAGTATCGCTACCGCGCGCAGACAGACATGGCCGCGATCCTGGTCGAAAAGGGAATGTACAAGGAGAGCCTGGCCGTGTACGAACGACTGAGCCGCTCGCGCATTCCAAGCAGCGTTCGTTTCGACGTGTACATGGGCATGAGCCGCTCACAGATCGAGCTGGGCAAGTACCGCGACGCCATGGCGACGCTCGACAAGATGAAAGGCATGCAGCTCAACGGAGAGAAAGAGCCTGCGATGCGACTCCTGCGCGGTCGCGCTCTGGCGGGCTCCGATTCGTTGCGGGCGGCGATCACCGAGTACAAGACCGTGCAGACACGTTTCTCGCGCGGAAAATATGCGGCCGAAGCGGACTTCCGTCTCGGAACTCTGTACGAGAGCATGGACAGCCTCAAAACGGCGCAGCGCTACTACCAGCAGGTGCCGGGCGCGTTCACACAATCGGAATACGCCGACGATGCCATCAAGCGCGCGGGCGACATCGGCCGCATGCTGCGCCTGCAGGAAGCCGCCGGCGACGACAGTCCGGAAGCGGTGGCGCTGCGCACCTTCTCGATGGCCGAGCTCCAGCTTCTACAGTTCAACAATACCGAGAAGTCGATTCCGGCCTACGAGAAAATCGTGAACGATTTTCCCGACAGCGAGTTCGCGCCCAAGTCGGCGTATGCGCTGGGATACATCTACGGCGTGGTGCAGAAAGACTCCGTGAAGGCAAAGGAGTGGTACGAGGTGCTGCGCACGCGCTACCCTGACTCGCAGCAGACCATGCTCGCATACACCTTCTATAAAGGAGCGCCGGCGCCGCCGATGAGCGAGCTGATGAAATTCGCCGGCATGAAGCGTCACGGCTCCACGACGCCGACCATTGCACCGGCGCCGGTGGACACGTCGCGCGTGATTGCGCCCGTGGTCCCGCCCGCGGATACGACGCACGTGCAAGAGGTGCCGGATTCATTGAAGGAGCCGATTCCGCAACCTGTCGACACCCTGGCGGCACCGCCCGATACCTCGAAGCATGGAAACTAGGACAAACGACTCGTACGTCTTCACGCCCTCGAACGCCGGCGAGTTCACCACGCGCGTCCTCGAGAACGTCCATCTCAGCAAGCGTTACTACCTGCTGCGGCTCGCGCGGCCCGCGAATTTCGTCGAGCCGCTGGCAGGACAATTCGTGCACGTGATGGTTCCGTCGATGGACGCCGGTGAGCGTTTCTTTCTCCGCCGCCCCTTCAGCATTCACGATTGCACACGCGACCATATCGATCTCGTCATCGTGGAAGCGGGACCGGGATCGCAGGCGCTGCGACACACGCGCGCCGGCGACCACGTCACCTTCTACGGTCCGTTGGGACAGCCCTATCCGGTGCTTCCCGGCAAACGCGTGCTCGGAATCGGGGGCGGTGTCGGTCTTGCGCCGCTCTACTTCTACGGCTTTCGTGCGCCGGGCGGCCTGGGCGAGAATTATCGCCTGCTCTACGGCGCGCGCACCAGAGAGGATCTCTTTCTGGATCACGTGCCGCTCGAGCGCCCCGGTGTGGTGCTCTCCACCGACGACGGCTCCCGCGGATTCAAAGGCAACGTCGTGCAGCTCGCCGCGCGCGAGCTCGAGCGCGAGAGCGCCGATGCCATCTTCACGTGCGGACCGACAATCATGATGCGCGCAGCGCAGAAGCTCGCCGAGAAGCACGGCATTGCGCACTACGCGTCACTCGAAAATCGCATGGGCTGTGCGCTGGGTGCGTGCCGCGCATGCGTCGTGCCCACCACTCTGGGCGGTCCTTCGCCGTATCGCACCGTGTGTCACGACGGTCCCGTGTTCGACGCCAGCGTGCTGGTGTGGGATGAGCTGCCAATACCATGAGTAGTATCAGCGTCAAAATCGGACCCATCACGCACAAGAACCCGGTGTTCATTGCATCCGGTATCTGCGGCTACGCCGAGGAGTATTCACCCCTCGTGAATCTCTCGCGCCTCGGCGGTGTCGTCACCAAGACAATCACCATGGAGCCACGCGCAGGCAACCTGCCGCCGCGCATCCATGAGTTGCCGCACGGCATGCTGAACTCCATCGGTCTCGAAAACGTCGGCCTCGTCAAATATGTCGCAGAGAAGTTGCCGCAGCTCAACCAGCATCGTGACATCGGCGTCATGGTCAGTGTGGCGGCGGAAACCGAGGACGAATTCGTGCGCCTCGCCGACGCATTCGCCGCCGAGGACGGTTACGACGGACTCGAGTTGAATTTGAGCTGCCCCAACGTCAAAGGCGAAGCGCTCGACCAGGGACGCAACCCTCAGCTCGTCGAGCGCATCACGCGCATCGTGAAGTCGCGGCTCCCGAAGAAATCGCTGTGGATCAAGGTGACGCCAAACATCACCGATGTGGGAAGCGTGGCGCGCGCCGCCGAGCAGGGAGGCGCGGACGCCATCGCCGCCATCAACACAGTGATCGGAATCGATTTCAATCTCGAGACCGGCAAGCCCGTGTTCGCGCGCGGCAGCGCCGGTTACTCGGGCCCGGCCATTCTTCCCATAGCACTCCAGAAAGTGTGGGAGTGCGCGAAAGCCGTGTCGATTCCCATTGTGGGCATCGGCGGCATCTCCAATATCGACGACGCGCGCAAATTCTTTCTCGCCGGCGCCACCGCCATCCAGGTGGGCACCGCTCTGTATGCCGATCCCGGACTTCCCGAGCGCATCATCGACGCGCTGGAAGCCAACCCGGAATGGGTCACGCAGCGCGCGTTAACGCGTGCAGTCGTCCGTTGACCGTCGCGCCAGATCGGCGTACAGTTTTTGTATGCCCCATGACTGGAGGACGTCATGTCCCGCGTCTCACTGCGTTCCGTGGCAGCAGGTCTACTCCTCTCGATTGCATTCGTTTCTTCGCCGGTTCTCGCTGATGATGGTCATTGGACCCTGACGGCACTCGAATACGAGGGTCCGAATACCTGGGTCGATATCGGGCTCGTGTTGGGAGATCCAATTCCGCCCTGCAGCCAGACGACGTGTTTGCCCGAGGGGCGATGGTACCTGTATATGTCTCCGTGTCCGTTGAAGGCGAGGGACCCCCATATTATTCCATTTCCGTCTGTCGACTGCACGAACGGAACCGCCTGGCTCATGCACTTTGGAGATGTTGCGCAGTCCGGGTCGTTGGAACTCCAGGTACTGCTCGCACCGGGTTCATACACATTCACGGGTAACTACTCGATAATCTACCCCTCTCGCGACCATTCCGGATTTTGCGCTGGAGGTTCGGCGTGCTTCAGCGCACGGAATCCTGCTTCGGCCACGATCGATGTAACTCCCGTGGCGGTAGCGGCGTCAACGTGGGGCCGCATCAAAGCGCTCTACCGATAGCCTGAGCCGCAATCTGCGCCCGCGACCTCTCACGCACACGGTAATCGCCGCGTCGGTGTCGACTCTTTTTCTTGCGGGCGTATCGCGCGAGACCCCACCACAACCGCCCGCCGCCCCATGAAGCGACTCGCTCTCGTCGCGCTCACAGCTCGCCGGGAAAATGCCGATCCCGCGTTAGCCGGTG
>Ga0207674_10007823_pt1 | contig 12426 bp, 13 predicted proteins | sample KBSCornC72_FD_184303 | JGI IMG/M metagenome (GOLD analysis project Ga0207674, IMG submission 184303) | Corn rhizosphere microbial communities from Kellogg Biological Station, Michigan, USA - KBS Corn C7-2 (SPAdes) (version 2) | ecosystem: Host-associated > Plants > Roots > Rhizosphere > Soil ... | reverse complement strand
TGGTCCTCGGTCGGCTGGCGGCCGGTCAAGAGCAGGTGAAAGTACTCGGTGAAGGTCAGGCTGCCCATCACCTCGCCGGTCAGATCGCGGCCCCGCACCTCGACCCGGTCGGGGAACGCCTGGCAGATGTGGCTGACGGCGGTGCCGTCCTTCCCTATCTGCATGCCGCCGCCTCACTGCTTCTCGCGCTCGTCACCCTGGCCGCCACGTCTGCGACGCTACGCATCGCGCGGACAGCCGTCAAGCGCATACGGCGGCCAGCTCACGTGAACCTCCTCACGAACGAGAGCGCGGTGTCGGCGACCTCGCGCCATCCTCCGTCGATGGTGGGCGCGTGGCCGCGGCCGGCCATCTCCGTGGCCTCGGTCACGGACTCGTTTCGCTTCTGCTTCTTTTACGACGCGTTGGCGATGGTCCAAGGGCACGGTGTGGTCGCGCTCGCCCGAGATGATCAGCAGCGGGGCGCGCTCCGGGTTCGTACTGTCCACCTTCGCCTCCGTCCAGGGTGAGGTGGGCAGCCGCGGCCAGGAAGATCGGCTTCCCCCGTGCCGGCTCACAGCCATCTCACAGGTACGCCCAAGCGGGCACCCATCTGCCCGGTTCATCCTGTGGGTATGAGAGATGACACGACCTGGATGCGTGCTGTCGATCAGGGCCGGGGGCGGCGGGCCGCCGCCCCTCGCAGGGCGCACGCCGACGCCGTCACCGCGCTGATGGCGGCCGGCTTCGGCGTCACGCTGGCGCTGGCCGTCTCCTCGGAGAGCCGGGCGACCCTCACCGCGCCCGGAGGCTGGGCCACGGTCTCCGGGCGCGTCACCGGGCTGCTCGGTGCGTACCTGCTGATGATCCTGGTCGTGCTGGTGGCCCGGCTGCCCGCCGTCGAGCGCGTCGCCGGCCACGACAAGCTGCTGGCCCTGCACCGGCGGATCGCCCCCTGGACGCTGGTCGTCCTGGTCGCTCACGCCGTGCTGATCACGGCCGGCTACGCCGTCGCGGCCAGGACCGGTGTGCTGCCCGAGCTGTGGCGGCTGCTGACCCAGTACCCGGGGATGATCACCGCCGGCGTCGGACTGATCCTGCTTGCGGTGGCCGGGCTGACGTCGGTCAGGTACGCCCGGCGGCGGATGCGCCACGAGACCTGGTGGGCCGTCCACCTCTACACCTACCTCGCCCTCGCACTGGCGTTCAGCCACCAGATCGCGACGGGCCGCGCATTCGTCACCCATCCCCTGGCCCAGGCATTCTGGATCGCCCTCTGGCTGGCGACCGCCGGCGTCGTCCTGGTCTACCGGGTGGGCCTGCCCCTGTTCCGCTCGCTGCGGCACCGACTGGTCGTCGCATCGGTGCACGAGGAGAGCCCCAACGTGTACTCGATCGTGCTGCGGGGACGCAACCTGCAGCGGCTGGCCGTCTCGGGCGGGCAGTTCTTCCAGTGGCGGTTCCTGCAGCGCGGGTTGTGGTGGCAGGCTCATCCGTACTCGCTGTCGGCGCTTCCCGCACCGCCCCATCTCCGCGTCACCGTCAAGGCGCTGGGTGACCACTCGGCCACGCTGGCGGCGCTGCGGCCGGGCACGCGGGTGGTGGTCGAGGGTCCGTACGGTGCCTTCACGAAGCACGTGGCGCCCGGCCGCAAGGTGTTGCTGGTCGGCGCCGGCGTGGGAGTCACGCCGATCCGGGCGATGCTCGAGGACCTGGAGCCCGACGCCGACGCCGTGATCATCGTCCGGGCCTCCAGGCGGCAGGATCTGGTGCTCCACGACGAGCTGCGGCGGCTGGTCGACGGCCGCCCGGCCGGTCAGCTCCACGAGCTGGTGGGGCCGCGTCAGGATGTCCAGCTGCGCCCCGACGTGGTCGAGCTGCTCTGCCCCGACATCGCCGAAAGGTCGGTGTTCCTGTGTGGCCCCGACGGCTTCGTGAAGGCCTTTGCCGCCGCCGCCCGGTCGCTCGGCGTGCCGCGGTCGTCCATCCACACGGAAGCGTTCGCGTTCTAGGAGAGCCACGTGACCAGAGCACAGATCGTCATCCCCTCCACGCTGGCCGGCCTGCTGGCCGTGCTCGGCGTGCAGCACGTTGCCGGCAGCCGGCCGGTGGCGGTGATCGTTCCAGCCGCCGCCAGCACCGCCGCCCCGACCGGGACGAGCTCCACCAAGGCGGCGGGCACGGCCGGCATCGGCAAGGCCTCGCAGCAGACCACGCAGGCCGCTCGCACCGCCGTCGGCCGCGATGTGACCACCCAGTACGGTGACGTGCAGCTGAAGGTGACGGTCAAGGACGGCAAGATCCAGAACGTGGCTTTCGTGGCGCTCAACGCGTACGACGGACACTCCCTGTCGATCGACCAGTACGCCGCGCCGCTGTTGAACCAGCAGGCGCTGGCCGCGTCGAGCGCGCAGATCCAGGGCGTGTCGGGAGCCACCTACACCAGCGACGCCTATCGGCAGTCGCTGCAGTCCGCGCTCGACGCCCTCGGCGCCTGATGCGACACCACGAGCCGGTGATGGGCACGGTCGTCTCCTTCGACGTGCGAGGGGGCGCGGCGAGGGCGGGGATCGAGGCCGCCTGTGCGCTGCTGCACGAGCTGGACTGCAGATTCTCGACCTGGAAGCCCGAGAGCGCGGTCAGCCGCCTGCGGCGGGGGGAGCTGGCGCCGGCCGAGGCGCCGGCCGACGTGGTGGAGGTGCTCGAGCTGTGCCGGCGGGCGCGGGCACTCTCCCGCGGGTTCTTCGACCCGTGGGCCATGCCCGGCGGCTTCGATCCCACAGGGCTGGTCAAGGGATGGGCGGCCGGCCGGGCGCTGGAGGTGATTCGGGCATCCGGCGCGGAGGCGGCGATGGTCAACGCCGGAGGCGACATCGCGGTCTTCGGCTCACCCGGCGGCCAGCGGTGGAGGATCGGCATCAGGGATCCGGGAGAAGCGCGGCTGCTGCGGTGCGTGGTCGAGGTGGAGTCGGCGATCGCGACCTCCGGCGCCTACGAGCGCGGCGCCCACATCATCGACCCCCGCAGCGGAGAGCCGGCATCGCGGTTCGCCTCGGCCACGGTGGTGGGGCCGTCGCTTGCGCTGGCCGACGCGCTGGCGACCGCCGTGGTCGCGGGCGGTGGCGACGCGCTGAGAGCCGTGGCCGAGCTGCCCGGCTACAGCGCGGGCGTGATCTCCGCGGACGGCGTTGTGCGCGCCACCGCAGGGTTTCCCGCGGCCGATGCGGCCGCTCCCGCGCCGGCTCCGGGCACCCGTCCCCGGCGCCGCCGGCGCCGCGCCGTCGGGCGCTGATCCCGATCCCACTGCGCCGGATCGCCGCTCCCAGGTATCCTCGGCCGGTATGCCTATCGACCTCGCAGTTGCGATCCCCGCATTCCTCGACCTGACCGTGGTCGGTCTCGACGTGCCGCCCGAGCTCGGCGAGGAGCGATTCGCAAGCGATCTGCGGCGGTCGCCGGGAGGCGGCGCGATCACGGCGGTGGGTGGCGCACGGCTGGGCCTTTCCACTGCGTTGGTGGCGGCGCTGGGAGACGATCTGGCCGCGGAGCTGATCCGCCAGGAGGCCGCCCAGGAAGGCATCCAGGTGGTGGTCAAGCCGTCGCCCCGCACGCCCGTCACGGTGGTCATCCCGGTCGGCGACGACCGGGCGATGATCACCATCGACCGTGGCGTCCGGGTGGCCCGGTCGAACGTCGAGCCACTGCAGCCGAGGGCGGTTGCGGTCAACCTCGACCTGCTCCACGCCGTCCCCGACGGCGCGGCGGGCTACGTCAGCTGCGGGGAGGACGACGCCCGGGCGTACGTCGGGCGTCCCCCGGCGGACCTGTCGGGCATGCGGGCGCTGTTCGTCAACGAGCGAGAGGCCCGGGCCCTGACCGGCATCGACGACTGCGAGACGGCGGCCAGGCGGCTGGGCGAGCTGGTGCCGGTGGCGATCGTGATGCGGGGCGCCCAGGGCGCGCTTGCCATGATCGACGGCGAGCGGCACGTCGCGCCCGCCTATCAGGACGTCGAGGTCGCCGACACCACCGGCGCCGGCGATCTGTTCATCGCCGCCTACGTGTGGGCGGAGCTGGGGGATGCCGCTCCTGCCGACCGGCTGCGCTGGGCTACCACCTACGCCAGCCTCTCGATCGACAAGCCGACCGCCTTCGGCGGTGCGGTCACGGAGTCGCGCCTGCTGGAGACCGGCGCGCAGCTCGGGCTGGCCCCGCCGCCCGCGATCGCCCGTTCGACCAGCGCCTAGCCGAGCAGCCGCAGCACCCGTCCCAGCCCGCGGTGGTCGCCGACCGCGTCGGCGCCCCAGACCGTCGACCTGCCCGGCACCGGCGCCCCCGGCAGGATGTAGGCGCCCACACCGGCACGGGCGGCCCCGCCGTCGGCGATCGGGTTGTCGCCCACCATCAGCGCCGCTTCCGGCGCCACGTCGAGCGAGCTGCAGGCGCTGGCGAAGAACGCCGGATCCGGCTTCTCGCGGCCGTGCTCGAACGACAGCGTGTAGCTCTGGACGTAGCGGTGCAGATCGTGATGGCGGAAGCTGCCGCGGATGTCCCAGCCGATGTTGCTGACCACCCCGATCCGGACGCCGGCGTCCCGCAGCGCCCTCAGCACCGGCTCGGTATCGGCGTACGGCAACCAGGCGTCGGGGGCGATCAACCGCTCGTAGAGTGCGTCGGTGAGCCCGTCGACGGTCGTCTCGAGAGCGCTCAGCACGCCGCCGATCGCCGCCCGGTGAGCCTGCGGCGACAGATCGCGGCCCACCTGCCGCTCTGCGTCCTGATCGGCCACCAGCAGCCGTTCGATCTCTCCGGCCAGCCGCGTGGCCTCCTCCTCCGCCAGGGTCGCCCCGGCAAGCTCGGCCGCCCGCTGCACCCACTGGGTGCGCTCCTCCGGCCGGAACAGCGTGTGTGAGAAGTCGAACAGGACGGCTTCCAGCGAGGGGTCGGCGGTCACGGCGACGTAGTCTGACCTGTACGGAACCGCGACCGCGCAGTACACTCGCCCGCTGTGGCAGAGATCGTCCTCGAGCAGGTGCGCAAGGTGTACGGCGACGGCACGGAGGCCGTCCGCGGTGTCGATCTGACCATTCCCGACGGCAGCCTGGCCGTGCTGGTGGGCCCTTCGGGCTGCGGCAAGACGACGCTGCTGAGACTGGTGGCGGGTCTTGAGGCGATCTCGGCGGGCACCGTGCGGATCGGCGAGCGGGTGGTCAACGACGTGTCGCCGAAGGACCGCGACCTGGCGATGGTGTTCCAGGACTACGCCCTCTACCCGCAGATGTCGGTGTACGACAACATGGCCTTCGGCCTCAAGCTGCGGCGTACCTCGAAGGCCGAGGTGCGCAGCCGCGTCCACGATGCGGCGGGCACGCTCGGCTTGATGGAGCTGCTGTCCAAGAAGCCCCGCCAGCTGTCGGGCGGTCAGCGGCAGCGGGTGGCCATGGGCCGGGCGATCGTCCGCAACCCCCAGGCGTTCCTGATGGACGAGCCGCTGTCCAACCTCGACGCCAAGCTGCGGGTGCAGATGCGGGCGGAGGTGCGGCGGACGCAGCGCGATCTGGGTGTGACGACGCTGTACGTCACCCACGACCAGACCGAGGCGATGACGATGGGCGACCGGGTGGCCGTGATCAAGCGCGGCGTCGTCCAGCAGTGGGATTCGCCGCAGGTGCTGTACAACCAGCCGGCCAATCTGTTCGTCGCCGGGTTCATCGGATCGCCCTCGATGAACGTGGTCGAGGCCACCCTGCGCAGGGACGGCGATGCGGCCACAGTCGAGTTCGCCGGGCACCGGCTGGCGGTCCCGGCCGACGTGCTGGCCGGACATCCCGGCATGAGCTCGATCCGAGGCGATGCCCGGGTGATCGTGGGTGTGCGGCCGGAGTCCATCTCGGATGCCTCGGAGGCTCCCGAGCTGCCCGCCGACGGCCGGATCGAGGCGGTGCCGACGCTGTGCGAGGCGATCGGCTCCGACGTCTACGTGCACTTCACGATCGACGCTCCCGCGGTGCTCACCGAGGACATCGAGGAGCTGGCGGCGGACACCGGCGTGGAGGCGCTGGAGGAGCTGCGCGCCAAGGCTGCCGAGAACCGCAGCGAGTGGGTGGGTAGGGTCAGCCCGCGCTCGCGGGCGGCCGAGGGAGAGTCGATCACGCTGGTCATCGACACGCGGCAGCTGCACTTCTTCGATGCCGACTCAGGCGAGGCCCTCTGAGACAGGCGGCTGCGGCCGTCAGGCCGGCAGCACGGAGGCGTGCTCGACCGGCGCCGTGGCCCGGATGCGGGCGACGTCCGGCTCGACGCCGGCCTGGTCGAAGGCCGACAGCAGCGCCCCCATGACGGGCGCGTCCGTCAAGCGGATCGTCTCCGCCTCGGGCACCCCGGCGGCGATCGCGTCCAGCAGTCGGGTCGACGGGTGGCGCATCACCCCGCCGCTGACGATCAGCCGGAACGGCCGGCCTGCCATGCCAACCATACGGGCGCAGGCAAGCGCCTCGGCGCTCAGGATCTGGCCCTGATCGTCGACGATCGCGCGGGCGACCTCATCGCCGGCGTCCGCTTCGTCGAGCACCACGGGGGCCATCCGGTCGCTGGCGTCGTCGGGCAGCCCTCCCCGGCGGGTGAACTCGTACAGCAGCTTCATCGGCTCGTCCGCGCCGTACAGGCCGAGCGCCCGCACGGTCAGCGAGGTGTCGGGACCGGTGCCCAGGGTCGACCGCCAGACCGCTGCCAGCGCCTCGGCGCCCAGCGGCCGGGCCCCGGTCGAATCCGGCCAGAAGCCGAGGTGAAAGACCTCGCCGCGCGGGTTCCGGGCGCCGGCCACGCCGTAGGTGCCGATCACCACCGACACGCCCACTCCGTCGGTGGAGCCCGCCCGGATCGGGGCGATGGCATCGTTCAGGATCAGCGGGGGCGAGGGCAACTCGAGCCGTGGCTGCAGCTCGCCGCGGAGCAGTTCGAAGTCCTCGGGCCAGTCCGCGCCGGCCAGTCCCAGACAGGCGGCGGCAACATCGGCGCCGGCCGCGCCGGCGGCGGACAGGGCCCGCGTCGTCGCGCTTTTCACCTCGCCCAGGGCGGCCTCGATCGACGCCGAGTTGTAGATGTCCGAGCGGCCGGCGCGGCCGCTGCCGATGATGGTGCCGTCCGGTGCAGCCACCAACGCAACGGTCTTCGTGTTGCCACCGTCGACACCGACCAGCAGCGAGGGGCCGTCAGGCCGCAAGACGGTCCGGCAAGTGGCGGCGGTGGGCGGCGGCCAGCTCGTCGTACAGACGCTCGGCCAGGTCGAGCTGCATGACCAGGGGGTTCGCGGCCAGCGCTCGGACAGCGTCTCGGCGCGATCCCGACCACGCCGCCTCGGCCGCCAGCGCCTGGTACTCGCCCAGCATCTCGACCAGCCCGCGGACGTGGCGGGGCAGGGGTTTGGCGGCCAGCGGTTCGATCCCCATGCGGGTGCAGCGGCCCTGCACCTCGACCACCAGGTCGTCCGGGAACGAGGGCAGCATGCCGCCGCGGTTGGGGACGTTCACCGGATGCACCTCGTCCTTGTCGTTGAAGATCGCGTCCATCACGTCGATCGCCAGCTCGAGCTCGTGGATGCCGCCCCGCGAGCGGCCTGGGTCGAGCTGCGGATCGTCGCTCTGCGCCTGCTCTTTGTAGTGGCTCCAGTACTCGCCCGACCAGCTCATGATGTCCTCGGCGCGGGTGGTCGGCTTCGCCCGCATCTCCGCCACGACGTCGTCGCGGTAGTAGTAGTAGAGGAAGTACTCGGCCGGCACCGACTCCATGGTTGCCGCCAGCCGCAGCCAGCGCGCGTCCCAGGAGGTGATCTGCGGATCGTCGCGGCGACGGTCCCATGCCGCTTGCAGGTGGGGGATCAGATCCTCGCCGTCGTACGTGTGCTCGACGCTCCAGCAGGCGTGGTTCAGCCCGACCATCGTGGCCTTCACCCGTTCCCGGTCGAGCTCCGCGATGCGAACCAGCTTGTCGACGAAGTACACCGGTCCCTCGCACAGCGACACGATCTTGACCGGGGAGTGGTGGGTGACCGCCTCGGCGACGATGTTGACGGGGTTGGTGTAGTTGAAGATCCAGGCTTCCGGGCAGATCTCCTCGATCTCGGCGCACACGTCCTTGAGCACGGTGATCGCCCGCAGCGCCATGAAGAACCCGCCAGGCCCCTGCGTCTCCTGGCCGATCACCGAGTGGCTGATCGGGATCCGCTCGTCCAGCGCGCGGGCCTCGAAGCCTCCGGGCCGAAACGACGACAGCACCGCATCCGCATCCTGGAGCGCCTCCCTCCGGTTCGCGGTCGCCGTGACGGTGATGTCGAGCCCACGGGCGCGGGCCATCCGCTCGGCGAGCGTTCGGATCAGCGCCAGGCGGTCGGGGTCAAGGTCGACCAGCACCACCTCGGAGCCGTCGAAGTCCGCCCCGTTGTGCATGAACGAGGCCATCGTCCCAGCGGCGCGCGTCGAGCCGCCCCCCAGATAGACCAGCTTGATCCTCGCCATCCGATCTCCCCTCGTACGGTTCCGGCCGCGGCCGGTGGTGGCGGCCGCCGCAGCCACTCTAGAGCACCTACCCCTTGATGGCGCCCGCGAGCATGCCGCGCACGAAGTGGCGCTGGAGCACGAGATAGACGATCACGATCGGCAGCATCACGAGCACCGCTGCCGCGGCCACCTTTGTCGGATCGCCGGCCCGGGTGGCGCCGGCGAAGAAGCTCAGGCCGAGCGGCGCGGTCTGCTTGTCGGGCGCGCCCGAGACCAGCACCAGTGCCAGCAGGAACTCGTTCCATGTGTACGTGAAGACCAGCGCGCACAGCGTCAGCAATGCCGGCCGGGCCTGGGGTAACAGCACCCGCACAAGCACCCCGAAGCTCGACGCGCCGTCGATCCGGGCCGCCTCGACCAGCCCGCGGGGTGTGGAGCGGAAGAAGGCCCTCATCCAGAAGGTCCCGAAGGCGACCGACTGGCCGATCTGAGGCAGGATCAGCGACCAGTACGTGTTCAGCAGGCCGACGTCCTTGAAGTCGTAGTAGAGCGGGATCACGGTCGCCTCGTAGGGGAAGATGATGCCCAGCAGAAACAGGGCGAACAGCGGCCGGTCGCCGCGGAACCGCATCGTGCCGAAGGCGTAGCCCGTGCCCAGTGCCAGCACCGCCGACACGACGGTGACGACCGCCGCGACGATGAAGCTTGACTTGAAACCGGTGGCGAAGCTGCCCTGGTCCCACGCCGCCCGGAAGCTGTCCAGCTTCGGGTCGGTGGGCCAGGCGAAGCCGGTGACCAGGTCGGACTTGGTATGTAGGGCGAGGAACAGGATCGAGATCACCGGGTAGATCGCCCCGATCGCGAACATGGTCAGAACGGCGTAGGTGATCGTGCGCTCGATCCGCGGGGCGCTCACCGCTCTTCTCCCCGGCCGGTCAGGTAGATGACCAGGAAGGCCAGCGCGAAGATGGTCGCCGCCAGGATTACGGCGATCGCCGCCGCGTAGCCGACCCGGTTGTAGACGAAGGCGTTCTGGTACATATAGAGCGACGGCACGTAGGTGGTCGTGCCCGGTCCGCCCTGGTTGGTGTTGTAGATCAGGTCGAAGCTGCGCAGGGCGTTGATGGTGGTTAGCACGAAGGCCACCACGATCTCGTTCTTGAGGCCGGGCAGCGTGACCGCGAAGAACTCGCGCAGCGGGCCGGCGCCGTCCACCCTGGCGGCGTCATACAGGCTGGTGGGAATGTTCTGGGCGCCGGCGATGAACAGCACCATGCACAGGCCGTACGTGACCCAGGTGCCGATCCCGCCGATCGCCGGCAGCGCCCAGCTGAAGTCGCCCAGCCAGGGGCGGGCGAGGGAGCCCAGCCCGATCGTGCGCAGCAGTTCGTTCAGCGGGCCGTCGCTGGCGTAGATCCATACCCATGCCTGGGCGACCACCACGCCGGCCAGCATCTGGGGCAGGAACAGCGCGGTGCGATAGAACGTGAACCCGCGCACGGGGTGGCGGGTCAGGAGTGCCGTCAAAAGCAGTCCGAGCACCACCGGGATCAGCGCGTAGAAGACGATCAGCTCCGCGGAATGGCGGAACGACTCCCTGACCAGCGGGTCGGAGAAGGCCTCGCGGTAGTTGGCGAAGCCGATGTAGCGGCCGGGGGTGAGGCCGTCCCAGTCGAACAGCGACAGCTCGACGGTGTGCGCCAACGGGGCGAGGGTGAACAGCAGGTAGAACGCGAGTCCCGGCAGGATGTACAGCCAGGCGACGTTGCGAGGCTCGCCGGGCGCTCTCTGTGTCGCCCGGCGAGCCTTCTCGACCTCTGCATCCGCTGCGGCAGCCGGTGCCGCGGCATCGGCGCTGACAGCCATCCTCTACTTCAGCGTCTTGTCGAACTTCTCCCAGTCTGCCTGGACAGCCTTTGCCATGTCCTCCGGCGATTCCTTGCCGGCCAGCAGGTTCTGGAAGTGCGACGCCAGTGTGTTGTACATGGTGGGCGAGGCCCAGTCGGTGTAGAGCATCAGGCCGTCGTCTCCGGCCACCTGCTGCCAGGCGGCCGCCACCTGGCCGAGGTATGGATCGCCCGACGGCGTCTCGGCACCGGCGATGGCGGGGATCTGCTGCTGCGCGTACATCAGCTTCTGTGCCTCCGGCGAGGCGATCACATAGTCGAGCCATGCGGCGGCGACGTCGGGGTACTTGGTCTTGGCGGAGATGTGCCATGGGCCGGAGGTGGCGCCGATGCTGGCCCAGGTGCCGCTGGCGCCGGGCGGGATGTTCATCACCATCACGTTGTCGCCGAGGCCGGCCTTGATGATCGACGAGTCCCAGTCGCCGCCCATCCAGAACACGCCCTGGCCCTTGCCGAAGTCGGCGGCCGACTGGTCGTACTTCTTGGCGTTGTAGTCGCTGTTGAAGTACCCGTTGGACGCCCACTCCTGATAGGTCTTGAGCGCCTGGATGTTCTCCGGTGTGTCGTACGACGACCCGGGCACGTGCTGGATCCAGTCACGCACCGACTGCGGGTCGACGTAGGCCGCCTGGATGCCGCCGTACATGTGGATCGTGCCGTATCCCTCGTTGTTGCCGAACTGGATCACCGGCTCGTTCTTGGGCAGCTTCTGGCGGATGTCCGCGAGCATCGCGTTGAAGTCGTCGAACGTCGTCGGCATGTTCGCGGGGTCGTAGCCGAGCGCCTTCAGCTTCTCGGTGTTGGCGAACACGGCCACGTTCTGCCCGGTCTGGGCGACGCCCCACTTGGGACCCTGGCCGAACGTCTTGCCATCGTCCGTCCAGCGGAAGATCGACCAGGTTGAGTCGCTGTACCAGTCGTCCCAGCCGTAGGCCTTGATGTACGGGTCGAGCGGGATGATCAACCGAGCCTTGACCAGAGCGGCATCCGGGCTGACGTCATCTGCATCACCAGTCTTGACCTCCTCTACCGCGCCGTGCGTGCCCGCCAGGGACAGGACCCGGCCGAGCACTGGATCGTTGACGAGGTTTTTCCCGCCGACAGGGCGACGCCCCTGGTCACGATCCTGGACGGTCACCCGCACTCGGCTGACCAGGCTCATACTGTACGGTCGAAAGTCTCAGAAACATACTTTTTCTTCTGTTCGGGAGAATTACATGGAAACCTATTTCAATGGGAGGAATTTGCTCCAGGGAATGACCGGCTCAGCAGGAATGTTCATAAAGATCTGCAAGTGGGTTATCGAATTGCTCTTGGATGCCCTGAAGGAGCGAGCTGACCAGAAACTCAACATAACACTTCCCTCCATAACCAAACCAATAATTCCCTAAAATGGAGAATGCAACATGTTTATAAAAAGATACAAAACGAGGAGCGCGCAGATCGCCGGAACGCCTGACAGCATCACTGAAGCGTAAACCGAACCGTGATCGTCATCAGGACCGACACTGGCCGGCCGCCGTATGTGCTCGGCGAGTAGCGCCATTGCCGCACCGCGTCGAGCGCGGCCTGGTCGAGCAGCGGCACCGACGTCAGCATCTTCAGCTGCGTCACGCGGTAACGCAGCGTGCGTCCGATGGACTCGACTTCTATCGTGTCGCCGACCTTCAAGTCCTTCAGGCCGCGAAAATAGCCGTCGCGGTGGCCCGCGAGGCCGACGTTGCCGTCGGCTCCGGGCATCGCCGTGCCCTCGATCCAGCCGACGCCGCGGTTCAGCTGGAGCTCGCTCGTGCCGACGAAAATCGGGACCGTGAGCTTCAGCGACGGGATCTCGAGCACGCCGGGCGGGGCGCCGAACGTTTCGGCGAGCGACTCGCGGTAACCCGCCTGGCGCTGCGACGACCACATGCTCTGATCCGGGGTGCGCGCGAGCGCGGCTCGCTGTAGCTCGCTGAACGCATTCAGCGCCGAAGCGGTTGCGACGGTGCTATCCGTCTGCGCGAGCACGAACAGCGCCGCGCAGAGCGCGCCCAGACCGAAGCACA
>Ga0207674_10007819_pt1 | contig 12427 bp, 10 predicted proteins | sample KBSCornC72_FD_184303 | JGI IMG/M metagenome (GOLD analysis project Ga0207674, IMG submission 184303) | Corn rhizosphere microbial communities from Kellogg Biological Station, Michigan, USA - KBS Corn C7-2 (SPAdes) (version 2) | ecosystem: Host-associated > Plants > Roots > Rhizosphere > Soil ... | reverse complement strand
ACGATCGGCACAAGCCGGGCTTTAAGCGAGAGCGCTGCGAGTGCAGCCTCAACAGCTTCGAGACTCTCGCCCTCAAAGCGGCGGATTTCATAGTCTTCACGCGAGAATGCTTTGACGACTCGGATGGACGAGACGACCTCGGAAACGACAGACACCATCCGGCCTTCCTTCTTGCGCACTTCGCGGGAGGCCTTTTTTACTTTGCGCGTATAGGTGTTGACGATAAAAAAGAGCGGCGGTACGACGGCAAGCGCGATCAGGGTGAATTGCCAGTTTACCCAGAACATGACGATGATCATGCCTATCAATGTCATCGTGTCGACAAGGATGCTGAGGAGCCCGGAGACGATGAAGGACTGGATAGAGTCGATGTCGACGGTGACGCGGCTGATGAGATCGCCGGTGGGCTGTTGATCGTGATAAGCAAGCGAGAGGCGCTGCACGTGGGTGTAGATGGTGCGGCGCAGATCGTGCGCAACCCATTGGCCAACGTTGGTCGTCAGGTATTTTTCAGCGTACGTGCAGAGCGCGTCGGTCACCGCGATGATGAGGACGGCGATGCAGGCGAAGATAAGGATATTGCGAGGCGCCGAGCCGGAAGTTGCGAGAATGAACCGGTGCAGCCAGCCATGCTGATTCTTGCCTTGAAGGAGATCGTCGAGGACGATTTTCAGGGGCCAGGGCTCAAGCAGGCCAGCGATGCTTTCGCCGGTGATTGCGAGCAGGCCGAACCACAGTTGGCGCCTGTGGGGCCGCAGCAATTCAAGGATGTCCAAACCACCCCTGGGGTCCACTGCCTTCGAAACCATATGGACTTTAGATGCGGATCTAAGTAGCTGAGAGCGTCTTGACGGCCTTCAACTTACCCCTTAAATTGGAGCTACACGGGAAAGGAGGTTGATCCAGCTATATGACAGATTGTTGCAGTAGTACCCTACGTGAGGTGACTGAGGCCTAGGGCATCGCGCCCCTCGCCCCAACCATAAGTCCCGGCGGTAGAATTCAGCCGCAGGGCCTCGGGCTGTCGCGGTAGCGATCGCCTTAGTCCAATCCCAACAGATCACCGGCAATGGCCTGGAATTCAAGTTCCAGGCCATTGGTGTTTTTGAAGGCTAGTCGTGGGCTGAAGTTTATGGATTCGCGATGACCCGGATGTGGGCCATCATACCGCCATCCTGATGTTCGCCGATGTGGCAGTGGTACACGAAGTCGCCAATCTCCGAGAAGGGAATCGATACGAATTCAGACTGCACTTTGCAGGTGCCGTCACGCCACTTGAGTACTGAGCCGTCGCACTTGGCGCTGCCGCTGGGGAGCGCGACGTTGTCCATAAGCGCGCCGCCATTACCGACAGGAGCGCCTTTCGGCAGGACGAGAAACTTAGTCTGGTGGATGTGGAAATTGTGAGCCTCCGACGCCACGTTGACCAATTCCCAAATCTCGGTTGCGGTCTGGTTCTCGGAAGCCAATGGGAGACAGACGTTGATCTTACTTGGATCGAATTGAGAGACGTCCTGAAAGGTCCCAGGAACTGGATTGCCGTGGGCATCGACCTCTTCATAGCCGAGGCCAAAACCATCCTCGGTACCGGCAGGTACGCCGAAGAAGATACGCCGATGGTGGCCTGCAGGCAGTGCGGAACAGTTGGATGAGGCGATGGAGGGCACCGGCTTCTGCTGGTCGGCGAGACGCGGGCCGAACTGTCGCATTTGTTTCTGATTGAGTGCCTGGACCTGCTGCGCGGTTGCCGGATCAAGCGCTACGGGCATTGAGGAACGTTTGCCCGCCGCTATCTGCCTGGCGTCGATGATGGGAATGGGGTGCGTCATGCCGGGGTACATCGCTTTGACCGGGCCACCCAGAGCGCCCCTAGAGGAGAGAGCGAATTGAGCTGTCGGCTTGACGTTGAGTGCGCGATTTGCGTTCGAGCCGGGACTCGAAAAGTTGAGGTGCGCGAGCTTTGCAGAGGGCCAATCATCGCCGTCGGGGCCTGTACTCAGGTCCGTGGTAATGAGCGTGGCGGAGGTGAGATTGCCTGGCTCGAACGATCCCAGGAATACGTCGGCGCGCGAACTGGGAAACATAACGAGATGCGTCGCGCAAACAGGTTCCGAGGTGCGGTGCGGTTGTTTCGGACCAGGGCAGACGACTGGCTTGAAGCGATGGCCAACGTTCATTTCCGATACGTCGGTTCCTGCAGTTGGCGCAAGGGCGACACCATCGAGAGAAATCACCTGGAAGTAGACGGGGGCGCGATTCTTATCATTCTGAATGGTGAGATCATATGCGCGGGTTGCAGATCCGTTCAGGAGCCGCCATACTTCGCCGTTTTTCTGATCGACGTTCAGCGTGGGGTAGACAAGACCGTTGACGGTGAAGAACCATTTGCCGCCGGTGTAGTCAGTTCCGGCGCCGGGCTCTTTCTCAGCCAGATTTGTCCCGCTGCAATAGCCCTGGCGAATATCGCCGGTCGACGGTTGAGGATCGCAGAACTCGGGATCCTCTTGATCCTGGGCGTCACCATTGGCGAGCACCTGCATATCGCGCAGATGAATGTAGCGGGTCGAGAACCTTGGTGGGAGAGTGAAATTGGTGGTCGTCGAGGCGACGTCCTGAACCGAGCCTATGACCAGAATTCCTTCGAGCCCTTCCGAAATCTGGTTCACGCCAAGACCATGTACATGGGGATGGAAGAAGAACATCCCGGCCGGATGATTGGGTGGAATGTAGATGTCGTATTGGATGGGCTGATCGGTTGCAGTCAGATCGGGGTGAATCATCGACGGGAGTTTCCCCGCAGGGTAGCCCACGACGTACACGTAGTCGCCGTATGTTGGATCGGATGCGTCGGCTTTGCGAGGCTCAACGATCAGCCCGTGGGTGTGGATGTTGGTGGGATTGGCGCCCAGCATTTCATTCATCATCGCGTCGTCGCCATGGGCGTTCTCAGCGTCGGCGGGAGCGGGTGGCAGATGATTAACGAGCTTCATGCGGAGGTGATCGCCGGGTTGAAGCTGGAGAACTACGCCTTTGTAGGTGGCCACAGTCCGCGAATCGGCAGGGCATTGGTCGTTGACAGCAACAGAGGTGTAGCAGACCTCATAAATCCAGCCAGTTGGGCTGAAAGTGCCCAGGTGGATGGTTTCGGAACGGGCGATCAGCAGCAGATCGAGGACGCCATTGGAACTGGAGAAGTTTGGAGGGTTGAAAGAGGTTTGGGCGGAACTACGGAAAGAGGAACAGAGAAAGAGGATCGAACTCGCACAGGCGAGTACCAGAAGTTTTTTTCTTGTCATTGAGCCCCCGGAAAGACTATCAGTCCTTACGATGCTGTTTCTGAATGATTTGGTTTTAGAAGCAGAAAATTAACAACCAACAATTTCTTGGCGACCTGCATCTGACGGGGTGTCACTGTAGCCACTGGGGACCAAGTGTCAATTTCTAATAAAGGGAGTCATATGCCCGACCAAAAGAACGAAAAGTCCGTTCAGGATCTAATCAAGGCACTCAATGAAGATCTCGCTCGCGAATACCAGGCGATCATCGCGTACACCGTCTACAGCAACGTGCTGAAAGGCGCGAAATGGATGAGCATCGCAGCTGAACTGAAGAAACATGCTGCTGAAGAGTTGCAGCACGCGTTGATCATCGCGGATCAGGTGGATTATTTGGGCGGAATGCCGACCGCGACGCCAAAGCCGGTGAAGCTATCGGAAAAGCCGGAAGATATGCTCCGATTCGATCTCGACAACGAAACTGAAACGATCAAGAACTACCGTGAGCGGGTGCAGCAGGCTGAGTCCCTGGGCCACTACGCGCTCGCAGAACAGTTGCGCAAGATTATCTCGCAGGAGCAGGAACACCAGCATGACCTTGCGACGGCGCTCGGTATCGATGTACCAAAGGTGCTGCCCCAGGGAGCTTGATACACATCGCGTTTCGAGCCCCTGGCCGCGGTCGGGGGCTTTTTCATTTGGCCTGATCCGTTCAAGATGGGGTAGCGCATCTCAGGCACGCTTACGGGCTGCTTCTTCATACACAGCGGCGTATTCGCGGGCAGGTTTCTCCCAGCTGAAGTTTTGAGCCATGGCGTTCTCCATGAGCTGTTTCCATTGCTTCTTGTCGTAGAACGCGCTCAGGGCGTGGTCGATAGCATCGAGGAGAGCCTGAGCTTCGTAGGGCTGAAATTTGAAGCCGGTGCCGGAATTCTGGCGAGGGTTCCACTCCTGGACTGTATCGTCGAGTCCGCCAGTGGCTCGAACCACAGGTATCGTTCCGTATTTCAGGGAGTAGATTTGGTTCAATCCGCAGGGCTCGAAGCGGCTGGGCATGAGGAAAATGTCGGCGCCAGCTTCAATCTTGTGGGCCATCGCTTCGTCATAGCGGATCTGGATCGAGAACCTGCCGGCATTGGCGAACGCGAAGTCACGGAAAAACTTCTCGTAGTAAGGCTCTCCGGTTCCAAGAGCAACGACAGCCAAATCGCGTTCCGCCAGGCGTCCGGCAATTTGCTCGAGCAGGTCAAAGCCCTTCTGCGATGCAAAACGCGAGCAGATGCCGATGACCGGTGTCTGTTCAGGAACATCGAGCCCGAAAGCGTGAAGCAGGTCCTTCCGGCAATCGCGTTTGCCGCTTAGGTCGAGCGGCGAATAGTGTCCGGCAAGATTGCCATCGGTCGCGGGGTCCCACTCGGTGTAATCGACACCGTTGAGGATGCCGCGCAGGTCAGCGCTGCGCTGGCGAAGTGCTGCATCGAGGCCGTTGCCGAATTCGGGCGTCTGAACTTCCTCGGCGTATTTGGGGCTCACGGTAGTGATGAGGTCCGTGTAGACAACGCCACCCTTCAGGAAATTGAAGGTGTTGAAGTGTTCGAGCTTGTCGTAGGTGAAGATTTCCCAGGGAAGCATAAGCTGCTCTGTGGTTGCCGGCGGGAACCATCCCTGGTAGCCCGCGTTGTGAATGGTGAGAACGGTGGCGGCGTTCTTGAGCGAGGGATCTGTGTTGTAAATCGTGCGCAGGAAAACGGGGAGCAACGCAGCCTGCCAGTCGTGAACGTGGAAGACGTCGGGAACGCCAAGGATCTTCGTTGCTTCGAGTACAGCACGGCTGAAGAGGCCGAAACGCTCAGCGTTGTCACCGTAGCTGTCGCCGTTGTTGCCGTACAACCCCTGGCGGTCGAAGAATTCGGGGCAGTCCACGAAGTAGTACCGGACGGCATCGCGGAGGCCACCGTCTACGATCCCCACAAAACGATTGCCATGGGGGAAGGGAATCGTGATTGAGCGAACGGCATAGTTGAGGTCTTTTTCAAGATGCGGACGAACTGACGCGTAAAGAGGCAAGAAGACAGAAACCTGGTGGCCTAGCTTCGCAATTTCGCGAGGAAGTGCGCCTACTACGTCGGCCAGGCCGCCTGTTTTTGCGAATGGAGCGGCCTCCGATGCGGCGAAAACGATCTGCATTCTGTCTCTCCCTGCTGCGATGGTTCAAGACCCCTGAGCCAAACGCAATCAACCGCCAAGTGTAACAACCTACCCTTTGACGCATTCTTTGCGTCAGAGGATTCCGGAACCGCATCTTTCATTCATGCACTCTCATGACGGCAGCACTGAGGCCGTGGCAAACGCCGAACGCGCTAACTCGGTCGCAAATGAACCTCTTCTCGATAATCCGATCTGGAATGCCCTGGGATCCGAGCATCAAGCGCTTGCAGTGATTCGGAGCGATGCTCGCCGATACCCGCCCGCGATTGGGCCATTGGCGGGTACGCCTGATCAGTCATCGGGGAGTTATGATGCGCTTCGACCACTTGCCGGGCCGGGGGGGACCCTGGTGCTGTTTCTCCCGGATCCGACGGCGCTGCCAGCCGGTTGGACGCTGATTCGCGGAGGACTGCTGACCCAGATGATGTGCCGCGATGCGAAGCTGGTGGACACTGGGCCATTGCGGAACGGTGTGGTTATGCGCAGGCTCGGAGCTACGGATGTTCCGGCGATGATCGAGCTTGCCACCCTGACCGAGCCGGGACCCTTTCGTGAACGGACGATCGAGTTGGGGAATTTCCATGGCATCTTCGAAGGGGACCGCTTGCTGGCAATGGCGGGACAACGCATGCGCCTACCCGGCTTCGTGGAAGTTAGCGCTGTCTGCACACATCCAGCTGCTCGCGGGCGCGGATATGCCGGTGTGCTGATGAGCAGGGTGATGCACGAGATCATCGAAGAGGGCGCAACGCCATTCCTTCATGCGTTCGCGGACAATCCGGCAGTATCGCTGTATCGCAAGCTCGGATTTGCGGAAAGGCGAAAGTTTCAGCTTGCGGTGATCAAGCACGCGGAATGACGCGGTCAGATCGAACGGCGACTCTTAATGCCAATCCGCTAACATCGAGTTGTGCCGCCCAAAGCAAAGCTCGGCCAGAATTTTCTGCGCGACCAGCAGGCGGTCCGGCGCATTGTGGCAGCACTCGGCGATTGCTCCGGACGGACCGTAGTCGAGATTGGACCGGGCGGCGGCGCAATCACTGGTGAACTGGCGACGAAGGCGGGGCGAGTAATTGCTCTAGAAGTGGATCAGGCACTTGCTGCGCAGTTGTCGGCTGATTTCTCGAGGCCGGAGTTTGCGGGTGAAGGGAACGTAGTTGTCGAAACCGTCGATGTGCTTGCGTTTGACTTCGAAGCTGCATCACAGGAATCCGGTCAGCGGCTCATCATTGCAGGCAATCTTCCGTACTACATCACGTCTCCGATTTTGATGAAGCTGGCGAGAAGTGCTCATGTTCTGGATCGAGCGGTATTGATGGTGCAGCGTGAGGTGGCTGAGCGCGTCACGGCGAATCCTGGTTCGCGGGACTACGGCCTGCTTTCAGTGATGGTGCAAATGCACGGGCCGGTAGAGCCGCTGTTCACGCTGCCGCCGAGCGCGTTCTCGCCGGCTCCTGAAGTGCATTCAACTGTATTTCGATGGCGATTTTCGCCTCGATTTGAGGAACTCGGCATCGATCGCGAATCGTTTCTGGAATTCCTGCGCCGCATCTTCGCCCTCAAACGGAAGACGCTTTCGAACAACCTTCGTGCGATGGGTTTGGAAGCAGGTACGATTGGCCAGGCCTTACGAGCGCGGGGATCGAGGCCAAAGCGCGGGCCGAGGAGTTGTCGGTTGAGACCCTTGCTTTGTTGTGGCGTTCTCTTCAAAAGCAAGGGGCCATTCCTGTCGGTGGAACGGCCACTTCTCGACGATCCGAATAGGCTATTTGTGCGGCGCCGAGCTGACGTGGCTTCCGCCACCGCCTCCACCACCCGTGCTGGCGTGTGGGGCTGATCCGCCGCCGCTCGATCGGGGAGCGGGAGCAGGAGCAGACGGCCGGTAACCGCCTGAGGACGGTGCGGAGCCCTGTGGGTGAAAGGTGCCTCCAGTACCTGCGGAGGGCCTGGTGGCTGGCGGACGATAAGCGCTGCCAGAATAGGGTGCCGCTGTCGGAGCTCGATACGCACCGCCCGTTGAAGGCCGATAACCGTTGCCAGTCGCGGGAATGGTCCCACCGCTCGAGCGCTGTGTTCCGGGCGAATTAGCCCAGGGGTTGTAACCGCTCCTACCGCCGACGGGAGAGCCCACCGTTCCCAGAGTCGACCGCCCTGTTGCTGTTTCGCCTGCGTGGTTATAGACCGGTCGCGGGGCAAGCGGATGGATCGGTTCTACAACCGTTCCCCCGATTCTGGCCGCCCGCCCAACCACGTGAGCTGGAGTCGCAACAGGTACGCCCGGAATACGATTCACCGCGATTACCGGGTTGGCCTGATAAAACCCACCTCGGCGGATCGGCTCAACCGGACGTACTGGACCGTGCCTTGGGCGGTGAGGCGGGTCGTATCGAACTGGACGAGTGCCGATATTCCAGCCCCATCCACCTGTGAACCACCACGGATATCCATAGCCCGGATTCCATCCCCAGCCGAAGCCATCGTAGTAATTCCAATAGCCCGCCGTGTAAGGCATGTAGCCCCACGACTCGCTCGATACCCAGACGTACCCAAATTGCGGCGTGTAGACCCAGTTACCAGAGCCGTACGGATCCCAGCCGGCGTTCGCGGCTTCGTATGGAGACCAAACATAGCCCTGCCCCGGTACGTCGTACCACTCACCGTTGGCATCGAGGTCTCCCCAAGCTGGATTGCTGCTGTTGGGCTGATTGCCGGTCGCGGCAGTCTTGGCCGCCTCCTGCGAGTTCAGATCCTGGTCTCGGTCCGCATTCCACGCGTCCCACGAATCGGGTTCGATCGTTTCCGCAAGGTTGTACTGGTCGGGATCGGTGCCGTTCAACGCGACGCTCTGGCCGCCGTGGACGTCGAGGGAAAGATTTCCCCGATCGAGATGCGCGTTGCCCGTGAAGACAGCCAACTCTCCGGGAAGATTGTCGAGGTTCACGCGAATCACTGTGAATCCTGTAGCCTTCACGGCGCTATCACCGAAACGCGCAATCGTCTGATTCGAGGCGGTCCCGGACATTTCGAAGTAGCCCAATCCGCTGGACAGCAAGAGTTCAGTTTTTCCACCGCTACCTTCCTGCCGAAGGACGGAGATGTGAAGGACACTATTCGGAGAAAGGCGAGCGACGCTTCCGTCATCGAACTGTAGCTCCGCTTGGCCGTCTTCCCGGGTTGTCACCACAGTGCCTTCGAACAGGGGAGTGTTCACGAGTGCCGGATCGGCAATGATCTGGTTGCCATTCGTCAGTTGCACTCCGCCCTCGACAAAACTGAGCCGAGCCGCACGCATGTCAGGATGTGGCTGCTGGGGCGGATCTGTCTCTGGATCCTGCGCCTGAAGCGCGGATGCCAGAACCAGGAACAAAGCGAATATCATCAAGTTCGCAACCGGCCTGAATGGAACCCTCTTGCTGACGTTCATGGAGCCCCCACCCTTTCCCCTACATCCCCGATGGATGGTTCTCATCTCGGGGAGCCCACTACTTCATCAGACCGCTGCAACCGGGGAAAAGTCGCGCTCAAAGTTCTGTTTCGATGCGGGTTCAGCTTCCTGAGCGAGCCAGCAGCAAGCGCGCCTGTTTCCTCACACGATCCAGGACGTGAGGGTCATCTTCAAGCCTTTCGAGAATGTTTCGGATTGCGCAGATCTGCTGCATGCGGCCGTCTCCGCTGGCCTCGACAAGGTACTGGATCGCTTTGTCCAGACCGAGGGGATCATGCTGGTAGAGAAGCTCGAGTCGGGCGCCTTCGATGACAGTTTGGCCTACGGCAACGAGGGACTCGCCCAGCTCTTGAATCTGCTTATTGGTGGAGTAGTTGAACTCGCAACCACCTTCTGCATCAGGGCCGTTATAGCTGATCTTCTTCGTTCCCTGGAAGGCGACTTTGAGGTGGCTTTCGCACTTGTTTCGAAGGACCTTGTCATCGTGGACCGCCTTGAAGATCCGGCCTGTGAATTCAGAGGTCAGGCGGACGTCACGATCTATCTCACCCGGGAACATGGTTTCCGGGTAGTCGGTGGGGCGGGTCCCGCCTCGGGAATGGAAATGACCGCTACCATCCGGATGAAGAACAAGCGTCCACTCTGCAGGGTAGAGGGATGGGTTTGAGTATCCCATCTGAACCACGGAGTCTTGCGCGGCGCGCGCGGGAAGAGCGAGGAGAGTAGCCGCAAATGCCAACCAAAAGGCCTTCATCCCCGCGCCTCCTGTAGTGCAAGTGTCTGAGCGGTATGAAGATGACATATTGCAATCGCCAGGGCATCAGCGGCATCCGCCGGCTCGGGAAGCTGCGGCAGATTGAGGAGCCTCGCGACCATAAACTGCACCTGCTCCTTTTTGGCAAGACCGTAGCCCACGACACTCGACTTTATACTGAGCGGCGCGTACTCTGCCACGGGAAGTTGGAGCTCAGCTGCGGCCAACAGAGCGACACCGCGAACCTGTCCGAGCTTGAGGGCAGATTTCGCGTTCACCGAATAGAAAACCTCTTCAACTGCGACAACTTCGGGCTGCCAGCGCTCGAGTTCGACCAGAAGCGCGCGGTGGAGTTCGGCAAGCCGGATCGGCAGAGGCTTTGTCTTGGAAAGGCGGATAGCGCCGAAGGTGAGGGAGATGACTTTGGGCAGGGCGGAGGATTCCACCGACTCCACCACGCCGAAACCTGTGATCTCGGTTCCACAGTCAATGCCGAATACACGCATCAACTGCAAGTCTAACTGAAGGCGGCTTCTGGGGTTTCCTGGAAGACTGCGAATCAGGCGGAAGGAGTCAGGCGGGTTATCGGATCCGAGGGTGCAGGCATTTGCAGCAGCGGTTCCCCGGATGTAATGCTCGAATCATGACAAAGGCATTCATGGTGGCAGCGGCGTTGATGTGTCTCATCGGGACAGCTTCAGCATCTGCCCAGGACAAGGGGTATTGGCGGGCCGCGAGTTCCAATGCCAATAAGATCACCGGAGATATTGCGATCTCCGAGTCAAAGTTGACGATTGATTTCCTCAGCTACTCACTGGCAACGATTCGTAAGCTCACCACGGCTGAAGGCGGCGCGGCATTCGATATCGACGTGGATGCCGCGGGGGGCGGGAATCTATATCGGTTGAGTATCCCTGGAGACAAGCGCTTCCTCCATCGCAACACACTGTGCGGTTCAGAAGAGACACAGTGGATGGCGACGTACGTGGAAGAGCATACGCTCCATATCGCCCTCTTCTCCGGGGCGAATATGCCTATCCTCACTGCGGAGGCGTTGTCGAACTCGAATGAGGTGTGCGGGATCTTTTCGTACGCTCGCTGACCTCGTTGAGAGGGACTGGTTCGCATCAAGTTCAGGCTGATCTCCGCCTGACTCGCTGTAATGCAAGCGCCTCACGGAACCTTTCGTTCCACCGCAATTCGGTTGGCTGTCCCGCTGAAACCTGGTCGAAGCTTGTGAACTGATCCGCATCTAGACGCAGGAACGTTTCGAGTTTCTCAAGCAGCCCGGGTTGAGCCGTATTGGTGTGCAAACAGATGGTCCATAGCCCACGCGACTTTTTGACAGGTTCCCACAACTGCTGCGGGATCCAGAGGACACCGTTGCGCGTGAAGGGACGCGATGCGAACCCATCCGACAAGAAGGCGAGGGCCTCGTGGCGAAGTGCCCGGAGCGTCGCGGAATCGAACCCGTGACGGGGAGCGACGAAGAGGCGCGGAGAGAGGCCATTTGTGCGCAGAGTCGCAAGTCCCTCGTGAATCCACTCACGCTGAGTCTCTTCGGGAACGCCCGCAAATTCGGTTCGGGAATGCAATCGCAACAACGATGGGCCGGGACTGTTACAAGCGTGGCGGTAGCCGTGCAGAGCGATAGTTGCGCCCGCGGCTTCGAGGTCACGCATGCGGTTCCAGAAGGCCGGATCCGGGTCGTTGACGTTAAGTTCGGGGTCCTGATTGTCGGGCACGACGGCGAGAATCGGGCGAATCCGGTGCCGTTTTACGATGTTCATGAAGCGATCGAACCGCTCCTTTGACATGGTGGGGCAGAGATCATCGAAGCGAAGAAGATACGTTGCCCTTGCGATTCCCATGACCAGGCGCAGTCCTCACGATCAGCTAACTCGATCAGGGCTGTTGGAGCAGTATCCGATGGGACTGGCTGCGGCAGGCAGATCGAAGGGAATCAGACTACCAGCCGGCTCACGGACTAAGCTGTTTCGCGGATCACAGCTGATCGCGTCCGACAAGCGCGGCTTATTGAGTTGGAAGAAGTCCGGAAGGCAGGGTTTCGCGCAGACTAGGAGCCGGGCTGAAGAGCGTCCTCGATTGTGGCGGCAATCGGCAAAATCGTGTCGACTTTCGTGAACTTGAAGAGCTGTTTCACATTCGGACTTGGGCCGACAATGATGACCCGAATGCCTTTGGTACGGCAGGCAATGAAGTGGCTGACAAGCACTCCCAGGCCAGAGGAGTCCATCTGGGGCACGTGCGTGAGGTCGAAGATATGGCGGGTGGGGATTTCTGCACCGTGCTCTGGCTTGAACTCGAAGATGTTGCCGAGCTGAATCTGCTTCATCGATCCGTACATGTCCCGGGCGTTGAAGACCCCAGTGATCTGGTAAATGACGGTTTGAGGAATCTCTCCCTCGATCCGCTCAATGGTGAACGTCTGGTTCTTCCACATTTCTGTGCGCGTGGTCGCCATCAGGGCGATTGTAGCGGTGGGGCGTCGATGACCGAAAGCCGAATGTGAGAAGGGAATCAAGTGCGGGAACAGGGCACAAGGGAACAGGGCACAAGGGAACAAGGGGACAAGGCCGGGATCGGGTCTGGTGGCTGATGAATGAGGTATTGTGGCCGCCGGATTGGTCTGTTTTGCAGGTGCGGTTTTCAGTTGATAGGTCTGGCTGATGCCGCGTTTGTGGTTCGGTTTGGCGCTTTGCTTCTTTCTAAATTTTTCCCTGT
>Ga0207674_10007817_pt1 | contig 12431 bp, 14 predicted proteins | sample KBSCornC72_FD_184303 | JGI IMG/M metagenome (GOLD analysis project Ga0207674, IMG submission 184303) | Corn rhizosphere microbial communities from Kellogg Biological Station, Michigan, USA - KBS Corn C7-2 (SPAdes) (version 2) | ecosystem: Host-associated > Plants > Roots > Rhizosphere > Soil ... | reverse complement strand
CGGGATCTGTTCATCATCAAGTCGATCCGGGTACCCATTGCCGTCGACTCGCTCATGATGATGCCGCACGATCCTGGCCAGCTCACTGTATTGATCCACGTTCGCAAGGATTCGCTCGCCAATCACAGAGTGTTCCTCCATAGAGCGCCGCTCGTCAAGCGTGAGCGGACCCGTCTTTTCCAAAATCCCTGCAGGAAGACCCACTTTCCCAATGTCGTGCAGCAGGCCGGCGAGATGAGCCAGCTGCTGATCAGCCTCGCTCAGATCCATTCGACGCGCGATGTCGCGCGCGTAGACGGCAACCGCCGCAGAGTGACCGGCGGTGTACTTGTCTCGGGCGTCCAGTGCAGCGACCAATGCGCTAGCGAAAGAGAGGCCCGAAGCCTCGAGTCTCGAGTTCGCTCTTGCCAGTTCAGCGACGAGTTGACGCTGCTCTTGATAGAGGACCAATAGTCGCTGAGCTGCTACGGCCGGAACGAAGAAGAGCAAAACCGTCCAAGGCGAAAGTTCTCGGTACGCATAAACAAGCACCGCGAGGACGGGCGTGTAAAGCGGCAGGGTGCTAGCGGTAAGCCTCGCGATCGCCCGGGCCGTTTCCCGCACCGAGCCACTTCTTCGAATGGCAACCGTAAGTCCGTTCAATGTGATGTCACCCGCCGCCTGCACCGCCGCCGCCATCGCGACTGAAAGAAGCACTCCGCCGAACGTGGTTGCCTGATCAACTAGCCCCACAACAGACAAGCCGGCGAATGCGGCAATTAGAGCTCGCGAGGACGTCCAGACAACCCACCGGGTGTAGGGTCGCCCGAACTCCCCAAGGAGCGAACAGGAGCTAACAATCATCGCGGCGACCGGTCCAAAAACAACTGCCGCGAACAGGATGGGCAACACCGAGATAGACATCTCGGTGTTAGCTCCGATCGACACACATTGGCGCTCCGCCAAGAACGCAACAGCAGCGAGGAGCGCGACCATCCACCAAGCGGCCTCGGGCGGGCCCAGTCTGTTGATGAGAACGACCCATGTCAGGACCGCGCCTACGGTGAGGCAAACCGCGTAAGCCTCGACACGCCGTGAGTGGGCCGCAATGGCCGGATAAGTCGCAGAAACCTGGGTCATTCTCTTGCAGATCCCCCAAAAGGGGTATAAGCTCGCGTAGCCGTTATCCCCTGCTCGGAGGTTGGAATGCTGAAGATCTCGGCTCGAATCGGGGGCCTTCTCTCAGCTCTTTCCGTGGTCGCACTAGTTGCTGGAAGCGCTAGAAGCTGGTAAAGCCCGCTTAGTCTGAGTTTTTCCACAACCGCCAGCATCCCTCGCTAGAGGGATTCGGGGTCTAGGTTGTGGATCGCGTGGAAAACCTGGTCGCTAGGCGATCAGGCCACGCCTGAAACCGATTGCGACCGCATGCGCGCGGCTGCGCGCCTGCAGCTTCGCCAGAAGGTGCCGCACGTGCGACTTGACCGTCTCTTCCGAGAGGTAGAGGCGCACGCCGATCTCGCGGTTCACGAGACCGTCTGAAATCAGCTGCAGAACCTCGATCTCGCGCATGGTCGGCTCCTGCTCGAGCTCCCTGAGCGGGGGCGTGAACGGGATGACCTCGGCGTCCTGCTCCTGCGTCGACCGCCGCGCGGCCGCCTCGTCGAAGCGGCGTGCGTGGTCCAGGTATCGAGACAGGATGTCTTTGCGCTCGGCAGCGTCCATCGTGAGCGAAAAATCGGCACCCTCAGACCGTTTCCTTACCCTCGTTCGAGGGAGTCAGGCTCACCCTTTGTCGGATGAAACCTACGTATAGCTGCGAAAACCGCTTCTACTCCTTCCTGCGGATAACCCTGTGGAGAACCCACGCTCAGACCTGCGCCAGAAGCTCGGCAACCACGCGCAGATCGGCGACGAAGTCGTCCATCGCGGCCTGGCGCTCCTCGTCGGTCCTCTGGCGGAGGATCGATGAGGGATGCACCGTCGCAATGACGTAGGGCGCGAAATTGGACTCGACGGGCCTCCCGCGGTCTTTGGTCACGCGGAACTGCCGGCCGAGGAGCGACTGCGACGCGGTCGCCCCGAGCGCGACAAGCACCTTGGGCCGGACGGCCTCGAGCTCCGCGTCCAGCCAAGGCCTGCACGCGGCGAGCTCGGCTGCGTTCGGCTTCTGGTGGATCCGCCGCTTCCCTCGCGCCTCCCACTTGAAGTGCTTGACCGCATTCGTGACGAAGGCGAGCCGGCGGTCGATCCCGGCGGCGTCCAGTCCTTCATCGAAGACCCGTCCGGCCGGGCCCACGAAGGGCTTGCCGGCGAGATCCTCCTTGTCGCCCGGTTGTTCTCCGACGAAGACGATCTCCGCGCTCTTCGACCCCTCGCCGAAGACCGTCTGCGTCCCGGTTTTCCACAGGTCGCACGCCTTGCACCCCGCAGCGGCTTCACGAAGTTTCGGCAGGTTACGAGTGTCAGGGACGGGAGCGGCTTCCACTCCCTACCGATCCCCGAGGAGGAGCGATGCAAACGCGCCTCCGCCGATCACGCGCTCGGCTCTCTCACCCGCGCGCTCACGTAGCTCGCGGTCGGAGGTGACGAGCCAGTACGCGCCCTCGAGCTCGCCGGCTCGGCGCGTGATCCAGTCGTCAGCACTTTCGCGACCGGTGCCGATCCCGCCCGCAGGTGCGCTGCCGTCGAAGACGATCTCCGGCTCGACGTCCTGCGCGGCTGCCCACTCCTGCACGAGCCGGACGAGCTCGTCCTCGGCGATGTTCGGCCAGCGGGAGCGCAGCACGTTGCGCGCGTCGACGAGAACTGTTTGGCTCACGGCGTGCTGAGACTGTACGACCACCCGGCCTCGGGGAACTGCTTCAAGGCGCGACTCATCCTCGCGCACCTGGACGAGCCGTACGAGCGCGTCCTCGTCGACATCTTCGCCGGCGAGGCGCTCGAACCAGAGCATCGCGGGCGAAATCCAGCCGGGCGAGTGCCCGTCCTCGAGCTGGACGACGGGACCTTCATCGCCGAGTCGGGCGCCATCCTCCTCTTCCTCTCGGAAGGCAGCGAGTACCTCCCGGGCGACCGGCTCGAGCGGGCGCGTGTGTGGCAGTGGCTCTTCTTCGAGCAGAACCAGATCGAGCCGTCCGTCGCCACCGCTCGGGTCATGCAGTGGCGCGGCCGCGAGGCGGAGCGCCCCGATGCGTACGAGCACCGCACTGCGTGGGCGAACGAAGCGCTCGATTCCCTGGAGGCGCATCTCGCCGGGAACGACTTCCTTCTTGGAGACGCCTATACCGTCGCGGACATGGCGCTCTACGGGTACACGCACGTGGCGCACGAGGTCGTGGACATGGACGGCCGGCGTGCGATCGCAGCGTGGATCGAGCGCGTCGAGGCACAGCCGCGGTTCATGAACGACCTGAAGCCGCTGCCGTGACCGGAACGCTGCTCTCGGTCAACGTCGGCACGCCGCGCGAGATCGAATGGCTCGGCCGGCGCGAGAAGACGTCCATCTGGAAGGCGCCGGTCGAGGGGCGCGTGCCTGTGCGCGGCGTCAACGTCGCCGGCGACGACCAGGCCAACCGCGAGGTGCACGGCGGGCCCGACAAGGCGGTCTATGCCTACGCGCGGGAGGACACCGAGTGGTGGGAGCGCGAGCTCGGCCGCAGGCTCGAGCACGGGAACTTCGGGGAGAACCTGACGGTCTCGGGAATTGACGTCACAGGCGCGGTCGTCGGCGAGCGCTGGACCCTCGGCAGCACGGTGCTCGAGGTGGCGCAGCCGCGGATCCCGTGCTGGAAGCTCGGGGCGCGCATGGAGGATCCGTCCTTCCCCGTCCACTTCGCGGCCGCGGGCCGGCCGGGCGCCTACCTGCGCATCGTCGAGGAGGGCGAGATCGGCGCCGGCGACGAGATTCTCGTGGCCGAGAGACCCGGGCACGGCCTTACCGTCGGCGACGTCGCGCGCATCTACCACCAGGAGCGAAGCCGCGCGGCGCTTTTGCTCCGCGCGCCCGAGCTGGCCGAGGGCTGGCAGGAATGGGCCTTGAGGCGTGCAGGCGATCCTGTAGGCTGAGTCGGTCGTTTCCGACGAAAGGAGGTTCGCAAATGTCCGAGTCCTGCACCCGCCGAGCCTCCGGTCGGACGCGCTAGCTTCCGCAACCGCTCCTGAGGCTCACCGCTCGCGCCCCATCCGGGCGCTTTTTCGTTCCTCTAGCCGAAGGAGTCACGTTGCAGCTCGAAGATCTCGGCTGGGACGCGTTCTTCGCGGATGCGTTTCGGCCGTACGAAGCAGAAGGTCTCACCCCCGCGCGCGTGGTCGCGCGGCATCACGGCCCGTGCGAGCTCATCACCGAGCACGGGCGCATCGGCGGTCTCCCCGCCGGGAAGCTGGAAGGGCTCGACCTGCCCGTGGCGGGAGACTGGGTCGCGGTCCGGAAGCTCGAAGGCGAGCGGAAGGGCATCGTCGAGGCGGTCCTTCCTCGCAAGACGACGTTCACGCGCAAGGAGGCGTGGCGGCGAACCGTCGCGCAAGTGGTAGCGGCGAACGTCGACACGATCTTCCTCGTGACGGCGTTCGGGCAGGATCTCAACCCGCGGCGCCTGGAGCGCTACCTCACGGCCGCGTGGGACAGCGGCGCGAACCCGGTCATCGTCGTGAACAAGAGCGACACGGCCTCTGATCCCGAGGGCGATCTCACGGAGGTCGAGGCGATCGCCTTCGGCGTCCAGGTGCACGCGGTCAGCGCGGCGAACGGCGACGGCCTGGATGAGCTCGCCTCCCATCTCGGGCGCGGACGCACGGTCGCGCTGCTCGGCTCGTCGGGGGTCGGCAAGTCGACGCTGATCAACCGTCTGGCCGGAAGCGAGCTCCTGAAGACCGCCGAGACGAGCAAGGAGGGTCGCGGCCGCCACACGACGACGAACCGCGAGCTCGTGTCGCTTCCCGGCGGCGCGCTTCTCCTCGACACCCCGGGCATGCGAGAGCTGTCGCTCTGGGCCGACGAGAGCGTTCTCGATTCGACGTTCACGGATATCGCCGAGCTCGCGGCCACCTGCCGGTTCAGCGACTGCACGCATCTCCACGAGCCCGGCTGCGCCGTGCGCGCCGCGATCGCGGACGGCTCGCTTCCCGCCGAGCGCTTCGACAGCTACCTGAAGCTCCAGCGCGAGCTGCGCGCCCTCGAGCTGAAGAAGGACGCCCGCCTCCGCTCCGAGGCGCGAAAGGAATGGCGCCGCCGCCACCGCGAGTTCCGGAGCGTGAAGTACTAGGCTGCCCCGCGTGCGGCGACTTCTTCTGCTCCTCGGCCTCGTCCTGGCCCTCGCCGGGTGCGGCGGCGACCAGGAGTCGACCACGGTCACCGTCACGAACACGGAAACCCAGACGCGGACCGAAACGGTCGAGGCGGAGCCTGTGCTCACCGTCAAGACGAGCGACGTGGCCCTGAAGGGCCCCACGTTCCAGATGCCGTCGAAGAACATCGGCTGCACTGAGGGAGAGGACGTCCTTGTCTGCGACGTCCTCAGCGGCCTGAGCCCCGAACCCGACAGGCAATGCGAGCTCGACTGGACCGGCATGGAGATGGAGCGGCTCGGCCCAGCCCAGCCTCGATGTGCCGGGGACACCGCCTATGTCCAGTCCGCGCCGGTCCTCGAGTACGGGGAGGCCTGGCAGCGGAACGGCTTTCTCTGCGTCTCGAAGGAGACGGGCCTCGACTGCACGAACGAGGACAGCCACGGCTTCACGCTCTCCCGCGAGCAGTGGGCACAGTTTTAGCGCTCAGGAACCCGGGAACCCTGCACCATAGGCGCACAGGGGCGGCGGGCAGCCGACCTCATGGAATCGCCGAGCTGATGACTGCCGCGATCAGCCACCAGGAGCAGGCTTTCGTCCACGAGGCCTTCCTCTACCGGGACTCGGAGGAGTTCGTCCTGGGGCTGCTCCGGTTCATACGAGCCGGCACCGAGAAGGGCGAGCCCGTATTCGTCGTCCTCTCCGCCGAGAAGATCGCGCGCCTGAAGGACGCGCTCGGCGAAGACGCCGACCACGTGCTCTTCGCCGACATGGCGGAGATCGGCGCGAACCCGGCGCGCATCATCGCGGCCTGGCGGGAGTTCGTGGACGAACACGGGGCCGGCGGACAGCCGATCCGCGGGATCGGCGAGCCGATCTGGGCCGGGCGAAGCGATCCCGAGCTCGCCGAGTGCCATCGGCACGAATCGCTCCTCAACCTCGCGTTTGCCGGCACGCCGTCTTTCCGGCTCCTCTGCCCGTACGACGTCTCGGCGCTCGATTCGAAGGTCGTCGAGGAGGCGGAGCGGACCCATCCTTTCGTGTCGGATGTCGAGTCGTTTCGCGACAGTGGGAGCTATCGCGGCACCGACGAGATCGCAGCTCCGTTCGCCGACGAGCTCGGCGAGCCTCCCGACGGCGCAGAGAGACTGATCTTCGACGCCGACTCCCTGGCCGAGGTGCGAGACCTCGTCGCCCGGTGGGCGCAACAAGCCGGGCTCGGGGGTGCCCGCGTGGAGAATCTCGTTCTCGCGGTCAACGAGATCGCCACGAACAGCATTCGCCACGGCGGAGGCTCGGGCGCCCTCCGGATGTGGGAAGAAGAGGGCGTGCTTCTGTGTCAGATCGAGGACCAAGGGCGCATCGAGGTGCCACTCGCCGGGCGGCTCCAGCCGGTGCTGGACGAGCCTGGCGGACGGGGGCTCTGGCTGGCGAACCAGCTCTGCGACCTGGTGCAGGTGCGAACGTTCGCGGACGGAAACGTCGTCCGCATCCACATGGCTGGTTCCCGCTAGCATCCTCGGCATGCGCGCGCTCCTCGCCGTTCTCGTGCTTGCCGCCGCGGTTGTCGCGGCCGGCTGTGGGGGCGACGGCGGCAACAGCGCCGGCGGAACCGCAACCGAGAGCTCGGCCACCGCGGTGGACGCCTGGGCGAACAGCGTCTGCGAGGCGTTCACCACCTGGCAGAGCTCGATCCAGGACGCCGGTCAGTCGGTAGGGGACAACCCTTCCGAAGAAGGGATCAAGACCGCCGGCGACCAGATCAAGGCTGCGACGCAGACGCTCGCCGACGACCTCAAGGGCCTGGGCCGGCCGGACACCGAGAGCGGTCAGCAGGCGAAGCAAGCGATGGACGAGCTGGCGACGAGCCTCGAGAGCAGCCTGCAGAAGATCACGGACGCGATCGACAACGCCTCCGGCACCGCCGGCGCCGTCGCTGCGGCCACCGCGATCGGCAACGACCTGGTGGACATGGGGAACCAGGTCTCGACCGCCTCCCAGAAGCTCCAGGACATCGACGCCCAGGGCGAGCTCGCGGACGCGTTCGCGCAGGCCGATTCCTGCGCAGGGCTTACTGGAACCTCGTAAGCCCTACCGCTGTCGAGATGGGGTAGCGCGACCACCCCCAGCAGTCGCGCCACCCGGACGGCTCCGCTGTCTGAGCGGACGCCTTGGGAATGATCGTCGCCGCGCGCGCCGATCGCATCGGCCGCACGACCCGTTCGTATAGGTCATTGGTCGCATGTCTCGCAGGAGGCGTGGCCGACCCGCAGAACGGGTTTCTCCAGGCCCCTCCATCGTGGGATCATCCGCGCATGACGGTTTCCGCCGAACCTCCAGCCGCCCTTCCGTTCAACGACCCGTCGCGCCGCTCGCGGCTCGTGAAGATCGGCCTCTGGCTGGTCGGGCTCGCCGCCGCCATTGCGCTTCTGAACCTGCTCGGTGTCGACGTCGTGGGCTGGATCCAGGACCTCTGGGATCAGATCAAAGAGGTCCCTGTCGGCTACATCGTCGCCGGCCTCGTCTTCCAGAGTGGGCAGACCGTGCTCGCCGGGGTTTCGTATTACGGGATCCTCAAGGCCGCGTACGGTGACGAGGTCACCCTGGCGCCGATCGTCACCGCGTACGCCGTCGGCGTGGCGATGAACAACTTCCTGCCTGCCAACATCGGCACGCTCGTGACGCTCCTCATGTTCGTCGCCCTCATCCCGTCGTGCACCTTCGCGGGCGCGATCGCCGCCTACCTCGTGCAGAAGATCTTCTTCACGCTCGCCGGCACGTTCGTGTACCTCTACCTCTTCCTCTCTGTGCCAGGCTCGTTCACCGAGAACCTCGGCAATGTCAAGGACCACCCCGCGTTGGTCGTCGGAATCGTGGTCGGGGCGGCGCTACTCATTGTCATCGTCGGCCGGATCTTCTGGCGCCAGGTCAAGAAGCTCTGGAACCAGGCGAAGCAAGGCGGAGCGATCCTCTCGCAGCCAAAGCGCTACCTGACCCGAGCATTTCTGCCCTCGCTTCTTTCCTGGCTCTGTAAGTTGACCGTGATCGGGATCTTCCTGGCCGCATTCGCGATCCCGGTGACCTTCGAGTCGGTCATGTGGGTCACGGGTTCGGGTTCGCTCGCGAACGTCGTGTCGGTGACGCCGGGCGCGGTCGGCATCACCCAGGCGACAAACGCGCTCGCGTTATCGACTTGCTGTGACGTCTCGAAGTCGACGGCGATCGACTACTCGACCGCACAGCAGCTCATCACCACTGCGTGGAACGTCCTCTTCGCCCTCGTTCTCGTGGTCTGCATCTTCGGCTGGACGGGCGGCAAGTCCCTTGTCCTCACGTCGTACGAGGGCGCAAAGGAGAAGGCCGCTGAGCAGAAGGACCAGCGTGCGGCCAAGAAGGAAGCCAAGCGAGCCGAAGCGCGGGAGAAGGGCACGGGCCTCCTGCGCCGGCATCGCGACGACGAGGAGACCGAGTAGGTGACCACGGCCGCGTACAGCGAGCGGCTGGCCTGGCACCCCGAAAGACCCCGTTTCAGGCCGATTCGGGTCGTGACAGCCTGGATTCTGGCCGCGCTCGCGCTCATGGCGGCGGCCTGGATCGTCCCGGGCGCCTCCATCGAAGGTTTCTGGGGAGCGCTGCTCGTCTCGGCGGTCGTCGCCGGGCTGAACGCGGTGCTGCCGCCGATCCTGGCGGCGCTCAGGCTCCCCTTCACCCTTGTCGCCGGCTTCCTCCTCGTGCTCCTGGCCGACGCGGCCATGCTGGTCGCGGCCGACGCGATCACGGACAACGCGATCAAGCTGGACTCCTTCTGGATCGCCCTCCTGGTCGCCCTCGTCGCCGCGGCGGTGAGCATGATCCTCGAAGTCGTCATCGGCTCGAACGACGACGACACCTACACGATCAAGGTGATCCAGCGGCTGGCGAAGCGGTCCGGCGAACGGGTCGAGTCGGATCGCGCGGGAATCGTCTACCTCGAGATCGACGGCCTCGCGCTCCCGGTGCTGCGCCGCGCGATGCGGGACGGGAACGCGCCGCACATGGCCAGTTGGCTGGCCGAGAGCGGCTACGCCCTCACCGAGTGGGAGCCCGACCTCTCGTCGCAGACGGGTGCGAGCCAGGCTGGGATCCTGCTCGGCTCCAACGAGGACATCCCCGCGTTTCGCTGGGTCGAGAAGGAGCGCGGGCTGATGATGGTCTGCTCCTCGCCCGCGGACTGCGCCGAGATCGAGCGCCGTCACGCGACGGGCATCGGCCTGCTCGTCAACGGCGGTTCCAGCCGCGGCAACCTGCTCTCGGGCGAGGCGGAGGAGACGATCCTCACCGTCAGCCGCTCGGACGCGGAGAAGCGCGCCAACCCCGGCTACCGGGCGTTCCTCGCGAACGGGTTCAACGTCACGCGCGCGCTGGTGCTCTTCTTCTGGGAGGTTCTCCTGGAGGTGAGCGCGGCGCTGCGCGCGGCCCGCCGCGACGTCCGCCCGCGCGGCCACCGCGGCGGTATCTATCCGCTGATGCGCGGCGCGATGTGCGTGATCGTCCGCGACCTGGTCGTGTTCGGCGTCCTGACGGACATGATGCGCGGGCGCCCCGCCGTCTATGCGACGTTCGCGTCCTACGACGAGGTGGCGCACCACTCCGGGCTCATGCGCGTGGACACGATGGAGGCGCTGCGCAAGCTCGACCAGCAGTTCGGCCGCATGGCGCGCGCGCGCCGCTACGCGCCACGGCCGTACGAGATCGTGGTGCTCTCCGACCACGGGCAGACGCAGGGAGCAACCTTCAAGCAGCGCAACGGCTACGGCTTGGACGAGCTCGTCGATCGTTCGCTGGGCGGCTCGCAGGTCGCGGGCTTCGCGGGCGGCGACGAGCAGAACGCGATGGTGCAGCAGGCCGTCAGCGAGGCGACCGGCCGCGCCGCAGAGAAGAAGCCCAAGAACGACGTCTCCGATCGGGACGTCGTCGTGCTCGGTTCGGGGAACCTCGGGCTCGTGTACCTGATGGAGGAGCCGCGCCGGCTGACGCTCGAGGAGATCGACGAGCGCCACCCGCGGCTGATCCCAGCGCTGCGCGAGCACCCGCACATCGGCTGGCTGCTGGTGCGTTCGTCCGAGCACGGCGCCGTTGTGCTGGGCCCGAACGGGACGAACTACATCGGAGAGCAGCGCGTGGAGGGCGAGGACCCGCTCGCGCACTTCTCGCCGACTGCAGCACGGCACCTCCTGCGCACGGACGGCTTCGCGCACGTCGCCGACATCATGATCGGCAGCTTCTACGACCCGATGCTCGACGAGGGCTGCGCGTTCGAGGAGCTGATCTCGTTCCACGGCGGGCTCGGCGGCCCGCAGACGCGCGCCTTCATCCTGCATCCCTCGCACCTCCCGCTGCCCGGCGAACCGCTGCTCGGCGCGGCCGCGGTCCACGGCGTGCTGTCGGGCTGGCGGGCGATGCTGCAGCCCGCGCCGGCGGACGCGCTCGTCAGTCCTTCCGCTTGATCACGAGCCACTGCGGCTTGTCGCCGTCGCTCGTGCGTTGCAGCGTCCAGCCGCCCTGCAGCCGCTCGCCCTCGAGCCAGAACGAGAGGTGGCCCTCGTCGAGGGCGTTTCTGACGGAGCCCTTCGTGATCGGCCGCCAGGTCCCGTGGTCCCAGATCACCACGCGCGGTCCCTCGTAGTCCGCGTGCGCGAGCGCGTGGTCGGGAACCTGCACCGCGAGGCGCTTCACCCGCGGGTCGGCCGACAGGTTCTTCGGCACGGCCCACGACTTCAGGACGTGCCCGACCTGCAGCCGGAAGTCGTAGTGCAGGGCGCGGGCCTGGTGGCGCTGGATGACAAACCGGCGGGCCAAAGCGATGAGTTTGCCGCGTGCCCTGCGTCACCGCTTCATGACCTCTCATACGAACCTCGCACGCGCGATGTACGCCGCCTACGACTGCGGCGACCGCGATGCCATCGAGCCGATCATCGCGCCCACGTTCCGCTTCTGGAGCCCGCTCGACGACGGCATCGACCGCGCGACCTACTTCGAACGCTGCTGGGCGAACCACGCGACGATCGACGCGATCGAGCTCCTGCGGTGCCACGAGATCTCGGACACGGAGGTCGTGGCCACCTACGTCCTGCACAAGGCCGACGGCGGCCGCGCGCAGAACACGGAGATCATCACGTTCGACGATCAGCAGGCGGTGAAGGCCGAGGTCTACTTCGGCTGGAACCTGAACTAGCTCAGCAGCAGCGGAGAGGGAGGGATTCGAACCCTCGGTACGCGTTAACGCACACACGATTTCCAGTCGTGCCCGTTCAACCACTCCGGCACCTCTCCGAGTGGAAGCGGCCAGTCTAAGGCAGGGAAAGCGAACAAAGGCGGTGCATCGGTTGCACCGCCGCAGCGGCGCGCGCAAGGTCGGCCCATGAGACGCGCCGGGCTTGCGGTCGTGGTGCTCGCGTTGCTGTTGTTCCTGCTGCCCGCCACGCCCGCCGCTGCCGTCAAGCGCGCGTGCTCCCCCACCGGCGACGTGTGTTACGGCGCATTCGGCATCGGCAGCCACGTGCGCCTTCGCGTCACGCTGGCCGGGAACCTGTTCCACACGTACAAGCTCTGCGTCCGCGCACCCGGCGGCTCGCGCACCTGCAGGCAGCTACATACCTGGCCGATCGCGCACGGCCTCTTCCAGTCGACCGTCCACTGGCGCGCGCACTTCCCGAACAAGGGTCCCGGCCGCTACCGGGCGACCTGGAACGCCGGGGGCGGGGCGTTCCAGCCGGCGATCACGTTCCGCGAGGGCCCCTCGATCCATCCCACCCCGCGGTCCGTGATCGCCGGCGGCACGGTCCGCGTCGGCGGGCTCGCCGGCGGCTGCCCGACCGGCGACCGCGTGACGCTGATCTCGCGCGCGTTCCCCCACACGCACGATTTCGCCGGCCAGCCGGCCGTGTTCGCAACGGTCCGGCCGGACGACACCTACGCGACGTTCGTGACGATCCCGGCGAGCAAGGCGGCCAAGCGCTACGGCATCACCGCACGCTGCGGCGGCGGCACCTTCGGCGTCACCGGGCACCTACGGGTGCGCTAGACCTGCCAGGCGCCATCCACGAGCAGCGGCGACTCGGTGCCGTCGCCGTCGATGGCGTACGTGTTCACGCCGGGGCCGCCGATCATGAAGTCGATGTGGATCGCGG
>Ga0207674_10007809_pt1 | contig 12437 bp, 7 predicted proteins | sample KBSCornC72_FD_184303 | JGI IMG/M metagenome (GOLD analysis project Ga0207674, IMG submission 184303) | Corn rhizosphere microbial communities from Kellogg Biological Station, Michigan, USA - KBS Corn C7-2 (SPAdes) (version 2) | ecosystem: Host-associated > Plants > Roots > Rhizosphere > Soil ... | reverse complement strand
CATGCTGGTAAGTATAATAATGTAAAAAGTGAAATGGCCGCGTCATACGTAAAAGAGCTGTTAGCTGAGCAAGCTGGTACGCCGATGGCGGAGCAGACCTCTCTTACAAATACTCTTAAGGAACTATTCCAGAATTTTTTCCCTGACAAGAAGTTCCTAGGGCCAAAAGCAACGGCCAGTGGCGGGCTAACCTTCCCAGTGGAGACTGCTGGAGGTGGCACGCATGATCTGGATGAGCTAAGTGCTGGCGAGAAGGAGATACTTTATGGTTATCTGCGCATTAGAAACTCCGCTCCGCGCTACTCGATTATCCTTCTCGACGAGCCAGAGTTGCATTTGAACCCGCGTTTGATCAGGGGGTTACCTCAATTCTATCGTAAGAATCTTGGTGAAATTTCTCAAAATCAGATTTGGCTTGTCACGCACTCCGATGCGCTGCTCCGCGAAGTAGTGGGACGCGAGAGCTATAACGTTTTTCACATGCTGCCCTGTACCAACGTTCGCGGTGAGAGCCAGCTCAAGCCGCTGTCTGCAACTGCTGATCTAGACCTTGCACTTGTCGATTTGGTTGGCGACCTAGCATCCTATCGACCTGGTGGGAAGGTGCTAGTGCTAGAGGGCGGTGGCGATTCAGATTTTGATCAACGAGTTGTATCTACGTTGTTTCCCGAGGTGCAGGAGCAGGCAAACCTTATCTCTGGGACAAACAAGATTCGCGTTCGTGCACTTGTAGAAATCCTTGAAGCCGCTGGCAACAAGGGTTCAATGCCATTCAAATTTTTTTCCATTACTGACAACGACAGTGATTCAGCTGCGAATTTTCAAAGCGCCAAGAACTTATTTGCATGGGACTGTTATCACATTGAGAACTACTTTCTTGTTGCACGATATATTCAACGTGTACTTGCCGCCTTGCAGGCTGCAACCGGACTCGATGAGGGCGAGATTTATGATGCGCTTCGGGAATGTGCAAAAGAGACACTTCCACAGATGGTTCGTCACGAATTGTCCGAGCTTGCAAACAGCTCATTGATTCGGGCTATAAATACCCGGACAGACCCCAAAGCGGAGGATATCGCTGGTGTTATGTCGGCAGCTGTCAAAAATTCCATCGATCGCTTGAACCAGCTTCAGACAGGGGAGCTTTCACAGATGGAGCTGGCTGAGCACGAGAAGCGATCTCGCGCCAAGTTCACAGAGAGCATTGCGGATGGAACTTGGGTGAGCAAATTCCGCGGTCGCGATGTGCTTCGCAGATTTGTCGGCCGTCATGCCCCGTCAGTGTCGTACGAAGTGTTTCGAAACCTGTTGCTGGCGCAAATGAAAGATGACGGATATCGGCCCCCAGGGATGCAACGTGTGATTGAACAAGTTCTGGCGTCCTAGGGCGGGAGCGGGCGCGAAACACCGTATCTAGCCACTCGCTCCAGCGCTACGTTGTCAGGCTACTGGTCGCAAACATAATCCCCACCCGCATTCTTGTGGCACACATCCGGCGCACCATACTTGTCCCATAGCTCGGCAAACCCAAACCCGCGCGCAAACTCGGCAAATCCCGACAGAGCGCGTACATCCTGCCATTTCGGACTCCAAAAATAATTGAGCACTCCGGCATCGTCGCTGGTCGGTCCTTGTGCGAGTGCCTGCAGCGCGCGCTCGGGTTGCCCGAGTTCGCGCAAGGCGAGCGGAACCCAGATCGGTAGGTCCTTGGGTTTCGCGGCGATGCATTCGTCGGCGATCGACAATGCCTTGCTGCGCGCCGCGGCGTCGCCGCCGATAACTCCTTCGAAAAAGATCGGCGTGGACAGCTCAGGCGCTTTCAGGCAGACGATGGCGGCCGGGTTGGACAACATCCTTCTCGTGGTCAGCGCACGAGCTTTCGCGTAGTCGCCGCGAGCCCTGGCGATCTGCGAGAAACCGGCGTCGGCGTAAGACAGACCCGCTTGCTCGGAGCGTTTCCACAGGCGTTCGGCCATGTCGATGTCGCCGGCGAACAGGAACTGTTGTGCGCGCCAGTGCAGTGCGTTCGGCAGCATGGGATCGATCGCCAGGGCACGGTCGAGGCGCTCGATGCCGCGGCGCGTGTAGCCGGTGTTGATCAGCAACTGGGCGTCGTAGAAGATCACCCCGGCGTCGTCGGGTTCGCGCGCGATGGCGCTATCCATCGCTGCGCGCGCATCGGTGTAATGGCGCTGCTTGCGCGCGAGAAATGCCAGCGCGTTGTAGGGTTCGGCAAGTTTCGGATCGAGCGCGAGCGCCAGCCGTGCATGCTTTTCCGCTTCCGTGTCCGACGCTCCGTACGGCGATTGCCCCACCACATGCATCATCGCCAGGCGCGCGTGCGCGCGCGCAAAGTTCGGATCCAGTTGCAGCGCTTTTTCGAGCCAGGCTACCGCGTCGCCCATCTTCGGGTAATCGCGCTGGTTCAAAGCCGCGGTGGCCTGCAGATACAAGCTGTAGGCTTCGCTGTTGCTCGTGCCGACCGATACGAGATGCGTTTTCTGCTCGTCGCTCAGCATCACTTTGAGTTGTTCGGTGATCGCGCGCGCGATGCGCTCCTGCAGCTGGAACACGTCGGACAGATCGCCGTCGTACGCCTGCGACCACAAATGAAAATCGTCATCGCTGCGGATCAGCTGCGCGGTGATGCGCACCTTGTCGCCCTGCTTGCGCACCGAGCCTTCGAGCACATTCGCGACGCCGAGTGCCTTGCCGATCGCGCGCAGGTCCTCGTTCTTGCCCTTGTAGAAGAATGACGAGGTGCGCCCCGCAACTTTCAGATCCTTCACCTGCGCGAGCGCGTTGAGAATCTCCTCGGCCATGCCGTCGGAGAAATAATCCTGATCGTGCGCGGGGCTCAGGTCGGAGAACGGCAGCACGGCGATGGATTTCTGGGAAATGGGGTCAGAGTCCTTTTCCGTGCGTTGGTGCGATGCCAGTACGCCGGTCTTCGCAGCGGAAAGGGACTCTGACCCCATTTCTGCCCGATACGACGGCTGGCCTTTGAAGTACCAGAAGAAAGCCAGTGTCGTGAGCACCACGGCGACCAGCATGATCGCGCGCGTGCTGCGCGCTCCGGATTCGGGCTTGACGCCTGCGGGAGTCAGTTCGAATGCCCACGCGAACACGAGCGCGATCGGAAATCCTAGCAACGCTACAAGTATAAAAATGCGCAAGGCCCACGGCGGCGCATCGAATGCGGGAAATCCGATCGACGCGGCCTGTACCGCGAGCCACGCGACGACCAGGTAGGCGCCGCCGACCTTGAAGACCTTGCGCCGCGTCAGTTCGGTGAAAAGGCTCATGGGTTGCTCACAGCAGTTGCGGCGTTTGAGTCAGGGGCATGTGACACCGTCACTCCTTGCGTCGCTTCGCCACATTCAAAATCGTCGTTACCAAGCGGGTGGCACAGCGCCGGCCAGCCCTTCTCGCGCCAATACGCGACGAACCCGTATTCGACCAGCTTCGTCTTGACGCGCGGATCGCGCAGCATCGCGTGCCCTGCGGGTTTGCTGCTGTCGAGATTGGCGAAATAATAGGCCTGCAGAATCGCTCCCAGGCTCTCGATGTAGGTGTTGTAGGCGGGCACGTCGCGTCGCGCGATGAGGTAGGGATTGGCTTCGCCTGGCGGTGCATCCGCGATCGCCGCGCTCAGCCTTTCCGCATCGACGCCCTGGTCGCCCAGCGCCCACGGCAAGAGGATTTGCGCAAACGCTGCGTCTTTCGGCCAACGCGACTGGAACTGCGCAAGCGCGGCGCGCGCCTCATCGACACGACCGTAAGTGAGCGCATAGTCGAGCGGCACGATCTTGCTGAAAATGCCGTCCGGCGCGATGGTGAGCATCTGCCGCACCGCCTCCTCGATGTCGGCGCGCCGGTCGAGCGCGACCGCGGCCGAGCGCACACGGTTCCAACCAACGCTGAAGTAGGGATCGAGCGTCACCAGCTGGCGCGCCGCGCGCAACGATTCCTCCATGCGGCCGACCTCGTACAGCACTTCGGAGTAATCCTCGCGCACATCCGGATAGCTCGGGTCGATCTGCATGCCGCGCAGGTAATGCTGCTCGGCCAGCGCATACTTGAATTGCGCACGCGCAACATTGGCGAGCGCATGTTCGGTGGCCGCCGCATTCGGATCGAGCACGGCGGCTTGTGCGGCCGCATCGGCTTCGCAGGCGAGCATTCCTGCCTGCTCCGCGGGCGTCATTCTTTTGTGCTTGTACCAGAAGGTCACCTCGCAGGTCAGCGACAGCGTCGACCACCCTGCCGCGAACGCCGGCGCTTTCGCTACCGCCGCCTTGAGGTGTTCGATCGCGGCGGGCAGGTCGCTGCGTTGGCGCAACAGCGCGCGGCCTTTGAGGTATTCGTCGTAGGCCACCGGATCAATGGCGGCGCGCGCGGCCGGCAATTCGCCGACGCCGAGCTTGAGTTGCAGCTGCTCGCCGATGTGGCGCGCGATGTCGTCCTGCAGCGCGAACACGCTTTTCAATTCGCGGTCGTAGCTGTCGGACCAGACATGGAAGCCGTCGGCGACACGAATCAATTGCGCCGTCACGCGCACCTGCTCGCCTTCGCGCCGCACGCTGCCCTCGACGATGTGACTCACACCGAGCTTGCGTCCGATCTCGCGTACGTCGCCGCCCTTGCCCTTGAACTCGAATACCGACGTGCGCGCCGCGACGTTGAGCTTGGGAATCTTCGCGAGGACGTTCAGCAGTTCCTCGGTCATGCCGTCGGAGAAATAATCCTCGTCGACCTTGCCGCTCATGTTCGCGAACGGCAACACGGCGACGGAAGGCGCGGTGTTTGCCGGCACATCGCCCGCGCGATACGACGGCTGGCCCTTGTAATACCAACCGACCGCCAGCGCAGCGATCGCTGCCGCAACCAAATAGACGCCTATACTTCCGCGCGTGTTGGCGGATTCAGTCTTCAGGCCCTCGGGCGTCGCGTCGAACACCCAGGCGAACAGCAGCGCGATCGGAAAGCCGAGCATCGCCACGAGAATGAAGACGCGCAGCACCCACGGCGGCGCATCGAATGCCGGGAAGCCGATCGACACGGCCTGCACGGCGAGCCATGCGACCACCAGATAGGCACCGCCTACCTTGAATACCTTGCGTCGTTTGAGTTCGGCGATCAGCGACATCTCATACCTTTTTTGCGCAGACTTTCGGAGCATGCGGATCGGTGGTCTTCAGCCGCTGGACCACCGCGACGAAGCGCGGGTCGCAACGGATCGGATCCATCGCGGGCAGCATGACGGTCCAATCTGCGGTGCCCGCGATCTCCGGCGCCAAGCGCTCAAGATAGTCGAGCGCGAGACCGGGCTCGCCCAATAAGATCAGCATGGCCGGCATATCGTACCCTTCCAGCGCGTTGCCACTGGCCTGATCCAGACCGCTGTCGAAAGGCAACGCTGCGTAGCGGCGAGCGAGGGCGTGTTTGTCGTCGGCACCTCCATTGAGTGCTTCGGTCAGCTCGCGGCCTTGCGCGACGGCGCTCGAATTCTTGGCTGAGGCCAGCCGCTCCAGCATCACTCGTGCTTCGCCGAAATTGCGCGACTGCAAATCGACAAGGACGACATCCTCCAGACAACCAAACCACGCCGGATCGATCTCGAGCGCGCGCAGACAGCGCTCCCGCGCTTCGGCATCACGACCGAGCACGCGCAAGGCAAAGGCATGGTTCTCGGCTACGATGAGTGATCGCGGATCGAGCGCCGTCGCGCGTTCCAGCGAAGCGAGTCCGCCACCGAAGTCGCCGCTGGACATCAACAGCATTCCCCGCCATTGGTACGCGGTTGCGAACGACGGCCGCAATTCGATCGACCGGTTCAACAGCGCGTCGCCGGTGGCGCGCCGCCGTTCCTGCACCGCGACCCTGCCGAGCGCCGCATACGCCTCGGGCAGCGCCGCATCGATCGCCAGTGCGCGCTCGGCGGAATCCCTCGCCCGCTGCAAAGTTTCCGCAAATGGAATTCGCGCGGTGTAGGCCCCCATGATGGAGTAGATCAAGGCCAGGCCGGCATATCCCTGGGCGTATTTCGGATCGGCTTTTACCGCATTCTCGAACAGCTCGACCGCCTGCCACAGCGCGTCGCCGCGCCGCGTCTGCCACAACGCGATGCCGCGCAGATACAGGTCGTACGCTTGGAGATTGCGCGTTCCACCCGCGGACTTACCATTCTCGGAGGCACCGACGATCTGCACCTGCAGTTCATTGCCAATCGCCTTCGCAATTTCGTCCTGGATGGCGAAAATGTCCGACAGTTTCCGATCGTAGGTCTGCGACCAGACGTGATAACCCTTGTTCGCGTCGATCAGCTGCGCGGTGATGCGCACACGGTCGTCCTGCTTGCGTACGCTGCCTTCCAGCACCATGCGCACCTGCAACTGCCGCGCGATCTCGGGGATTTCCTGATTCTTGCCCTTGAACGAAAACGACGACGTGCGTGCCGCGACCTGCAGGCCTACGGTGCGCGCCAGCACATTGAGGATTTCCTCGCTGATGCCGTCGGAGAAATATTCGTTCGCGGCATCGCCCGACATGTTGACGAACGGCAGCACGGCGATCGAATGCGCGTCGACCGCCGGCGCCGCCGCGGCGGCCGTCGTTGCCGTCACCGCCTGCGTGGTCGCCACGACGAGTGCCGCATCGCGCCGCGGCGCCAGCACGAACTTGTCGAAACCAAAATACGCCAAGGCGAGCGCGAGCATGGCGATGATCAGCCGATCCATGCGCCGCGCCGTCTGTGGTGCGATCGATTCTTCCGGTTTGACTTCCTCGTCGCGCTTCAAACCCTGCGGCGTCAGTTCGAACACCCACGCGAAAATCAGCGCCGGCACAAAGCCGATCGCGAGCAGGACCACGATGCTGCGCGGCAGCCACGCCGGCGCGTCGAACATCGGCAGCACCGTGCTCGACACTTGCGTGAGCAGCCACGCGCCGACCAGATACAGCCCGGCCATGCGGATGACGTTGCGGCGCTTGAGCTCGGCGAAGAAATTCATGTCGCGTACCGGATCGTGTCGAGTGCGCGCATGCGATCGATCCGACTACGCTTTGCGCCAGAAGCGAACGCCGGGAAGCCCCTCGAAATCCGCATCCTGCGTCCACACCACCGCATCGGCCCGCTGCGCCGTCGCATAGACGATGCTGTCGGCCAGCGGCAGCTTGTGGCGAAGGCTCAGGGTGGCCGCGTGCAGCGCGAGCGCAGCATCGAGTTCGACGATGGCGCTTTGCTGCATCACCGCCATGTATTGCAGGGCGGTGGATTCGTCGCGCTGCTGGCTGATCCGCTTGAATACTTCGAGCAAGGTGACCGATGGCACCAGCAGTTCGTCGGCTTTCTCGATGGTGCGCGCAAAATGCTTCGCGTTCGGGCCATCGGCGAAATACTCCAGCCACGCGGAGGAGTCCACCACGTTCATGCGCGCGCACTCATACGCGATCGCGCTCGCGCGGCACCGAGGTATCGATACCGCGCAGCGAGCCCCGCAAGGACTTGCTCGAACGCACCGGGATCATCTCGATCCGGTCGACGAAATGCACGACCTGCAGCTTGACTCCCGGCACCAGGCCCATGGCCTGGCGTATGGCCTGTGGAATCACGACCTGGAATTTTGGCGAGACCGTCACTGCTGACATGAGCCCATCTCCGAATATCGATAGAGCCATCGTAATACGATATTTATTTCGATGTCAAAATCGGGCGTTTTTAGCCGCTGCCGCTGCGGGTGACGCCCCTCAGTGTTGTTTTGCACAAGCTGCCGCGAGATGCGGCTCTTCGACATGCAGCGAGCGCAGCAGGTCCACGAACTTCGCTTCGCAATGCAGCGCGTCCAGATGATGATCGAACCCCAATTGCCGTGCGACGTAAGGCTGGATCCGCACGAAGTGCGTGAAACGCTCGATCGCCAGATCGTTGCGCCCGATCGCCATGAACCAGAACATCGCATCGTAGGCGGCGAGCGGCGTGAGGCTGTCCGGGTTGGATTGGCCATCCGGCAGATCGAGCAGCTTCTGCGCGATCGCCGGCACGTCGCCCTTGCCGTCCAGCGCGTCCATCAGCGCGTGGAAAAACTCCAGTGCCTGCGGCCCGCGCGCCTTCGCCGCAGTTTCGATCGCGGCGCGCGCGCGTACGTAGTCCTTGCGCGCCATCGCCACTTCAAACCGCACGAGCGGACACCATTCGGACTCGACCGCCACGATCGTATCGCACAAGGCCACCGCTTCATCGTCGCGGCCGACGGTGACCAGAATGTTGGTGAGCACCGAGTTGACGATTCCCGACTTCGGATCGAGCGCTGCCGCTTTCCGGCTCATCGTCAGCGCCGCATCGAGGTCGCCTTCGTCCGTGAGCGTTTCGCCGGACCACTGGTAGCCGGTTGCGTACGACGGCGCCAAAGTCAAGGCGCGCTTGAACATCGCACGCGCGGTGGCGAAACGAAATTCCGTCGCCGCCATGTAGCCGAGCACGGCGTAAGGTTCCGGCGAAGTCGAGTCAAGCGCGAGCGCGTGTTCGGCGGCATCACGCGCGAGCGGGCTGGTCTGGGCCAACGCATCGCTGCCGCTCCATTCCGGCAGGATCGCATACGTAAGCGCCAGCCCGACCCAGGCCTTGGCGTAGTTGGGATCGCGCGCCAGCGCGGCGCGGAACAGGTCGATGGCGTCGTGCAGGTTCTTGCCGCCGCGTGCCTGCCACAATGCCATCCCTTTCAGGTACGAATCGTACGCGGCCATGTCGACGGTGTCGGCCACGGCTGCGCCGTTCGGATGCACCGTTTCGAGCTTGAGCTGCAACTCGTTGGCAATCGCGTTCGCAATCTCGTCCTGGATCGCGAAGATGTCCTTGAGGTCGCGATCGAATGTCTGCGACCAGACGTGAAAGCCATTGCTGGCATCGATCAGTTGCGCCGTCACACGCACGCGCTCGCCCTGCTTGCGCACGCTGCCTTCGAGCACCATGCGCACCTTGAGTTCATGTGCGATCGTCGGGATTTCCTTTTCCTGCTTGCGGAACGAGAACGAGGATGTGCGCGCGGCGACATGCAGATCGGACATGCGCGCCAGCACATTGAGGATTTCCTCGCTGATGCCGTCGGAGAAGTAATCGTTGCCCTTGTCGTCGGACATGTTCACGAACGGCAGCACGGCGATCGAGCGCGCATCGGAGGCATCGCCCACTGGCGCGGGACGCTCGTGCCAGTACCAGCCGATGGCGACGGCTGCCAGGATTGCGCAGATCGCGATCACGCGCTTCGTGCCGTTCGGCGCAACGTCGAGCTTGATGCCTTCCGCGCCGACTTCCAGGATCCACGCCAGCACCAGCGCGATCGGAAATCCGAGCAGGATGATGAAAGTAACCAGACGCGGCGCCCACTCGGGCAAGTTGAGCTGCGGCGCGACCGTCGACGAAACCTGGATCAGCAGCCAGCCGACGACGAGATAGGCAGCGCCAACCTTGAACACCTTGCGTCGTCTGAGTTCAGCGATGAAATTCATTGGCAGGTAAATCCATCCGGGCCATTTTCCGGCTTAGGTGCGCACAAGTCCGGCCAGCGGTATTTTTTCCAATAGTCGACAAGGCCGATGCGTTTGGCGAATCCCTGGAACGCCGGACTCTGGCGCGCCTTGCGCGACCAGTCGTCCGGTTGCCACAACCAGTTGAGGAAACCGTCCGATATGCCGGTGGCGCCGTGCTCGAACGCAGCGAAGGCGCGTTCCGGCTCGCCGAGCTCAATCCAGAGCGTAGGCAGGAACTGATCGTCCGGGTGTGCGTCGAGCACCGCTTTCGCGGGCTCGCGCGCGGCACCGCCCGTGCACATGCCGCGGAATAATATGTCCGACTCGGCGCCCGAAATCTTCGAGGCGAACATCACCATGCGGCCACGGAAATGCTTCGCGCCGTTGTCGCAGTCGCCGGTACCTCCCTCGTAACTTGCCAGCGTGATGTCGGCCCATGGCGATCCGAGCGCCTCCAGGCGTCGGCCAAGTGCAAGCATGGTGCCGCGATCGCCCTCGCGCCACGCCATATATGCGCGATAGAACATCACGCGAGGGTTGTTCGGATCATTCGCCATCATTGCGTCGAGTCGCGGCAGTACCTCGCGCGTTCGACCGAGCGAAGCAAGCTCATTGACTTCCCAGTAGCGCGCCGTTTCGTCCTCCGCATCCAGCCGCAATGCGCGTTGCATCGGCTCGACCATGTCGGCGTAGCGACGTTGCGAGAACAGGTTGTAACTGCGCGCCGCGTACGCTTCGGCATCGTTCGGATCGAGCGCGAGCGCGCGACTCGCGGACGCCTCGGACGCATCCCAGTTCGGCTGCCAGTCGCCGCCGGCGTATTGCGCCAGCACGGCGTAAGCCACGGCACGCTTGGACCAGGCCCGCGCGAATGACGGATCCAGCTTCAACGCGGCGTCAAGCTTTTGGATCGCGCTCGGCAACGCGTTGCCGACACGCAGGCGCACCAGTGTCTGCGCTTCGACAAACAACGCGTAAGCGTCGGCATTGGCGGTCGCCACCGGCACGAGTCGTGTCTTTTGCTCGTCGCTCAATACCACTTTGAGCTGGTCCGTGATCGCACGCGCGATATCCTCCTGCAGCTTGAACACGTCGGACAGATCGCCATCGAAAGCCTGCGACCAAAGATGCGAATCGTCCGATGCCTGGATCAGCTGCGCGGTGATGCGCACCTTCTCGCCCTGCTTGCGCACCGAGCCTTCGAGGATATGGGCGACGCCGAGCGCCTTGCCGATCTCACGCAGGTCTTCGTTCTTGCCTTTGTAATAGAACGACGACGTGCGCCCGGCGACTTTGAGGTCCTTGATCTGCGCCAGCGCGTTGAGGATTTCCTCGGCCATGCCATCGGAAAAATATTCCTGATCGTGAGCCGGCGACAGATCGGTGAACGGCAGCACCGCGATCGACTTGGCGCGCACCTGCGGTGACGACGCCGGTTGCTGCGCATCGGCGAGCATCGCCGCTTCGCGCCGCGGCGCCAGCGCGAACTTGTCGAACGCAAAGTACACAAGTGCAAGAATCAGCATCGCGATAATCAGCCGATCCATGCGCCGCGCGGTCTGCGGCGCGATCGATTCCTCGGGCATCACCTCGGCATCGCGCTTCAAACCTTCCGGCGTGAGTTCGAACACCCAGGCGAAGATCAGCGCCGGCACGAAGCCGACCGCGAGCAGGATCACGATGCTGCGCGGCAGCCACGCCGGCGCGTCGAACATCGGCAGCACCGTGCTCGTGACCTGCGTGATCAGCCACGCGCCGACCAGATACAGCCCGGCCATGCGGATGACGTTGCGACGGCGCAGTTCGGCAAGGAAGTTCATGGTGCGTCCGCTGCTGGCTTGTACGGCAAGTCCATCTTCTTCATCACCGCCTGGAAGCGCGGATCGCTGCGCAGTGGATCGAACGGACGGGTCCACAACATCCCGCCGGCAGCGGCGCTGCGCCGGGCCGAATAGCTTTCCAGCTCGTCGATGGCGCGCTTGCGTTCACCCAGCATCGCGAGAAATGCGGAGTAGATCAGCTGATCGCCGCGGATATCGGCGTTGGCTGGTGCGCGATCGAGACTGTTCAACGCGGCACCGCGCGATGCGGGATCAGCGATTCCCCGCACGAGCACGACCTTGGCCTCCGGGTCCACGTCAAGGTGCCGCGCCACGGCGCGAAGCTGTGCTTCGGCCTCGACATTGCGCTGCAGACCGACGTAGAGCATGGCCGCGACCATGCAGCCCGGATAGAACTCGGGATTGCCGGCCAGGCTTGTTTCGATCTGTACTGCTGCTTGCGCATCGCGACGCAATCCCATGAGAATCGTCGTGCGCACGACGCCGATGATCGTCGACAACGGATCGAGCTGCCGGGCGCGGTCGATCTGCTGCAACGCCGGCTCCAGTTGCCCTATGTTGTTGAGGAATTGGGCATACTGATTGACCGCTTCGGCATCTCCGGGCGCCAAAGACAGTGCACGCCGAAACGCCTTTTCGGCCTGCGCCCACTCGCTGCGGAGCACATGCACATTGGCCATGGCGACCAGCGCGGAAGCCGTATCCGGATCGATACCCAGCGCGCGTTGCGCGGCGACTTCGGCACGCGCCCTTGCGGGCTCGATGTCTTCCCCGGTGTACGCCGGCAGCAATTGTTCGGTCTCGGCGAGCGCTCCCCAGGCCTGTGCGTAGTCCGGATCGAGCTCCACGGCCTTGCCGAACGCAGCGGCTGCGTCGCGCAGGCCTGTCCCGCGCGCCGCGAGCAAGCTCAATCCGCGCAAATACAATTCGTGCGCCTGCGGATTGCTGGTGTTTCCGCCAACACCCGTATGCGCACCGCCCAGCTGCAGCTGCAACTTGTCGGCGATGGATTTGGAAATCTCGTCTTCGACAGCGAAAATATTGGCCAGCTTGCGGTCGTATTTCTCA
>Ga0207674_10007808_pt1 | contig 12441 bp, 11 predicted proteins | sample KBSCornC72_FD_184303 | JGI IMG/M metagenome (GOLD analysis project Ga0207674, IMG submission 184303) | Corn rhizosphere microbial communities from Kellogg Biological Station, Michigan, USA - KBS Corn C7-2 (SPAdes) (version 2) | ecosystem: Host-associated > Plants > Roots > Rhizosphere > Soil ... | reverse complement strand
ATCCGCCTTCCACCCGCCGATCTCTCAAGTCATGTATTGCCCCGCACAAGGCAAATAGCTCGCTCATGGTATCGAATCCACCTGAGCGTTCACAGCGCCATTCACTTCAGCCTGGTCACGACACACCGATTCTCCCATCCGGACTGCCCGCACAAATTTTTATACGTCGCTATCGATCCGCAAACCTGCCTGTGGGAGCGATTTGGAGATCTCATGTTCGATGGTGGGCATGTTTTGCCCAAGACGCAATGGGATGACGCTTCGATATCAGCCATTGAGGTGCCCCCTCTGCATTTGTGCGATCTGGCAAACGCCCACACGCGAGGCGCACTCATGGTTGATCTGACAGCCTTGATGAATGACGACATTTCAGTGCCACAGCAGTGGGGCTTGGAAATTCAAAATCATCCGTCTCAAGTCCCAGCCATAAAGTTCAAAAGCCGGTTCACAGGTTCGGCGTGTTTGGCTCTGCTCGATAGGGCAGCGCCACCAACACAGCTCATTGAAACTAGCCTTGGGCCATTAAGCAGTTATGACCCCGCACTCAAGTGGCTAGCGAAAAACAAAATCTCGCTGGTGTAACTAGAAGCGGTTTCTAAATTCGACATTGCATGTAGCCGCCGACGTAAGAAGGTGGATTTCCTGAAAGCCCCCAAAGATTTCCGCTTCGTCGCCTCGGCGGCTACGATTTTTGAAACGGGCTCCAACCTTCAGTTTGGAGATTGCTTGGCCGGTGCGTTGGTGACCACGAACGATTCGTGCCAAGCTTGTTGTTTCTTATAGCGCTCCAGCCGCTCTCGCCACGGCCCAACGTCAGCTTTCCCGGCCGTGGCAAGCTGGATGGCATTCGAGGCCACGGTCTGCGCATTGGTAAAATCGCCGGTCTCGGCGAGGGCCATGGCGAGGACGTCCAAAGTTTGCGAATCTTCACCGGAGAGTGCGGCGGCTCTCATTGCGAGAGCGAGCGCCGTTTTGCCGTCGCGTAACGCCGGATTTTCTTCGGCGGCCAGCACATGGGCGGTAAGTGTGAGGATCTGAACCTCTTGCGGGGCAATTCGCACGGCTTCGCGGAATTGGTCAATTGCTTCGGCATCGCGGCCTTGTTGGAGCAAAATCCTGGCGATTTGGAAATGTGGCCACGGATAATTGGGATCGAGCCGCGCGGCTTCGTTCAACTCGCCCAGGGCTTCGTCGAATCGTCGAAGCTCTGTGAGTACTCTTCCCAGATTGTAATGAAAGGCCGGAAGATACGGTTTGATACGTGCGGCGATAGTATACTCACGCAAGGCATCGTCCAACTCTCCTTCGTGCAACAGCAGGTTGCCGAGATTATTGTGCGGATCAGCCCAAAGTGGGAGAATGCGGATCGCTTCCAAAAAATTAATTCGCGCTTCTGCCCGACGGCCCTGTTTGGCCAGCCCTACGCCGAGGTTGTTATGGGCGGCGCCGTTGTTTTCTGTGATCGCGATCGCATGCTTGAAAATTGTTTCGTTATCGCGCCAAAAGCTCAATTGGTGCTCCAGAAGTATGAGACAACTTGCCAAAACCAAACCGGCAGTCGCCGCGGAAGGGACAATTCCAATCCGGAAGCGGCCAATCAGGTCCTTCGCGCCAAACGCGACAGCGATGTAGATGCCAATCAGGGCCGCGTACGCATGGTGATCGTTCATCGATTGCGCGCTGGTTTGAACGATACCGATCACCGGCACGAGCGTCCCCAAAAACCATAGCCAGCCTACCAACAGGTACGGGTATCGCCGACGGGCGCGCAAGACCAGCAATGTGACCGCCACTAAAAAGGCCGCCGCCAGCACCCCGAAAGTCGCCAGGTGCTCGCGCGGTGGATACGGATAAATAATCGCAAGCTTGAGCGGGCAAATGGCTTTCCAGAGGTATAACACGTAGGCGCGGAAAGCGTTCCACACGCGCAAGCCAAACGGCAATTGCTCCAACGACGGCAGCAATCCTCCATGCGATTCCGCCAGAACTGTAAAAACGCAAGCCGGCACGAGGAGCAAAAAGAACGGCACTTTTTCCAACGCCAGGCGAAGGAACTGTCGGGGGCTGAAGCCAGAGGGCGGAAGTCTTTTCAGCGGCCAATAGTCCAGCAGCAGCATCACACAGGGCAGCGTCACCAACATCGTTTTGGCCATCAGACACAACGCGAACAAAAAGAGCGCCAGAGAATACTCCCAAGCCCAGACATAAACCTTTGATCCTTGAGCCTTACTCTGAACTCGTAAGCGCTTTTGAGCATAGCCCGTGTAGGCCAGCAGGGTCAGCAATCCGAAACTTGTGCTTAATACATTTTTGCGCTCGGCAATCCACGCAGTTGTTTCGATGGAAAGTGGATGCCAGGCGAACAAGGCGGCCACCAAAGCGCTCGGCCACAAATCGCCGGTTAGCCTCCACAGCAGCCAGAACAGCAGCATCACGTTGACGGCGTGCAAGAAGACGCTGGTGGAATGGTGCCCCCTGGCGTTCAACCCGAAGAGTTGGCAATCGAGCATGTGTGACAGCCACGTGACCGGATGCCACATACTGCCAAGATAAGTCCTGAAAGCCCACGCGACGCCATTCACCGTCAAACCTTTTTGGACCAGGTGATTGTCGGTAACGAAAAGATCGTCGTCGAGGGTCAGGAAACCATCGCGCGTCGCCGGTGCGTAAGCCAGCAGCGTGATGAGTCCCAGCAGCAGGGCAATGATTCGGGGCCTGGCCATGCCTGCAATTTAATAAAGTATTGGTACGGTCTCGACACGACTTATTATCTGTATTCAGACGATTTAGGCCGGATACTGGGTGCTGATGCTTATTGAAACCGCCGCAAATGCACGACTGTCCCAGTCACGCACCTCACCTCGTCTTTCCCCTTGCTGGTCCGAACATGCTGCGGCAGATTCCTGGTATGGCAGTCACATTACCAATCAAGCGCATGTCGCGAGAAGATAAGCTTCGTGCGATGGAAGCCCTTTGGGTCGATCTGAGCCAGGACGACAGCGATTTCGATTCTCCTGATTGGCATGCGACCGCCCTTCAGGAAGCTGAGCACCTTGTGCGAAGTGGAAAGGCGAAGTTCTCGGATTGGCAAGCGGCCAAGCGCCGGCTTCGGCGAAAAGCCCAACGGGTTGCATGAATCTGCGAATTCTCGACCTCGCGGAGGCCGATTTATGGAGGGGATTTAGGTTTTACCAGCGAAAATCCCGTGGTGTAGGTTGGTATTTTTTTGATACGCTTTCCGCCGAAATCGAGTCGCTTCATCTCTACGCTGGCATTCATCGAAAACACCTCGGCTATTTTCGAATGCTGTCGCGTCGCTTTCCTTTTGCGACCTATTACCGGATCGAGAACGATGAAGTGCAGATTTGGCGAGTCCTGGATTGCAGGCGCGACCCGGATTGGATTCGGAAACAGTTGAATCGACGGAACATCTGATCGCCTACTTATCGACCTTCAACCTTCCTTCATCCACGTCAATAAACTCAAACATCGTCTGCACTGTCCCCGGCGGCAGGCCAATCTCTGCCAGCCGCCAATTCAATCGCTCCGTCACAGAATCCCGCCAACCGCGTTTCGTCATGAACGCATTCCAAATTTCGATTTCCTCTTCGCTCGGACGCCGACCGTGCGCATACGCCCATTCGAGCAACTCCTCGTCGCTCCTGCCCTTGAGCGTTTCCGTTTCGAGCGCCGGATAGCCAATCTTCAGAAAATTGCAACACCGCCAATCAAAACTGTTTTTCACATCGCCGCGATTTTCCGCCCATGCCTCGGGCAATTTCCCTTTCGCCGCGAGCCGGATTTTGTCCAGCATGCGACCAAAATAAACCAACCCTTTGATCTGGTCAGAAGGACTTCGAAGTCCCGGAATAAGTGTCGGATACGGATTCGCCATGCCTTAGCAAAACACTTCCCGTGTGCCTCTGCAAGGCGCGACAGCGTCGAAAGCATCGCAGCAGCCCGATGGCCAGGGGATCAAGTCAGAACGCGCTTTCCATCATGAGCGAATAACTGGAGCTGGCCAGGAAAGACAGTTCCGCTGCCCAGGTTTGCAGCCAGTATTTCGATATACTGGTCACCGCCGCCATACAAGAAACTGGCAAGCACTTCTCGATTAGAAAAACAGGTGTGCGGTGATTCGAATCGGAATCTTTTGATTCTTGTGCGATTTCAAGTCCAAGCTTCGCGAGGATTCGGCGAAGCATCCACCGAGTTTGAAAGACCTCTCGTGCCTTGAACCCGCGCTTCGGCTGCCGTCCAGTCACATGGTAGAGCACGCCGCTCACTATGATCCTTGCAATTGAGAGCGCCGCGCGAATCTGACGCTGGCAGAGCGCGAGCCAAAGTCTGCGCAGGTAATAATACAAATGATGGATCTTCAGAATCAACAATCCGCCCGGTTTCAGCACCCGTGCCATCTCCGCCAGTGCCTCCGAATTTCGAGTATAGGGCAAAGCAAGCCGGCATACGACTACCTCGAACGATTTGTCTTCAAACGGCAGCGACTCGGCGGGCGAACAAATAAACTCGACGCGACCGTCACAACCGACTTGCGCAAATTGCTTCCGCGCAATCTCAATTGCTTCGGACGTGATATCCACTCCAATTGCATGCGCGCCCAAATTTTGCACAAAAGGCAGCAATTCCTGACCCGCCCCGCAACCCACATCCAACACGCGCGAGGTCCTTCTCTGTTCAACAGCCTCGAGCGAAGCCTGGAATCGTTCCGGATGGGCCTGGTAATGCTCCCATTCCGCCAAAATGTAGCTCGCATACTCACTCATTCAGGCGAGAACCTTCTCATTCGGAAGCCCGCCTTCAATTAAGGTGTTCGCCCTAAAACTGAGTTGTTTCTCACCTCAGTTATTCTATCGTCGTCTGCGAAGGTTCCGACTCGAGGTGTTCATTGGCCATTTCTCGCGGCACAGCTTAAAAACAAATTTCGCCACTTCGTTCCCTTTCTTAACTTCCGTAAAATCTTTCCCCTTTCGGCCCACCATCCCTCTCCCTAAACTCCGCCGCGACATGAACGACAACACCAAAATCACCTTTATCAAGGAAGACCCCTGGCGCATTTTCCGCATCATGGCCGAGTTTGTGGACTCCTTCGAAATTCTCTCCCAGGTCGGCCCCGCCGTAACCATTTTCGGCTCTGCCCGCATGCTGCCGTCGGACCCCAGCTACCAGGCCGCCGTCGAACTCGCCAAAGGTATCGCCAAACACAATCTCGCCATCATCACCGGCGGCGGACCTGGGGCCATGGAAGCTGCCAACAAAGGCGCGGCACTAGCCAAAGGCAAATCGGTCGGCCTCAACATTGAGCTGCCCCACGAACAAAAGGGCAATCGCTACACCAACATCCCGATGCATTTTCACTATTTCTTTTCGCGAAAAGTCTGCTTCGTGAAATACAGCATCGCCTTCGTTTTCATGCCGGGCGGCTTCGGCACCCTTGACGAATTTTTCGAAGTCCTCACACTCGTCCAAACGCGCCGCATTCCCCAATTTCCACTCATCTGTTTCGGCACCAAATATTGGAACGGCCTCTTCAAATGGATGAAATCGCGCATGGAAGACGAAAACTCCTTCATCACCCCCGGCGATCTCGATCTCGTCACCATCACCGACGACCCCAAACAAGCCATCAACATCATCCTCGATTACGAACGCCGCGTCGGCCCGCCCGAAATCGTCCCGAAGGCGTTTGCTTGAGATTGCTTTTCACCACCCAGTCAGTTAGTTGAAAGCGCCATGCGATTTATCGGCAGTGTCATAGAAAAGCTACAACGCCATCCGAAACGGATTGTTTTCCCGGAAGGCACGGAACCTCGTGTCCTCCAGGCCGCACGCCAATTTTATTCCCTTCGCCTTGGCGCGCCGATTCTCCTTGGCGACCGCACCAAAGTCAAAGAAGTCGCCCAGGCACTTAACATTTCCCTCGAAGGCATTCGCGTTATTAATCCGACCGACAGTTCTGACCTGGACAACTTCACTCACCGGTTTGAAATGCTGCGCCGCAGCAAGGGCCTCAAAGAAGTCGAAGCCCGCGACGCGATGCTTCAACCCAACTATTTCGGCGCGATGATGGTTGCTATGCACCAGGCCGATGGTTTTGTCTCGGGCACAAATCAAAGCACTGGAAGCGTTTTGCGGCCTCTCTTCCAAATTATCAAAGTCGCTCCGCAAGCAACCACTGCCTCCAGCTGCCAGGTCATGGAAGTCGAAGACAGCCGCTTTGGCGAAAACGGCGTTCTTCTGATGGGCGATTGCGGTGTCATACCGGATCCTACTGTTGAACAACTCGCGGACATCGCTGTCTCCACGGCGCAACTCGCTCGCCAACTCGTTAATGTTCGCCCACGCGTTGCATTGCTTTCGTTTTCGACGAAAGGCAGCTCCAGGCATCCATCTATTGGCAAAGTCCAGGCCGCCACTGCCCTGGCAGAAAAGCAGGCTCACGAAAAACAGCTCGATGCCGATTTCGATGGCGAACTTCAAGTCGATGCGGCCCTCGTCCCCGAAATCGCCACACGCAAACTTCCGGATAGTCCGGTCGCCGGCAAAGCTAACGTGCTGATTTTTCCCGATCTCAATTCCGGCAACATCGCCAGCAAACTCGTCCGCCACATCGCCCGCGCCAATGCCTACGGCCAGATTCTGCTCGGCTTGGATCGTCCCGCCGCGGACGTCTCGCGCGGCTCAAACGCTCACGACATCCTCGGCGTCGCTGCCATCGTCGGCGTCCAATCCATCGACTATCACGACCTCTATCCCGGCGCTGGCCAAAATTTGCCCGGCGAGCAAGTTCCATCGTGAGTTACTCGACTCTTAGCCGGAGCGATTCGATTGGATTGGGGAGCGCACGCGCCCCCGCGTGCGGTGTTATGCGCCCTCGCGGAACACACTGGGGTGTCGCATTGGCCAAACCGTTTGGTGAGTCCGAGGATCGGGAACCAACGGGCGGGGGCGCCCGTTTGAACACGCGAGGGCGCGTGTGCTCCCCGAAAGGAACTGCATCGTTCGGGCTTAGCGAATTTCCTATCGCTGCCGGGAGAGCCAGGGCACGGTGCCCCGTCCGGGCAGCACCTCACCGCGCCGGGCGAAAGTCGGTTGACACGAAGCGGCGCGGTGAGGACACCGCGCCCCACCTTCGTCAGGCAATCACGTGAACACCGTCACGCCACGCGTCTTCATTGCGGCCACTCGCCAAAATGACGGCAAGACCACTACTTCGCTGGGTCTCATTGCTGCGCTCCAACAGCATTATCCGCGAGTAGGATACATCAAACCGGTTGGCCAACGCTTCGTCGAAATTGCCGAACAAAAAATCGACGAAGATACCGTCCTCATGGATAGCGTCTATCAGCTCAATTGTCCGCTCGTGGACATGAGCCCTATCGCTGTCGAACCCGATTTCACCCGCAAATACCTGCAATCCTCGAACAACGAAGCGCTCATCAAAAAAATCCAAAGTGCATTTGATCGTGTCGCCTGGGAAAAGGATTTCGTTCTCTGCGAAGGCTCAGGCCACGCCGGCGTCGGCTCCGTCTTCGATCTTTCCAACGCGCAAGTCGCAAAAATTCTCGGCGCAAAGGTTATCATCGTCAGCCAGGGCGGTATTGGTCGGCCCATCGACGAAGTTTCGCTCAATAAAGCTCTTTTCGACAGAGAAGGCGTCGAAATAATTGGCGTCATTATCAACAAAGTCCTGGGAACCAAAGTCGATTACATCAGCGACTTCGCCCGGCGCGGTCTCCGCCGCAAGGGCCTTGAACTCCTGGGCGTCCTTCCACATCAGCAGATTCTTACTAATCCGACGATTGATTCGATTCGTGAAGAGCTGCAGGCCGAAGTCCTTACCGCGCCCGGCCCGATGAACAACTTGGTCGAAGATGTCGTCGTCGGGGCAATGGGCGCTCAAAATGCAATGGCTTATTTCAAACGCGGCGTCCTGCTCATCACTCCCGGCGACCGCGAAGATATTATTCTGGCCGCCTGCACCGGATTGGATGCCAATAGCCCTGACAAAATGGCTGGAATTGTCCTGACCGGAAACTTGCGTCCCAATCCGAGTGTCCTCAAAGTCATCCGAGCAATGCCGATCCCGGTTCTGCTTACGTCCGAAGACAGCTATCGCGTCGCCTCCAAAGTCCACGACCTGACCGTCAAAACCAGGCCAACTGACATTGAAAAAATTTCCATTATCCGCGACCTCATCGCCAAAAACGTCGATCTAAACAAAATCCTGAAATCACTTTAGCTTCACAAGAACAGTAACTTCCGTCATTTTTCACAGAACACGGAACGCACGACGCCCCATGCTCCCCTTCCCTACCAACCCAGTCCTCAAATCTCTTCCGGTTTACCAACCGGGTCGGCCGATCGAAGAAGTTGCGCGAGAACTTGGCTTGCCCGCCGACACCATCATCAAACTCGCTTCTAACGAGAACCCACTCGGCCCATCTCGCCTCGCTCTCGCGGCGATGCGCAAAACTCTTCCTACCCTCAATCTTTATCCAGACGGGAACGCATTCTATCTTAAACAGAAACTAGCGGCGAAACTTGGCCTCACTCCTTCAAACCTCGCCCTCGGCAACGGCTCAAACGAAATCATCGAACTTCTTGGTCACTACCTTCTGTTTAGCGCTCCAACACCTCCCATCCCCGAAGTCATCGTCTCTCAATACTGTTTCGCCGTCTATCCAATCGTCGCAGCCCTCTTCGGCGCAAAACTCGTCACCGTTCCCGCGCGCGGCTACGGCCACGACCTCGACGCAATGCTCATAGCCATCACACCGAACACGCGCCTCATTTTCGTTGCCAATCCCAACAATCCAACCGGCACCTGCGTAACACCCGAACAGCTTTCCAACTTCATCCAGGCCGTCCCCGAAAACGTTGTTATGGCTCTCGACGAAGCCTATATCGAATTTCTCGACGATTCACTCGATCTCCTCGCCGATATCCGCGCTGGCCGCAAACCCAACCTTATTCTGATGCGAACCTTTTCAAAAATCTACGGCCTCGCCGGTTTGCGCCTCGGCTATGGTATCAGCAATCCCGAATTCATCGCCGACCTCGAAAAGATCCGCCAGCCTTTCAACATCAACTCCCTCGTCCAGGCTGGCGCTCTCGCTGCTCTCGATGATGCCGCCCATGTCGAGAAGACACGCCGCAACAACAGCAAAGGCTACAAATTCTTTTCACGCGCATTTCGCAAACTCAGCCTCGAATTTGTCCCCTCCGCGGCAAACTTCATTCTTGTCCGAGTCGGCGACGGTGCGCGCGTGTTCAACGAATTGCAGAAACAGGGTGTCATCGCCCGCCCGATGGCCGGCTACCAACTCCCCGAATGGATCCGCATCTCCATCGGCACGCCGAAAGAAAACGTCCGCTGCCTGGAAGCATTGAAGCAAGCGCTCGCGAAATGAACTTTTTGGTCACGCCCACTTACGTTTTACGCTTTACGTTTCCCGTTTCACCCCTACTCATTATCACACGTAACAATATCATTAACCGAACGTGAAACTGACCGACCTGCGAGGGATCCTCCAGTACATTCCCCAATTTCGTGAAAAGGCGTTCATCCTCAGCATCGATGGCGCAATCGTCACCAGCGAAAATTTCGCCAACATCTTGCTCGATGTCGCCGTCCTTCGCTCTCTGAACATTCGAGTCGTTCTCGTCCATGGCGCATCTGCCCAAATCAAAGCCCTTGCTGAAGAACGCAATTTCAAACCCTCCGATCTTTATGGCGCTGGAATCACCGACGCCGGCACGCTGCAAATTGCCCTCACTGCCGCCAATCGCCTTACACATGAAATTCTGGAAGGCCTATCCGCCAATGATCTCCGCGCTGCATGCACGAATGCGATTATTGCACATCCCATGGGCATCATTCAGGGCGCGGACCATCTTTTCACCGGCAAAGTTGAGCGCGTCGATACCGAACTTCTGCAAACTTTGTTGAACCAGGGCATCATTCCGGTCGTCCCGCCGCTTGGCTTCGATGGCGACGGCAAGACCTACCGCGTGAATTCTGACAGCGTCGCCGTAGCCGTCGCCGATGCTCTCAAAGCCAGCAAACTGATTTTCATAACGACCCACGACGGAATTTTCCGCCAGGGCAATCTCATCCGGCAATTGTTGGTTGGGGATCTCGACACTCTCCTCGCCAATCAACGAAGCGAAATTCAGCCTGAAATGCTTTCCAAAGCCATCCACGCCTCCGCCGCGTGCAAGGCCGGCGTCCAACGCGTTCACATTATCAATGGCCGCGTCGATGAAGGCCTCCTCGCCGAAGTTTTTTCCAACGAAGGCATCGGCACACTCATCTACGCCAACGAATATCAACAAATTCGCCGTGCCCTCAAAAAAGACGTCCGCCATCTGCTGATGCTCACCAAAGACTCGGTCGCCAGTGAAGAGCTCGTGAAACGCACTCGCTCGACTATTGAAAAAAATCTAGGCGATTATTATCTCTTCGAAATCGACAAAAACCCCGTCGCCTGCGTCGCCCTCCATACATACCCGGGCGAAAACAAGGGTGAACTCGCATTCCTTTTCGTCAAACCTTCCCACGAAAATCAGGGCATTGGCCGCAAGCTTATCCAGTTTGTCGAAAACAAAGCTCGAGAATTAAACCTTCAAGAACTGATTACTTTATCGACACAGACATTCACTTATTTTCAATCAAAAGGCGGCTTTGTTGAGGGCACAGCCGACGATTTGCCTCCTTCCCGTAAGGAGAAGTACGAAGCCAGCGGTCGAAACTCTAAAATCCTGGTCAAGAAGCTTAGGTAATAGATTGCATTAAAAATGATCAAAAAGCTTGCTTTTCAATGTGGCCTATGTAGTACCATTCTCTCGTTGGGCGTTCGGTCGTTTTTTCCAGCGGGATTCCCCATCCCCACCTCCTAGGCGACCGGGCGCCTGACATTTGTTGTCTACTCAATCCACCAGAATCGGTGGGGTGAGCGCCCTCGCGAGCCATTGAAAACCGTGCCTCTCTCCTAATTTCCCTTGGCTCGCGAGGACGCTCGCCCCACCCTCTTTTGTTATTTTTCAATTCGCGTTTTTGTCCTACCTTCCAATCATGAGTCTGACCGAGCAGATGACCGAATTGGCCAAACTGGCCAAAGCCGCATCTCGCGCACTTGCAAAACTCAGCACTATCGAAAAGAACACCTGTCTTTCTGCGATGGCTGCTGCGCTTGAGCGCGATTCAGCCGCTATAAAAAGCGCGAACGCTCTGGACATGGAAATAGCGGCGAAAATGGGTCTTTCCTCGGCGATGCTCGATCGACTCAAACTCGATGACAAACGCATCGAGGCTATGGCAAAAGGCTTGCGCGAAGTCGCTACCCTCCCCGATCCCGTAGGCAAAATCCTCGATGAACGCACTCGTCCAAACGGACTCAAACTCCAGAAAGTCACGACCCCCATCGGTGTCATCGTCATTATCTACGAATCCCGTCCCAATGTAACTGCTGATGCCGCCAGCCTCTGTTTCAAATCTGGCAATGCCACCATTCTCCGCGGTGGCAAAGAAGCGTTGAACTCGAACCAAACGATCGCCCGCATCATGATTGCAGCCGGCAAGCAGACCCTCTCACAATTTCCGGAGCACGCGATTCAAGTCGTGCCCACGACTGACCGTGATGCGATCAAAGAACTGCTCTCATTAACTCAATACGTCGATCTCTGCATGCCTCGCGGCGGTGAAAGCCTCATTCGCGCCGTCGCCGAATGCTCCAAAGTTCCCGTCATCAAACATTACAAAGGTGTTTGCCACGTCTTTGTTGATTCGGAAGCTGACTTAACTATGGCCGAAGAGATCGCCATGAACGCCAAGGTTCAGCGCCCCGCCGTCTGCAACGCTATGGAGACATTGCTCGTGGACAAACAGATCGCTCCTCAATTCCTGCCCCTCATTTCCAAAAAACTCGCGGACAAGAACGTCGAACTTCGCGCCGACGAAACATCCCAAGCCCTTCTCAAATCGAAACTCAACGGTCAGAGCCTCAAGCTGAAACCGGCCACCGACCAGGACTTCTTTACTGAATACAACGACTACATCCTCAACGTTCGCGTCGTGGACGGTGTGAAGCAGGCCATCGATCACATCAACCACTACGGCTCAGCTCATTCCGACAGCATCGTGACGAGAAATGAAACCCATGCGAAGCAATTCCTCAGCGAAGTAGACTCGGCCACCGTCTATTGGAACGCCTCGACACGCTTCACCGACGGCGGCGAGTTCGGGATGGGCGCAGAAATCGGAATCAGCACCGACAAAATCGGCGCGCGCGGCCCAATGGGCCTCGAAGAATTGACCAGCTACAAGTGGATTGGAGTCGGCAATGGGCAAATACGAACCTAGGCCACCTTGCCGCCAATTACTTGTTGCCTTATGTTCCCGCCGCTTGAGCCAAATCATTA
>Ga0207674_10007807_pt1 | contig 12442 bp, 7 predicted proteins | sample KBSCornC72_FD_184303 | JGI IMG/M metagenome (GOLD analysis project Ga0207674, IMG submission 184303) | Corn rhizosphere microbial communities from Kellogg Biological Station, Michigan, USA - KBS Corn C7-2 (SPAdes) (version 2) | ecosystem: Host-associated > Plants > Roots > Rhizosphere > Soil ... | reverse complement strand
AGCGCGAATCACGCACGCTCGCCCGCCCGCCGACGACGAATCCCGCGGCGTATGACGCCTACCTGAGGGCGCGTGCGCGCGATCGCGCCCGGGACCCCCGCACGCCCCGTCTGATCTCGGACTCGATCATCTTCGATCTTACTCGCGCGGTGCAGCTCGACTCTACGTTCGGCCGAGCGTGGGGACTTCTCGCGGCCGAGCTCGTACTGTCCGTGTTCAACTTCGAAGCTGATGCGGCGCGACTGGACAAGGCCGATCGTGCAATCCAGACCGCGCTGAGTCTCGATTCGACTGTGGCGATAACCTGGAAGGCCCGCAGCGACCTCAAATGGAATGCCGTGCGCGGCTGGCACTTCGGCGAATCCCTGGCCGATGTCCGCTACGCGCTAGCGCTGCAGCCCAGCCTCGTGGCGGCTCACAACGCGCTCGGTTCCCTCTACTTCCATTATGGTTTCACCCAGGAGGCCCGCGGCGAACTCGAGGCGAGCCTCTCGCTCGACCCTCGCGACGGGTGTGAAGATCTGACGAAATGCACGGGATTCAGCCGACGGCGCATCGCCCGGGTCCTATGGTTCGAGCAGAAGTTCGACTCTGCGCTGAAGGTCTACGAGAGCATTCCGTTCCTCGGCGGCACCGTCTGGGAGGTGGCCGTTGCGCTGAACGGCGTGGGGCGCCCAATGGATGCACTCGCCCTGCTCGACTCGGTGCGGGCCGCAGGTGACGAGTACGATGAAGACCGCGCGGCCGTGAGGGCATTGGCGTACGCCACGTTGGGGCGCGAGGACGAATCGCTCGCGAGTATCGCGGCGGCGATCAAGCGTGTACGCAGCCGTTCGCACTTTCACCATGCGCAGTTCAGCATCGCCTGCGCGTATGCACGCCTCGGACGAAAGGCTGATGCGGTCGAGTGGCTGCGCCGGACCGCCGAGAATGGGATGCCGAATTATCCGTTGTTCCGGAACGATCCCAACCTTCGGGGGCTTCAGGGGGATCCCGGATACGAACGACTCATGGCGACGCTCGAGCGGCAGTTCGTGGCCTATGGGAAGCTGGTGCACCCGGAGCGCGCGCGCTGACGCTGCATGTTCACGCGACGCGTGGTAACACCTCGTGTCCGATCTCGTCGAGTACGTCCCGCGCGCTTCGGCGGCCGTACTTGAGGTTGAAGGCCACGTGATTCACCCCGGCGTCCCGCAAGCCGAGCGTGTAGTCGAGCAGCGCTTTCCAGCCGGCGCGAAAGCCAAGATGGATCGGCGTCGGCTGCTCGTTAGGGTCCTCCGACAGGTCGACGTAGAAGGACTGCGCGAACGGCTTGAACGTGCCCGGGGAGTGCTGGTGCACCATCTCGTGCCAGTCACGCGCCACCCGAGCCTGTTGCAGCGCTGGGCGTGGGTACGTGATCCAGCCGTCGGAGCACTGGGCGATCCACTCGGGGCTCTGCCGGCTCGAGCCCGTCACCAGTAGCGGGATCCGGCGCACCGGTTTGGGGACGATGTCTGCGCCCGCGAGCACACCGTACGGCGACGACACGGGCTCGAATGAGTGCTCGAGCACCTGTCTGATCACGCGAACGTTTTCGCGAAACGCGCTTCCGCGCTGTTCGGCGTCGACGCCGAAAGCGGGAAACTCGACCGGCCGGTCACCGGAGGCGATGCCGAGCAGCAGGCGTCCGCCCGACAGCTGGTCTACGGACGCCGCGGCCTTTGCCGTGTGCAGCGGGTGGCGAAGCGGCAACACGATCGAGCCCGTGGCGAGTGCGGCCCGCTCTGTCTGCGCGGCGATGAAGCCGAGGTACACCCACGGATCGAAGATCTGGCCCACGTCACCGAAGGTCGGGTCGCGCAGCGGCACGTCGCGGAACCACAGGGCCGCGAACCCAAGCTCCTCTGCCCGTCGCGCGAGAGGAACCTGATCGCGCATTGTCGGCCGATCGCCGGGGAAGGCTTCTATCGGGAAGAAGACGCCGAACGTGAGACGCCCTGGCGCGAACATGCGCTGGAACGCCAGGGACTGGTGTGCGCTGTGGGCAGCGGGATCGGGTAGGAACACGGGTCATAGCGAATCTATATATCGCGAATTATCGATATATAACGGTAAATGGTCGACTCATTTCAGCGCGGTCTCGAGCTCGCGGACGAACCGCCGGATGGCGTCCTCGTTGCGGCGGTAGTACGTCCACTGACCGACCCGCTTCGCGGTCACCAACCCGGCGCGGGTGAGCAGGGCGAGATACGAGGACACGGTGGACTGCGAGAGCCCGCTCTTTTGCTGAATGAGGCTCACGCACACGCCGTCCTCTTGCAGATCCCCGACTTCCTGACGGCCGAAGTGCTTCTTCGGATCCTTCAGCCACCCGAGGATCTTGAGGCGCGTCTCGTTGTTCAGCGCCTTCAGGACGGCGATGTGGTCAGCGGCGGTCACAACGGGAATATATCGATAATTCTCGATATGTCAATCTCTCGTTCATGCCAGTCCTGATTAGTAGATATGCAGCTTCTCGAGCAGCGCGAGTGGGTCATCGAGCGACTCGAACAGGTCCTTGTTGTGCTTGATCAACTTGCTCTGCATGTAGACCCGTAGCCACTGCTTGTAGATGTGCTGCTCGTAGCGATCGAGCATGTCTCGCAGTGGCAGGTCACGTTGCGCGATGAGCCCCGCCAGGAACATGGCGCACTCGAAGCCCAGCGAGATCGACTGGAAGTACGGAGAGCCGATGGCCGAATCGCCGAGCAGGAACACGGGCGACCTGGCGAACGGGTGATCGCTGGGCCCTGCTGTGCGCCACTCCCGACTGGTCGCATTGCGGGCCCGGTACAGGTTCAGCGGGATCCGGATGATCTCCAGGTCGCCCAGTATCTCGCCGTGCGTTTCCTGCTTGATCTTCTCGATGAAGCGGTCCATCGACCGCGCGACATCGGGAAAGTTGTTCCGAAGCCACTCGCCGTCGAATCGTGTCGGCATCGCCTCATAGTCGTCGGCGCTGATGTTGACGATGCCCGTCACGTGGCTGATGCTGCCGTCGTAATGCGTGCGGTGGACCATCGGAATGAACTTGTAATGCGGGTTCTCGCGGTTCTTTTCGTATTTGCAAACCTCGTTGCACGCGTAGTTCTGGCCGTACAGAAAGGTGATGACGAGCGCGTACTCGAACCGGATGTTGAGCGTGTTCGCGCTTCCATTCACCTCGCTGGACCCGGGCACCAGCTGATCTCGAAGCAGCGACTTGCTCCCGGTGCAGTCGAGCAGGATATCTCCCGGCTCGAGCATCGCCACGAGGTCTTCCGTTGCTACGACAGCCGCGGTGCGGTGCACCGGATTGGAGGTGCGCGCATCGATCAGATCGCTGAGCGACTGCTCGATCTGATTGAGCGGGCAAAACCCCACCGCCCATTCGCGGAGCAGCGCCATCAGGTCGGATGGTATGGACCGCCTGAAGGCGACGCTCTCGTCGAGCTCTCGTGGATCGAAGACGGCCTCGATGTTCTCGGCATCGAAGTGACCGGCGCGGTAGCTCTCGACTGATTCCGCCACGAGGTACGATGCGAGCCGGACCATGCGAGTCCGTGTGTACTCGCGTCGCTTCTCATAGAGGCGGACGGCGAGGTGCTCCATGGGCTGGAGCAGCGCCGTGATCATAAGACCGACGGGTCCTGCGCCGAGCACGTGCACTCGGCCCCGGGGAGGCAGGGGCTCGAGGCGTGTGAAACCGGATTGCGGGGGCATGCGCGTCCTCGGGGTCAGCCGCTGATCAGAGCAGTCTAGAATGTACGGCACCCCCCTGCAGTGGAAGGGGCCGACCCGCCGATGAAAAACCTGGGATCAAGGGGTCAGAGCCCTTGAATTCGGTTGTCATCCCGAGCGACAGCGAGGGAAGTGGGGTCAGATTCGAATTACATCGTTCTGTCTCAACCGAGAGATCGACGGCCGCAATTCGAATCTGACCCCAATTCTCAGTCGGCGCGGCGCGGCACGTCGCTGTCCAGGAACAGCTTTGCCAGGAGCGCCCGTCGGCCGCGAACGCCGATCTTTGCCGCCGCGCGGTGCAGATGGCCCTGCACCGCGAGCGGTGAGATCCCGAGCCGGGCTGCGATATCCTCCACGGCCACCCCACGTACGGCGAGCGACACGGCCTCGCGCTCGCGGCGCGAGAGGCCGTAGCGTCGTGTTAGGCGCGGCGCGACGTCTCTCCGGCCGGCCGGCGTGATGATGACGACGGTGCTGGAGCGCCCGAACTCGTCAGGCTCGGTCGTGGCCGCCCGAAGCGTGTACCACCGGCCCGAGCGTCCCGGGACGCTCAGCAAGCCGACGCCTCCCGCACCACCCGGCGCGCGCTGCCGCGCCACCAGATCGACGATGGCCGATGTCGGCGCCGACGTCGCGGTGCTCGCATCGGCGAGGTCGGCGAGCTGCGACTCCGCGGCCGCGGTCCACTCTGCGATGCGCCAGCGGTCGTCGATCACGATCACTCCGGGCGCGAGCTCCCGACGCTCGCGATCATCGATCTCCAGGCTCGCGACCCGTGCGGCGTCGACGAGCGTGGCCCTCTTCAACGCACGTCCGACGTGCGGCGCGATGCGGTGGAAGAACGCGACGTCGTGCTCGCCGAACGCGCGGGAGCTTTCCTCACGCAGCGCGACCCACATCCCGCACGGCTCATCGCCGACTGCGAACACGGCGCGAAGCTCGCGCCCTAGCCCGGCATCGCGCATCAGCCCGGCCATTTCCTCCGACGACTCCGTCGTGACCACACGGCCAGAGCGCGCGAGATCGATCGTGCGATCCGCCTCGGCAAGTGGGTACACGAACTCGAGGAACCGTCGCTCGACCTCCGCCGGCGCGCCCTCGCCCACGAGATCGGCGAGGAGCCCGGTGTGCGGATCGAGCGAGTTGAAGTAGCTCGCCTCGGATGGGATCAGACGCGCGATACGTCGCCTCACCTCGGTCCGAAGCGTCATGGAATCCAGGCCCGCGTCGCACGCGCGCCTAACGCCGCGATACGCCTCGCGCTCGGCCGCGGCGTACTCTGGGCTCGTCGTCTCCGGCATACGGCCTCCCCAACTCCCAGAAACGTGGAATGGGGCGCCCAACGGCTGCCGATGGCGGTTACGGTCCGTACGGTCGCTACGCGATCGTGTGATTGACACCGGCGAGCGCGGACCAGTCACGGGCGCCCGATGTCAGGTATTTACGCAGCACTGGACTCGTCGCGCAACGGCGTGCTGCCGACGAGTCCGGCTGTAGCGATTACCAGCATCGGGCTGTATCGTGTGGCGGTGACCACCGCGGCCTTCGAGCACTTGTCAGCGGCACTGAGCGGCCGCTATCGCCTGGAGCGCGAGGTGGGCGCCGGGGGCATGGCCACCGTCTACCTCGCCGAGGACCTGCGCCACCACCGGCGCGTCGCACTCAAGGTTCTCAAGCCGGAGCTCAGCGAGTTGTTAGGCGCCGAGCGGTTCCTCAAGGAAATCGAGGTCACGGCCAACCTTCAACACCCGCACATCCTCCCGCTCTTCGACTCCGGTGAGGTGCGCGTAGCGCATCCCGACCCCGAGCCTCGCAGCCTGCCCCGAGCGGAGCGAGGGGAGGGGGAGGGATCTCTTGGCTTTGGGGGCGGACCCTCGTTCCTCTACTACGTGATGCCGTATGTCGAAGGCGAGTCGCTCCGCGCTCGCATCGATCGCGAGAAGCAGCTTCCGCTCGACACGGCGATCGACCTGGCCCGACAGGTGGCGGGCGCCCTCGACTACGCGCACCGGCGAGGCGTCGTCCATCGGGACATCAAGCCGGAGAACATTCTGATCCAGGAGGGTCAGGCGCTGGTGGCCGACTTCGGGATCGCGCTGGCGGTGAGCCAGGCGGGCGGCGGTCGGCTCACCGAGACGGGAATCTCCATAGGGAGCCCGCAGTACATGAGCCCCGAGCAGGCCACCGGAGAGCGAGAAATCGATGCCCGCACCGATGTGTACTCGCTTGCCTGCGTTCTGTACGAGATGCTTGCCGGTGACCCGCCCTTCAGTGGAAGCACTGTGCAGGCGTTGGTGGCTCGAAAGCTGACGGGCACTGTCCCGAGCCTGCGGCCGGTACGCGATACGGTCAGCCAGAGTCTCGACCGCGTGATCGCGACGGCGCTCGCAAAGGTGCCCGCGGACCGCTACGCCACCATGGCGCTCTTCGCCGATGCGCTCGCGCGGGGCGGCGATGTTCCGAAGGCGCCGACGATGAAGCGGCGGAAGGCGATGTGGATCGCGATCGCCGGGACCGCTGGGGTAGCGGCGGTAGCGACGCTGTCGCTGACGGGACTCGGCCCGGTGACGTCCTGGCTGGCGGCTCCGCCTCGATTCGCGCGCGTCGCGATCCTGCCGATCGAGAATCGCACCGGCGATTCCACCCAGAATTACGTCGTAGACGGTATCACTGAAGCGGTGATCGCCGATCTCGCGCGCCTCGAGCGGGTGGACGTGATCTCGATGGCCTCGGTAGTCGGCTATCGCGCCGCACCCAAGCCGGTGGATTCGATAGCCCGCGAGCTCGGAGTAGACGCGGTGGTCGCGGGTTCGATGCATCGCCGCGACGGACGGTTGCTGGTGGAGGTGCGGCTCATCGCGCCCGGCCAGGCGTCGACGCCGAGCGACACGCTGGAGCGCCCGGCGGACCAGGTCGCCGCGCTGGAACGCGATCTGGTGCAGACACTGGTGCGAGAGATTGGTGGAAAGCTCGCTGGTCCGCGCCGCGCCGCCGGCTCCGAGGGAACGCCTAACGCGGCAGTTCACGATCTGTACCTGCGAGGCCGATACCATCTCGCTACTCGAACCCCGGAGGGGCTGCAGAACGCGCTGGACTACTTCCGCCAGGCTCTTGCCCAGGACCCCGCGTATGCTCCGGCATACGCCGGGCTTGCGCAGTATTACAGCCTCCTCCCGTTCTACACGAGCACACCGTCGTCGGAGGCGTTTGCCAAGGCGAAGATGGCGGCCACGAAGGCACTCGAGCTCGATCAATATCTGCCCGAGGCGCATGCGTCGCTCGCCTATGTGCTCGCGTACGACGCGTGGGACTGGAGTGGTGCGGAGCGCGCGTATCGTCGCGCCCTGGCGCTGCAGCCCAGCGGCGCCGACGCCCACCATGCGCTGAGCCGCCTTCTCGCCGCGCGAGGCCGGATACCAGAGGCCATCGCAGAAGCGGAGCGCGCGCACGTCCTCGATCCGCTCTCGCTCGTTGCCCATGCGAACATCGGAATCATCGCCTACTTCGGTCGCGACTACGCCGAAGCTCGCCGGCGAATGACCGCGACGCTGGAGCTCGACGCCACCTTCACGGTCGCACACTGGGGGCTGGGCCTGGTGCACGAGCAGCTGGGCCAGACCGACGAGGCCATCGCCGCATTCCAGAAAGTGATCGCGCTCCAGGGGCGCGGACGGAACGTGGTGGCCTCGTTAGGCCACGTCCTGGCCGCTTCCGGCCGCAAAGCCGAGGCGGAAGAGATACTGACGGAGCTGATGAAGCAAGGCCGCACCGGCCCGATCCAGCCGTACATGGTCGCGCTGGTCCTGGTCGGGCTGGGCCGCAACGATGAGGCGATCACACTGCTGGAACAGGCGTATGACCAGCGATCGACCTTGCTGAGCTACCTGGACCGCGACCCGCGCTTCGATCCGCTGCGCACGTCACCGCGCTTCATGGACCTGCTGCGTCGCATGAACTTCGCGACGCAGCCCGGCCTACCAGCTGGGGTCACGCCTGCTTCGCCCACCGCACAAGCTCGCTGAGCGTTGGCCGCTTGCCGTACATGAGCAGCCCTACTCTATAGATGCGTGCGGCCAGCAGAATCACCACGACGAACGCGATCACCAGGCCCACGATCGCGACCGCCATCTCCCACGGAGGGATCGGCACCAGCGACATGCGAAGCGGCATGATGATCGGCGCCGAGAACGGAAACATCGACGCCACGCGCGCGAGCGTGCTCGTGGGATTCATCATCGCCGGCTGGATGAACAGCGCGCTGGCCACGATCAGCACGAGGATCGGGGCGAGCGCCTGCTGCGCCTCCTGTTCGCTGTTCACCGTCGACCCGACTGCGGCGTACAGTGACGAGTACACCCCGTAGCCGAGGATGAAGAAGACGAGGATCAGTACCAGGCTCCCAATGTGAATGTCCGGCATCGACATCGTCGGCATGGCCGTGGCTGGCGTTGCCGAGTCGACTGCGGGACCAGCCATCCTGGTGAGCAGCGGCGCCAGAAACGACCCGAGGTACAAGGTCCCGGCGACCCAGATAATCTGCTGGGTGAGCCCGACCGCTCCCACGCCGATCACCTTGCCCGCGAGCAGCGTCTCGGGCGACACGCTCGACACGACAACCTCGGCCACGCGCGTGGATTTCTCCTCGAGCACGCCGCGAAGCACGGTCTGTCCGTAGAGGATCATCGACATGTAGAGCAGGAACGCGACCGCGACGGCGAACATGGTGTTCGCTCGTCGCGAGGCGTCACTGCCGCGGCCCTGCTCCGTGAGCCGCTCGCTCTCCAGCTCGAGACGGGAGCGCGTGAGCGAATCCACCAGCGTCGGGCTCAGATTGGCGCTCTCGAGTCGTTCCGCGAGCGTGCTCGTACGCAACGCCGTCTCCAGTCGGCGCATGTCCCCGACGGCGGTAGCCTTGCGACCGGCATAACGAGCGCGCTCGCCGCGAAGCGTGCTCGCATCGAGCACGACGTACCCGTCGACCTCTTTCGAGATGACGGCTTTGGTCGCCAGACTCTCGGCAGCGGCGATGCCGTCAGGCGGCGTGACGCGGATGTCGATGCGGCCGGTCGCGTTAGGTGCGGCCGTCGTCGGTGTGAGCGCCGTGCGCAGTCGCTCACCGAGCCCTGCGCCAGTCGCGTCGATGACGATGAGGCTCGACGTCGCGTCCGCGCGAAGGTTCCGCATCGTCAACCATGCCGGAACGAACAGGATGCCGGCGATGAGTACGGGTCCGAGCAGGGAGCCGATGATGAACGCTCTCGTCTGGACCCGCTCGAGATACTCGCGGCGGATCACCGCCCAAAGCTTAGCCTTGACCACTCATCCCCGCTTCGACGCCTTGCGCGCCGACGGTCTGGAGGAAGATCTGGTGCAGCGAAGGCTGCACCAGCTCGAACCGGGTGATAGGTGCGCCTGCCGTCACGAGTCGCTCGAGCAATCGCTGCGGCGAAGCGCCGGGTGCCAGCTCCAGCTCGAAGAATTGGTTCTGGTCGTCGACGCGTGTCACCAATGTCTTGTCGGAGAGCACCGAGGCGACGCTGCTTGGTGAATCACCGTTCAAGCCGAGCGCGATGTGCCGTGCCCCGTGTGCCGTTTTCACTCCCGCCACGGTGCCATCCAGCACCTTCTCGCCCCCCGCGATGATGCAGACGGCGTCGCACAGACGTTCCGCGTTGTCCATCAGGTGCGTCGAGAAGATCACGGTCTTCCCGCGCTTCCTGAGCTCGACGACGGTGTCCTTGAGCGCCTGGGCGTTGATCGGATCGAGGCCGCTGAACGGCTCGTCGAGAATCACCAGGTCCGGGTCATGGAGCAACGTCCCGATGAACTGCACCTTCTGCTGCATGCCTCGCGACAGCTCATCCACCTTCGCCGCGCCCCAATCCTTCTCCGGCGTGCGGAGCGACAGCCGATCCAGCCAGTAGTCGATCCGCTGGTCGGCGTCGCGCCGCCGCATCCCTCGCAGCTCCCCGAGGAACTGGAGCACGGAGCGCACCTTCATCTTCTTGTAGAGCCCCCGTTCCTCGGGGAGGTAGCCGATGCGGTCGGTGATCCGCGGGTCCGAGCTCGCAGCGCCGAGCACGCGGATCGTGCCCTGATCGGGAGCAATGATGTTGAGAATCATCCGGATCGTGGTCGTCTTGCCGGCGCCGTTAGGCCCAAGCAAGCCGTAGACCGTCCCCTGCGGTACCGCCAGCGTCAGGTCCTTCACCGCCAGGTGCTCGGCGTACCGCTTGACGACGTGCTGGACGTCGATGGCCAGCTCGCTCATCGAACAGGGCTCCATTGCATGGGTGCCGAACGATAGCGTCGTTCGGAGCATCAGCCAGTAGCCGTACGGCCGCGCGACGAGAAAGGCTTCAACAATCGGCGTGGACCGTCACGGCGGGCGCTCTGCGGCGTCCTAACCGGGAAACGGGTGGGTCTATCGACGACTCGTTGGAGCATTCATCGAGAGCTCCCAGTGCCTGTTGTGTCCTGCGGTGTTGGGCGGGCGTAGATGTGGAACCGGACGCTGCTGCATGCGTTCGTGCGGAGACGATATCGCGGGGCGCTGCCGATCAATTCTGCGGTTCCACGAGAGCCGCGAACGGCGGATATCCGCGCAGCGAGTCGAGTGCCACGTCAGAATGCGACTCCCCCAGGCATTGCCCTTCGGCAATCGACTCTTTGAGGAGCCGCACCGCGAGTGGCCGGTCGTCGAGCGCGCCCAGGATGGCGGCGCGCCAGAAAGTGTTGGTGCCGAAGAGCCATGGACGTCGCAACGCACCTAACGAGTCAGCGATGGCCCGCGCTCCCGCGCGACGCCCAAGCGCGACGTACGCGAGCGCAAGATATCCAGCGGCGTCGATGCGGCTCGTGTCGCGCGCCACCGCCGCGAAGTGAGCGGCGGCACTATCCGCCATGCCACTCATCAGCGCGGCGACGCCCTCGGAGAACTGGCGCGCGGGCCTCGACGCTCGACCAGGATTCTGCCGATACCAGGCTCTCGCCATCGCGACGAGTCGAGCAGCCGTTACGGAGTCGCCATGGGTGCGAAACTCCTGCGCTCCCAGGGTCACTTGAGTCGCGGCGGCGCCAGTGGAATCGGTCGCCTCTCGCAACACCGAATCAGCCGCGGCAATCGCCGCCGCTGCGTCTCTGAGGCCGGCGTACGCCCGCAGTCGTTGCCCGCGCCATGTCAGCTGGTTGAAAGCGAACGTACGCTCTGCCGCGAGGAGCGTCTGCAACTCGCTCTCGTACTTGCCCGCATAGTGGTACCCCAGGGCCAGGCCGCCCTTCACACTCCCCGCGCCCACTCCGCCGACGAGGCTCCATGCCCCATCGGCCGACTCGAACGCGCGAACGGTGAGCTCCGGTTTGATGAGACACCCAGCGGTTATGCCAAGCAGGAGCAACGCGACCGGGCTCGAGTCGCGAGCTGCGAGCTGCTGCGCCGATTGCAATCTGCCTGCCAGGTTTCCATCCAGCTCCGCCCGTGCGTAGTCCCGGAGTAGCCGCTCGGTCTCCGTGAGGCCGACGGGAAGCCGGTCGACGCGCTTCAGCATCGAGTCGGCGCGCGCGAACTCGCCGGCGTTGATGAACACACGCACGAGCAGCTGATACGCCTGCGTATAGGTACTGTCGATCTCGATCGCGCGCTCGAAGAACGGGCGCGATCCGATCAGATCGCCACGCACGGAGAATCGCTCGAACCCTTCGGCGAACGCTCGAAGGGCGAGGTACGTCGGCGCGCGGTAGCCCTGCGGCAGGACCGTGATCTCGCGTCGAAGGCCAAGCCCCCCGAGCAATCGATCGCCTAACGCGTCGATACCGGCGATGGGGTCGGTGGCCGAAGCGGTTACCGGCTCGAGCGGCACGACCGACTTGCCGGTCTGCACGTCGATCACCTGAGCCTGAAGCAAGAGCGAGTCGCCACGAAGCAGGACGCTGCCCGAGACCACGAGTCCTGCGCGCGTCGCATCGGCCAGCCGCTGCAGTCGGTCGGCCTTTCCTCCCGTCGTGTCCGCCAACGCCCCGAACACGATGTTCGCGGGCACCACGTCGATCGCGCCGTTCTGGTCGACAACGAACGCGAGACGGATGGCCGCGATCCGTCCGATGTGGTCGAAGCGCGCGTCGCCGGTCCCGTTGTCGAACGGGACGACGAACAGTCGTGACGCACCTACGCTGCTTGCGCTCGTCGACCCGCTCGCACGTCGGCGGGCGATCTCGAACCACATGCCGCCCGCCACGACTGCCGTCAGCACGACGACCCCCAGCAGGCGCGCGCGAACGGCGCGCCGCTTCGCGTTAGGTATCAACGCGGCCGAGGGCACGGCCGTGGGCAACGGGGTCGTCAACGCGTCGAGCGCTCGTACGATCTCCGCCGCGTTCTGGGGTCGGTCCGCCTGCCGCTTCTCCAAACACCGCATGACGAGCGTGGCGAGGCCAACCGGCAGGGCTGGGCGACGCGCCGCGAGGGACTCGGGCGTCTCAACGACGTGCGCCGCAAGCAGGGCCTGAGTCGTGCGCCCGGCGAAAGGCGGCTGTCCGCTGAGCAGCTCGTACGCGACCACGCCGAACGAGTAAAGGTCGGCCCGATGGTCGATGCCGGGGTCTGCGCTCACCTGCTCGGGCGACATGTACGCCGGCGTTCCGACCGCCACACCCGGGGTGGTGAGCGCACCGGTTCCCACGGTTGTCGCATCGATCAGCG
>Ga0207674_10007806_pt1 | contig 12443 bp, 11 predicted proteins | sample KBSCornC72_FD_184303 | JGI IMG/M metagenome (GOLD analysis project Ga0207674, IMG submission 184303) | Corn rhizosphere microbial communities from Kellogg Biological Station, Michigan, USA - KBS Corn C7-2 (SPAdes) (version 2) | ecosystem: Host-associated > Plants > Roots > Rhizosphere > Soil ... | reverse complement strand
GGTTCGCCGGCGCCGGGGTGGCGCGCCGGCTGGCTCTCGGCGGCGCTGCTGGCCGGGGGGTACGGCGCGGTGGCCGCGGCCACCGCGCTGGTCGCCTCCACCAGCCAGGCGCATCCGCGGCCCTCGGCCGCCTTCGTCGGGGGGTTCGTGCTCGTGTACATGGCCCTCTCCCGGAAGTTCCGCGAGGAGCTGAAGGAGGGCCAGATGGACCGCTCCGAGCGCCGGTGGTACACGGTGCTCGGGGTTGTCGGATACCTCGCCCGCGGGATCGTCTTCGCGCTCGTCGGGTTCTTCGTCGCGCGCGCCGCGTGGCAGTACGACCCGAAGGAGGCGTCCGGGCTCGACGGGGCCCTGGCCAAGCTCGCGCACGCCGGGTACGGGCCCGTCCTGCTCGCGTGCGTTGCCGGCGGGCTCTTGGCGTACGCGCTCTTCAGCCTCGTGGAGGCCCGCTACCGGCGGGTCTAGCTCCGGGTTCGAAATTGACCTAGCTGGGTCAGGCGAAGGCGTGGGGAAAGCGCGAGTCTTCGGGCATGTTCCTCGACCAAGTGCATTTCGAAGTCGTCGACTACGCGGCTGCCGTTCGTCTCACCGAGCGGCTCGGCCAGACGTGGACGGCCGGCCTCCTCGGCGGTGACCCGTACGTCGTCGCGGCGGCGGTCTCGTCCGAGCCCGGCGATCTCGCGACGCTCCTGCGAAACGTCCAGTCATGGATCCGCGAGGAGTCGCTCTACGCGATCCGGTTCATGCTGGACAACGAGATCTACGTGCTCGCGGCCGGCGCCCGCGACTGGAAGACGCCGTCGTTCATGATCCCGGTCGAAGAGGTCGACGAGGTGGACGAGGTCGAAGAGTCGCCGCGCGCCGCCTGAGGCGCGTCGGGCACCGACACGGCCCGGCTCTACACTGGAGCCGATGGCGGGGCGGGGCTACAAGACTGAGGCCGTCGTCCTGCGTTCGCTCCGGTTCGGCGAAGCGGATCGCGTTCTGCACCTGTACACGCTCGAGCGCGGTCGCGTCGGCGCGGTCGCGAAGGGGATCCGGCGCACGAAATCGCGGTTCGGCGGTCGGCTCGAGCCGCTGAGCCACGTCGAGCTGATGCTCCACCAGGGGAGCGGCGAGCTCGGGACCGTGACGGGTGCATCGCTCGTTCGCGCGCATCGCGGCGCCCGCGAGCAGCCGTACCGGCTGTCGGTGGGGCTCGTCGGGCTCGAGGCGATGCTCAGGCTGTTCACGGAGCAGGAGCGGAACCCGCGGGCGTTCGAGGCGCTGACGCGGTTCCTGGACGTGCTGGACGACGCGGAGATACGCGAGGCCGAGCCGGCGCTCGACCCGCTCGTGCTCTCGTTCCAGCTCAAGCTGCTCTGGCTGTCGGGGTACCTGCCGCACCTGACGAGCTGTGCCGAGTGTGGATCGGAGGGGCCGCTGGTCGGCTACTCGCCCGCAGCCGGCGGTGCGGTGTGCGAGAGCTGCGGCGCCGGCTCCCTTCCGTTGACACGGGAAGGCATCGCGGGAATCGAGGGCCTGCTCGGGACGCCGCTCGCGGATGCGGCGATCTCGAAGCGTGCTGCCCGCGAGGCGCTGCGCGTGATCACGTCGTCGTACGAGTACCACGGCGGCTTCCGCCTCCGCACGCTCGCCGCCCGAACCTAGTCGGCGCCCGTCGGCTCGACCTCCACGACGCCGGCGCCGCTGCTCTGCCAGTGGCGCCCCAGCTCGTCGAGTAGCTCGTCGACCGGAACGGTCTTGTCCGTGAAGGACAACGGCGGCTCGTGCGTCGCGCGGTTGAAGAGCGCGAAGGGCCAGAAGTACCACGGCCGCGCCGCGTAGTAGGGATCCCTCGTCCGGGCGACGACTGCGGGGATCGCAACGGCGGCGACGGCAGCGAACAGCGCCAGGCCGAGCAGGCCGAACAGCGCGAGCCCGGCCCGTGAGCGCGTCATGTCGACGATCGTGCGGCCGTCCGGCGTCCGGCGAATCTGGGCGAGCGCCACGAGTGGATCGTTCCCGTCGAGCACGATCCGTAGTCTTCGCCGCGTGAACTTCCAGGACATGATCGGCACGCTGAACGCGTACTGGGGCGAGCGCGGCGCCGTGATCATGCAGCCGTACCACACGGAGCTCGGCGCGGGTACGTCCAATCCGGCCACGTTCCTGCGTGTGCTGGATCCCGCACATCCGCAGTGGCGCGCCGCATACGTCGAGCCCGTGATCCGCCCGGCGGACGGGCGCTATGGCGAGAACCCGTACCGCTTCCAGCACTACTTCCAGTACCAGGTCATCCTCAAGCCGGCTCCGGAGGACGTGCTCGACCAGTACTTCGGCTCACTCGAGGCGCTCGGGATCGACCTGCTGAAGCACGACCTCCGGCTCGTCGAGGACGACTGGGAGCAGCCCACGCTCGGCGCGTGGGGCCTCGGCTGGGAGGTCTGGTGCGACGCGATGGAGGTGACGCAGTTCACGTACTTCCAGCAGCTGGGCGGGATCGACCTCGAGGTGATTCCCGCCGAGATGACGTACGGGCTCGAGCGGCTCGGGCTCTTCCTGCAGGGCAAGACGACCGTGCTCGACCTCGAGTGGGCTCCGGGCGTGACCTGGGGGGACGTGTACCGAGAGAACGAGCGCCAGTGGTCGCAGTACAACTACGAGGAGGCGCCGGTCGACGTGCTCCAGCGGCGCTTCGACGAGCACGAGGCCGAGGCGGAGCAGCTGCTCGACAAGAACCTGCCGCTTCCGGCGTACGACCAGGTGCTGAAGTCGTCGCACGCGTTCAACCTGCTCGACGCGCGCGGCGCCGTGTCGGTGACCGAGCGCGCCGCCTACATCGGGCGCGTCCGCACGCTCGCGCGCCGCTTTGCCCAGCTCTACGTGGGGACCGATGGCGACGCTCCTGGTTGAGATCGGCTGCGAGGAACTGCCTGCCTCTGCGTGCCGCGAGGCGGAGCGGCAGCTGCCGGAGCTGGCGAAGCGCGCATTCGGAGTCGAGCCGAGCAGCGTCCTCGTGACGGCGCGGCGGCTGGCCGTGCTCGCCGAGGACGTGCCGGAGCAGACCGCGGACCAGTGGGTGAAAGGGCCTCCCGTCGCGATGCGGGAGAAGGCGGCGCCGGGCTTCGCGAAGCGCCACGGAGTCGAGGTCGACGAGCTCGAGGAGCGCGACGGGTTCCTCGGCGTCGTCGTCGCCGGCAAGGCGCTCGCCGAGGTGCTGCCCGATCAGGTCGACGAGCTCGTCCGCGGCCTCGGGTTCTCGAAGACGATGCGCTGGGACGACAGCGGGCTCCGCTTTCCGCGACCAGTGCGCTGGCGGCTCGCGATGCTGAACGCAACGCGGATCCTCGGCGAGCGCTCGTACGGCCATCGCTTCAGGTCCGGAACGATCGAGATCGCCGACGCGGGCGGCTATGCGGAGGCTCTGCGGGCGCACGGCGTCGAGCCGGACAGCAATCAGCGCCGTCAGGAGATCGTCGCCGCGCTCGACGGCCTCGGAGAATGGTCGGACCCGAACCGCGTCCTGGCTGAGGTCGTGTACCTCGTGGAGTCGCCGGTCGTCCTCGACTGCAGCTTCGACGAGCGCTACCTGCAGCTGCCGAGCCGCGTCGTCGAGACGACGATCCAGCACCACGTCCGCGCGTTTCCGCTCGGCGGCAACCGGTTCGCGTTCGTCGCCAACGGCGGTGATCCCGACACGGTCCGGGCCGGGGTCGAGAACGTCGTCGGCGGCCGGCTCGAGGACGCGTCGTTCACGTTCGAGCGCGACGTCAAGGTCGGGATCGACGCCCTGTCCGAGCGTCTCGGGGCGATCACGTTCTTCCAGGGCGCGGGCTCGTTCGCGGACAAGACCGGCCGGCTCGCGAAACTCGTGGAGGCTCTCGGCGGCGGTGAGGCTGCGCTCGAGGCCGCGCGGCTCGCGAAGGCCGACCAGGCGTCCGAGCTGGTGCGTGAGTTCACGGAGCTCGAGGGCCATGTCGGTGCCGAGTACGCGCGGCTCGCCGGCTACCCCGAGGCCGTCTGCGCCGCGATCGACGAGCAGTATCTGCCCGACGCGGCCGATGCGCCGCTGCCGGGCACCGAGACAGGGCGCGTCCTCTCGGCCGCGGACAAGATCGACACGCTCAATGTCTCGTTCGGCCTCGGCCACCGTCCGACCGGTTCCCGCGACCCGTACGGCCTGAGGCGCGCGGCGATCGGCCTCGGGCGGCTCGCGACCGAGGGGAAGCTCATGGTTCCGCGCGAGCTGATGGACCCCGAGGTGACCGAGTTCGTCGAGGAGCGTTTCGAGGGGCTGCTCACCGCTCCGGTCGAGTACGTGCGGGCCGCGCGGCGGGCTCCTGTGCGCGACCTCGGCGGCGTGGCGCGGCTCGCGGAAGCCCTCGCGGCGCTCCCGGACGAGCGGCTCGGCCCCATCCACACCGCCTACACGCGCGCGAGCAGGCTCGCGGAGCGCGAACAGGGCGCCGCCGAGGAGCTCGAGCCCGCGCTCCTCGTCGAGGACGCAGAGGCCAAGGTCGCCGCAGCGCTCGAGCGTGTCGACGCCGAGATCGCGACCGCGCTCGACGCTGGCGACTTCAACGCAGCCGTCGAGGCGGGAGCCGAGCTCGGCCCGCTCCTCGACCGCTTCTTCGACGACGTCCTCGTCCTGGCCGACGACCGCGCGGTGCGCGCAAACCGCCTGCGCCTACTCCTGAACGTACGCGACACGCTCGGTCGGCTCGGCGAGCTGTCTCAGATCCCGCGGTAGCCCCTTCGAGGGAACTCGCGCACGCACACCCGACCAAGGCATGCAGGAAATCGCCGCAAATGCCGGTGATACCGGTGTGGCGCTGCGGTGTCTCGCCGCCGATTGGGCCAAGAGTTGCCGCGCGCTTCAGGGGACGACCGGCCGCAGTCGTCTCCGGCGCCGAGCTCCTCGGCGAACGCCGTAGCCGGCCCGGGCGTCTACCTATATAGGCCGCAGAGGGCGTCCGGCCCGGCACGGCTATACGCTGAGACCATGGCGCAGGCGGTCGAGCTGCACGTGGTCTCGGATTCGACGGGCGAGACGGCAACGCGCCTCGTCCACGCACTCGAGGCGCAGTTTCCCGAGCAGGCGTTCGAGGAGATCCGGCACCCGATGGTCGAGAGCGTTCAGGACCTCACACACGTCGTCCAGCGGGCGAGAGGGCGGCCCGCGGTCGTCGTCTACACGCTCGTCGAGCCGGAGCTCCGCGCGGAGATGCGCACGCTCTGCCGTCGGGCCAGGCTCCACTACTGCGATCTGCTCGGACAGCCGATCGAGGCGGTGGCGAAGGTCTCGGGCCAGGCCGCGCGGATGCAGCCCGGCGGGCGTCACCCGCTCGACGAGACGTACTTCCGGCGCATGGAGGCGATCGAGTTCGCGGTCAAGTACGACGACGGGATCGCGGGCGGGCTGAACGACGCGGACATCGTCCTCGTCGGCGTGTCGCGCACCTCCAAGACGCCGCTCTCGATCTATCTCGGCTACCTCGGCTACCGCGCGGCCAACGTCCCGATCGTGAAAGGGATCGAGCCGCCGAAGGAGCTGTTCGACGTCGACCCGGCGAAGATCGTCGGCCTCAAGATCGACGCCAAGCGGCTCGCCGAGATCCGTAAGAACCGCGCGCGGCGCATGGGTGGCTCGAACCACCGCTACTCGAAGCTGCTCGAGATCTACGAGGAGCTGGAGAGCGCGGAGGCGGTCCAGCGGCGTCTCGGGTGCCCGGTGATCGACACCACGGAGCTCTCGATCGAGGAGACCGCCGCGCGAGTAATCCGCCTCGTCGAGCAGCGCCAGGCCGAAACGGCAGCGACCTAGCGGCTAAACAACCGAGCACGCGTCACACTCATTAGTGGTGTGAGGCGCATGGGAGCAACGCCCGCTCAACTCGAAACGCTCTATGCCGAGCGCTTCGGACACTTCGCCCGCGTCGCTGCGGCGATCTCGACCGTGGACGCGACGCCGTCCAGGCTGGCTTCACCGCGGCCGTACGCGAGCGACGGTCGTTTCGCGGCAGCGGTCCGCTCGAGGCGTGGGTCTGGCGCATCGTGGTTCAACGAGGCCCGTCGCATCGCGCGCGAGCCACGGACCGAACCTTTGGAGGCGGCGGAGCACGGTTCCTCGAACGGCCAGCCTGAGACGACCGGACTGCGCGAGCAGATCGCGGTGCTTCCCGAGCGGCAACGGGAGACGCTCTTTCTCCGCTACTACGCCGATCTCGACTATCGGACGATCGCGCAGGTGCTCGGGGTCGAGGTCGGCACCGTCTCCGCGACGTTGAGCGCCGCGCACCGAAACCTGCGACGGACCATCCAGGAGGCCGCGACATGATCGACCTGGACGACAGACTGCGCTCTGAGCTGCACGAGCTGATCCCGCTCGACTCCCGGCGGGACTGGGACGAAGTCCGGGCCCGGTCGGGCCTGGCCCGGCAGAGCCGTCGGAGGCGTTGGGCCGTATCGGTCGGGGCGCTCGTCGCGGTCGCACTCCTCGTCGCGGCGACTCCGCTAGGCGCGGGGCTCGCGCGTGGGCTCGAGGACTTCTCCTCGTGGCTCACCGGCGAGCCCGGGACGCGTGCTTCCGAGCAGGAGCAGCGGGACTTCGACCAGGCGAATGCACGGTCATGGCTTCGATTCCCGCAGGGCACCGAGCTTCGGCATCTGACGACGGTGAAGACGGAGGACGCGACCGTCGATCTCCTCGGTTTTCGTTCCGGCTCGAGCACGCTCTGCCTTCGGGTGAGGGTCACAGGCAGCGCAGCGGGCTCGACGATGAGCTGCGCGCCCCTGGCCGAGCTCAGGCGAGCAGGCGGTCCTGCGAGGGTCGTCATCGTCGATCAGGGTTTCGGCACAGGCGACAAGGTCGCCTGGTACGGAGTCGATCGCTTTAACTCGTCAAAGCTGCAGATCACCGCGGGCATCACGACCGACGCGGTGCGCAGCGTCGTGCTCGAGGACGACGCAGGCAGGCACGAGATTCCCGCAACGGCGAGCGCGTTCCTGTACGTCGCCACGAATCCCGACGTCGGACAGCGGGTGAGCCGGGTCTGGGCGCGAACGGATGGTCGCCTGGTTGCAGTGCCGTTCGCGTCGGCTCCGTTCGGACTCGGCGGGATCGGAGCGAGCAAACCCGCTCCACCAGCGCCGACGATCGAGCGCCGCGTCAGCGGCGGGCGCATCGGTTGGGTCGACTCGCGCGAGGACCGTGGCGAGTCGCTGGACGTACTTCCACCGCGGGCTCGCGGGAGCATCCTCGGCCGGCCCAACCGCGAGACGAACATTCTCTTCGGGCGTGTGCTCACGCCCGACCCGGATCGGCCGATCCGAATCGTCATGACGTTGAACGCCAATCGACCTGGCGGGCCCCCGGCCGGTCTCTGCGTCATGACCGTGACCCGCAGCCTCGGCGGCGGCGGCGGGTGCATGGCGTACCCGGGGACGTTCGATGATGCGCCGATGTCGGCGGGTGTGATGGGCGGTGGGTCATCCGCGTTCGTCACCCTCAGCGGAGCAGCCAGCGACGACGTCGCCCGAATCGAAGCGTTGCTCGCAGACGGCCAGCGCGCCGAGGTCGCGCTTCGGGACAACGCGTACCTCGTCGACCTCCCGCGGGCGAACCTGCCTGCTCGGCTGATCGCCTACGACGCGGAGGGGCGCGTGATCGGCGTCGGCCCGCCCTGGGGCGACTTCGCCCAAAGGGCGGCCCCGGCGCGCGGTCGCGCGACCACGCTCATTCGTGTGGCTGGGCCGGAGGGCGTGAGCGGGTCGCTTGCGGTCGGCCCGTCGACGGACGGCGGTGAGTGCGTGTTCGTGACGGAGTACGTCGACGAGCAGCACGTCGGCCGGAGCGTGAACTGCAATCGGCCGACCTGGGCTGACGGCGCGCTCGAGGTCAGCTCGGGCTTTCCGCCGCACTTCGTCGAGGGCCGTGTGCGACCGGACGTGAAGACGGTGCGGATCCGCTTTGCCGACGGCTCGAGCACGGACGTTACGCCGACCCGCGGCTATGTTCTCTGGGCAGCCCCGGAAGCGAACCTCGGCCAGGCGAAGCGTGCGATAGAGGTAGTCGGCCTCCGCGGGGATGGGAGCGAGGTCGCCCGGCGGTCGCTCGAGCCCTGAGCGGCTACCAGTTCGCGAACGTTGCCCAGCCCGGGTTGAACCTCGCGCCGCCGAGGACGGCCTTGCACCACGCGTACGAGCCGGTCGGGCTGCAGGCTCTCGTTGCCGTCCCACCGTCGCCGTACGCGGCACCGATGGACTGCGCCACGCGCGTCGCGAGCGCCTGCACCTGGGCGGGCGTCGCGCCCGCCGGATGCTCGTTCCAGGCGAACGCGATTCGCCCGTCGGGGTAGGGGTTCCGGATCGCCCACGCGCGGGCCGCGTAGACCTCGAGGCTCGCGAGCGTCTCCATATGGGCGAGCGAGACGCGGTTGTTTCCGTAGCCCTTCGCGTCCCGCCAGTAGGCGGTCATGAGCGGGAGATACGCGCGGTCGAAGAGGGCTCGGGCCGCCGCCGCCTGTGCGGGCCCCGCGAACGCGAGCCGGGCGGGATGCTCCGTGAACTCGTTGAGTCGCGTCGAGCGCGTGCCGACCTTGGCGCCGGCGACGCACTCCTTCGAGCAGCTCGCGTACGCCTCCTGCGCCCACCAGGCCACGTACGGCGAGACGGCGGTCCACCAGGCGGCGTTGCCGAGCCAGCCCTCGAGCTGGCCCTTGTACGGGCCGAAGTTGACGAGTTGCTGGCCGAGACCGACGACGAAGACGGCGCCCTGCTGCGGGGGCGAGCCGCGCGGCCCGGTGTACAGCCCTCGCATCGCGTCGCGCGCTCTCGCCTGCGAGACCGCCTTCGTCCGGACCCCGCTCGAAAGCTCGTTGATCGCCCACGTGTCGCGACCCGGGACATAGCCTGCCGCGGTCATGCGCTGGCGGAAGAGCCGGCCCTTCGCCGACCAGCTCGCCGGCTTTGCCTTCGCCCAGGCGCCCATGTTGAACTCGGCGAGTGCGTGGAAGTTCGGGCCCTTGGCGTGAATCGCCGCGACGGGGGTGGGCCCGCGCGGCTTCGTCTTGTCGCCGATCGCGGTCAGGACGACGTAGTAGTTCGCGCACGGCGTCTGGTTCGCCGCCAGCGCGGCGGTCAGCGTTTCCCAGCCGTTCTGCCCGTAGACGAGGACCTGCGCCTGGTACGGGCACGACACGGGTGACGGCGAGCCCGGCGATGCGACCGCAGCGACGAGCAGGCACGCTGCCGCGAGAACGGCGCTCCTCATGCGTTTTTCGTTCCCGGCACGGGATACTGGAAACCGTGCCCGCGCCGAAGCCACCCGTCCCGGCCTGGCGCTGGGCAGTCTGGTTCTCCATCCTCGGCCTGGCCATCTTCGTCTTCTACGTTTTGCTCACGCCCGTCTGGCTCGGGCTCCGCGCTCTCGCCTGGCTCGCCGACCGGACGTCACGCACAGCGCTGCCTTAAGTCGCGCAGGCGTGGGAATATCTTGTGAGCGTGTCCGCGAATCGCTTCGTCTACGGCTTCGACGAGCCCTCGGAGGGAGGCCGCGACCTGCTCGGCGGCAAGGGGCTCGGGCTGGCAGAGATGACCCAGCTCGGCGTGCCCGTTCCGGCTGGGTTCACGATCACGACGGATGCGTGCCGCGCATACATCGAGACCGGCGGGCTGCCCGACGGCCTCGAGGCCGAGGTCGAGCGCCACCTGACCTCGATGGAAGAGAAGACCGGCAAGCGCTTCGGCGACCCGGGCGACCCCCTCCTCGTCTCCGTGCGGTCGGGCGCGGCGATCTCGATGCCCGGGATGATGGACACGATCCTCAACCTCGGCCTCAACGACGCCGCGGTGCGCGGGCTCGCGGAGCGCACCGGCAATCCGCGCTTCGCGAACGACTCGTACCGGCGGCTGATCCAGATGTACGGCGAAGTCGTCTCCGGGGTCGACGGCCATCTCTTCGAGGATGCGCTTTCCAAGCTCAAGCAAGACCGCGGCGTCGCCCTCGACGTCGACCTGTCCGCCGAGGATCTCGCGGAGCTGGTCGATACGTTCAAGAGCATCTATGCGAGCGAGACCGGGAGCACATTTCCGCAAGATGCCCGCGAGCAGCTCTCACAGGCGGTCCGTGCCGTTTTCGACTCCTGGGACACGCCGAGGGCTCAGGTCTATCGGCGCGCTCACCACATCCCGGACGATCTCGGGACGGCCGTCAACGTCGTCCAGATGGTCTTCGGCAACAAGGGCGAGCGCTCGGCGACGGGCGTCGGCTTCACACGTGACCCCTCGACCGGCGAGTCCGGTCTCTACGGCGAGTTCCTCACCGACGCCCAGGGCGAGGACGTGGTCGCCGGCATCCGCACGCCTGAGCCGCTGGAGAGGATGCAGCAACGGCTGCCCGAGGCGTTCGAGCAATTGGCGGACACGATGAGGCGTCTCGAGGAGCACTACCGGGACGTCCAGGACATCGAGTTCACGGTCGAGGATGGGAGCCTCTACCTGCTCCAGACGCGCAGCGCGAAGCGGACTGCCGCGGCGGCGCTGAAATCCGCGGTCGACATGGTCGACGAGGGGCTCATCTCGCGGGAGGACGCGGTCGTGCGCATCGATCCGGGATCGCTCGACCAGCTCCTGCACCCGATGATCGATCCCGCCGCCGAGGTCGACGTCGTCGCGCAGGGTCTCAACGCGTCGCCGGGCGCGGCCTCCGGGAAGATCGTCTTCGACGCGGACACGGCGGCCGAGCGCGGCAAGAACGGCGACAACGTGATCCTCGTCCGCTGGGAGACGACTCCGGACGACATCCACGGGATGATCGCCGCGCAGGGGATCCTGACCGCGCACGGCGGGATGACCTCGCACGCGGCCGTGGTCGCGCGCGGAATGGGCAAGCCGTGCGTGGCGGGCTGCGAGGCGCTCTCGGTCGACTCCGCTGCCAGGACTGCGGCGCTCGACGGTCACCAGTTGTCCGAAGGAGACGTGATCACGATCGACGGCGGAACGGGGCGCGTGATCCTCGGTCCGGTCGACCTCGTCCCGCCGCAGATCAACGAGGACTTCGAGACGATCCTCGGCTGGGCCGACGACGTGCGGCGCCTCAAGGTGCGCGCGAACGCCGACACGCCCGAGGACGCGGCGAAGGCGCGCGAGTTCGGCGCGCAGGGCATCGGCCTCTGCCGCACCGAGCACATGTTCATGGCCGACGACCGGCTCCCGGTCGTGCGCGAGATGATCATGGCCTCGAGCGAGGACGAGCGGCGCCGCGCACTCGACAGGCTCCTTCCGCACCAGCAGGCCGACTTCGAAGGCATCTTCGAGGCGATGGCGGGCCTGCCGGTCACGATCCGCCTGCTCGACCCGCCGCTGCACGAGTTCCTGCCGCCGCTCGACGAGGCGACCGACGAGCACATGCGCGAGAGGATCCGTGCGCTGAGCGAGGCGAACCCGATGCTCGGCACGCGCGGCTGCCGCCTCGGGCTCATGTTCCCCGAGATCTACGAGATGCAGGTGCGCGCGATCGCGCGCGCGGCGCTCGCGGTGCAGGAGCGGACCGGCGACGCGCCGCTCGTCGAGATCATGCACCCGCTCGTCGGCTTCGGCGAGGAGCTGCGCCGGCTGCGCGCGATGACGATCGCGACCGCCGACGAGGAGGGCGAGCTCGAGTACCGCGTCGGGACGATGATCGAGCTTCCGCGTGCGTGCGTGCGCGCGGACGAGATCGCCGAGCACGCCGACTTCTTCTCGTTCGGGACGAACGACCTCACGCAGACGGCGCTCGGCTTCTCGCGCGACGACGCAGAGGGCAAGTTCCTGACGCGCTACCTCGAGGACGGCGTCCTCGAGCGCAACCCCTTCGAGACGATCGACCAGGGCGGCGTGGGCGACCTGATGCGGATCGCCGTCGAGCGCGGGCGAAGCGTCAAAGACCTCAAGATGGGCATCTGCGGAGAGCACGGCGGCGAGCCGAAGTCGGTGGCGTTCTGCCACGAGCTCGGCCTCGAGTACGTGTCGTGCTCGCCGTACCGCGTCCCGCTGGCGCGCCTCGCCGCCGCCCAGGCAGCGCTCGAGGAAGCGGGCGTGGAAGCAGTGTCGGCCGGCGGCTAGGCCGCCAGCCCCTGCACGCGGAAGTACGCGACGAGGACGCTCGCCACTCCGACGGCGATGACGCCCACGATGCCGAGGACGCCTGGGCGCCCGTAGATCCCGTGCGTCCGCCCGAGACGCGAGAACGCGAGCATGCTCAGCGCGCCGCCGATCAGCCCGCCGACGTGGCCGCCGACCGAGATGTTCGGGATCGCGAACGTGAACACGAGGTTGATCGCGATCAGGCCGAACGCCTGACCTCCGAGGACCTTGCTCCCCTGCATCTCCAGCACGAGCGCCGCGCCGAGGATCCCGAAGATCGCGCCCGACGCGCCGACCGTGACGACGGCCGGGCTGAAGATGACCGCTCCTGCGGACCC
>Ga0207674_10007804_pt1 | contig 12445 bp, 15 predicted proteins | sample KBSCornC72_FD_184303 | JGI IMG/M metagenome (GOLD analysis project Ga0207674, IMG submission 184303) | Corn rhizosphere microbial communities from Kellogg Biological Station, Michigan, USA - KBS Corn C7-2 (SPAdes) (version 2) | ecosystem: Host-associated > Plants > Roots > Rhizosphere > Soil ... | reverse complement strand
ACCGGCTCCCTTCCGCGTGTGGCTCTGGACTGTGTTCCTTCTGGAATCACAGCCTAACCCACGATCAGCGCATCGGCGCCGGTCACTCCATACTGACTGAAGTCATCAACCGAGACGGAGGCGACCCTCATGTTCATCGACGGCCACGCGTCACTCATCACGCAACAGCCGGATTGGGCCTTGATTCAGCAAGATCTCCTGATCGTTCCCGGTCGGCACGGTTTGCGGCAAACGAGGCGAAGATCAGGCATGCTCCTATCGCGACCAGATTGTAGACGGCTGCGGCCCATGCTCCCTGACTGTGCAGACGGCTAAATATAGGTGGAACTTCTACGAGAACTTCGAACAGCAACAGCATCAACGCCAGAAGCCTGGCGGCCAAAACGTCTTTGATGCCTGAGCAGATACCGCAGCCTGCCAGAAGGAAGGCGACTCCTGCAAATGCAGCCCAGAAGTGACCGGCCCCAAACCGAATCCACTGCGGGACGAACGTTGCGAAGAGGCGAATGCTGGTGAGGTGAAACAGGCCGAAGACGATAGGAGGCAATCCCAACATCCAACGTGCGGCGATCAATGCTCTCTTTTGCAACAGGGAATCCGACGAGGCTGCGCACGCATAAACGATCACTGCCGGAGAAGCCAGCAATATTTGTTGGCCGAGCCCGAAGGTAACGCCGATCAAAACGCTCATCCGCCAGCCAAGCACGTGAATGGCGCCATAGTAGCGGGGCAGCCACAGGGCCGCAAAGATCAAGTAGATGATGGCGGATGCCACGGCGCCGATGCTTGCGCTGCGTCGCCATAAAATGGCAACGCCCGCTGCAACCAGCCAGATCCCCGCGACAATCGCCAGAATGTGCTGACCGGGAAGATTCTTGCCCAGGGATTGGATGGGCTGATGTGAGCCATCGAATGCGCCCCAGGCGATATCGAGAATGCCGGTGAGAACTGTGCCTACGCCATAGAACCAAACTCCAACTTTCATCTGCCGATCTCCCAATGAGTCTTTGAGCGACTTCAGAGCCGATACTATGGAAACATTGGTACATTTAATAGAGCCATTTTAGTAAAATTTTTCGGACCATTAAAATGCCGAAAACTATTAGCTCGTTCGAACTCACCCTCAAGAGCAAATCGCGCCATCAGACGCTGACCAACTGGCTGTACGGCGAATTGCGCTCTGCGATTCTTGAGGGTCGGCTCTCGCCGGGCGTCAGGCTGCCGGCGTCCCGGGACTTTGCCGGCCAGTATGGACTCTCCCGTGGCACGGTGGTCAGCGTTCTGGAGCGTCTGCAAGCTGAGGGGTATGTTAGCTCCCGTGTCGGATTCGGCACGTGGGTCAATCGAGTGGAGACGCCCCGGCCCGCTCGCCGAGCGACCGCGACACCGGCATACGTTCGTCGCGCGCTTGCAACCTATAAACGACCGCAACCCTGGATTGACACAGCTTTTGTTGGCGAGACCCGGCCCTTTCGGATCGGGGACCCGGCTGTCCACGAATTCCCATCGCAGGTCTGGGGACGTATTGCCGCAGACCGGGCACGGCACTTCAAGTCATGGGTAAAGAAAGGGGGCGATCGTCGCGGGTATCGCCCATTGCGCGACGCCATCGCCGAGTATTTGCGCACGTCGCGTGGGGTGCGATGTACTGCCGAACAGGTCGTCATCGTTTCGGGAATACAGCAGGCACTCGACCTGCTGGCACGGCTGCTCTTGAAAAAGGGCGATCCAGTTTGGATGGAAGACCCGGGATACTTCGGGGCCAGAATCGCGTTTGAGAATGCCGGAGCCGGGGTGATCGCTGTGCCGGTGGATGAGGAAGGGCTGTCCGTCTCTGCCGGAATGAAAATCTGTCCGGATGCCAGAGGGGCCTACGTAACCCCGGCCCACCAGTTTCCGCTGGGAGTGATGATGTCTCTGGAGCGGCGGATAGCCCTTCTTCGCTGGGCCTCACACGCCGGCGCTTTTGTGATCGAAGACGACTATGACAGCGAATACAGGTTTGGAGGATCGCCCGTGCCTGCGCTGCAAAGCCTCGACCATCACGCAAGCGTTATCTTCATCGGATCGTTCAGCAAGACGATGTTCCCATCCTTGCGTGTGGGCTACGTGGTATTGCCTGAGCCGCTGATCGATTTCTTCGTGGGCTTTCGCTACCGTGCCGACCTCCGCAATTCATCGTTTGACCAGGCAGTGCTCTGCGACTTCATCGCAGAGGGACATTTGGCGCGTCATCTGCGGAGAATGCGGAACCTGTATGCGGAGCGCCTCGCAACGTTGATGGACGGAGCCAAACAGCATCTGCATGGGATGCTTGAGATCTCTGATGTCATGGCAGGCCTTTACACAATCGGCTACCTCAAGAACGGAATGAGTTCACGACAGGCAGAAGAGTCGGCCGCGTCCCAGGGCGTTGAGGTCCTTGGCGTCGATCGATGCACCCTGAAGCGTCCTGATCCGAATGCGCTGGTCCTCGGCTTTGGAGGATTCGACGAGCTTGCGATACGGCAAGGACTCATTCGACTCGCAAAGGCATTGAGCCAGGGAACCTCCGATTAAGTCCGGTTTTGTTAAGGGCACGGCTTTAGCCGTGCCGCAAGTGGCTTGACTGCAACGCGGCTTTAGCCGCTGAGGGCATCCTCGCAGACTTATCAGACCTTCCCTAGAGCATTTTTTCTGTTGCTGTGAATCCCGGAACAGGGGGTCAGCGACGTTTTCATTGGGGAAAACGCCCATACAAGCCGCAGCCCCGCGCTACTCCTACAGGAAAAATGCTTTAGCCAGACTTCGGACGTGAGACCGGCTCCCCCACACATGCCAGATCGCCGAGTCACCCATTGAAAATCAAAAGCTTCGCAAGAGAAACTCTCGTGCGCTCGCCAGCACTTTCTTTCGCATTGCGGGCTCCGGTAACATGCGAGCGATTTCAATTGCCCCGATCATCGTTGAAAAGATAGAAAAGAAAGCCCGCTCTTTGTCGGCTCTTCGCTGCCCAGGCATAAACGGAACCATTCGACTCTTGTATTTCTTCAGTTCCTCAAAGATCTGCGGCTTCATCGCTTTGTCGGCTCTTGCCAACTCCGGCCCAAGGGCGGGCAACGGGCATCCGTACTCGACGTGGTCGCAATATTCCAGACTCAGGTACGTCTTCACGATCGCCTTCCACGCCGTCTCGGGCGGGGACTGCTCGGCGGCGTGAGCAAGGCGGTCGGCTATTTCCTGGAATGCCTCGCCCAGCGACTCGATGAGCAACTCGTCCTTGCTTCCGAAATGCTTGTAAAAGCCCCCGTGAGTGAGGCCTGAGTCTCGCATCACCGCTGAAACAGCGGCGCCGGTAATGCCTTCGGAACGAACGCGCCGCGAGGCATCTTTCACAATCTTCTGATGGGTTTCAGTTTTGTGTTCGGGCCGGTAGCGCATGGCCCATTATAGGATGCTGGAAATCATCTCACGCTGCAATGACCTGCATCCGTCCCTCCTGAAGAAATTCTGAATCCATAGGATGACACATATAATCCTATGAATTCAGGAGGGCCAAGTGCCACAGCAAATCATCTTCGTGACGCATCTCATTCTGGGCTACATCGCATGCCTGCTCTGCTTCAGCGTGTATATTCTGCCCAGGCTTAAGTCGATGGGCCGGATGGAAGCGCAGCGCGTCATCGCTACTTTTCACAGTTTCCGTTTCTTCGGGCTCGTCTTTATCCTTCCCGGCGTCGTCGGTCCCCACCTGCCCGCCGGCTTCGCCACGTTCGCCGCGTATGGCGACTTTGCAGCCGGAGTTCTGGCCTTATCGGCCCTCCTCGCGGTCAGAGTACGTCCGCTCTTCTGGGTGTTTGTCGTCGCCTTCAATCTCGTGGGGACCGCTGACCTCCTCCTCGACTACTACCACGCCATTCATGTCGGTCTTCCGGCGCTGGCAGGGCAGTTGGGCGCAGCGTATGCGATACCGATCCTCTACGTCCCCATGCTGATGATCACGCACATCGTCGCGCTCTATTGGCTGGTGCGGCCGCAACTCAGAGCGGCTCCTGTCCTCATTGGCGGTGCAACCGAAGCCTGATGGAGATCGCCCCTTCCTCCGGCGGTCTTTTTCCGAACCCATTCATCAAGGAGAATGAAAATGCCTCAGCCTATTCTCGTCACCGGCGCGGCTGGCGGCGCACAAGGCTCCACAGGACGCCGAACAGCGGCCCTTTTGCTCGATAAGGGCATCCCGGTTCGTGCCTTCGTTCACAAGCTGGACGCAAGGTCCGACGCTCTCCGTGCACTCGGTGCGGAAGTTGTGCAAGGGGATCTGTTGGACCGGGACTCCGTCCGCGCTTCTCTCAGCGGAATAAAACGCGCTTACTTTACCTACTCTGTCTCGGATGGCCTGCTGGAAGCGACAACGATCTTTGCCATGGCTGCGCGCGAAGCAGGGACCGAGCTCATCGTGAACAACTCGCAGCTCCAGGGCGCGCGCAAAGCGCCGAGCTTTCGCAATATGCAGCATGGACTGGCAGACTGCATCTTCGACTGGGCAGAGGTAGGAGCGGTTCATCTGCACGCCCCGCCGTACTACGAAAATGTGCGCGCGCTGGTAAGAAACAGTGTCGCCGAACAGAGCACCGTGTTCCTGCCGTGGGGCGACGGCAGCGCCACCATCCCGCTGGTAGGCGCAGAGGACGTCTCTCGCGTGGCGGCCACGTTGCTGGCCGATCCACGGACGCCTTCCGCAAACGCGTATGATCTGATCTCCGCAACCCCCACCGTGAAGGAGATCGTCGACACCCTGAGCGCCGTCCTCGAGCGTCCGATACGGTATGTCGGCATCACCGACGAGCAATGGGCCGACGCCATGAGAGATCACATCAATCCTCACGGGCTCGATCATCTGTCGCATCTTTGGCGATACTTTCGATCCTCTGAGCGGCGCAGCGATAAAGAAGCCCGCAGCGTTACCAATACGATTCGCGCCATCACCGGAAGCCCTGCGCAGACTCTGGAAAACTTTTTCAGATCCAACGCGACAGAATTCGGAGATGTTGCGACTGCAACCTGAACAGGCCGGCAGCCGTTTTCATCCAGGTTTCTGAGATCTCCCTTTGGACATCTCAAAACTCCGAGAACACCATGCAAACCCGCCCCACAAGATAGTCCGTCGGCGACTCATGCGCCGACGGCGCCAGTAACTGCACGGGAAACTCCCGCGAGTACGGCCGCAGAATCAGCCGTCCCTCGTTAAACTCCACATACCGCAGCAGCAGCGCCGCGCCGCAGCGCACCGCGTACAGTGTCGGCTGCTGCGCCCGATACGGAGCCAGCGAGTTGTAGTGCCGGTCGAGCACCGCAATCGCCCCCGGCGGCAGCAGCGGCTCCATCGCGGCAGTCTGCTGCGCGTCGGCCCGCACCGCCACAAAGCGCTGCCAGTGCGCGCGTTTGCCCGCCGAGCGCGCGCGATTGTCGTACAGCCGCGACGCCGGCACCTGCACCGTCTCGATCACCGACGCCTCCGTCACCCGCGCCTCGTCCATCGCCGCCGACGGCGACACCACCGGAACCGTCTCCATCGGTTCGGCCGATGGGACGACCGCCGCCGCCAGCTCCACCGGCAGCAGTTGGTCGACCGTCAGGTGCTGTGCGGCGAGCACGCGATCCAGCCCTTCGAGCGACAGCGACCGCCGCCCATTCAAAAAGTTCGAGATGTGAGCCTGTTGAAACCCCGTCTGGCTCGCCAGCCGGCGGCCCGTCAGCGAGCCGCGCTCGATGCGGCGAGCCAGCTCCAGCCGAAGCAATTCGTGCAGCTCTTGAAAATTCATGGCGATGGATGCCTCCCCAATTCGTAATATCTTTCAGCATGACGAAGATTAGGCGAAGAGTTTAATTTCAGCAATATATGTAGGATGCAAATCTATCTTTCGTAGGCATTTACCGATTTAATAAATCATCGGCAAATTTTCTGTTGACATTAAATTTGTCTAAAGCTATAACCTTGAAACTTTCCTATCTGGGTGCGAATCATGCACGGAATGGCCTTTCCGAAGCAACCGCAAGGAAGGTGCCTGCGAACGCGCCGGCGATGGAAGGGAATGGAAGGGCAATTTTGATTTTTCCCAAGGTACACCACCACAATGAGCAACGACGGATAAGCGCCTGAGCCTGATTCGACGGAGCCCGAGAGCCCCGCAAATCCCGCGCCACGCTTCAAAGCAGCCTGAGCGAGCCCCTTCGACCGCTGAAAACCACCGAGGCCCGCCGGGGGAGAACTACGCCTTGAAAGGAATGCAATGAACTACTTGTCCTTGGATTTGAAGGTATGTGAAGGGTGCGGCGCGCTTTGGCTTCGCACGGGCTCGGCAGACGGCGTCTATTGCCGGGGATGCGTGCACCACCTGGCTCGCTTTCCCCAGCCCCGCCCCCGGCACGCGGGCGGACGCAAGCCGCAGCTGACCCGGACCTGCGGCTGCACCGCAAACCGCCCAGCATCCACCCGCGGAGGTGCTCGATGAGCACCGCCCTGATGATTCTCCCCACCGTCTGGGCCGTCGCCGCTCAGGTTGAAAAAACCGAAGAAGCCAAAGCCGCCGCAAAACGACGCTCGCTCACAACGCCTCCCCCAACCCCCATCTCGACTTCGCTCGCCTTCTACCGCAAGTACACCGAGGGCCTCCTGCATCGCTACGTCCGCATGTCGATGGAGGCAGGCCGGGCGCCCTCGCTGCTCGGCAAAGACCTCTTCCGCGCCCGCGTCACCAACTACGTCGTCCACGGCTTCGACGACGTCGTCATCTTCGTCCACGATGTCGAGCAGTGCCTGGCGAAGCTGGGCACCCAGCAGTTCCAGTTGATCGAGCGCATCGCCCTGCGGGAGTACACGCAGGCCGAGACCGCCGCGGCGATGGGACTGACGCCCCGCACCCTCGTCCGCCGCTACCGCGAGGCGCTCGACACGCTGACCGGCATTCTGCTCGAGCGCCGCCTCCTCGAACCCCTGAGAGAAAGTCAAGGGGCCGGAAGCGCCCGCCGTCCCGCAAAACACTGTGATGCTTGAAGTTATTGCGCATCTCCAAAGTGCCGATTAGTTAGCCTCCACTTGGTATTCTGGAAATGTAAGTAAGCAATGAAACGGGAGAGCGCCAAACGGGCCGCTCTCCCGTTTCTTTTGCCCCGGCTTAAGACCATCTTTAGAACCTTCTTCAAGCTCATCACCCTCGTCATCTAAACCGAAGCCGCGAGCAAACAAAGCACGTCGTCTCGACCAAAGGTCCGCACCCGACGAAAGAAGTACGTCATCTCGACCGGAGCGAAGCGAAGTGGAGAGACCCCTGTATTTGCCCTTTGTCGGATCGGCAACAGCGCCCGGGTGCCCCATCCTTTCGCAGCCTCATCGCGAAAGGATGGGGCACCACAAATAAGGCAGCCATAGCCGAAAACACTCTAAGGGCACGGCTTCAGCCGTGCCCTTAGCGATCCGCCTGCAACGCGGCCTTAACCGCTGAGGGAATCTTCGGAGACTCCATCCGATCTACCTGAACTGAATTTTTATCGATTTCTAAATCTCTATGGAGGTGGCATGGAAGAGGATCTACGACTTCATCGCAGTTTGGGCCTTCATCAAAAGAACACCGGGGCGGCCTGCCGTCCCAGCCTGACAAGACCGGCATCCATGGAGCTTCGCGCCATGGCCGTCGAGTTTCCCGACGTCCACGGGCATCCCAACCGGCTGCCCTTCGAGGGCGTCCTTACGCTGGTCGACGTGGTCAGCGACAAGGCTCCCAGCGGCGCGCGCGGACATCGCGTCGTGCTCACCCGCGCCGCCGCCGAGGCCGCCCTGCCCAGCCTGCTGGGTATGGCCGTCGACTACAAGGCCGGATGGGACGGCCACGACGCCCGCCAGAAGTGCGGTATCATCACCGCCGCCGAGATCGACGGCAAACGGCTCACCGTCGCGGGCTTCCTCTTCGCCCGCGACTTTCCCGAGCTGGAGTCCCAGATCGAGGCCCAGATCGGCTCCGGCGTCGAGGCCGGCGTCGATCGCATGATGGGCATGAGCTACGAGCTCGCCGACGCGCACGTCGCCGACATGCGGGCGCAGATCTGGACCCTCACCCGCGCTACCTTCACCGGCGCGGCAATCCTGCTGCGCGAAAAAGCCGCCTACCGCAGCACCAGCTTCCACCTCACGCGGCCATTGATAGCACGTCCAGCAACGGCACGGCGAGCCATCGCGGCCCGTTAGCTTTTCGTCATCCCGCAGCGAAGGGGAGGGATCTGCGATTGGAATCACCCCAATCGCGAGCAGCTTCTCTCGCCCGCAAAAACGCACGTCATCTCGACCGGAGCGAAGCGCAGTGGAGACCCCTGTATTTATCTTCCCCCGGGCGCACCGCATCGCGCAGGGGCAATGCCGTTCAACTCTCGAACAACCGACACCATCAACCGACAAGGAGAAGCAATGAGCTTTTTGAGCGTGCTGGAAGCAATTGGCAAGGACTTTGAAAAAGGGCTGACCTGGGCCGTCGAGTACGCGGTCCCGGTAGAGAAGCTGGCGGGCCTCCTCTTCCCGCCCGCCGCGCCGGTCGTCGGCGCCGTGGCCGACGCCACCTCGCTGATCCAGGGCGCGGTCCTGATGGTCGAGCAGAAGTACGCGGCCTCGGGCGCGCAGAGCGGCTCCGGCGCGCAGAAGCTGGCCGAAGTCATGGCGCTGGCCGGAACGGCTGTAGCCTCGCTGCTGCGGCAGGGCGGCATCGCCGCCGATGGCAGCTACATCGAAAGCCTCATATCCGCCGTCGTCGGCGTGCTGAACGTGCAGGCCATGCCGCAACCCAAGGCCTCCGCCTAGTTGCAGTCAAAAGCTCCGCAACATAAGACAGGTTCTGTTAAGGGCACCGCTTCAGCCGTGCCGCAACCAGCCTGCCTGCAATGCGGCTTTAGCCGCTGAGGGCGTGCCGGCACTAACCTCACCGCACGTCATCTCGACCGAGCTGCAGGCCCCCGGCGAGTGCATTTCTACTCGCTGGGGTGCAAGCGAAGCGCAGTGGAGAGACCCCTGTATTTCGTCCTCACCGCGTCCCGCGCAAACAAGCACAAACGAAAGCGAGAAAACACATGAACATGAAAGAAGATCTGGAAATGACCGCAGTGGTAGAGCGGCTCGCCGCAACCGCAGGCCTGCTCGAAGAGGCCGTCGAACGTCTCGCCCAGCGCCAGAGCGACGCCGAGGCATCGATCGGCCGCATCGTCGCCACCGTCGAGGCGCGCCGCGAAGCCGAGCTTGAAGAGAAGCTCGCCGCCGCTGAAGCCGAGATTGCCGAACTGCGAGCCTCCTCTGTATCCACCATGGTTACAAATGGCCGCAAGACCTTGCCCGTCGCGATGGCGAGCCTGCTCGCCAAGCAGGGCGTCACCGTCGATTCGATCGAAGCCGGAGCCCTCGACGCCGCGCTCGTCAGCCTCAGCCTCGAACAGCGCATCGCCGTCAAAGCGCAACTCCTCCGCGCCGGCCTCCTCAGCTAACGAGCGACTCCGCCCACGAAGCGGCGAAAACAGCACGTCATCTCGACCGAAGTTGTGAGCAGCAACAAAAGCACATCCTCTCGACAGGGGCGGCATAGATGCACGTCATCTCGACCGGAGCGACGGACAGCTTTACCGTCCGTCGCGCAGTGGCGAGACCCCTGTATTAGCTGTTGCCGTTGCTGTTGCCCTTGCCGTTGCTGTTGCTGTTGCTATTGCCGTTGCCCTTGCCGTTGCTGTTGCCCTTGCATCTAGGTACGCCAAGGCTTCAGCCTTGGCCTCTCAACCCAGCCGCAGAACGGGGCTTCAGCCCCTGGGGTATGCGGTTCCATCTTTTAAGCAAGCGGACGCACAACAACGCAGCCCCATCCGCGCTTTTCCAAAAAAAATAGGAGATAAGAATGAACGCAAAGTTTACCGAGATTCACGCCGCCGCCGACTACCTTGGACCCGGAGCCGTCGAAGTCCCTCTCTACCAGTCCGAGATCACCGACCTGGTGCAGCGCCGCGGCGTCTTTAGCCGCCGTATCAAGCAGGTCCCGGCCACCGGCCACCCCTCGCGCTTCTTCGAGGAAACGTCGATCCCCGCGCCCACCGCGACTTCCGGCTTCGTCGATCCGCGCAACATCGTCGCTCCGCTGGTCACGCCAACCCGCGTCGAGCGCAGCGTGCCTCTCAAGGCGCTGGTCGCGCAGATCAACTACAACCTCTTTGACATCGAACTGGGCCAGCAACAGAGCCAGTTCGCCTACCTCCAGGCCAAGGACCTCGCCGACACCGTCGACGGCGTTCTGCGCACCCACGACGTCGCCCTCTGGAACGGCAACGACACCAGCCTCAGCACGCCCACCACGGCGCAGTACTTCGGCGCGGCCGCGCAGATCGCCGGCGGCGGCAACACCGTCACCATCGGCACCAGCCAGAGCATCGTCGACGGCTTCAAATCGGCCATCGCGCAGATGGTCTCGAACACCTCCTACGGCGTCCGGCCCACGGCCATCTACGCCAACCCGGTGCTGCTCGACCTCATCGACCGCGAGATGAAGGCCGAGTTCAACATCGTCCTCAACACGAAGGAGATCGCCGCCGGCCTCTCGGTCAAGACGCTCTCCACGCAGGCCGGCGAGATTCCCCTCATCCCCGAGTGGACGCTCTCCTACACCGGCACGCCCGGCTCGGGCAGCGCCGTGCTGCCCGCCTACATCGTCACGGAAGACCTGATCGAGTACCACTGGCTCAGCGACCCCAACCCGCGCGTCTTCCAGCTCGGCGTCCCCGGCTCGCTGGCCTCGCAATATGTCGTGGTCAAGTTCGGCGGCCTCGTCGTCAAGGGCGCGAGCTACGCCCACTACCAGGTACTCGTCGACCGCTAAACAGGGCTGAGGGACCAACAATCCAGGAAGCATGTCATCTCGACCGAAGCCGCGCGGCCTTATGCGCGGCGCAGCGGAGAGACCCCTGGATTTGTACTTATCGCTGTTGCTTATTACACGGAGATCGGCCTATTTGTGCCGGTCTCCGTTTCTTTTTCAACTAAAAAGGAGGTGCTATGGCTTACCTGTTGCCGGCGGAGTACGTGCAGTACGGATTAACGGCGGAGACAGCGGACAGTTGGGTAACGATGGCTTCCGCGCTGATGGACGCGCACTGCCGCCGCCCCTCCCTGACCGTGACGCAGTACACGGAGCGGCTGCGCCTCACCCCCGGCGCGCAGACCGTGCGCCTCAGCTATCGCCCGCTGGCCGCTGCCGCAGGCGCAAATACGCCACTGGTCAGCGTGCAGGTGCGCTACGGCCGCCCCCGACGCGGCGAGTTGTCGGATCCTTATCGCGACCAGGTCGCATGGGCCTTCGGCCTGCCCGGAAGCTGGAGCGCGCTCGATGTCGCCAGCGTCGATGTAAACGCGTCGGCGGCAGAGCTAACCTTCCCCGCGAACTTTCTCGGGCTCGACTACAACGAGGTCGAGGTCGCCTACACCTCCGGCCTGACGACGATTCCCGACGCGGTCAAGATCGCCTGCGTGCAGATCGTCCGCAACGCGCAGGCCACCCCGGCGATGAACGTCAAGTCGAGCCGCGTCGACACCATGCAGATGCAGTACTTCAGCAGCTCGCTGATCGACGCCCAGGTACAGGCACTGCTGCGGCCCTACGTGGCAGAGAGGCTGGGGTAACGCCATGGCAGATCTCTTGAATGACACCGGAGCCGCGGCCCGCGCAGCCGATGCGCTGCTGCGAGGAACCGGCGGTCGCATGGTTATCCTGCGCCTGCCCGCCCCGGCAACCGCAGGCGACGCCGAACAGTTGGGCCTCGCCGTCCCCGAGTTTCAGGACATCGAGCTGGCTCCGGTCGTCTTCCGCTCGGCACAACCTGCCCAGGGCAAAGCTCCGCACCGGGAGCTTCTGGTCTCGGCAACGGCAGTCGCCGCGCTGGCCGGATCGCTCGGCTACGGCGCGGCTGAAGCCCTCTTCGCCGCGGCGTTCGGCGTAATGGTCGATGGCGTTCTGCTCTCCATCGAGTCGGTCACCACCCACGAGGCCGAAGGATCAACCTATTTGTATTGCTTATCGTTACGAGTTCCAGCGACCGAGAAGATTTGAGCCCAATGCTCAGCCTAGTAGCGCGGCGCAGCATTTTTTTGTTTGTCATTCCGCAGCGGAGCGGAGGAATCTGCGTTTCGGAAGCACCTATAAAATCACAAGGCTCACCTCAACCAACAATAAGCGACCAGCCTCAACCCACGTCATCTCGACCGGAGCGAAGCGCAGTGGAGAGACCCCTGTATTTCTTCGCCACAGCGGCTTCAGCCAGGAGGTTTCATAGAAATGCAGAACGCGAAAGACACGTTTTACACGGCCCTGCGCGACCGGCTGGCCACCGTGAACCCGGCGCGGACGATCGTGGTGCGCGGCGTCACCCGCCCCGGCGTGCTGGTCGAAGAGAACGA
>Ga0207674_10007802_pt1 | contig 12449 bp, 11 predicted proteins | sample KBSCornC72_FD_184303 | JGI IMG/M metagenome (GOLD analysis project Ga0207674, IMG submission 184303) | Corn rhizosphere microbial communities from Kellogg Biological Station, Michigan, USA - KBS Corn C7-2 (SPAdes) (version 2) | ecosystem: Host-associated > Plants > Roots > Rhizosphere > Soil ... | reverse complement strand
TTGCGCCGCTGCAACGCGTCAGCTTCTCGTGCGAATCGCTCAAGGTCACGACACGGCTGATGCATGTCATTGCGTGGCTGTTGACGTGGCGTGCTGTGGAGGCCGGTGAAATCACCGCCGAACAGGCTCGGGAGCCTTCCCGCCGACTCGGACAGGCAAGCGACAGCGACGATGGCATCATCGATACGTTGCCGGATAAGGCCCGCTCGCTGATCAATACGAGCCGCGAACTCTACTACCGCGTAACCCGACTCGATTCGGGGCTGGCACCCGCCGTGGCGGCGATCAGCCCCGCGCGCAAACTCATGGACAGGCTGGAAGCATCGTTCTGAGCGTGGAACGGAAGGGGGCGGGGCTTGTTTTGCCACCGCCTGCTGATATGCCCGCCTGATTCATTTTGTCCCGTTTCAGTACAGTTGGAGCCCCCATGACTCACCAGTTCGATCCGACGTCGCTTCGTGAATATGACATTCGTGGTATCGTGGGTAAAACGCTCGGGACGGCGGATGCCTATGCGATCGGACGTGGATTTGCGACCTGCGTGCGGCGTGCGGGCGGTACGCGAGTGGCGGTCGGCTATGATGGCCGGGAATCCTCGCCGAAGCTCGAAACCTCGTTGATCGAGGGGCTCACCAAGGGCGGCGTCGATGTGGTCCGCGTCGGTCTCGGCCCCACGCCGATGCTCTATTATGCCGAGGCGACGCTTGAAGTGGATGGCGGCATCCAGATCACCGGCAGCCACAACCCGGCTGAATATAATGGCTTCAAGATGGTGCTCCAACATCGGCCCTTCTTCGGGCAGGACATCCAGCTGATCGGCAGGCTCGCCGCCGAGGGCGACTGGGAGGAAGGCGCGGGCAGCGTCTCCAACGCCGAGATCATGGAAGATTATGTCGGCCGCCTGATCGCCGGCTATGCGGGCGGTGAGTTCAAGATCGGCTGGGACGCGGGCAACGGCGCCGCCGGCCCGATCGTCGACCGGCTCGTAAAGCTGCTGCCGGGTGAGCACCACACGCTTTATACCGAAGTCGATGGCCGCTTTCCCAACCATCATCCCGATCCTACCGAAGAAAAGAACCTCGCCGATCTCAAAAAACTGGTGATCGAGAAGGGCTTGGATTTCGGCCTCGCCTTCGACGGCGACGGCGACCGCATCGGCGCGGTCGACGGCAAGGGCCGGGTTATCTGGGGCGATCAGCTCCTCGCCATCCTCGCCGAGCCGGTGCTGCGCGAATTGCCCGGCGCGACCATCATCGCTGACGTGAAGGCCAGCCAGGCGCTTTACGACCGGATCGCTGAGCTTGGCGGCAAACCGCTGATGTGGAAGACCGGTCACTCGCTCATCAAGACCAAGATGAAGGAAACCAACTCTCCGCTGGCTGGCGAGATGAGCGGCCACATCTTCTTCGCGCATGATTATTATGGCTTTGACGACGCGCAATATGCCGCGATCCGCTTGATACGTGCCGTGCGCCTGCTCGGCGGCTCGCTGACCGCGCTGCGCGACAAGATGCCGGAGATGGTCAACACGCCGGAGATGCGCTTCCAGGTCGACGAGAGCCGCAAGTTCGCGGTGGTCGATGAGGTGCTCGACCGCCTCGAAAAGGAGGGCGCCGAAGTCAACCGCACCGATGGCGCCCGTGTGAACACGGCGGACGGATGGTGGCTGCTGCGTGCGTCCAACACCCAGGACGTGCTGGTCGCCCGCGCCGAGGCGAAGGATCAGGCAGGCCTCGACCGGCTTATGGACCAAATCGACGGTCAGCTTGCGGCTTCGGGCTTGAAAAGGGGGCCGCAAGCGGCACATTGACGGAACGTTTCCGTTCGTCCTGAGTAGCCACTGAGCTTGTCGAAGTGGTGTATCGAAGGACCCTTCGATACGGGTCTTCGCCGGGCTCAGCCCCTACTCAGGGCGAACGGTTGATTTGTGATCAAGGGTGTCTGATGACCGCGATCTGTCTCGAAACCAAGCGCGTCGAAAAGCCATGGGGCCGCAAGGATCTGTGGCCCGGCTTCGAGGATGCGCCTGAGGGCGGTGGTCCGGTCGGCGAGATCTGGTTTCAGGACCCTCGCGGCCATGATCCGGAACTGCTCGTCAAATATCTCTTCACCAGCGAGAAACTGTCGATCCAAGTCCATCCCGACGATACCGCTGCCCGCGCCGCCGGTTATGCGCGGGGCAAGGACGAAGCCTGGGTCGTGCTCGCTGCCGAGCCGCACGCAATCATCGGCATCGGCATGCGTGAGGTGATGAGCCGGGATGAGCTGCGCGCCTCCGCGCTCGATGGATCGATCGAGGACAAGCTGTTCTGGAAAGCGGTGAAGGCGGGCGACGTCTTCTATTCCCCTGCCGGCACTGTCCATGCGATCGGCCCCGGGCTGACGCTGGTCGAGGTCCAGCAGAATGTCGACTTAACCTACCGGCTCTATGATTATGGCCGACCGCGTGAGCTTCATCTCGATGAGGGCATCGCGGTCAGTGATCCCGTCCCGTACGTCACGCCCTTCGTTCCGCTCGAGGCGTCCAAGGGCAGGCTGATCCTCGCTGACGGTCCGGCCTTCGTGCTGGAGCATTGGGCGCGTTCGGGCGCGGGCAAGCTTGGCGGCGGCGACCGCACGCTCTGGCTGGTCCCGATCAGGGGCGGCGGCACGATAGACGGCCGCGCCTTCGTCGCTGGATCGAACTGGTTGGTCGAAGGAGACGCCGATCTCTCCCTCGAAGAGAATAGCGAAGTGCTGGTCGCTTATCCGGGAAGAGGCGTCATTCCCAAAATCTGGCAATAATCCTTTCTTCAGGTCCTCGCATTAACCGCACCTGCTGTTTGCAGGTCATGCTGCGATGCGGTAAGCGCCACGAGCCAATCAAAGGGGTATCAAGTTTATGCGTCTTACGATGATCGGAACCGGCTATGTCGGCCTTGTTTCGGGCACCTGTTTCTCGGATTTCGGTCATCATGTGACCTGCGTGGACATCAATCCCGAGCGCATCGATACGCTGAACGCCGGCAAGATCCCGATCTTCGAGCCCGGCCTTGAGGATCTCGTCAAGCGTTCGGTCGCCTCGCGCCGCCTCAAATTTACCACCGACATCAAGGAAGGCGTCGATGGCGCCGATGCTGTGTTCATCGCGGTCGGCACGCCCTCTCGCCGCGGCGATGGCCATGCCGATCTGAGCTACGTCTACGAAGCGGCACGCCAGATCGCAGCCAACGTCACCGGCCCTTGCGTGATCGTCAACAAATCGACCGTGCCGGTCGGCACCGCGCGCGAGGTCGAGAAGATCGTCGCCGAGGTCGGCCCCGCCCATCCGATCGAGATCGCGTCAAACCCGGAATTCTTGCGCGAAGGCTCGGCGATCAACGATTTCGCTCACCCGGACCGCGTCGTCGTCGGCGTCAATTCGGAAAATGCGCGTCAGGTGATGCGCGAGATCTACCGTCCGCTGTTCCTGCGTGAGACGCCGATCTTCTTCACTGGCTGGGAATCGGCCGAGCTGATCAAATATGCCGCGAACAGCTTCCTCGCGGTCAAGATCGGCTTCATCAACGAGATCGCTGATCTTTGCGAAAAGGTCGGCGGCGACGTGAAGGATGTCGCCAAGGGCATCGGCATGGATCGCCGCATCGGCGACAAGTTCCTGAACCCCGGCCCCGGCTATGGCGGCTCCTGCTTCCCGAAGGACACGCTGGCGCTGCTCAAGACCGCTGAGGACTATGAAGCGCCGGTCACGATCGTCACCGCGACGGTCGACGCCAACAACAATCGCAAGGCTGCGATGGTTGATCGCGTCGTCAAGGCGTGCGGCGGCGATGTCTCAGGCAAGACGATCGGTATTCTCGGCCTGACGTTCAAGCCCAACACCGACGACATGCGGGACGCGCCTTCGCTCGAAATCATTCCGGCGCTTCAGAAGCTGGGTGCGAAAATCCGTGCCTATGATCCCGAAGGCCGCCATCAGGCCGAGCCGATGCTGCCCGGTGTCGAGTTCGCCGAAGGTGTCGAAGGCGCCTATGAGGCGGTCGATGGCGCATCGGCTGTCGTGCTGATCACCGAATGGAACGAGTTCCGCGCGCTCGATCTGCGCCGCATCAAGGCGAAGCTGGCAGCGCCGGTGTTCGTCGACCTGCGCAACGTCTATCGTCCGGACGAGATGCGCGAGCTTGGTTTCACCTACAGCTCGATCGGCCGCGCCTGAGGTCTTGCGGGCGCGCTTCGGCGCGCCCATTTCTCCCGTCAGTCATGGGAGAATGAAAATGGCCGAAGAAATCGCAACCCTTGCCGGCGGCTGCTTCTGGTGCACGGAAGCGGTGTTCAAGGACGTGATCGGCGTCAGCGCGGTCGAGAGCGGCTATATCGGCGGCCGCGTGCCGAACCCGACCTATCGTCAGATCTGCGGCGGCGACACCGGGCATGCCGAGGCAATCCGCGTCCATTTCGATTCCGAGGAGATCAGCTATGCCGATCTGCTCGACATCTTCTTCGCGACACATGACCCGACGACGCTCAACCGGCAGGGCAATGACGTCGGTACCCAATATCGCTCGGCCATCTTCCCGCATTCGCAGGAACAGGAGGCGCAGGCCAAGCTGGCCATCGAACGCGCCTCGAACGACTGGCCGAAACCGATCGTCACAGCGATCGAGCCGCTGTCTGAATGGTATCCGGCGGAGGATTATCATCAGGATTATTGGGAAGGCGAGGGGCAGCGAAACCCCTATTGTCTAGCCGTGATCCCGCCCAAGCTCCAGAAACTCCGCAAGAGCTTCGCCGCGCGCGCCAAAGCCTCCGCGTGATTCAGCAGCGATGCACATGGGCGACAAGCAACCCCATGATGCGCGATTATCACGACCGCGAATGGGGCGTGCCTGAGCGCGATCCGCGCATGCTCTGGGAAACGCTGATGCTCGAAGGCTTTCAGGCCGGGCTTTCCTGGGAGATCATCCTGCGCAAGCGCGATGGCTTCCGCGCGGCTTTCGCGGACTTCGACCCGGTGAAGGTCGCTGCGTTCGGAGCCAGGGATGTCGAACGGCTGATGGCCGATCCCGGTATCGTTCGGGCTCGTGCGAAGATTGAAGCCACCATCCATGGCGCGCAAATCTTCAATGAGATGCAGGCGCGAGGCGAGGATTTCGCCGACTATTGCTGGTCCTTCACTGATGGGCAGCCGATCCTTGGCGGCGCCTTCAACACCGAGACTGACCTGTCGCGCGCTATCTCGAAGGATCTCAAGAAACGCGGGTTCAAGTTCGTTGGTCCGACCATCGTTTATGCCTGGATGCAGGCGATCGGCATCGTGAACGATCACTCACCCGACTGCTTCCGCCGGAAGCCGGTCATGGAGATAGCCAAAGTCTAGCGTGGTGCGGCGGCGCGTTTGAGCCGGTCGTTGATTGCCAGCCCCAGCCCGTCTTCTGGAACGGGCGCAATCGCGATCGCGGGCCGGTCCTGCATATCGGCTTCATGCAGCAGATCGAACAGTCTCGCGGCCGCCTCGACGAGATCGCCGGCGCGGGACAGGCTTGCATCGCCCGCAACCGGGCCGAAGCCGATCAGCCATTCTCCGGCGCGCGCCTCGGTCGCGTTGAGACGTACCGGCTTGGACGGCGCGTAATGGCTGGCCATCTGGCCGGGCGCCGAGATCGCCTCCGCTTCGTCACGGACCGAGACCGGGCCGGCAATCCGGCTGATATCGTCTGCGGTGATGGGGCCGGGGCGAAGTAGCCGGACCTTTCCACCGATAATGGCGACGATGGTCGATTCCAGGCCAAGGCTGGTGGGTCCGTCGTCGATGATGAATGGGATACGCCCGTCCAGCGAACGCGCGACGTGCTCCGCCCGCGTGGGGCTGATCGATCCGCTGGCGTTGGCCGAAGGCGCTGCCAGCGGCAATCCGGCTGCTTCCAGCAGGTCCCGCATGGCACGGTGCGCCGGCATCCGTAGTGCGATGGTGTCGAGTCCTGCCGTGGTCAGGCTGGCAAGCGGTGCCGTGGCACGGACCGGCAGGACCAGGGTAAGCGGGCCCGGCCAGAAAGCCTTCGCCAGCTGCCTCGCCGTGTCGTCGAACACCGCCAAAAGCTCGGCCTGTGCCATCTCGCCCACATGCACGATCAGCGGGTTGAAGGAAGGCCTGCCCTTGGCCGCATAGATTCGCGCCACCGCATCGCCCGAATCGGCACGACCCGCGAGGCCGTAGACCGTTTCAGTGGGGACCGCGACCGTTTGGCCGTCGCGGATCAGCGCGGCCGCCTCCTCAATCGCGGCCTTTCCGTAACGTCCGATTCTCGTGCGAAACTGCCGGTCTTGCGTGGCCATATTGTGGAGCTATAGCGCGCCGAATCGCTAGGCAAGCGGGAGATGTCGTGATGCCGTACAAGCCCCCCGTCGAAGAACAGCGCTTCGTGTTGGAGCATGTCGTCGGCATCGATGAACTGGCTGAGCTTTATCCCTCGGCGGATCGGGACACGGTCGACGCGGTCGTCGAAGCGCTGGCGGATTTCGCCACGGGCGAGATCGTGCCGCTTGGCCCCGCCGCCGATCGGCAGGGCGCGCGCTGGACGCCCGAGGGCGTGATTACCGCTGACGGATATAAGCGGGCCTATCGCTCGCTCGTCGAAGGTGGCTGGATGTCGCTTGCCGGGGCGGAGGAATTTGGCGGACAGCACATGCCGCTCGTGATGGCGTCGCTGCTGATGGAGGATATGTGTTCGGCGGACATGGCGTTCTCGCTGTGTTCGATGCTCAGCTTCGGCGCGATCGATGCGATCGAGGTGCATGGATCGGAAGAGCAGAAGGCCGTCTGGCTCTCCAAGCTGAACAGCGGCGAATGGGCCGGCACCATGAACCTGACCGAGCCGCAGGCCGGATCGGATGTCGGTGCGCTCAAGACGAGCGCGGTGCGCCAGCCCAACGGGCAGTATAAGATCAAGGGGCAGAAGATCTTCATCACTTATGGCGACCATGATCTGACCGATAATATCGTCCATCTCGTGCTGGCGCGGACGCCCGATGCGCCCGCCGGCACGAAGGGTATCTCGCTTTTCATCGTGCCCAAGTTCCGGCTCGATGCCGAAGGCAAGCCGGGCGAGTCCAACGACGCGCGCTGCGCCTCGATCGAGCATAAGCTGGGGATCCACGGTTCACCGACCTGCGTGATGATCTTCGGCGAGAATGACGATTGTTACGGCGATCTCATCGGTCCGGAAGGCGGTGGCATGCGTGCCATGTTCACGATGATGAACGCGGCGCGGCTTCAGGTCGGTCTGCAGGGCGTGTCCGTCGCCGAAGCGGCGACACAGCATGCGGCGGCATATGCCATGGAGCGCATCCAGTCTGCCCGCGCCGGTTCGTCCTCGCGGGAATCGATCGCGATCATCCAGCATCCCGACGTGCGCCGCATGTTGCTGCGGATGAAGGCGCTCACGATGGCGGCCCGGGCGCTGGTTTATCGGTCAGTCGGCATAGCTGATCGTGCGAAGGCTGGTGTCGAGGGCGCTCAGGAGCGGGTCGACTTGCTTACGCCTCTTGCCAAGGCGTGGAGCACTGACGTCGGTTGCGAGGTGGCCAGCCTCGGCGTTCAGGTCCATGGCGGCATGGGATTCATCGAGGAAACGGGGGCCGCGCGTTTCTACCGCGATGCCCGCATTGCGCCGATCTACGAGGGCACCAACGGCATCCAGGCGGCCGATCTGGTCAACCGCAAGCTGGGCTTGATTCCGTCGCTGCTCGCTGACCTGCGTGTGGAAGCAGCGGGTGAAGAAAAGCTGCTCGATCTAATCAACCGGATCGAGAAGATCGTCGCAGGTTATGTAGATGCGCCGATCGACGATCGCCTTGCCGGCAGTTATCCGTTGCTCACCATGCTGGCGGTGGCGACCGCCGGGGGACTTATGGCGCGGCAATTGCGTGCGGCGGGGGACGGCAATTCCGATTTCCTGGCGATGAAACGGACGGCGGCGCGCTATTTCCTCGACGTCATCGTGGCTGAAGCGGCGGGTCTGACGGCGGCGGCTACCGCAGGCGCGAACTTGCTCTATTCATGCGGCGACGGATGCTTTGCCAGCGCATGAGGACTTACGCGGATCGTTGAGCAACGCTTCGCGATCCAGTCCCAGCCGGTCGATCATCGCATTGATCTTGGGCCAGTAGATATTGAGGAAATGCTCGCGCTCGGTGACGAGCAATCGCTCGGTTGCGCCTTCGGCAAGGAACAGCCCGATGCCGCGCTTGACGATGACGAGGCCATCCTCTTGAAAGCTTTGATAGGCTTTCGCAACGGTCAGCGGATTGGCGCCATGGGTCTGTGCGAAACTGCGCAGCGAGGGCAGCATGTCGCCGTCCTTGTAGTTGCCGCTGAGGATCATCCCCGCGATCATGGCGCGCAGTTTCAGATATGCCGGGACGGCGTCTCCATCCATGGCGCTATGGTAACATAAGTCACCCCCCGATCAAGCGGCGGGCGGGGTCCAGGCGCTGACCACCGAATTGAAGTCGGGGCGGGGCCGTTCGTCCAGCGCGCGCGACGGGCTGCCGATGAAGATGAAGCCGGCTATCCGGCAATCCGCCGGGCCGAACAGCGCGCGTACCCGATCCGAATAGGCGGCCCATCCGGTCAGCCAGCAGCCGGTGAATCCCATCGCATGGGTAGCCGTCAGCAGGTTCATGCAGGCAGCGCCGGCGGACAGTTCCTGTTCCCAGAGCGGGATCTTGCTGCCCTGCACCGGACAGGATAGCGCCACCACCAGCACGGGCGCCTCGCGCGCGAAGGCTTCCGCCGCTTCCAGCTCGATCCGCCCCGCATCGGGCTTGTCGGCGAGATAGGCGGCACGCAGTGCAGCGGCGAGTATTTCGCGCTGATCCGATGCGACGGTCACGAACCGCCACGGCGCCAGCTTGCCATGATCCGGCGTTCGGGTAGCTATGGAGAGAATCTGGCGCAGCTGCGCGTCATCGGGGCCGGGCGCCACCATGTCGCGCGCCTTGCCCGAACGGCGTGTCGCAAGAAGGGACAGTGTCGATGAAAGGTCATTGAACATCGCGCCGCGCGCTAGCACGATGGGGCCGGTGCAACAATCTTTCCCAGTGCGTGCAAAGACGCTACTCTACTGACATTAATGAAAGCAATGATCGGCCGGGACGGCGTAGAGGGAGAATGGTTCGGATGGCGATGACCGATAATGCCTATGCTGCGGAGGCGCAGCGAACCCTGCTCGGCCATCCGCGCGGCCTGTTCGTCCTGTTCTTCGCGGAGATGTGGGAGCGTTTTTCCTACTACGGAATGCGCGCCCTGCTCATTTTCTACCTCACCAAGCACTGGCTGTTCGACGACGGCAAGGCGAACCTGATCTACGGCGCCTATACGTCGCTGGTCTATATCACCCCGGTTCTGGGCGGCTATCTGGCGGACCGCTATCTCGGACAGCGCAAGGCTGTTACCTTCGGCGCGATCCTGCTGACCTTCGGCCATTGCCTGATGGCGGTGGAAGGCGATGGCGGGCAGGGCGATGGCACGATCAATGTCTTCTGGCTGGCGCTCGCCTTCATCATCGTCGGATCGGGCTTCCTGAAGGCGAATATCTCCGTGATCGTCGGCCAGCTTTACGGCATCACTGATCCCCGCCGCGACGGCGCCTATACGATCTTCTACATCGGCATCAATGTCGGCGCGACGATCGGCACGTTGATCGCCGGTTATCTTGGCGAAACCTATGGCTGGTCCTACGGGTTCGGGTCGGCGGGTGTCGGCATGCTGCTCGGCCTGATCGTGTTCATGTGGGGCAAGCCGCTGCTGATGGGGCGTGGCGAGGCGCCCGATCCCGCCCGCCTCAAGGCGCCGGTCGCCGGCCTGCAGTTCGAATGGCTGCTCTATGCGATCGGGCTTGCGTCGGTGGTCGTGATTTGGGCGCTTATCCAGTATCAGGACGTCATCGGCAACCTGCTCACAGTCTCCGGCGTCGCACTGCTGGGCTATGTGCTCTATTCGGCCTTCAAGCTCGAAGCGCACGCGCGGGACCGGATGCTGGTGATCCTCTTCCTGATCGCACTGAACCCGGTTTTCTGGGGCCTGTTCGAACAAGCCGGCGGCTCGCTCAATCTCTACACCGATCGCTTCGTAGACCGGCAGGGCGTGCCCGCATCGCTCTTCCAGTCGATCAACCCGATCTACATCGTCCTGTTCGGGCCGGTATTCGCGGCCCTGTGGGTCTGGCTCGGCAAACGTGGTCTGGAACCCAGCGCCCCCGCCAAGTTCGGCCTCGCGTTGCTGCAAGTCGGCGTCTCGTTCATCATCTTCGTCTGGGGCGCGAGCATGGTCGGTCCAGAGGTCGCGACCCCGGTGCTGTTCGTCTTTCTGATCTATCTCTTCCAGACGACCGGCGAACTCTGCCTCTCGCCAGTCGGGCTAAGCGCGATGAACCGTCTCGCGCCCAAGCATCTCGCCAGCCTGATCATGGGCGCCTGGTTCTACATGACCGCAGTCGGCCAGTTCGTTGCCGGCAAGATCGGCGAGGCGACCGGCGGCGGCGAGGGCGGCGCCATGACCAAGCAGGGCACGCTCGACATCTACCAGACCATCGGCTGGTGGACGATCGGCATCGGTGTCGCGGTGCTGCTGGTCTCGCCGCTCATCAAGCGCATGATGCACCTCGACACGCTGCGCGAAGACTCGCTGGCGGGGCAGGAGGAGATCGGCGAGCCGCAGGCGGCGGGAAGCCGTCTCAAAGGAGAACAGGCAATCTGATCGGCGCGCGATCCGAAACTGGCGTGAAAAGGGCTGAGGCGCTAAGGGCCAGCCCATGACCATTATCTCCCCTCCCCTTCAGGGGAGGGGTGTAGGGGTGGGGTAGCGGTGAGCGGGGTCGATCCCCGCGAAGTGCTTTCTCGTGGCGTGCGCGAGTCTTTTGGCCCGCAGACGCGGGCACCCACCCCTTCATCCCTCCCTCGAAAGGGAGGGGGATAGAATCGGGACGATTGATGACTCGCAGCTATTTCGGCACCGACGGTATCCGCGGGCGCACCAATGAGGCGCCGATGACGCCCGAGATCGCGATGTGCGTCGGCCAGGCCGCCGGCGCGCATTTCCTGCGCGGCTCGCACCGCCACCGCGTCGTGATCGGCAAGGATACGCGGCTTTCCGGTTATATGATGGAATCGGCTCTGGTCGCCGGATTCACCAGTGTCGGCATGGACGTAGTGATGGTCGGCCCGATGCCGACCCCTGCGATTGCGATGCTGGCGCGGTCGATGCGCGCTGATATCGGCGTGATGATCTCGGCCAGCCACAATCCCTTCGCCGACAACGGAATCAAGCTGTTCGGCCCCGACGGTTACAAGCTCTCCGACATCGACGAGATGGCGATCGAAGCGCTGATGACGAAAAGCCAGCCCAAGCTCGCCGCCTCGGCAGACATCGGCCGTGCCCGCCGGATCGAGGATGCGCGCGGCCGCTACATCCATTTCGTCAAATCGACCTTCCCGGAACATCTCCGCCTCGACGGCCTCAAGATCGTCGTCGATTGCGCGAACGGCGCCGCCTATCAGGTCGCCCCCTCCGCGCTCTGGGAGCTTGGTGCCGAGATCGTCGCGATCGGCGTCTCGCCCAACGGCACCAACATCAACGATCAGTGCGGCTCTACCGCGCCTGCCGCCGTGCAGGCCAAGGTGCTGGAAACCGGCGCTGACCTCGGCATCGCGCTCGATGGGGATGCGGATCGCCTGATCGTCGTCGACGACAAGGGCCGGATCATCGACGGCGACCAGCTGATGGCGCTGATCGGCCGTTCCTGGGCACGGCGTGGCGAGCTGAAGGGCGGGGCGGTCGTCGCCACCGTGATGTCCAACCTCGGCCTCGAACGCCTGCTGGCATCACAGGGCATAGGCCTCATCCGCACTCAGGTCGGCGACCGCTATGTCGTCGAGGAGATGCGGGCCAAGGGCTACAATGTGGGGGGCGAGCAATCGGGCCACATCATCCTGATGGATCATGGCACGACGGGTGACGGTCTTGTCGCCGCGCTCCAGATCCTCGCGGAGCTGGTCGAAAGCGGCGAGAAGGCCAGCACGCTCCTCAACCAGTTCGAGCCGCTGCCCCAGCTTCTCAAGAATGTCCGCTTCGGCGGCGGCCAGCCGCTTGAGGCGTCGAGTGTGAAAACCGCCATCGCTGATGCCGAGACCAAGCTGAGCGGCAAGGGCCGCCTCCTGATCCGCAAATCGGGCACCGAACCTCTGATCCGGGTAATGGCAGAAGGTGAAGATGCTGTTCTAGTCGAAACACTTGTCGATCAAATCTGCGAGGCTGTGCGAGCAGCGGCGTGATGCCATCCATCTTCTCTCTCATCCCCGCGAAGGCCGGAATCCATATTCCCAACGGTTCAGAGTTTATGGATCCCCGCCTTCGCGGGGATGACATATACTAACATGGTCGTCTCGCGCGTCCTGATCATCGCGGGTTCGGA
>Ga0207674_10007801_pt1 | contig 12449 bp, 13 predicted proteins | sample KBSCornC72_FD_184303 | JGI IMG/M metagenome (GOLD analysis project Ga0207674, IMG submission 184303) | Corn rhizosphere microbial communities from Kellogg Biological Station, Michigan, USA - KBS Corn C7-2 (SPAdes) (version 2) | ecosystem: Host-associated > Plants > Roots > Rhizosphere > Soil ... | reverse complement strand
GATGCCGCATGAACTTCTCGGATCTGTTCGCATTCCACGTCTCGCCGATCGAACTGGTCGTGCGCGGCACGCTGATCTACTGGTTCCTGTTCCTGTTGTTCCGCTTCGTTCTCAGGCGCGACGCCGGCGCGGTCGGGATCGCCGACATCCTGCTCGTCGTGCTGGTTGCCGACGCCTCGCAAAACGCCATGGCCGGTGGCAACGAGACGGTTGCCGAGGGCTGCGTGCTGATCGGCACGCTGATCGGCTGGAACTACCTGCTCGACTGGGCCAGCTATCGGTCGAAGGCGTTGGCCCGGTTGGTCGAGCCAGCGCCCTTGCTGCTGATCGACCATGGGCGTGTTCTCGCACGCAACCTGCGCAGAGAGTTTCTGACGCGCGACGACCTCGACGCACAGCTGCGTCTGAAGGGCATTGCCTCGCCTTCGGAGGTGAAGAAGGCGTACATGGAGAGCGACGGCAAGTTCTCGGTCATCCGCTTCGAGCGCAGAGCCAGTGAGGATCCCGCAAGCGACGACGAACGCCTGCCCCGGGGCCGGGTGATCGCCCGGTCGCCCGCGGGCCGCGCGCATTGCCGGCTCAGTCCTACGCGAGATGTACCGACCTCCTGACGGCGTGCAACTCGTCCGCTTCGCATCATTGCGCTTCACGCAACCCATCACACCGAGGTCAACCATGGCAACAGCAAGCAAGAGCCATTCGGCTCCCCGATTCAAGGACGCCACCGCAATGCTCGCCGCAGACCACAAGAAGGTCAGCGGCCTGTTCAGCGACTACGAGAAGGCGCGCTCGCCGACCAGGAAGAAGGAGCTGGTGGACCAGATCTGCCAGGAGCTGACCGTGCACACGCAGCTGGAGGAAGAGATCTTCTACCCGGCCGTGAAGCAGGCCCTGAAGGACTCGGAGCTGGTGCCCGAGGCCAACGTCGAACATGCTTCCGTCAAGGACCTCATTGCGCAAGTCGAAGGCGTGGAACCGGAGGGCGAGATGTTCGACGCGCGAATCAAGGTCATGTCCGAGTTCGTGAAGCATCACGTCAAGGAAGAGCAGAACGAGATCTTCCCGAAGGCGCGCCAGACGAGCCTGGACCTGGTCGCCCTCGGCGAGCAGATGGCCGCGCGCAAGGCTGAACTGATGAACGCTCACTGAACGCCAGCAGCGAGGGCGACATGCCGCACGCCATCTGGAAGGGCGCCATCAGCTTCGGCCTGGTGCATGTGCCGATCGCGTTGTATCCCGCCTCGTCGGAGATCGGCATCGACTTCGACTGGCTCGACAAGCGCTCGATGGACCCGGTGGGCTACAAGCGCATCAACAAGCGCACCGGCAAGGAAGTCGACAAGGAAAACATCGTCCGGGGTGTCAAGGCCGACGGCGGCGAGTACGTGATCCTGAGCGACGACGAGATCAAGGCCGCCTATCCGAAGACGACCCAGACCATCGCGATCGAGTCGTTCACGCGCGCGACGGAGATTCCGTTCACGCAGCTCGAGAAGCCCTATTACCTCGAGCCCATCGGCCGAGGCGAGAAGGTCTACGCGCTGCTGCGCGAGGCGATGCTCGACGCGGGGGTGGTCGGCATCGCGCGCGTCGTGCTGCACACGAAGGAGTATCTGGCCGCGCTGATCCCGACCGGCCCGGCGCTGATGCTCAACACCCTGCGCTGGGCCAGCGAGATCCGCCCATGGAAGGAAATCGATCTTCCCGCCGAAGGCAAGGGGTCGCTGAAACAGAACGAGCTGAAGATGGCGCGCCAACTGATCGGCGACATGACCGAGAAGTGGCTTCCGCAGCGCTACGAAGACAAGTTCACGCATGCCGTGCATGCCCTGGTCGCGCAGCGGGTCGCGGCGGGCCAGACGCAGGAGGTCGAGCCCATGGAGGAAGCCGCGCAGGCGCCGAGCAACATCGTCGACCTGAGCGAGCTGCTCGCGAAGAGCCTGCACCATCGCAAGCCGGCCGCCAGGGCTGCTTCCAAAGCGGCGCCCGCCAAGGCGAAGAAAACACCGGCGCGCAAGAGGGCTTGACCGATGGCACGCGCGGCAGCCGGAACGGGACGCGGCGCCAGGCCGTCGGCGAAGGCCGAGGCGAAGAGCGCAGGCAGCCTCGAACGCTACTGGGCCAAGCGCGATTTCGCGAAGACACCCGAACCGCGCGGCGCACCCGGCAAGGCGAGCAGGCAGCCCGTGTTCGTGATCCAGAAGCACCACGCGTCGCAGCTCCACTACGACTTCCGGCTCGAAGTGGACGGGGTGATGAAGTCGTGGGCTGTGCCCAAGGGCCCGAGCTACGACCCGGGCGTCAAGCGCATGGCGGTGCAGGTCGAGGACCATCCGATCAGCTACAACCGCTTCGAAGGGACCATCCCGAAGGGCCAGTACGGCGCCGGCAGCGTGATCATCTGGGATCGCGGCACCTGGGAACCGCTGGGCGATCCGCGCGAGGGATTGGCCGCGGGCAAGCTCGCCTTCCGGATGAAGGGCGAGAAGATGCACGGCCTGTGGGAACTGGTGCGGATGCGCAAACCCGAGCGGGAGCGGCAGCAGCCGTGGCTTCTGTTCAAGAAGCACGACGAGTTCGAGCGCGCGGCGGACGAGTACGACGTCTTGAGCGCGTTGCCCGACAGCGTCGTCTCCAAACCTGTCGAGGCGGCGCGCCACGCTGCGACAAAGGGCGCGACGAAGGGTGCGACGAGAGCGGCGACGCCGCGCGGCGTGCGCAAGGCGTTGCCCGCGAGTCTCTCGCCGCAGCTCGCGACGCTCGCGACCGGTGTTCCTGCCACCGGCGAGTGGATCTACGAGGTCAAGCTCGACGGCTACCGCGTGATGACACGCATCGCGGGCGCCAAGCCCGCGCTGCTGACCCGTGGCGGACACGACTGGTCGTCGAAGATGCCGGGGCTGGTGGCCGACATCAAGGCGCTCGGGATCAAATCGGGCTGGCTGGACGGCGAGATCGTCGTGATGGGCGACGACGGCGTTGCGCACTTCAACGCGCTGCAGAACGCGCTCGACAGTTCGCGCACCAGCAGCATCCTGTACTTCCTGTTCGACGTGCCGTTTCTCGACGGCCGCGATCTGCGACACCTGCCGCTGCGCGAGCGGCGCGCAACATTGAAAGCCCTGCTCGATTCCAAGGGCCGCGGGCAGCTCCGATTCAGCGACGACTTCAAGGCAGATGCGGCAAGCGTGCTGCAGTCGGCCTGCCGGATGAAGCTCGAGGGCGTGATCGCCAAGCGTGCCGATGCGCCCTATGTGTCGCGGCGCACCGAAACCTGGCTGAAGCTCAAGTGCAACCAGCGCCAGGAGTTCGTGATCGTCGGGTTCACCGATCGCAAGGGGGACCCGGCGTCCGCGGCGATCGGCAGCCTGCTGCTCGGTTATCACGACGCCAAGGGCAAGCTGGCCTTCGCCGGCAGCGTCGGCACCGGCTGGAGCTCGCGCGATGCGGTCGACATCAAGACGCGGCTGCTGAAGATCGAGGTCGCGAAGTCACCGCTCGACGCAGGCACGCCGAAGAACGGACGCGGGTCGCGAAGGCCGGGCGTGGTCGCGCGATGGGTCAAGCCGAGCGCCGTTGCCGAAGTCAGCTTCACCGAATGGACGCCCGACGGCCGGTTGCGGCATCCATCGTTCGAAGGGCTGCGCGCGGACAAGCCGGCCAGCGCAATCACCCGCGAGCGTGCGGTGACACCCGCCGCGCCAGTGGCAAAGAAGTCAGCAACCGCGGCAAGGAAGACCTCGCCGGGCGCTGTCGGGTCGATCAAGGTGACGCACCCCGAGCGCGTCATCGACTCGAGCACCGGCATCACGAAGCTCGATCTGGTGCGCTACTACGAAAGCGTTGCGCCGTGGATGGTTCCTCACCTGAAGGGGCGAGCCTGTGCGCTGTTGCGCGGGCCCTCCGGCATCGAGGGGCAGCTGTTCTTCCAGAAGCACCTGGACCGCGTGCGGATCGCGCAGGTCAAGGAGCTGGATCGCGCACTGTGGCCCGAGCACGAGCCGCTGCTGGAAGTGCCGAACGCCACCGCGATCGTCGCCGCCGCGCAGATGAACGTGATCGAGTTCCACACCTGGAACTCGCAGGTGAAGAACTTCGACAAGCCGGATCGGATCGTGTTCGACCTGGATCCGGGCGAAGGCACGGACTGGAAGCGTGTTCAGGAGGGTGCGGCGCTGACACGCTCCTTGTTGCAGCAGCTCGAGCTGGAGGCCTGGCTCAAGACCAGCGGAGGCAAGGGGCTGCACCTGGTCGTGCCGATCGCACCGCGGCACGGCTGGCCGACGGTGCGCGCTGTGGCGCAAGCCGTCGTCGAACAGCTGGCGCGCGTGATCCCGGATCGTTTCGTCGCCAAGTCGGGGCCGGCCAACCGGGTTGGAAAGATCTTCGTCGACTACCTTCGCAACACGAACGGGGCGACCACGGCCGCCGCCTTCTCCGCCAGGGCTCGACCGGGGCTCGGCGTCTCGATGCCGATCGACTGGGCGCAGTTGCCCGAGCTGGAGTCGGGTGCGCACTGGACGATCAGGACCGCCCCAGGGTATCTGTCTTCGCACGCGGCCGATCCGTGGAAGGACTACTGGACGACCAGGCAGCCGCTCTCGAAGGCCATGAAGAGGCTCGGGGTGTGATCAGCTGTCCTTCGACGGTTGAGGCAATCCATCGAGTGCCGCCGAGCGTTCCAGGAAGGCGAGAAAACAGCATTCGACGCGGCGCAGCCGCGCGCGCCGGCGGGTGGGCAGTGGCTCCTCGACCGCGGCGGCGTCGTTCAGCAGCTCCAGCACCGCCGGGTGGACGTACGACTTCCTGCAGACGGCAATCGTGTTGCCGAGTCGCGCAGCCACTTCGCCGAGCACGCGCTGCACCCGCCCGCGACGCGTCGAAGCGTGTCTTCGCGGCGCCTTGCTCGGCGGCGTTTCGCTCGCCAGCTCCCTGCGCGCGAGTTCGAACGCCTTCACGCTGGCATGCCAGGTCCTGAAGTCCTTCGCGCTCAGCTCGGTGCCGGCCGCTTTGCGCAGATAGTCGTTGACATCGGTCGATGCGATGCAATGGGTGGCGCCTTCTTCATCGACGTACTGGAACAGGCCCTCGCCCGGCAGCTCCATGCAGCGCCTGACGACGCGCGCAACGTGCGGATCCTCCACGGCCACGTCATGCAGAACGCCGCTCTTGCCCTTGAACCGCAGGCGAAGTCGGCTGCCCCGGATGCTCGCGTGCCGAGTCCTGAGCGTCGTCAGTCCGAAGGAGCGGTTCTCGCGCGCGTACTCGTCGTTGCCGACGCGTGCGAGCGTCGTGTCGAGCAGCCGGACGATGGTCGCGAGCACATGCGCACGCATGACGTCGGGACCGTGCACCGACGCGAGGTCGCGGGCCACGCGCGCGCGCATGCGCGGCAGGGCCGACCCGAACGCGATCAGCCGGTCGAACTTGCGGGCATCGCGCTGTTCGCGCCAACGCGGGTGATATCGATACTGCTTGCGGCCGCGTGCATCCAGGCCGGTCGCCTGCAAATGGCCGTTGGGGTGCTCGCAGATCCAGACGTCGGTGTAGGCGGGCGGGATCGCGAGCGAGCGGATGCGGCGCAGTTCGGCGTCGTTGGTGAGCGTCCTGCCGCGCGCGTCCCGATAGACGAAGCCGCTGCCGCGGCGCAGCCGCGAGATGCCAGGCGAACTGTCGCTGACGCGGACGAGTCGCCGGGGTCGTTGCGACGAGTTCGCGGCCTTCACGGCGGCCCTAGTGACGTTTGAAGTACTGGACTTCGCGCTCGTGCTTCGCGGCGGCATCGCGCGAATCGAAGGTGCCGAGGTTGCGGCGCTTGCCGGTCTTCGGATCGATCTTGCGGGAATAGAGGCGGTATTGCCCGGAGGCGAGTTTGCGGATCATCGTGAGCTCCTGTTGCGGCCCGGAGACCCGAATCTGCGCGAGGCGTCAGCCGCCGTCTGTCGGACTCCGCCGCAATCTCGCTTCGTCCTGCGTCCAGGTCCGGCGCCGGACGCGGTCAACAGGGCCGGGCTTCCTTCACGTAGCTCCTGCTCGTCGCACGAAAGCCCAGCTTCCTCGCAAGCCGGGCGAACCGCTGCATCTCGGCTTGGCCGATTGCGATCTCGATCGCCCCGCGGTTCATGGACCAGGCCTCGAACGCTCCGAGCAACCTGATTGCGTGCTCACTCGCGCGCGATTCAGGCAGGACGTTGAAGTGCATGACGCTCGCCGTGCAGGCGCCCGAAAGGATCTGCCGCTCGATCGACCCGATCAGGGCGCCGACGACCCGCCCGGCGGCGTCCTCCGCAACGAAGCATCCATATTTGCTCTGTCGCTGTTGGATCAGCTCGGTGAAAGCGTGCGCGACCTTCGGTGCGTCATAAGGCTGACTCCGAAAGCGCGTCAACGCATGCGCGTGCGCGGCGCCCTCAACCAGCGCCGGCACGTCGGACAGAGTGGCAAACCGGATTGGCATTCAGTCAACGCAACGCTGTAGAGGTCGCGCAAGTTATCCGAAACAGAAGGGGTCGCCATCTGTCAAACCTTACAGGTCGAGCCGAGGGGTTCGGGAGTTGACAGTGATTCACACTTGATCAGGTCCCGCGAACCATTCGGCCCAGTAATCGATGCACGCCTTGATCTTCGGCAGCCGCTGGCGCGCACCGCCGATCACCGCATAGATCGGCACCGGCTCGTGGTCGACGAAGTCCGGCAGCACCGGCACCAGGCGCTTGTGCCGCACCAGCGGCTCGGCGGCGATCGTCGCGAGGCGCCCGATGCCCAGTCCCTGCAACACGAGACTCGCGGCAAGGCCGGTGTCGTTGGATCGCCAGTGGCCCTCGGCGTGGAACTTCATCGGCTTGCCGTCGATCACGAACGGCCAGAGGTTCAGCTGAGTCGCGGCGCTGTTCGTCACGAGCCGATGCGCTCTCAGCTCGTCGGGGTGATTCGGCGCGCCAGCACGTTCGAGGTACTGGGGCGCCGCGTACAACGCGCGCCCGAGCTGACCGAGGCGGCGCGCGACAACGGTCTCCGGCAGGCTGGTTGCCGTGCGGATCGCGATGTCGATGCCCTCGCGCGCCATGTCGACGATCCGATCGTTCACCTCGAGATCGACGCGCAGCTGCGGGTGCAGCGCCGCGAGACCGGGCAGGCTCGGCAGCAGCTGGTACTGCGCCATCACCGTGCTCGCGGCCACCCGAACCAGGCCGCTCACCCCGCGCGACTTCGCTGCGAACTCGCCTTCGAGCTCTTCGAGCGTGCCGGTGAGGCGTTCGCAGTAACCCAGGAATGTCTCGCCTTCGGCGGTCAGCGCAAGGCCGTGGGTCGAACGGTGGATCAGCCGCGCGCCGCAGGCTTTCTCGATGCGCGCGAGCGATCGCGAGACCTGGCTGACCGGCACGTTGCGCTCGCGCGCGACGGCCGACAGCGTTCCGAGCGCAGTCACGCGGACAAACAGCTTCAGCTCGTCGAAGTTCAGTTCATCCATCCCGCGATGGTAGGGGCCGGGCATCGGCTGCGCCTTTGCGCGATCTGCAAGATGCATTCGCGCGCCGCGCCGTTTCCGGGCCGTTGGCGGGGCTCTAGATTCTGTTCACGCAGCCAAGGAGCCGGCCATGAACACCCGCCTGACCCCGACCGAATTCGCCGCCGCGCTCGATGCCGCGGAGGCGCGCGCCCACGCGCTGCGGGGCGAGGCAATCCGCGCGGCCTGGAACGCGCTCGGGCATGCCCTGCTGCGCGCGTGGCATGCCGCCCTGCGCTGGAAACAGCACCGTCGAGCCGCCACAATGACCCCATGACCTCACCCGCCTTCGCGCTCTTCGCAAGCCCGATCGGCGACTGCGCCGTCGTCTGGGCCGAGCGCGGGCTGATCGGCGTGTACCTCCCCGAAGCCGATGCGCAAGCGACACGCTCGCGCATCCTGCACCGCTTTCAAGGTGCCGTCGAAACACCGCCGCCTGCCGGCGTGCAGCGATCGATCGATGCGATCGGCGAGCTGCTGCGCGGCGGCGACAACGACCTGCAGTCGGTCGACATCGACATGAGCCGCCTGCCCGCGTTCAACCAGCAGGTCTATGCGATCGCCCGCGCCATTGCGCCCGGCCGCACCCGCACCTACGGCGAGATCGCCGCCGAACTGGGCGACCCACTGCTTGCGCGCGCGGTCGGTCAGGCGCTTGGCAGCAACCCTTTTCCGATCGTCGTGCCCTGCCATCGGGTGATGGCGGCCGGCGGCAAGTCGGGTGGCTTCTCGGCGCCCGGCGGGCTGGTCACCAAGCTGAAGCTGCTCGAGATCGAAGGCGCGCCGCTCGGCGGCTCGCCGGGGCTGTTCGACTGAGGGCGACTACGTCACTCGCCCTTCGGCCTGCACGATCTGGCAGGCGCTGATGCGCCAGCTCCTGTCCTTCTGGCGCTGCAGCCGGTACAGCGCGAGCCACAGCACGCCGTGGTCGTCGCTCATGTGCACGCCTTGCACCAGCTCGCCCTCGAGCCACTGCGGCTTCAGGAATGCGACGCTCGCCGGCCGGTAGACCACCGGGTAGCTGGCGCGAACCATCTCGATGAAGTTCTCCGGCGTGCCGAAGTACTCGCGAAGCGCGGGCGTTGCGTAGCCGAACGCACGCTTCGCATCGTCGGCCGCCAGCGCGGCGAGCTGGCCTTCGATGACGGCGCGCGCGGCCTTGGCATCGGCCGCCGACACCTCGGCTGCCTGCGCTGTCCCGGTGACCGAGGCAGCGAACCAGAGCGCCAGGAGGATCAGCCACCCCCCGCGCCACAAAGCGCTGGAATCACATCGCTGCCCACCGATCGCGCGCATCACCGTCTCCCGACTGCCGCCGCCCATCATGCAGAAAAACGCCGCCGGTTGCTGCGCTTTCTGGACGAACGTTGCGGGCCTGCGGTGGTGTTACGTCGCGAACGCCGGTTCGGATGCGGGGACCGGCGCGCGCAGCCGAGTCACCGGGGGCGTCAGCACCAGCGCAGCATCGCGGGTCAGCCGCTCCAGCAACGAGTTCAGCTGGATCGCCTCGCGCAGCAGCCGCGCGAGCTTCGGCGTGCACAGCGCGCCGGCACGCTCGAAGCCGAACCAGCCGTAGGCATCCATCTCGGGCAGGCGCTGGCCGGTCCAGTGCTCGGAGAAATGGCTCTCGCACCACAGGCGTGCCACGTCGAAGCGCTGCATGCGGGTCGCGAACAGGTGCAGGTCCTTGCGTTCGCTGTAGGCGAAGCGGCCGAGCTCGATCAGCTCGTCGGCGGCGAGCACGAGGCCGGTTTCCTCGCGGGTTTCGCGCAGCGCCGCGTCGATCGGGCTCTCGCCGTCGTCGATGCCGCCCTTGGGCAGGTCCCAGTGACCGCCGCCCGTCACATGGCACAGCAGCAGCTCGTGTTCCTGGTTCACGATCACGATGCCGCAACTGAGGCGCTTCGAAGAAGCGATGCGCTGCATGACGAAAAACGGTCGGTGGTCTGCATGGACCGGTTCACAGCAAGTGTCACGCCCGGGCCCCGGCGCGAAGCCCGGAAAAGCGCAAAGGAAGTCGCGCAGCTCAGGCCTTCGCGCGACGCAGCGGCGCACTCTTCGCTGTGCGCGCTGCTGCGGCCTTCATGGCACGCTCGCTGCGCGAGATCGCTTCGTAACCACGTGTGAGCGGCTCGGCCGATCCGTCCGAGCGCGAGCGCGTTTCGCCACGCGCCGCAGGCTCGGCGACGAAACCTGTCGACAGCACCGCCTTCGCCCGCGCGTAGTACATCTGGCGATCGGCCAGACCGTTCGCGCCGCCGTTGATGCGGCGCGTGATCTTCATGAAGTCACCGGCATCGGCCAGCTCGTTGAGCCCGTTCGTCTGCCAGAACAGGCCCGCGATGGCGAAGGCGAGCTCGGGCGCGGCCGCAAGCGCCGGCTCGGCGACGAGATCGCGGCCGAGCATCCGGCCGTACTTCGCGTAGTTGAAGCGTCCGGTGATCTGGATCGGCCCGCGGCCCTTGAAGCGTTTGCCATCGCCGGGGTCGGTGTTGCCCAGCCGCTGCGCCAGAGGGTTCGGCGGCTCGTAGCGTGCCTGCGTCGGTGTCGGCCCCCAGACTTCTTCCAGCCAACGGAACTCGCCTGATTCGTGCGCGAGCTGCGCGACGAACGCCGCGGTGCGCAGCATCGTCGTGCCGATGCCGCTCGCGCGCATCGCCGCGTTCAGGTGCGGCAGGTACAGCTGGCGCTTGGCAGCAGCCAGCGCCGGCATGATCTTCTGCAGCTGCGCGTCGTCGATCATGGCCGCGATCAGAGCATGCCGCCTGTTCGGCCCGAATCCCTAGGGCAGAGCCTTCGGCAGGCCCAGCGTGAAGCGCACGCCGCCGGCCAGGTTGTGCGCGGCAATCGTTCCCCCCATCTTCGCCATGTAGGTCTTGGCAACGAACAAGCCCTGCCCGCGATGCCCCTGGGCGCCTGCCTGCGCCGAGTCCGACACACCGTATTCGAAGATCGCGTCGATCAGCTCGGGCGGTATCGCCGGGCCGTCGTTGTGGATGTGGACCCGCACGTCGCTGCCCGAGTCGTCGAGCTCGATGCGGATCGGCGAGCCGGTACTGCGGTAGCGGTCGGCATTGCGCAGCACGTGCGTGACCACGTCCTCGAGTGCATATTCCTCGGCCCGCACCGCCACGCTGCGCCCCGGCGACGCGAACACCACATGCTCGATCCCGGTGTACGGCGCATTGCGCGCGACGTTGCCCAGGAACTCGTTGAGGTCGATCGGCGCGAGCTGCAAGGTCGTCGACTGCAGCGCCTCGCTCGGCGACGCGTGCCCGTACAGCACCTTCACCGCCTGCTGCATGCGGCTCACGTAACGATGGCTGGCATCGTCCGCGCGGCCGTGCAGCGCCATCAGCGACTGCAGCGGCGACATGATCTCGTGGCCCACCGCGTGCCACATGTCCTTCTCCTGCTCGGCGCGGATCTGCTCGCGCCGGACGTCGTCATTGACGCGCCGAAGCAGGTCGCGCAGGCCCTGCGCGAGCACGCCGAGCTCGTCGCTGCCGCGCAGATCGGCCAGGTCGATGCCCGCCAGGTCGTCGCGGCCGCGCACGCCGATCGAGACGCTTGCCGCACGTCGGGTCAGCAGCGTGATGCGGCGGATGATGCGCAGCTCGATCGCGAGCCAGGTCAGCGCGATCGCCAGCAGCATCGCGACCACGAACCACGACAGCCGCGTCGCCACCGTCGCGAGCCCGCGGTTGACGCTGCGCACGTCGCCGCTCAGCACCAGCTCGTAGCGGCCGAGCGGTGTCGCGATCGTGTCCCGCGCGACGATGGGCGCGTCGTAGCCGTCCACCGGCAGCTGACGGATCAATTGCGACAGCCATGGCGAGACCGGCTCGCCCGTGTCGGCCGCACCGTTCAGGCTCAGCAGCTCGACAGCGGCTGCCGGTCCGGCGCCGGCCGCGAGCCGGCGCACTTGCAGGCGTTCGCCGCTGGCCAGCAGCGCGCGCAGTTCGCCGAGCGAGAACGGCACGGTCGCGCCCTCGCTGTTCGTGTCGAACAGCGCCGGGCCGTCGCCGGGGGCGAAGAGCTGCAGGCGCAGCCGCATCTGCGCCAGATCGGCCGGCGGCCAGACGAGCTTCTTCTGGAACAGGTCGTCGCGGAAGATCTCGATCGGCAAGCGGATCGACACGAAGCTGCGTTTGACGCAGATGTCGGGGTCGGCGTCGCGCTCGAGGCAGCGGCCCTCCTGCCAGAGCCAGCCGCGGAAGTCGCGCACCGGGCGCGTGCCGGGTGCGATCGGCTGGTCCTCGTCGATGTAGCCGGTCAGCCGGCCGCGCCGCCCCGCGCCGCCGTTGGCCGCGTCGTCGAGCGCTTCGAACGGCGCGATCCAGCGAAACGTCTGGCCACGCATTGCCAGTTCGACGCGCACGCGGTGAAAGCCCGACAGATCGAGCTCGCCGCTCGGGTGCGACACCAGCTCGCCGAGCGCGACGCTGCCGACCAGGTAGACGAACGCACCCGCGTACGGGTTGCTGCCCACGCCCGCACACCAGCTCGAGCCGTCCGGGTACTGCACCTGGCAGCCCGCCATCTCGATCGCCTGCAGCGACTTGACGCGGTCGTCGAAGTCGATCGCGCTGAATGGCAGCACCAGCGGATGCAGCGGCGTCGGCGCCTGGTCGGCGAGCTCGGGGTTCAACAGCGCCAGCTGCCCGGTCGGGTGGCGCAGCCGCGCAGCGATCTGCGCCAGGTTGGTGTGCAGGCCTTCGGCGTAGCGCCGGTGGCTGCGCTGCTTCTCGTCGATCAGCACGGTCACCGCGAGCGCGAGGGTCGCGAATGCCAGCAGCGCGAAGGCGCCGCGGAAGAAGATGCGCAGGCGAAATGGGACGCGGCCTGGGAAGCGAATCTTCTCGAACACCGTTCGGGCCGAGGTCATATTTCCGTTCGGGCTGAGCTCATGTTTCCGTCCGAGCCGAGCTCATGTTTCCGT
>Ga0207674_10007800_pt1 | contig 12451 bp, 11 predicted proteins | sample KBSCornC72_FD_184303 | JGI IMG/M metagenome (GOLD analysis project Ga0207674, IMG submission 184303) | Corn rhizosphere microbial communities from Kellogg Biological Station, Michigan, USA - KBS Corn C7-2 (SPAdes) (version 2) | ecosystem: Host-associated > Plants > Roots > Rhizosphere > Soil ... | reverse complement strand
ACCGACCAATGCGGCACCGGATGCGTCAGGGGCGCACCGGGGGTCAGCACCAGCGCGGCGAAATCCTTCCAGGACACGGTGCGAAGATCGGCCGTGACGAACCCCGCCTGCGCGGCTTTCGCGACATTGTCAGCATTGTCGTCGGCGGCGATCACGCTGGCGCCGCCTGCCTTCAAGGCATGACAGCTCGCCAGCCCAGAGCCGCCGAGCCCAAACACGGCGACGGTTTTGCCGGCAAGGGAGGTGACAGGGATCATGACTTCCACCACTCGTCATGGCCGGGCTTGTCCCGGCCATCCACGTGCTCTTCTATGCACATGCAACCCAGTAGGGTGATACCTTTACCTTGACAAGGCCAACTGAGGGCGCCCCCCTGCACGTTGGCGAGAATGCTGGAGATCATTGGGCACCTGAGCGAACATCGGACAGATCTAAAGACGTGGATGGCCGGGACAAGCCCGGCCATGACGGCCTTGATGTCATCACCGCAACTTCAGCGTGGAGAGACCGGCCAGCGCCAGCATCACCGAGATGATCCAGAACCGGATCACGATCTGCGGCTCGGTCCAGCCCTTTTGCTCGAAATGGTGGTGGATCGGCGCCATCTTGAAGACCCGCTTGCCGGTGAGCTTGAACGACACCACCTGCACGATCACCGAGACCGCTTCCAGCACGAACAGCCCGCCGATCACCGCAAGCACGATCTCGTGCTTCACGGCGACCGCGATCGCGCCCAGCATGCCACCAAGCGCCAGCGATCCGGTATCGCCCATGAAGATGGAGGCCGGCGGCGCGTTGAACCAGAGGAAGCCGAGACCGGCGCCGAGCACCGCGCCGCACAGCACCGCCAGTTCACCGGTGCCGGCGACGTAATTGATCTGCAGATAATCGGAGAACACCGCATTGCCGGCGAGATAGGCGATCATGCCAAAGCTCATGGCCGCGATCATCACCGGTACGATGGCCAGGCCATCGAGGCCGTCGGTCAGATTCACCGCATTGCCGGCGCCGACGATGATGAAGGCGCCGAAGATGACGAAGAAAGCGCCGAAATTCAGCACGAAATCCTTGAAGAACGGGATCACCAGCGACGTCGAGAACGGCTCGCGGCCAAGCCGCGTCAGAGCATAGCAGGCGGCCAGTGCAATCACCGCCTCGATGCCGAGGCGGATGCGTCCGGCAAAGCCGCTATGGCTCTGCTTGGTGACCTTCAGATAATCGTCATAGAAGCCGACGAAGCCAAAGCCAAGCGTCACCGCCAGCACGATCCAGACATAGGGGTTGAGCGGATTGGCCCACAATAATGTCGACACCACGAGCCCCGAGAGGATCATCAGCCCGCCCATGGTCGGCGTGCCCTTCTTGGTGACGAGATGGGATTGCGGCCCATCGGTGCGGATCGGCTGTCCCTTGCCCTGACGCAGGCGCAAATGATCTATGATCCAGGGTCCGAACAGGAAGACGAACAGGGCACCGGTCACCATCGCGCCGCCGGTGCGAAAGGTGATGTAGCGAAATACATTCAGGAAGGTGCGAAAAACACCGAGACCGGGAACGGTATTGGAAAGCTCAATCAGCCAATAAAACATTTCAACCGCCTATACCGCGGCTTCATTGAGCGCGGTCTTGCCGGGAAAGCGCTTTTCCAGCGCCTGCACAATCGTTTTCATCTTGGACCCGAGCGATCCCTTGATCATGATCGCATCGCCGGCGCGGACCGCTGACACCACCTGAGCTGCCAGAATCGCCGAGCTTTCGGCATAGCCGCCCCGCTTGCCGGTGGAAAGAGCATCCCACAAGTTGTGCATCAGGGAACCACAACAATATACCAGATCGATTCCGTTGGACTGGACCGCCTCGTTCAGCCCGCGATGCAATTCCGCACCCGCCGGCCCAAGCTCCAGCATGTCTCCTAACACGGCGATCCGCCGCCCCCTTGGCCCGATCTCGGCACGGCCGAGCACGCTCAGCGCCGCCACCATCGAGGCGGGATTGGCGTTATAGCTCTCGTCGATCAAGGTCGCCTCGCCATTTGGCACTTCCAGGACGCGCCGCACGCCTCGGCCGGCGGCCGGCTGCACCTGCGAGAACGACAAGGCGGCAAGCGCCAGGTCGGCGCCGACGAAAGACGCGGCGGCCAGCACCGCGAGCGAATTCATCGCCATGTGACGGCCGGGCATGCCGATCTTGTAGCTCACTTCATGGTCGAGGATCTCAGCATGCACCGCCGAACATGTCGGGTGCAGCGCGACGTCCAATAGCCGTGCCTCGGCGCGGCGATGCGTTCCAAACGTGACAATGCGGCCGACATGGAGCTTCTTGGCGCGCCGGCGCAGCCGGTCGAATTGCGAATTGTCGCGGTTGAGCACGACCGCGCCGCCAGGTTCAACGCCGACGAAAATCTCGGCCTTGGCATCGGCAATCGCCTCGATGCCCGAGAAGAATTCCAGATGGACGGGCTCCACCGTGGTGATGATCGCCACATGCGGACGCACCATCTTCACCAGCGGTTCGATTTCGCCCGCATGGTTCATGCCGATCTCGAATATGGCGAAACGCACATCCGCCGGGCAGCGGGCGAGCGAGAGCGGCACGCCCCAATGATTGTTGAACGAGGCTGCCGAAGCGTGGGTCTTGCCTTGGGCGCCGAGCACGCTGCGCAGCGCTTCCTTGGTCGAGGTCTTGCCCACCGAACCGGTGACCGCGATCACCCGGGCCTCCCCGCCGGCGAGCCGCGCCCGCGCGGCACGGGCGAGATCAATCAGGGCGGCCAGGACATCCTCGACGACAAGCAGTCGCGCGTCGGCGGCAAATCGTTCCTTTTGCGCGGCCGCGACCACCGCGAGCGCGGCGCCCGCCTTCAACGCGGCGTCGACGAAATCATGGCCGTCATGCACATCGCCCTTGATGGCAAAATACGCCTCGCCCGGCGCGATGGTACGGCTATCGATTGAAAGACCGATGACGTCCTTGGGCAGCGCGCCGCGTGGCGCGGCACCCATCGCCTCGGCCATCGCGGACACTGTCCATAATGCGTTTGCGCTCATGCCACCCTCGGCGCGAGTGTCGCCAGCGCGGCGGCGACGGCCTCATGATCACTGAAGGGCACCACGCGATCACCGACGATCTGCCCGGTTTCATGTCCCTTGCCGGCGACCAGCAGCGCATCGCCCGGCTCAAGGCCGGCGATGGCGACACGGACCGCCTCCGCGCGGTCGGCGATCTCGATGGCATCCTTGGCGGCTTCAAGGATCGCGGCGCGGATCGCTTTCGGATTCTCGCTGCGCGGATTGTCATCGGTGATGATGATGTGGTCGGCATTCTGGCTGGCGATCTCGCCCATCAGCGGGCGCTTGCCGGCGTCGCGATCACCGCCCGCGCCGAACACGACGACGAGACGGCCCTGCGCATAGGGCCGCAGTGCCTGGAGCGCCTTGGCGAGCGCATCCGGCTTGTGGGCGTAATCGACAAAGATCGGCGCGCCATTGTGTTCGCCGACCCGCTCCAGCCGGCCGCTCGCGCCCTGCAGATGTTCGAGCGCTGCAAACACCGCATCAGGCGCGCTGCCGGTGCCGATCGCAAGCCCCGCCGCCAGCAGCGCGTTCTCGATCTGGAATTCGCCGACCAGCGGCAGATGCACCGCGAAACGCTTGCCACGATGCTGGATTGAAAGCTTCTGCGCGAAACCATCGACGGCGGCATCGATCAAATGAATGTTTTCGCCTTCGCCCGATGCGTTACGCCCCACCGCCATCAGCTTGAGACGATGGCTGCGAGCAGCCTCCATCACGGCCGGCGAGCAGTCATGGTCCGCCGAGATCACCGCAGCCGAGCCTGCGGGCAGCAAGTCGCGGAACAGCCTGAGTTTGGCATTGAGATAGTGCGCGACGTCGGGATGATAATCCATGTGGTCACGCGACAGATTGGTGAATCCGCCCGCTGTCAGCCGCACGCCATCAAGCCGAAACTGATCGAGCCCGTGCGAGGATGCCTCCAGTGCGAGATGGGTCACGCCGTCCTTCGCAATCTCGTCGAGCTGGCGATGCAGCGCGACCGGATCAGGCGTCGTCAGCGAGCCGTAAACCGTGCGCTTCGGTGAGACCAGTCCGATGGTGCCGATGCTGGCGGAGGCTTGGCCGAGCCGCTCCCAGATCTGCCGCGTGAACGCCGTAACCGAGGTCTTGCCGCTGGTGCCGGTGACGGCGACGATGGTTGCAGGTTGCCGTGAAAAAAAACGCGCGGCAGCCAGCGCCAACGCGCGCCGCGGCCGTGGCGCCACCACGCAGGGCACCGAGAGATCGGTGAGCGCATGGTCGCTCGCAACCGCCAGCGCTCCGGCCGCGATCGCCGCCGTCACGAAGCGGGCGCCATCGGTCTTATTGCCCGCCAGCGCAAAGAACAGATCGCCCGGTTTGACGGCGCGGCTATCGACCGCAAGGCCAGTGACCGCAACGCCTTCGGCCTGCGGATCGATCGCGGCATCGGCATCAAAGAGGTCGCGCAGTCTTTTGGCTTTCAACAGTTCCAGCCCTTCTTGGGGGGTATCTGGCCTAGCGTTACTGGGTTGGCTTGGTTGCCGCAAGAATAAGGCGCTCGGACGGCGGCAGATCGAAACGTGGCTCGATCCCGAGCAGCGGCGCGATACGGGCTATCACCGCTCCGCCCGTCGGCACGGCGTTCCAGCCCGACGTGATGAAACCATATGTTCCCTGCACGGCTTGCGGCTCATCGAGCATGATCAGGAGCTGGTATTGGGGATTATCGGCCGGCAGGATCGCGGTGAAGGAATTAAGCACGCGCTTCTTGGCGTAATGCCCGTTGAAGATCTTCTCGGAGGTCCCGGTTTTGCCGCCGACGTAATAGCCCGTCACGTCGGCCTTCTTCGCCGTGCCGATCTCCGCATTCAGCCGCATCAAAAAGCGCATCTTGTCGGAGGTTTCGGGCTTGATGACGCGTTTGGCGAGCGCCCTCGCCTCGCCCTCCGAGCGCTTCAGGAAGGTCGGCGGGACCAGATAGCCGCCATTGACCAGCGCGTTGATGCCCATCACAGCCTGCAAGGGCGCAACCGACAGCCCCTGACCGAAGGCGATGGTCACGGTATTCAGTTCGCCCCAGCGCTTGGGTATCAAAGGCGAGGCGCTTTCGGGCAATTCGGTGCGCAGCCTCTCCAATTGTCCCATCTTGCGGAGAAACGCTTTGTGCGCCTCGACACCCTGGCTGAGCGCAATCCGCGCCGCGCCGATGTTCGAGGAATAGGTGAACACTTCCTTGGTATTGATGAGGCGGCCGAGCGGATGGCTGTCGTGGATGGTGAATTTGCCGTAGTGCAGGTTACCGCGCGCATCCCAAATTGAATTGAGATCGACCTTGCCGGAATCGAGCGCCATCGCCAGCGTGAAGGCCTTGAACGTCGAGCCCATTTCATACACGCCGGTGGTCAGGCGGTTGATGCGCTCGGGGTCGTGGACTTCCTTCGGATTATTCGGGTCGAAATCGGGTAGCGACACCATCGCCACGATCTCGCCGGTGTTGACGTTGGTGACGAGGCCGGAGGCCGCCTTGGCGTGGAACTTGTCCTTGGCCTTGAGCAATTCGTCGCGCAATGCGTGTTCGACGCGAAGATCGACCGAAAGCTCGATCGGCCGCTGCAGGCGGTCGGTGGCGAAGCCGGCGCGATGCAGATCGGCCAGACCGTTACTGTCGAGCCACTTCTCCATGCCGGCGATGCCCTGGTTATCGATATTCACCAGACCAATCAGATGCGCGACTTCATTGCCGGTCGGATAGACGCGCTTGTTCTCGCGCAGGAAGCCGATGCCGGGAATGCCCAGCCGATGGATTTCCTGTTGCTGCTTGGGCGTGATTTCACGCTTCAGCCAGACAAATCCTTTCCTGCCGGCAAGCCGCTCGCGGACTTCGCCGGTGTCAAGATCAGGCAAGGTAGCGGTCAACAGCTCCACCGCCTCATCGTGGTCGATCAGGCGGCGTGGTTCGGCGAACAGGCTCGGCGCCTTGACGTCGGTCGCCAGAATTGCCCCGTTGCGGTCGACAATATCGGGCCGCGCTGTCGCCACCGCATCCTGCGTGCCGGCGCGGCGGGTACCATGGTTGTCGGCGCCGACCGCAAACATCACCAGCCTCCCGCCGATCACCGTATAGATCGCGGCGAAAGCAAGGATTGCCAAGCCGACGCGGGCGCGGGCCTTGGCCGAACGGTCCACATTGCGTCCATAAAGAAGGCTGCGGACGAGGCGCTGATACAGGGGTTCCGCCGACCGCTTGGGGGCATTGGGATGTTCGGTCATTGCTGCCCCTCCGCAGCCGGAATGGAGCCCGTCACCGCCGTCTGGTCCGCGGCCTGATCACCGGCCCCCTGACTGACGGCATCGATCATCGCGCCGATCGGGTCGGGTTCACCCGGCCTGACCAAATTCGGCGGCCGTTCAGGCAGGTTTTTCAAGGAATCAAATTGCATGGCGTTGATCGGCTTGAGCGGCAGATGCCGCTCAACAAGCCCTTGCAGCCGCAGCGGCGCGTCGAGCTTGGCCCATTGCGAATGCAGGAGCGCAATAGCGTCACGCTGCTCACGAATTTCCGCACGCAGCTGCAACACGCGCTCGGTGCGAGCCGTCGATTCCATCTTGATGCGGTAGACGTGGGCGGCGGCAAACACCAAGGCGCCGATGACGAGGAGATGGATGAGCCGCATGGTTCAGCCTCCCCGCATCACAAGAGAGAGCGAGGGCCAGTCCGGCAATTCGTCGACAGCATGTGCCGGCGCGTTCGTGCGCTCCCCGGCGCGCAGTTTCGCGGAGCGGGCGCGCGGATTATCGGCGACTTCCGCTTCGCCAGGCGTAACAGGGCGCCGGGTGAGGATCGTAAAGCTCGGCGCGGCCGAATGGGCGAGCGGCAAATGCCGCGAGCCGCCGCCGGCCTTGCCGCGCGCGGCGAGGAAATTCTTGACGATACGGTCTTCCAGCGAATGGAACGACACCACGACCAGCCGGCCACCGGATTTGAGCACGCGCTCCGCTGCCGAAAGCGCTGCATTGAGTTCATCGAGCTCCTGATTGACGAAAATTCGCAGCGCCTGAAAGGTCCGCGTCGCCGGATGGATGTCGCCCGGCTTGCTGCGCACCACCCTGCCGACGAGATCGGCAAGCGCGCGCGTGCTGGTGATCGGCGCCTGGCGCCGCGCGGCCACGATGGCGCGGGCGATGCCGCGCGACTGCCGCTCCTCGCCGAACACATAAAGGATATCGGCGAGATCGCTCTCGGACGCCCTGGCCACGACATCCGCAGCCGTCGGCCCTGACGACCCCATCCGCATATCCAGCGGACCATCGAAGCGGAACGAAAAGCCGCGGGTCGCCTGATCGAGCTGCATCGAGGACACGCCGACATCCATCACCACGCCGTCGACGAGAGCTTCTCCTTGACCCCGGCAAATGTCGGCGAGATTGGAAAAGCGATCCTCGACCAGGGTCAGCCGGCCATCCGACCGCTCCACGAGATCGAACCCGCCGGCAATGGCGGTGGGATCGCGATCGATTCCGATTACGCGCGTTCCCTGGATATCGAGGATGGCGCGGCTATACCCGCCGGCACCAAAGGTGGCGTCAACATAGATCCCGCCGTCGCGCGGCTGCAGCAGGTCGACCGCCTCATGGCCGAGCACCGAGATATGGCGTGGAGATTGTCCGCTCATGGCCAGCCCCCGGGACGGGCCCGGGCCGGCATTTTTGGACAGGACGCCAACTGGTCCATAGCTCCTCGAGTTCCCGCGCACGCCGGACCGCGTCTTGCAACGACGCCGTGATGGCAGGCCTCCCCCAAGACCTGCCGCTCGGCCCGTCAAAAGCAGCGCCGCCCGCTGCCCGCCTTGACGTGAGCCGGATAGAATACCCTGATTTCCCGATGGAATTTGCTGAGCGGCCATGGGTTGTCAGGCGTCAAAAGAGGGCTTGGCCCGGTTTAGGCCTTCTCCCTAGGTAACGTCGATTAGCGTTAAGAAAGGGTTGAAGGTCTGTTTACCGATTGAAACGCTATGCGCGCTTCAGCCACGACCCGCGCCCTCGGCGGTCGAGAGCGAACGCAGCGCGGGCCAGTGATGCCCGTCGTCCACAGCCCGCCGCAAATCCGATGCAGTAGCGCGTATTCAGATTGCGCCGGAGAGGATGGTGAAGGAATAGTAAACGGGATTCGTCGTGTCGACGTAGTCTCGCCGTCCTCCTGCCCTGTTTGAGTGCCGTCATGCCGCTTGGTTCGTTCGCGTCGTCTACCCCTGTTGCGAAGCGTCAACGTGCCCTTCCGATTCCCCGGGCCCTTGCGAACATGCAGACCTTCACACCCGATTCCTCGATCGCCTCCGACGTCATCCCCTCGGCCAATTACGGCGAGCGCGTAGGTGGGCGCGAGCCCGACATGATCCTGTTGCACTATACCGGCATGCCGGATGTCGAGGGTGCGATCGCCCGGCTTTGCACCGCCGGGACCGATGTCTCCGCGCACTACATTGTGCTGGAGGACGGCCGGATTGTGCAATGCGTGCCGGAAGCCAAGCGCGCCTGGCACGCCGGCGTGGCGCATTGGGCCGGCGAGACCGACATCAACTCCTGTTCCATCGGGGTGGAAATCGTCAATCGCGGCCATGAATGGGGCTATCCGGATTTTCCCCTTCGCCAAATCGCAGCCGTGATCGCGCTGTGCCGGGGCATCATGCTTCGCCGCAACGTCCCGGCGCATCGCGTGCTCGCTCATTCCGACGTCGCGCCCGCGCGCAAACAGGACCCCGGCGAGAAATTCCCGTGGCATTCTCTCGCCAATTCAGGCGTCGGTCACTGGGTGCAGCCGGCGCCGATCACGCGCGGTGACGGGCTGAAGCTCGGCGCCGAGGGCGAGGATGTGCGGCAACTGCAGCAATCCCTCCTCGATTATGGCTACGGCCTGCATGTCAATGGCAAGTACGATACGCCGACCATGGAAGTGGTGACCGCATTCCAGCGCCATTTCCGCACCGAGCGTGTCGACGGCATCGCTGATCCCTCCACCCGATCGACCCTGCAGAGCCTGCTGGCAGATCTCGCGGGCAACAAGAAGGTCGTGGCGGCGGGGTGATGATCGTCATTCCGGAGGAGCGGTGCCACCGGCTCCGCGACAGAGCGCGGCCGATGACAGGCTCCGCACCAGCCGAATCTCGAGATTCAGGATTCTCGCTTCGCGAGCTCCGGAATGACAGGGCTGGTCAGCGCGAAGACCCGCTTCTGCCCGGGCATCACCTCTCCAGCTCCTTCAGCCTGCGGGCGTAAAGCCGCCGCAGCGGCTCGAGCCGGGTCGCCGATTGCGCGGCGAGATAGGCTTCGCGTGCCGCCTCTTTGAGGCCGAGCCGGCGCAATAGATCGGCGCGCACGGCCGGCAGCAATTCGTACCCCTTCAATCCACCGCGCGCCTGCAGGGCATCGACGAGAGCGAGCGCCCGCGCCGGGCCGTCGACCATCGAAACAGCCGCGGCATGATTGAGTTCGATCACAGGCGACGGACTGATGCGCAGCAGCACTTCATAGAGGCCGGCGATCTGCGGCCAGTCGGTGGCCGCGAAATCAGGGGCGCGCGCGTGAAGCGCTGCAATCGCTGCCTGCACCGCATAAGGTTGCGGCCGGCCGGGAAGGCGCAAGGCGGTCTCGACCAGCGCCAGACCTTCGGCGATCTGGTCGCAGTCCCATCGCAAACGGTCCTGATTTTCCAACAGCACGATGTCGCCGCCCGCGGTCTCACGCGAGGCGCGCCGCGCGTCGTGCAGCAGCATCAGAGCTAGTAGCCCCTTGATCTCGCCGTGATCCGGCATTAGCGCATCGAGCAGGCGGCCTAACCGGATCGCCTCCTGCGCAAGATCCGTGCGCATCAGTTCTTCGCCGGAGGTCGCCACATAGCCTTCGGTGAAAACCAGATAGACCACCGCCAGCACTCCGGTGAGCCGGGGCTCCAGGTCCTCGCGCTCGGGCATTTCATAGGGAATGCCCGCCAGACGAATCTTCTGCTTGGCGCGCAAGAGGCGCTGGGCCATCGCCTCCTCACTGACCAGAAAGGCCCGCGCGACTTCGGCGCTGCCGAGACCGCAGACGGTGCGCAGCGTCAACGCCACCTGCACATCGATGGCAAAACTCGGGTGGCAGCAGGTGAAGATCAGGCGCAGCATGTCGTCATCAAGCGCGCCGGTATCGGTCGCGCTATCGGCGGCCGCTGAGTCCAGCAACATCTGATGGTGCAATTCTGTTTGCTTGCCGCGAAAGGCGATCTGACGGCGAACGCGATCGATGGCCTTGTTGCGTCCGACCTGCACCAGCCAGGCGCGCGGATTGCCGGGGGCCGGCCCGTCCGCCCAGCGTTCGCAGGCCACCGCGAATGCCTCCTGCAACACTTCCTCGGCTAGATCGAAATCGCCGACGAGGCGGATCAGCGTAGCCAGCGCCCGACCTGCCTCGTCGCGGAATATCCGTTCGATCTCGATTGGCGTCATCGGCGTCCCAGATCAGGCCGTCAGTTATAGACCCAGATCGGGCGCACCTCGATTGAGCCGGTCCGCGCGCTCGGGATGCGGGCTGCGATCGACAGCGCGGCATTAAGGTCCTTGGCCTCGATCAGATAATAGCCGCCGAGTTGTTCGCGGGTCTCGGCGAACGGACCGTCGGTGGTCAGGATCTTGCCGTCACGGACCCGCACGGTGGTCGCCGTATGCGTGGGCTGCAGACGGTCGGCTGCCTTGAAGTTGCCGCTCTGGATGATGGATTGGGTGAAGGCGCCATATTCCTCGGTCATCTTCTTGCCGGCCTCGGCATCCATTTTCCCGTATTCGGCCTCGTTCTGGTAGATCATCAGCAGATATTGCATGTGAAAGCTCCCTTGTGGTCGGCCCAATCAGCCGACATCCAGTCGAAGCAGCCGCAGCGCGGACGACATCGCCGGCAATTTTTTTTCCACGATGACGCCGAGCCGGAAAAAGCCACGGTCTTGGCGATACCGGCGGGAGCCGATTAAAGCAGGGAATGGCCGATGCGGCACGCGGGGCAGCTTGCGGCCGCCATCACAATCGGCCGATCAAACGCGGTCAGTTCGGCCCCATCAGGTCATCAGAACCGCCAGGTCAGGCCCGTTCGAAACAGATTGGCGGTCAGGTTGGCCGTGCTGGTGAACGGATTCTGGGCCGCGGGAACCTGAACCACAGTCACCAGGCCCGAGGTGGTCAGCGCGCCGAAATCGACGTGCAGATATTCCGCCCGAAGCGCCCAGCCCTGACCGATGGCCCATTCAGCGCCCGCCCCTACCGCATATCCGGTCACGCTGGAGCGGACCCTGGAATTTCCCACAGCGCCGCCGTTGAAAACCCAGTTGTCCGTATAGGCATTGCTGACCATAAGCTCCGTCAGCGCCAGGCCACCGGTCGCATAGACGAGCACATCGGGCGAGGCGAGAAAGCCGAGCCGGCCCCGGAGGGTCGCAAGCCAATCGATCGCCGCCGTGGCGCTGACGGTTGCCACCACCGGTACGGGGCCAGGATTGACCAGTCCGAGATTGAGCGAGGAGGCGCTGCCGCCCCGGCTCAAGCTCAGACGAAGCGCGCTGATATCACCTTCGAAGCCATAGACGAAGCTGCCACGATGCCATTGATAGCCGGCAGCAAGCCCGGCCACCAATGCGTGACCCGATTGCGGTCCGCTCGCGGTCGCCCCCAGCAAGGCGCCATTCTCCGGGTAATGGACGGGATCGCAGAGGAAGCCGTTTGGCGGACAAGCCACCGTGCTCCAGGCCGTGGTGCGACCGTCGGCGAAGCCCGCGACCACCCCGGCATAGGGACCGCTCCAGCGGTCGACCTCGACAATCGCCGGCTTGGCCGCCGCACGCGGACGATCCTTCGCCCGGGCTGCGGACGTGGCCGCGACTGCAAGGCCGATCGCAACAATGATGCTGCCCGCTGACAACTTCGCCAGACTGAAAACGGTTTTTGACATTCCCGGTCTCCCCCCGCGATCCCAGCCGTAAAGGAGCAGACGGGAATCCGCAGTAGAAGGATGCCGCGAGCCCCCGGCCCGGACAACCTCGACGGGAGGCAAATCCTGAACCATCCACGATTTCCGCTTAACGCAGGGACAATCCGTTTTCCGCCAACCGCTTGACGCCAGCGCCGGAAACGCTCATGCCTCATGGCGTCAGTCGGCTGGACGGCCGCTCCCGCAAAGGTCGAAAGGCCGCGGGAGAGGAAAGTCCGGGCTCCATCGACATGCGGTGCCGGATAACGTCCGGCGGGGGCAACCCCAGGGAAAGTGCCACAGAAAACAAACCGCTCGCTTCTTCGGAGGCGAGTAAGGGTGAAAAGGTGCGGTAAGAGCGCACCGCGTCTCCGGCAACGGAAACGGCAGGGCAAACCCCACCGGGAGCAAAACCGAATAGGGACGGC
>Ga0207674_10007796_pt1 | contig 12453 bp, 9 predicted proteins | sample KBSCornC72_FD_184303 | JGI IMG/M metagenome (GOLD analysis project Ga0207674, IMG submission 184303) | Corn rhizosphere microbial communities from Kellogg Biological Station, Michigan, USA - KBS Corn C7-2 (SPAdes) (version 2) | ecosystem: Host-associated > Plants > Roots > Rhizosphere > Soil ... | reverse complement strand
AACGGCTGGAGCTTGAACGCCACCGGCCAGGTCGAGCATCCCTACACGCTCTCCTATCAGGACCTGCTGGCCCTGCCGATGCACGCACAGTACGAGTCGATGGAGTGTGTTAGCAATGATGTCGGCGGCTCGTACATGAGCAACGCTTACTGGGAGGGCGTGCGCCTGGCCGATCTTGTGCAGAAGGCCGGTGTGAAGCCGGGCGCGACCAAGATTGTCCTGCACGCCTACGACGACTATACCGATAGCATCCATCTGAGCAAGGCGCTGGACCCGACGACGCTGGTCGCGGTGCGCATGAACCATGTCACGCTGCCGGATGGTCACGGCTATCCCGCGCGCGTGCTGGTGCCCGGCATCTACGGCATGAAACACGTCAAATGGCTGACCGAGATCGAGGTGGTCAATTACGATTACCAGGGTTACTGGCAGCAACGCGGCTGGAGCGATCCCGCGCCCGTCCAACTGACCTCGCGCATCGATACACCGCTGGATGGCGTGGGCCTCAAACACGGCCCGACGTATATCGCAGGCGTGGCGTTCTCCGGGGACAAGGGCATCAGCGAGGTTGATGTCAGCGTGGATGGCGGCAAGAGCTGGCAGCGCGCCACGCTCAAACGCCCGCTCTCGCAGCTCACCTGGGTGCTCTGGGAACTGGCCTGGCAGGCGCAACCCGGTCACTACACGCTCGTCGTACGCGCCGTCGATCTTGAGGGCAACGTGCAAAATCCGCAGCCGTCGTCCACGCTGCCCAACGGCGCGACCGGCTATCACAGTATCAGCGTCACGGTGTCATGAATTCATAGCCCTCGAACGGGGCGCACGCAAGGGACCAGGGCGTCTCCTTGTGCGCGCCCTGCGTGCCCACACACGAATCTCCGTTTTTTTTGCTTGCCAAAAATGCGCATTTTTCTCGAATGAGGCAACCCATTATCTCAATCTTTATTCCGGGTGTTCCGGCGTGACCCCTGGCAGCGCGGCCAATCTGGCTGAGGTAGTCCAGCGTTCGTCGAGATAGTCTTGTAGTTGCACCTCGCTGGTGGGATTGACGAGGAAGGTGACGGTATCGCCCGGCGCGATGACCGTGCTGCCTTGCGGAAAGACTAGTTCACCATCGTGACGGATCGAGACGACCATGCTCTCTTTGGGCAAATTTGCTTCTTGCAAGGGACGATTGGCGAGATGCATGCCGCGTTCGACGGTTGTTTCCAGCATGACCGTGCCGTTGGCCAGGCCGCGCATGCGTTTGACATCGCGTGCCACACTGGTGCGGTACTTTTTCATGATGTTGCCTGCGGTGAGCAGGCCGAGCACGCGCTGCTCGTTCACGGGATCGTCGGGGTCGATGATCGGTGCCCAGTTGAGACGCCGCGTGGTCATGTCCTCTAAGGCTTCATCCAGGGCGAGATCGGGCGCGTAGATCAGCGCGTCCTTCGCCTTTGTCATGGCGGTGCTGGCCTGGCGCGTGTTCCACAGATCGGGCGACACTCTCTGGATGTCTTTTTGCGTTAAGATGCCAACGAAGTATGCTCGCGCATCCAGCACTGGCGCGCCGTGGGCGTTGTGTTCGGTGAGTGTGTGCATGGCTGCGGCCAGCGTTTGATCTACGCGCAATGACCATTCCAGCGGCCTCATAGCCTGGCGCGCGGTCAACGCGGCGAGCAGAGGGAACGAGAGTTGCAGGCGGTGCGCGGGCGAATCGGCGCGCGTGTTGGGCTGAGCCGGATACATCGTGCGGTGTCCGACGATCAGGTAGGCCACGCCGACTGTGATCATGGCTGGAGCCAGCAGCGAGAGGTTGCCGGTCATTTCCGCGACCATCAACATCATGGCCAGGGGAGCGCGCGAGATGCTGCCAAAGACCGCCATCATGCTGATAATCACGAACGGCGCGGGCAGCGGCGGCAGACCGGGCAGGATATGATAGCAGAGCCGCCAGACAGCCGCGCCCAGCATGCCGCCGATCACCATGCCGGGTCCGAACAGACCACCAGGACCGCCAGAACTAACGGAGAAGCCAGTCGTGAGGATTTTCACAAAGGGCAAGAGCACGAGGATCAGGATGGGAAATGTGAAGATACCCCGGCCCATTTCGATCTGCACCCAGCCGTAGCTTTGCGCGAGGATTTGCGGCAACGCCAGGCCAGCCAGGCCGACCAGCAAACCGCCGAGCGCGGTTTTCACCCAGAAAGGCAAGGTGATGCGTTTGGCGATGGCTTCGATGCCGTGAATGCCGCGCGCGAAAAGCAGGCCAACGCCGCCACAGAGCGCGCCCAGGATCACATAGTAGATGAGTTGTAGCGGCGAGGAGAAGCCCTCGCTATCCGGCAGGGCAAAGACTGCGTTCCAGCCAACCCACACGCCGAAGACGCTATACGCCACGATCGAAGAGATGAGCGCGGGAATCAAAGCATCCACTTCAAGGTCGTCTTTGTAGAGAATTTCGGTCGCCAGCAGCGCGCCGCCGAGTGGTGCGCGGAAAATCGCGCCGATGCCCGCGCCCATGCCGCTCGCCAGCGCGATACGTCCATCCTGGGTATCGAGATGGAGCAGACGCGCGACCAGCGAGCCGACGCCAGCGCCGATCTGCCCAGCTGGTCCTTCGGGTCCGGCAGAGCCACCGGTGCCGATCAAGAGCGCGGAGGTTAGAAGCTTGACCAGCGGCGTGCGCCAGCGGATCGATTTGCCCTGGTGAAAGGCCGTGATCGAGGCGTCGGTGCCGTGTCCTTCGGCTTCGGGCGCGAGCTTGTAGACGATCAGGCCAGCGAGCCCCGCACCAGCCATGGTCACGACGGGCAGCAGCCAGGGACGAACTGTGTTCCAGAGCGGTGTATAGCGCGTCGAGCCTTCGCCAGCGGGTTGAGGTGGCAAATAGCCGACCAGTTGCCCCAGCGCGAACACGGTAAACCAGTGAATCGCCTCGTAGAAAAGAACGATGCCGATACCTGCTCCCAGCCCGATCACCGTGCTGATGAGCAGCCATTTGAAAAGATAGCGCGGGCTCTCGAACGTCCGCCTGCGCTTACTCGAAATATGAAACCAACGACGTAAAAACAGCAGAATAGCACCGGTGTCCATACAAAAAACGCCTCTTTTTGACCCACGCTCCGCTTGAGCGAACGGCAAGGTGCTTTGCTTCGGCACCTTCACCCAACTCTCCCATAGCGAATCAGTTTTATTTTGAACAATCACCCAACAAAAGATACAGAAAAAATCACAGTAATAGAGAATGACATTCACATGATAAGTCCGCGACTCTGGGGCTATCTTCACTCTCAGTATACGGTGATAATGCCTACTTGTCAAAGGCAAAAACGCGCAAAAAAATGGGTGAGCGCCATGGAGAGCCGCGTTCGCTGGATTTTTTTAATAAGAATAAGTGGGCGATGGCCCATATTCCTCGTCAAAAAAAAGCAGCGTACTCACGCGTGGGATGTGCTGATGCCCTGGAGGATCAGATGCGCGACGTGGGGAGCCTGGCGGGCAATCTGCTGAGCCGTTTGACCAAGCACACGCGCGGAGAGGACATAGGATTCGGTCAGAGAAATCACCATCAGCGCGCTGGCATCGATATCCGCGCTGTGAATCTCGCCGCGTGCCTGGCTCTGCTCCAGAAGCAGCGCGACGACCGCGATATAGTCGCGCAAGAGCAGCGTCGCCTCGTCCTTAAAGGCCCGGTTGACGCCATAGAGCGCGCTCATATAGACGTTGAAACTATCGTCGTTTTCGACGGCCAGATCAGCAAAGGCGAGGAAGAGTCGTTCCAGGCGTTCTTGCAACGTTCCCTCAAGCGCCAGCGCGCCGCGTACCGTCACAAGTTGAGCCTGAGCGATCGTGCGCAACATGACCAGGAAAAGTTCGCGTTTATTCTGGAAGTAGAGGTAGATCGTCCCTTTGCCAATGCCCGCCAGCTCCGCGATCGTGTTGATATTGGCCTGGTCGAAGCCCAGACGAGCGAACTCCCCGGCAGCGATGCGTAGAATATGGCGGCGAGTGGCCTCGCGCATCTGTTCATCAACGATTTTCGGCACGTGTCCCTCACTCAAACGCCAGCAAGTCGCGCCCGACGTTTTTTCTTGAGCCAGCGGTTGTCTGTACGCTGAGTATACGCGCTGATCGCTCGCTCTGTCAAATTGACACGCCGAGCGATCAGTGCCGTACATTATGTCAGTCCTGTGCCGATGATGCCCAGGATACGCGCGTAATAGCCGTTGGTCGAGGTCAGCCTGACGAGTGAGCCGCTCTGAATGTCCAGGGCGTAGAGCGAACCGTCGGCGTAGAGCGTCACGATATGGCTGTTCAGCCAGGGACCAAGCTCCAGCAGCCGCGCCGTCGAGGTCGCGATCAATTGTGGCTGATTCGCTGCCGTTTGCGCATTCAGGCCGTTGAGACCGATGGTGTAGAGCGCGCTATGGTGATCGTATGGCTCCTGCGTATCGTTGGTGAACTCAATGTAGGCCAGCGTGTGACCGTCGGGCGAGAAGATCGGCGTCGTGACCCAGTGTTGCGCGCTACTGGCCAGGTTTTTCTGACCGGGCAAGACCACCTGCGCGGTCGTCGGGTCCAGCAGCGTGCCGTTCACAGGCACGAGGCTCAGGCTATTGGCATACGAGAGTGAGGCGACATCGGACGGCACACTATTATCGCTCGGCACAGGCACCGCACCCTCGTAGGGAGCGTAGAGCAGCGTGTTGCTATAGGGTGCGAGCGCGAGCGGTCCCTGTTGCGAGTCTTCGCCCATGATCTGTTGCGGCGTGGCCGCTGGCGTCGAGATATCCAGTTCCCAGAGACCATACTGGAGGGCCGTGGCGCTACCGCGATCGTCGGTCAGCAAGAGCGTGTGATTGGCGGTTGGATCGGTGCCGCTCAGGAAGCTGAAGATGCGGAAGCAGGGGCAGTTCAGCACCGATTGCTGGCGAATCAACTGGGGCGAGGTCAGTGAACCGGCGTAGAGTTTGACCTGGCCGGAACCATCGATCGGTTCGGTGCTCCAGGCAACCATGCTACCGTCCTGGCTCATGGCTAGCGACACGACCTCCACGGAGGCATCGATCGCAGCGACTTTCGTGATCTGCTGATCGAAGATATTGGCCAGATAGATGCCGTGCGAGCCAGTATAGAGAATCTGCCCGTCAGGCGTCAGGATGGGACGCACGGCCTGGCTGTACTGATAATCCGGCGTGGAAATCTCCCTGGCCGTCCCGTCGGTGGTCGAAACCAGCTCGATATGGGCCGTGGTTTGATAGATGACGTAATGCGCGGCGGGCAATTGCAGGAGAGCAGGCGTCGTGTTGCCGGGCATGGAAAAAGGCGCGGACAGTGGCGTGGGTTGGGGCGTCGGTGTTGCGGCTAGCCTGGTCCCGGTCGGAGACGCGGACGCGGTGGCCTGGGTCGTCGGCGAAGCCTCACTTGTCTGTTGCGCGGCCTGGGCCTGACCAACCTGCACCAGTCCCGTCACAATCTGCGCGGAAAAGAGCAGCAACGAAAGGCCGATCAAGGTAAAGAGCGTGACCACCCCCACGCTGGATGAACGTTTACGCGCGGGTTGAGGCGGCGCGGGTTCCAGCTCTGGTACGGGCGGTGTTTTTTCCTCTATTGGTGGATCACTAAGCATTTGAGACAAAAGATATAATTTCTCCCTTAAGTATTTCCCCCCTTAAAAGGGAGAAACGTGGAGATTACAGGCATAGCGTAAGATGAACGCCTCCGTTTTGGCGAACACCTCCGCGCGGTCATAATCTTTCATTAAGACGTGGTAAGAGGAGTGAAAAGTCACAAAATATTTCTCGCGCGACCCAATATGGTGATAGATTGCTCGTCCGTCGCGCGGGGGTACCACGTGATCGCGCGCGGCAACCATGATGAGAGCTGGCGCGCTGATCTGTGGCAATTCTGCGCGCAAGGTGGGCAGGTAGTTGAGCAGGCTCTCGACTGGCAGGAGAGGAGTCCAGCGGTAGACATCGCGGGCATACTGCTGACGCGCTCTGGGGTCGCGTACATCCTCGCGCAAGGTCGGCACAAGCGGCAGGAGATGTTTCGCGGCTCTGATGGCTGGAGACATCCAGGCGCGCAAGTAGAGCGGGGAGCACATGCTCACGAGGCCCGCGACGTCTTCGTGCGCGGCGAGATCAAGCGCCAGCGCGCCTCCCAACGAGTGGCCAATCACAAAGACACGCGCGCAACTTTTGCGCAACTCGCGATATTCCGCGTGGACTGCCTCAGCCCAATCGGGCCAGCCGAGCGAGAGCATGGCGCGAACGTGGCTGCCATGCCCCGGCAAGAGCATATTTTTAACGACCAACTTGCGAGCGTGCAAAAGCGCCGCGATTTCGGCCATATCGCCGGGCGAGCCATTCAGGCCGTGAATCAACAAAACGCCAGCCGGGGATGCTGCTGAGTGGAGTAATGTCGCGGATGCTTCTTGTAATGCCGTCATGGTATCTCAGCCCTCATCGCGCTTTCTCGCGTAGATGTGTGTTGCTTGCATGGGAGGTCTATCTATACCATAACATATTTCCGCCTGGTTGTCCCTTTGCTTTATAGACAAATCTATGCTAATCTCTGCGTATCTAGTAGTTATGGCTCACGTTTCCGTGAGCGACCTGTAATCTTCTGCTTCAAAGGAGAACATACCCTTGTCAAATCCTCTTGTGCGTAAATTCGGTGCGGAATTGATCGGCACGTTTGGGCTGGTCTTTGGCGGCTGCGCCTCGATCATCGTCAACGGCGATCCTCACAATGTGCTTGGCCCTATTCTCATCGCGTTGAGCTTTGGCGTGGTCATCGCCATCATGGTCGCCGCCACCTTGCACATTTCAGGTGGCCATATTAATCCAGCGGTCAGTATCGGTCTGTGGGCCACGCGCCACCTGCCAACCAGAGACCTCTGCGTGTATCTGCTCGCGCAGCTCATCGGAGCGATCCTGGCCGCGTTGACGCTGCTGGCCATCTTCGGTCACACGAAACTGGTTGGTACCGTGACGCTGCCAGTCTCGTCGCTCAGCGCCATCCAGGCCGTAAGCATCGAGGCTGTCGCGACCGCATTCCTGGTCTTCGTGATTGCCGCGACGGCGACCGATGGTCAGGGCGTGGGCAAACTCGCGCCTTTCGCGATTGGCGCGGCCATCCTGGTCGGCGCACTCTGGGCTGGTCCGCTCACCGGCGGCTCGTTCAATCCCGCTCGTTCGATCGGTCCCGCCCTGGTCGCGGGCAACTTCACCGATTTGTGGATGTACATTGTCGGCCCGATTGTCGGCGGCATTATCGGCGCGGTCCTCTATCAGCTGATCCGCCAGCCCGCCGAACGCGCTCAGGCCGAGAAGTTGTCCGCCGATGTGACACCGCGCGAGATCGCGGCTGCGCGTAAACGTCGGTAATAGTATAGCGGCCACTGCTCCAGCATGTGGATGGGGTGCCGGGCGAGATGATCACATTTGGGCGACCATCTCGCCCGACCTACCTTGTCGTTTCAAGCTCTCGCGCCCAATCTTGCAATCTGCCTGGCAAAAGTGTACTATGCAAGGGACAATCCTGAGAACACGAGAAAAGAGAGTAGCGGGTAAAGCTATGCCATATCTATCCATCCGAGAGGCCGCCGACGAACTGCATGCGGGCGTGATTACGCCGACCGAGCTGGTGCTGGAAACGCTGGAACGCATCGATGAACGTGATAGCGCGCTTCAGGCGTATGTCACGGTGATGCGCGACGAGGCGTTTAAGGAGGCCGAACGCGCCGAAGAGGAGATGCGCACCGGCCTCTATCGCGGTCCCTTGCATGGGATTCCAGTCGCGATCAAAGACCTGATCGCCGTCAAGAAAGTGCGCCTGAGTGCCGGTTCGCGGGTGCTGGAAAAGTATGTCGCGGCTGAAGACGCGGCGGTGGTGGAGAATTTGCGCAAAAAGGGCGCGATTATCATTGGCAAGACGACGACGTTCGAGTTCGCCTATGGTCCGTATTCGCCGCCCACGCATAATCCCTGGGATCGCTCGCGCATCACCGGTGGCTCCAGCGGCGGCTCGGCGGCTGCGGTGGTCGCGGGCATGTGCCTGGGCGCGGTTGGCAGCGATACCGGCGGCTCGATCCGCATTCCCTCGGCGTGTTGTGGCGCGACCGGTCTCAAGCCGACCTATGGACGTGTCAGTTGCTACGGTGTGATCCCGTTGAGCTGGTCGCTCGATCACGTTGGACCCATCGGACGGAGCGCCGAGGATTGCGCGTTGCTCTTTGACGCGCTCGCCAGTTACGATCCACGCGACCCCAATAGCGTTTCTGGTCCGCCAGCGCAGGCCAGCGCCTCGTTGCTCGCCGGTCCAGAGGGTCGTGGCCCCGTCTCGTTGCAAGGCATCAAGCTTGGCATGCCCTGTGATGCCTTCGTCGATCCGCTGCATCCCGAAGTGCGCGCCGCCTGGAAAGCTGCATTACTCGTACTGAAAGAGGCCGGAGCCGAAGTGGTGCCAGTCGAACTGGAGCAACCCCAGGCCGATATGTACCGCACGGTTCAGCGACCCGAAGCCACGCTGGCCCACATGGAAAAAGGCTGGTTTCCCGCGCGTAGCGATAAATACGGCGCATCCACCCGCGAAAGTTTGCGCAGAGGTCAGGAGATTACCGCGACCGAGTATTTGCGCGCCCAACATCAACGCCGTCTCTATACCAGCAGCCTGCGCGCTTCCATGCAGCCCTTCAACGCGCTCGTGCTGCCCACGATCCCCGTTCCGGCTTATCCAGAGGAGCAGAGCGCGACCGACATTCAGATTAATGGCGTCACGGAGAACTCTGGCGCGGCCCTCCTGCGTCTCACGCGCACCTTCAATCTGACCGGATTGCCCGCCGTCTCGCTGCCCTGTGGCTTCTCCAGCGATGGTCTGCCGCTCAGCCTGCAACTCGTCGGCAAGCCCTTCGAGGAGGGTATGATCCTGCGCATCGCCCATGCCTACCAGCAAATGACGGACTGGCACCGGAGAGAACCGGTGATAACCCTGTAAATGGAGGACGGCCCACAGCCCAGGTCGCATCCGGGAATGAAGCAGGCTGCGTGCCGTCCAATCACTCAATGAGCGGTGAACTGCTCCAGAATTTCACGTGCCAGATGTTCATCATTCGCGAGCATGAGATGCGCAAACAGATTATTGTAAGTATCTGCCTGCCCGTTCAGTTCCGTGGCGCTTTTTTGTCTCTCTTCTCGCTCGTTTTGCGTCAGCGCGGTTTTCGCAAACTCGGCCAGTGAGGGATATTGGGCACGGATCGCGGCAAGCAAGCTATTTCTGATAAAGTGCAATCTGCCTTCAGCTCTCCACGCAACCTCGTATCCCTCTAGTATATTTTCCAGCCGAGGATCATCCTCGAGAAACGGATCGCTTTCTACTGGCGCACCAACGATTTCATACCGCTCGTATTTTTTGTCAGCTAGCTCAAAGTCCTCTATTAATGCCTGTAATTCATCTACGTGAGTGATGGAGAGTGCCTTTGCACGCGCAAAAGGATAGAGTTCTGATACGGTTCTTACTACCAACTTCATAAACACCACGCGCAGCGTGAACAATTGCCCTTCAAGAAATGCCTGTGTCCGATCGAAAAGGTGCAACTGCTCGATCTTCGCCTCCAGGGCCGCGACACGATCTTCCAGGCTTGCCATCATCCTCGATCCTTTCATAGTATATCTTCCATGTATTAGCAGACAGTATACACTATGCCATTTCCCGGCTGACCTCGCAATTTAATTGATGTACATGGATTTATATCGAATTTCTTGATTGAGAAACTTCGCCCGTCTGGTATACCAAGTTTTAACAACTTGTCGCGATCAACGCACCTTTGGATGTTTGCGCGTGATTGTCATACCTATCTCCAACCAGCCAGAGCTTGTTTCCGCTAAGTGCCATGTCATTGATTTCTCCAGGAGATGGCATGGCTTGGGAGGCGATGCTCCAGCTCTGTCCGTTCCAATGCTCGGTCAGCGTATTTCCTGCTGAGGTTTGACCGGCGACCCAGACATCGTGAGGGTTATTCACCGCGATGACGCTAAAATGCGCGTACATCCCTTGATTTTGGATATTATCATTCCCTGCCTGTATATCCTGTAAACCTTTCAGTATGCTCCACTGTTTCCCATTCCAATAGGCAACGAAGGGCTGATTGCTCTGGTCTAGTTGCCGAACTTCGCCAGTAATCCAGATATCACCGGCTGCGTCTGACGCCATCGCCAGGGGATTCGAGTCGACAGCTATATTTGGCGCTGGAAGCGCACGCCAGTGCCGTCCATCCCAATGCACTACCAGAAAAGATTCTCCCTGCTGTGATGTTGATAGACCAGCTGCCCAGACACTATCAGGTGAGGTCGCTGTTATCAAAGTCAAATTATTGATGTTGAGGGAAGCTGGTAACGGGACATTGTTCCAGCTATTGCCATCCCAGTGCTCGACAAGCGGCGGCGGCACCGAATTTGAGGTAGGCTGGAGCTGTTTGAGGCCCCACATATCGTTATCTCCGAGTACGACAAGTGGGGGAACGGCGTCAGGACCAGCCAGCAGTTGCCACTGTTGACCATTCCAACGCTCCACGAGCGTCTGACTTACCAACGATGAAGGCCCATTTGCCGAGATATATCCAAAGGCCCAGATATCATTTGCCGAGAGAGCTGCGACCCTCGTCAATCCCGCAACCTCAGTGATCTTGCTCTGTGACACACCGGTCAGGCGTTGAGCCAGGCTATTATAGAGCGTGGTCAGATCGGCCCCAGGCACGATGCTCCATTGCGTCCCGTCCCAATGCTCAATTAAAGGTACCGATGGATAATTATAGATTGAGCCGCGACTCGATTCGTTGCCGACCGCCCAGACGTTATCCGGCGCGATGGCCGCGACGCTGGCGAGCGCGGGAATGAGCGTTGGATGGTCGGAAGCCGGGCCAGAGGCGATGCACCATGTGTAGCTGACCTGTACGCTGATTGAGGAATAGATCTGTTTGTGCGCGGTCGATGCAATGGGGTGAACACGCGTGTAGAGCAGCACGCCGCCGCTGAGCAGCGCAATCAGCACGATCGCCGCGAGCACCTGGAGCCAGCGCGCGTATCTGCTCGGCTGAGGCGTGGGTGCGTCCTGGGCCGCCTGCAACTCGTCAAGTTCTTCCTGGGGTAAGGATTTATGCACGCCTTCCTTGAAATCCATCGGTATCTCCTCCTGTAAAGTGCTCGTTTCCTGTTCTAGATAAACTTCATGCGCCTCTAACAACATATATTCGAGCAGCTCATCGTGCGTGGCCTGTTGCCATATCTGTTCGATCGCCGCCAGATCGACGCTTGCAACAGCCAGTAGATAACGATGTAGCGTCTTTTCGCGCACCAGGCGTTGCAAGTTCGTGGGTTTACGCATGTTTCTGGCCTCCCTTCGTGTGCTCCTCGCGTTTCTTCCAGGCGGCGCGCAGACGATGTTGTGCCCGGTGCAGACGCACACGCGCGGCTCCCTCGCTCACGCCCAGGTGCCGGGCTAGCGCAGCTGTATCAAGACCGTAGAGCAGCGCCTGGCAGAGAATATCTGCGTCGCTGGTGGAGACAAGCGCGAGCAATTCGTGGACCTGTTCGCGCATCTCAAACTCCTGCTCAGGTCCGGGGAAAAGACGCGGTGCGAGCTGGTCGAAGAGTTCGGCCTCGTTCGTCGAAGCGGCGGTGGAAGAAGAGAGATCGCTGGTGAGAACTTCAAAGCGGGCGCGGCGGACTTTGCTGCTCTGCTTGCGGCGGAGTACATTGGTGGCGATGGCCAGAAACCAGGCACGCGGTTGCATCGTAGGGTTAAAGCGGTCGGCGTGTTGCAGCGTTTCCAGCACGGCGTCCTGAAAAACCTCTTCGGCCATGCTCTGCACAACCGCTGGAGGCGCGGGCTGCACGCGCACAACATAGGCGCGCAGAATACCGGTGAGCTGGGCGGCATTCTCGCGCAAAAAAAGCTCTAAATAGGCGCGTCTCTCGTCGGCCTCGCCAGGCGTCTCCGGCATTTCGTCACTCCTGCTGCTCGTAATCGGGAGCGCAAGAATCGGCCCAGCGCTCGCTCAGCAGATATTCAACTGAGCCGGGCCAAATGTTACAGGCGGGATACATCGTCGAGACCGGGCCGCGCGACAGGGGCGGCCCGGTACCCTTTACAGAATCAGCATGGCGTCGCCGAAGCTGAAAAACCGATACCGTTCGCGCATGGCTTCCTGGTACGCTTCTTCCATCAGCGATTTCGTGGCGAGGGCGCTGACGAGCAGGAGCAGGGTTGAGCGCGGCAGGTGAAAATTGGTAATCAGGCCGTCCACGAGCTTATAACGATGGCCGGGCGTGATATAGAGCCGGGTCGCGCCATGATAGACGTGGGCCTGACCGTCGAAAAGGGCCGCGACGCTCTCCAGGACACGCACGGCGGTTGTGCCAACGGCGATGATGCGCCCACCCTCGCGCCGCGTCTGCTGGATCAGTT
>Ga0207674_10007790_pt1 | contig 12459 bp, 10 predicted proteins | sample KBSCornC72_FD_184303 | JGI IMG/M metagenome (GOLD analysis project Ga0207674, IMG submission 184303) | Corn rhizosphere microbial communities from Kellogg Biological Station, Michigan, USA - KBS Corn C7-2 (SPAdes) (version 2) | ecosystem: Host-associated > Plants > Roots > Rhizosphere > Soil ... | reverse complement strand
TAGTATCGTGCCGCATCATGCTGCGAAACCACGCACCCGCCGACCAGCGCCTCGCCGACCAGGCCTATTCGCGAATCGTCGAGATCATCCTGGGCGGGCTGAACGTCGGCGACCGGCTCCCTTCCGAATCGCGGCTGGCGGAAAGCTTCGGCATGTCGCGTACCGTGGTGCGCGAGGCGCTGGTGCGGCTGGCGGCCGATGGCATCACCGAATCGCGGCGCGGAGCGGGCTCCTATGTGATGCGTCGCCCGTCGCTGCGGCTGGGCGCGCACATGGCATTCGACGAGCTTTCGGCGACGCTCGGCACCTATGAAGTGCGATTCGCGCTCGAATCGGAAGCGGCGCGGCTGGCGGCGCGTCGGCGCTCGCCCGAGCAGCTCGCCGAAATCGAATCGGCGATGGCCGATCTGCGCAAGGCGCTGCTGTCCAGCGATCCCGCGCATGACGAGGATTGGCGGCTGCACCGCGCGATATTCCGGGCGACCTCGAATCCCGCCTTCGAGAAAGCGTTCGAGCATCTCCACGAGGAGACGATGCGAATCATGCGCGCCGGTGTCGACATCGCCCGCCTCCGCGAAGCCGAGCCGATCGCGGCGATGGTGCGCGAGCATGCGACGATCGTCGAGGCGATCCGCGCGCAGGACGCGGACGGCGCGGCGCTCGCGATGCGCTGGCATTTGTCGGAAGGGAGGAAACGGCTGATGCCGTGACATCGACGGTGCAGTCGCTGGTTGGCGACTGGAGCGGGCGAAGGGATTCGAACCCTCGACCCCAACCTTGGCAAGGTTGTGCTCTACCCCTGAGCTACGCCCGCTCTGGCGTCGTGGCCGGGAGCGTTTCGAAGCGCTCTCGGCGGGTGAGGCGGGCCAACTAACAGCGGGTTTCAAAGGGCGCAACCCCCAATTTGCACTTTTTGGAAAAGGCTTGGCGGTTCGGCCCCGAACGCCCAAATAGGAGCCGACCCGCCCAGGCCCCTGTAAGAGGTGCCGGCACCCGCAGATCGCTTAAGGAGCGCATTTTGGCCACGCTTGGTATGAGCCCCGCCGACAAACAGGCCGTAGACGCCTTTCGCAAAGACGTTGTCGAGCCGTCGATGTCGAAGCTCGTCATCATCGATTTCTGGGCAGAATGGTGCGGGCCGTGCAAGGCGCTGGGCCCGGTAATCGAGAAGGTCACCGACGAATATGCCCCCAAGGGCGTGATGCTGGCCAAGATCGACGTCGACAAGAACAACTTCATCGCCAGCCAATTCCAGGTCCGCTCGATCCCCACGGTCTATGCGATGTTCCAGGGCCAGCTGGTCGCCGACCTGACCAGCGCGCGCACCGAATCGCAGCTGCGCACGATGCTCGACCAGATTCTGCGCCAGCTGCCGATCAGCGGCGAAGAGGCCGACGTGGAAGCCGAGCTCGAGCCGCTGATCGCGATGGGCGAGCAGGTGCTGGCCGACGGCGATGCCGAGCGCGCGCTCGCGATCTTCGACCAGATCGCCGAAATGGCGCCCGATCACGCCGTGGTTGCCGCCGGTCGTGTCCGCGCGCTGACCGCGCTGGGCCGCCATGATGAAGCACAGGCCGCGCTGGACGCGGTCCAGGGCGACGCCGCCAAGGCACCCGAAGTCGAGCGCGCTCGCGCCGCGCTGAGCCTCGCCCGCGAAGCCCAGCCGGTCGGCGATCTCGCCGGGCTCGCCGCGCGCGCCGCCGCGAACCCCGAGGACATGGACGCGCGCTACGAGCTCGCCGGCGGCCAGATGGCGGCAGGCGACCGTGAAGGTGCAGCCGAAACGCTGCTCGCCATGGTCCGCGACGACCGTGCCTGGAACGAGGGCGCCGCCCGCCAGCGGCTGCTCAAGCTGTTCGAGGTCGTCGGGCTGGAAGATCCCTGGGTCGCCGCCCAGCGTCGCAAGCTGTCGCAGATCCTGTTCGGATGAAGACGACGCGGCTCTCGGTGTTTCCGCTGGCAGGAGCGCTGCTGTTCCCACGCATGCACCTGCCGCTCCACATCTTCGAGCCGCGCTACCGCGCGATGGTCTCCGAGGCCCTCGCGCGCGATCGGCGGATCGGCATGGTCCAGCCGCGCGACGAGCGCGATCCGCCGACCTTGTTCGATGTCGGCTGTGTCGGCCGGATCGCCGATGTCGAGGCGCTCGACGACGGCCGCTTCAACATCGTGCTGGAGGGGCTGAGCCGCTTCACCATCGTCCGCGAGTTGGAGGTGAGCACGCCGTTCCGCCAGGTCGAGGCGGCGCTGGAAGTGGCGGGCGAATCCGAATCGCTGTCGCTCGCGGGCCGCGCCTCGATCGAGATGGAATCGCGCCGCTTCGCCGATGGCCTGGGCTATATGGTCGATTGGGAGGCGGTGACCCGGCTCGACGACGAATCGCTGGTCAACGGTATCGCCCAGATCGCGCCGTTCGACGCAGCCTCGAAGCAGGCGCTGCTCGAAGCCCCCCGACTGGAGGACCGCGCCGAGCTGATCGTCCAGCTGATGCAGTTCTTCGGCCGCCACGGCGAGGACAGCGCGACGCTGCAGTGATCTGCCCGCTTTTCGGGCAGATGCGCGTCGCAAAATTCACCAGTTCGTAATATTTGGCGGCACGAAACGCACATTCCCCCTGTGCGTTCCATTTGGCACGCCCCTTGCGACGTTGCTCCCCGGGACAACTGCCAGAGGGGGCGACATGAAGCTCATCATCGCCATCATCAAACCCTTCAAGCTCGACGAGGTGCGCGAGGCGCTCACCACCGTCGGGGTGACGGGCATGACCGTTACCGAAGTGAAGGGGTTCGGCCGCCAGAAGGGCCAGACCGAGATCTATCGCGGCGCCGAGTACAGCACGAACATGGTGCCGAAGATCAAGATCGAGGTCGCCGTGGGCAGCGATCTTGCCGACCGCGCCGTGGAAGCGATCCAGGCGGCGGCGAGCACCGGTGCCATCGGTGACGGCAAGATCTTCGTCCTCGACATGGGCCAGGCCGTGCGCATCCGCACCGGCGAGACCGACGAGACGGCGCTGTGAGCAAGGGGGTAGCAATGAAGCAAGGATGGAAGACCGCCGGGCTCGCGCTCGGCGCGGCCGCGCTGGTCGCGGCGATGCCCGCCTGGGCACAGACCCCGGCACTGATCAAGGCGCCTACCGTCGCCCAGCAGGCGACGATGGTGAACAAGGGCGACACCGCCTGGATGCTGATCTCCTCGGCGCTGGTGCTGATGATGTCGGTGCCGGCGCTGGCACTGTTCTATGGCGGCCTGGTGCGCACCAAGAACATGCTCTCGGTGCTGATGCAGGTGTTCATGATCGTCTCGGTCGCCTCGCTGGTATGGGTCAGCTGGGGCTATTCGATCGCCTTCACCAGCGGCGGCGAGAACCACTTCTTCGGCGGTCTCTCCAAGGCGTTCCTGGTCGGGGTGAGTGCCAGCACCTATGGCGCGACTTTCTCGAACAACGTCTACATCCCCGAATTCGCCTTCGTCTGCTTCCAGATGACCTTCGCCTGCATCACGCCGGCGCTGATCGTCGGGGCCTTTGCAGAGCGTGTGAAGTTCACCCCCCTCATCATCTTCACCGTGCTGTGGATGACGCTGGCCTATTTCCCGATCGCACACATGGTGTGGTACTGGGCGGGCCCGGACTTCCTGGTCGACACGCCGACCGACTACGGCTTCCTGTGGGGCCTTGGCGCGCTCGATTTCGCCGGCGGCACCGTCGTCCACATCAATGCGGGCATCGCCGGCCTGGTCGGCTGCCTCGTGATCGGCAAGCGCGTGGGCTTCAAGAGCGAGCCGATGCCGCCGCACTCGCTGACCATGACCATGATCGGCGCCTCGCTGCTGTGGGTGGGCTGGTTCGGCTTCAACGCCGGTTCCAACCTCGAATCCAACGGCGTGACCGCGGTTGCCTTCATCAACACCTTCGTCGCGACCGCTGCAGCGGCGGTGAGCTGGGCGGTGATCGAGCAGGTCGTGCACAAGAAGCCGTCGCTGCTGGGTGGCGTGACCGGTGCGGTCGCCGGCCTCGTCGCGATCACCCCGGCCTCGGGCTATGCCGCGCCGATGACCTCGATCGTGCTCGGCCTGGTCGTCTCGCCGATCTGCTTCTTCTTCGTCACCACGGTGAAGAACAAGCTGAAGTATGACGACTCGCTCGACGTGTTCGGCGTCCACTGCATCGGCGGCATCATCGGCGCGCTCGGCACCGCGATCGTCGCGGACCCGGCGCTCGGCGGCCAAGGCGTGATCGACTACACCAAGTTCCCCGCGGTTGCTGCTTCCAGCTACAGCATCGCGACCCAGCTCTGGATCCAGGCGAAGGCCGTTGGCCTCACGCTGGCGTGGTCGGGCCTGGTTTCGGCGATCCTGTTCTACGGCCTGAAGCTCACCATCGGCATCCGTCCTTCCAAGGAAGTGGAAGTCGAAGGGCTCGACATCAACGAGCATGGCGAGCGCGCCTACAACTACTGACAAGTTCGGGCGCCGCGGGATCCTCTCCTGCCGCGGCGCCCCACCGAGGTTCCTCCTGCGGACGACTGGGCTGGTGGGCAACCACCAGCCCATTTTTTTGTGCGTGAGGATTTGAAAATCCTCCCCCGGAGGGGGAGGGGGACCGCCGCCATAGGCGGTGGTGGAAGGGTGTCCCCGCGGGGGCGTCGGGCTCCGCTTCGCGCGGGGACGCCCCTCCGTCGCGCTGCGCGCGCCACCTCCCCTTGCAGGGGAGGATCGCTGGATAGACTTACTTCCCCGACAGCTGCGCCAGCGCCGGGCGGATGCCGGACAGGTCGTAACCCGCACCCGCGCCCTTCGCGACCAGTTCGTCCGGCTCGCCGCCCTTGTGCGCGGTAGCCAACGCCCAGAGGTTGCACGAGCGCGTGCCCGAGCGGCAGTACGCCAGCACCGGCCCCTCCACCGAGCCCAGCGCCTCCGCCATCGCCTCGACCTGCGCCATCGAGAAGCCGCCCGGCGTCACCGGGATCTCGGTATAGCCCAGCCCCGCCGCCTCGGCCGCCTCGGCGATCTCGGCGCCGGTCGGCTGGCCGAACTCCTCGCCCTCGGGGCGGTTGTTGATGATGTGCACGAATCCCGCCGCCGCCAACGCCGGCACGTCCTCGGGCCGGATCTGCGGCGCCACCGAGATGCGGTCGTCGATCTTGTTGGGCATGGCAGGTCCTCCTTCTGATTCCAGCGCGAGGCTGTAGCGCGAGGGCACGGCCCAAGGAAGCCGATCAGAACTGGCGGAGGACGTTCAGGAAGTCCTGCCCATAGGCATCCAGCTTGCGCGCGCCCACGCCCGAGAGCTGCCCCATCTCCGCCAACGACGACGGCCGCACCATCGCCATGTCGCGCAGCACCGAATCATGGAAGATCACATAGGGCGGCAGCCCGGTTTCCTGCGCGATCTCGCGGCGCTTGGCCCGCAACGCCTCGAACAACGGGTTGCCGACCGGGTTCGGCACCGAACCCTTGGCGCCGCGGCGACGCCGCTCGCGCTTGGGCGGCAGGACCAGCTCCAGCTTCGCCTCGCCCTTGAGGATCGCGCGCGCCTCGGGGCCGAATTCGAGCCCGCCATGTTCGTTGGTGCGCAACGCATCGCGCAGCAGCAGGGCGCGCGACACGGGTTTAAGCATCGCCACCTCGTCGCCATCGACGATGCCGAACACCGACAGCTTCTCGTGCCCGTTCATCAGGCTGCGCTCGGTCGAGACGCCGGTGAGGATGCCCTCGATATAGCCGATGCCGTAGAGCATCCCGGTGCGGAACACCGCCGAAAGGAATTTCTGCGCGGTCACGCTGACGTCGATCGCCGCCGGTGGATTCAGGCAGTTATCGCAATTGCCGCAGGTCTCGGGCGCGTCCTCGCCGAAATGCTTGAGCAGGATCCGGCGCCGGCACCCCGCCGTTTCGACCAGCGCGCCGAGCGCGGTGAGCCGCGTGCGCTCGCCGGGCTGGCGCGAGGGCTCGACCTCGCCGATCCGCTGGCGGGCACGGGCGAAATCATCGGCGCCCCAGAAGAGGTGCGCGACCGAGGGATCGCCGTCGCGGCCGGCACGGCCGGTTTCCTGGTAATAGGCCTCGATCGACTTGGGCAGGCCCGCATGCGCGACGAAGCGCACGTCGGGCTTGTCGATCCCCATGCCGAACGCGACCGTGGCGACCACCACCATGTCCTCGCTCGCGACGAACTGCGCCTGGTTGCGACGGCGCACGTCGGGATCGAGCCCGGCATGATAGGGGAGGACTGGCCGCCCGGTCTCCGCTGCCAGCTTCTCGGCGAGTTGCTCCACGCCCTTGCGGGTCTGGGCATAGACGATGCCGGGGCCGGGGTTCTCGGCGACGATGTCGATGATTTGCCGCGTCGTGTTCTCGCGCGGGGCGATATGGTAGCGGATGTTGGGCCGGTCGAAGCCGGCGACGATCAGCCCGTCGTCCGGAATGCCCAGCTGTTCGAGGATGTCGGCGCGGGTATGCGCGTCCGCCGTGGCGGTCAGCGCGAGACGGGGCACCTCGGGGAAGCGATCGAGCAACGGGCGCAGCAGCCGGTAATCGGGGCGGAAATCATGCCCCCATTCGGAAACGCAGTGTGCCTCGTCGATCGCGAACAGGCTGAGCGGCGCCTGGGTCAGCAGATTGCGGAATCCCTCGCCCGAGGCGCGTTCGGGCGCGATGTAGAGCAGGTCGAGCTGCCCGGCGCGGAAGCGCTCGATCGTCTCGGCGCGATTGTCGTCGACGCTAGTCAGCGTCGCGGCGCGGATGCCCACCGCCTCGGCGGCACGCAGCTGGTCGTGCATCAGCGCGATCAGCGGGCTGACGACGACGCAGGTCCCCTCCAGCATCACCGAGGGCAGCTGATAGGTGAGCGACTTGCCCGCGCCCGTCGGCATCACCGCGAGCGTACGCTGCCCCGCCATGACGCGGTCGACGACCGAGCCCTGCACGCCGCGAAAGGCGTCATAGCCGAAAACCCGGCGGAGATGTTCAATGGGATCGGGACGCATGGCTGCCATCAGACTGCCCGGCAGACGCTTGCGCTACCGAACATATGTTAAAATGTTAACTTGTGCCTCGGTATTTAGACCGAATGTGCCGGGGGGCGCAAACGCAGGAAGACGAACGATGCCGGTGGAACCCTCGGACGAACCCGCCCGCCTCGCCGAGCTCAAGGGCTATGGCGTGCTCGATACCCCCAATGAGGCCGAGTTCGACGCGATCGTTCGCGAAGCCGCAGCGGCGCTGGGCGTGCCGATCGCGCTGATTTCGCTGATCGACGAGAACCGGCAATGGTTCAAGGCGCGCGTCGGGCTGGCGCCGCAGGAGACGCCGCGCTCGATCTCCTTCTGCACCCATGCGATCCGCGGGCCGGACGTTTTCGTGGTCAACGACGCCAAGGCGGATCCGCGCTTCGCGGAGAACCCGCTGGTAACCGGCGATCCCAATATCCGCTTCTATGCCGGCGCGCCCTTGCGCACCGCCAGCGGCAAGCGGATCGGGACCTTGTGCGTGATCGACAGCACCGCGCGCCCGCAGCTCACCGAGCAAGATACCGCGCGCCTCACCCTGCTCGCCGAGAAGACGATGCAGGCGCTCGAACGCCGTCGCCAGCGCCTGAATGCCGCCGACGCGGCCTGAAGCGAAACAAACACCCACAGTTTTCGTGGCGGCAGCCCTTGCCGCTGCCCCCCCTGATCCGGCAAAGCGGCGGCGATGACCGTCAGCGTGGACATGGGCGTCGACGGCACGGGCGGACCCGTGCCGGTCGATCTGGAGGAGTTGCTTGCAACCCGATTGCTCGTCCAGGGCAATTCGGGCTCGGGCAAGTCGCACCTGCTGCGTCGTCTGCTCGAGCAGTCCGCGGGTCACGTCCAGCAGGTGGTGATCGATCCCGAGGGCGATTTCGTCACCCTCTCCGATCGCTACGGCCATCTTGCGATCGAGGCGGTCGACCATAGCGAGCGCGACGTCGCCCGCTTCGCCGCACGCATCCGCGAGCATCGCGCTTCGGTGGTGCTCAGCCTCGAAGGATTGGAGGCGGAGGGCCAGATGCGCTGCGCCGCCACCTTCCTCAACGGCCTGTTCGATGCGCCGCGCGACCATTGGTATCCGGCGCTGGTCGTGGTCGACGAGGCCCAGCTGTTCGCGCCCGCCGGCGGCGGCGAAGTGGCGGAGGAAGTTCGCCGCGCTTCCTTGTCGGCGATGACCAACCTGATGTGCCGCGGCCGCAAGCGCGGGCTGGCGGGGGTGATCGCGACGCAGCGGCTGGCCAAGCTGGCCAAGAACGTCGCGGCGGAAGCGTCGAACTTTCTGATGGGCCGCACCTTCCTCGACATCGACATGCAGCGCGCCGCCGACCTGCTCGGCATGGAGCGCCGCCAGGCCGAGGCGATCCGCGACCTGCAGCGCGGGCATTTCCTGGGGCTGGGCCCGGCGATCACGCGGCGGCCGGTGGCGATCCGCATCGGCGCGGTGGAAACCAGCGCACGCAGCTCGTCCCCGAAGCTGACTCCGCTGCCCCAGGCGCCGACGGAAGACATCAAGGACTTGCTGCTCGCTCCGGCAGAGCCCGAATGGGTGCCGCCGGCCCCGCCGCCTGCGCATGCCTATACCCAGCCCGAGACCGTGCTCGAGCAGTTGGCCCGTTCCGCGCCCTCGCCGATGGAAGTCGAGCCCGATCGCGATCCCGAGGAAGTCGCCGGGCTCGTCGCTGACGTGCTGCGCGCGATCGTCGAGGACGAACAGTCGACGCTGCGCTCGCCCGCGGTGCTGTACCAGGATTTCCAGGTGCGCTGCCGGATGGTGGGGCTGACCCGCCCGCCGCTCGATATTTCGGGCTTCGTCCGTCGCCTCTCGGCGGCGCGCGCGGGCATCCATGGCGACCCCGACGACGAGTGGGCGCAGGCGCTGGAAGCGGCGCGGGCGCTGCCCGACGACATGCTTGCCCCGTTCCTTCTCGTCGCCAAGGCGGCGCGCGAGGGGCTGCCCTGCCCGAGCGACACCGACATTGCGACCAGCTACGGCACCAGCTCGCTCGGCCGCGCGCGGCGGCTGATGCAGTATATCGAGAGCAAGGGGCTGTTCGTCACCCGCGTCGACCTGTCGGGCAAGCGCTCGATCACGATTCCGAGGCTCGGCTGGACGACCCAGGCCTCGGACGGCTGAGCGCTAGCGCCGGTGCAGCCGCGCGTTGAGCGCGAACATGCACAGCGCCCAGATCGCGCCGAAGCACCAGCCGGCCAGCACGTCGGACGGCCAGTGGACGCCCAGGAACACGCGGCTGCAGCCGATCAGCAGCACCAGCAGCACCGCGAAGCCGAGCAGATACGCGCGGGCCCAGCGGCTGGTCTGCGTCTGCGCGACCATGATGCCGAGGGTGAGATAGACCGCTGCCGAGATCATTGCATGGCCGCTGGGGAAGCTGGCGCTGGAGACATGGGCGAGGTGGGGCACTACGTCAGGACGCGGGCGATGCAAGAATAGCTTGAGCAGCGCGTTGATCGTCGAGGCGCCGACCAGCGATCCGCCGAGCAGCAGCGCTTCGGAGCGCTTGCCGAACGCCAGCAGGAAGATCAGCGTCGCCGCTCCCGCCAGCCACAGCACGGTATAGCCGCCGAGCGCGCTGATATCGATCGCCGACTGGAGCAGCCAGGGCGGGCCAATCGGCGTGGCGAGATCGTCGGGGGTGCGAAAAGCCAGCAGCAGGGCAGGGTCGAACGCGAACCCGCTGGCGAAACGCAGGCAGAGAAACGCAGCGAGTCCCGCCAGCGAAAGCCCCAGCAGGGCGAGCGCCGGCCAGAGCCATTGGCGGTTGGATTGCTGAAGCGGGTTGGAATCGGTCATGCTGCTCGCTGGAAAAAGGAAAGGCCGCCGACAACGCCATGGTCGTCGGCGGCCTTGGATGCGGCAGCCTAGCCCTTCGGGCCGCGGCCTTCCAGCATGCCGGGCGCGATGAAGCCGATCGGTTGGATTGCCGAGGCCTGCTGCTTCAGCCTGCCCTGCATCGCCTCATAGTCGCTCTCCATCTCCGGCGTGACGGTGGCGCGCGAGTCCTTTAGCGCTTCCTCGAAATGCGCCATCGTCACTTCGCGGGTCGCCAGCGACTGGCGGAGCGCGACCAGGCCGGCGCGACGGACCACGTCTTCCAGATCGGCGCCGGTGTAGCGCTGGGTCTGCTCGGCGATCGAACCCAGATCGACATCCGCCGCGAGCGGCATCTTGTCGGTCTGGATGCGCAGGATGCGCTCGCGCCCGGCCTTGTCGGGCACGCCGACATAGACGAGTTCGTCGAACCGGCCCGGGCGGAGCAGGGCGGGGTCGATCAGGTTCGGCCGGTTGGTCGCGCCGATCACCACCACCGACTGGAGCTCCTCCAGCCCGTCCATCTCTGCGAGGATAGTGTTGACCACGCGCTCGGTCACCTGCGGCTCGCCCATCGAACCGCCGCGCGCCGGGACCAGCGAATCGAGCTCGTCGATGAAGATCACGCACGGCGCCACCTGGCGGGCGCGGGCGAACAGTCGGGCGATCTGCTGCTCGCTCTCGCCATACCATTTGGAGAGCAGGTCGCTCGACTTGGTGGCGATGAAGTTCGCCTCAGCCTCGCGCGCGACGGCCTTGGCGAGCAGCGTCTTGCCGGTGCCCGGAGGCCCATAGAGCAGGAAGCCCTTGGCCGGCCGGATGCCGAGGCGCCGGAACGCATCCGGATCCTTGAGCGGCAGTTCGACGCCTTCCTTGAGCCGCATCTGCGCATCGTCCAACCCGCCGACATCTTCCCAGCGGACCGTCGGCGCCTGCACCATCACTTCGCGCATCGCCGAGGGCTGGACGCGCTTCAGTGCCTCCAGGAAGTCGTCGCGCGTGACCGACAGCGTGTCGAGCACCTCGGGCGGAATCGTGCCTTCCTCGAGGTTGAGGCGCGGCATGATCCGGCGCACGGAATCGATCGCCGCCTCGCGGGTCAGCGCGGCGAGATCGGCGCCGACAAAGCCATAGGTGGTGCGCGCCAGCTCGGCGAGGTCGACGGTATCGCCCAGCGGCATGCCGCGGGTGTGGATGCCCAGGATCTCGCGGCGGCCGCGATCGTCCGGCACGCCGACGACGATCTCGCGATCGAACCGGCCCGGACGGCGCAGCGCCTCGTCAATCGCCTCAGGGCGATTGGTCGCGGCGATCACGACGATGTTGGCGCGCGCCTCCAGCCCGTCCATCAGCGTCAGCAGCTGGGCGACGAGGCGCTTCTCCGCCTCGCCGGTGACTTGGCCACGCTTCGGCGCGATCGAATCGATCTCGTCGATGAACACGATCGACGGCGCGTTCTTCGCCGCTTCCTCGAACACCTGGCGCAGCCGCTGCTCGGATTCGCCATAGGCAGAGCCCATGATTTCCGGGCCGTTGATCAGGTGGAAGCTGGCATCGCTTTCGTTGGCCACCGCGCGGGCGAGCCGCGTCTTGCCGGTGCCGGGGGGGCCGTGCAGGATCACGCCCTTGGGCGGATCGACGCCCAGGCGCTGGAACAGCTCGGGATAGCGCAGCGGCAGCTCGACCATCTCGCGCAGCTGGTCGATCGTGGCGGCCATGCCGCCGATATCGTCATAGGTGACGTCGGCGCGGCGGCTTTCCTTGGCCTCCTCATATTCGGTGCGGAGCTCGACCTCGGTATTCTCGTCGATATGCACCACGCCGCGCGGCACGGTGGAGAGCACCGTCAGGCGGATCTCCTGCAGCGCATAGGCCGGCGCCCGCACGAACTGCTGCACGTTGGGCGGCACGTCGGCGCGCTGGTGGCCGACCGTGGCGATGGTGTCGCCCGAGGTGAGGGGACGGGTGAAGAAGGTGCGCTTCAGCGCCTCGCCGGTGCCGCGCAGGCGCAGATTCGCCTGGGCCGGGCCGAACACGACGCGGGTCGCAGGCTTCGAATCGGCGCGGCGCACCTCGACGAAGTCACCCGAGCCGACGCCGGCATTGGCGCGCTGGAGCCCGTCGATGCGGAGTAGCTCCAGCCCTTCGTCTTCGGAATAGGGGAGGACGGCGCGCGCTGGGGTGCTGCGCTTGCCGACGATTTCGATCACATCACCCTCGGTGATGCCGAGCGCGGCCATCAGGCTGCGCGGGATATGGGCCAGTCCGCGGCCGCTGTCTTCGGGGCGCGCATTGGCGACCTGCAGCCGCCTCGTGCGGGATTCGTCATCGGCCATTCTGGATTCCTTCGTGGCGGTAGGCCCGAAAGCTAAGAACGGCGAAGACAAAAAAAAGGGCCGCCTCAAAAAGGGCGGCCTTGGAAAGTTTTAGGAGAGGATGCCTGAAAGGCACCCCCTATGTGCGGTGCGGCACGTTTTTGTGCAAGTGCGAAAATTACACCGCGTACATGCACGACTTGCAATCGCGATTGTCCGGAGCGATATTCCCCCCAGCGGGAAGGGGTTGTGCGGGCAAGTATCGTTCGCACAAACCTATTGCTGCACCGCACCAAAGAAG
>Ga0207674_10007785_pt1 | contig 12465 bp, 7 predicted proteins | sample KBSCornC72_FD_184303 | JGI IMG/M metagenome (GOLD analysis project Ga0207674, IMG submission 184303) | Corn rhizosphere microbial communities from Kellogg Biological Station, Michigan, USA - KBS Corn C7-2 (SPAdes) (version 2) | ecosystem: Host-associated > Plants > Roots > Rhizosphere > Soil ... | reverse complement strand
AGCTTCTCTTCTGGCACTGGGAATAACGGCGATTTCAGCTCAGAGTCCAACGGGTACCGTGGTAGCCAAACCAGTCGAGAGCGGTAAGAGTTCGAAGGGCGTCACCAGGGCATCCCAGAAGGTGATTGATCAACACATAGACCAGGCCTGGATGAAGAAGGCGATGTTTGACCTGCTGGATCACTGGCGGGACGCCTCGGTGATGCCCAACGGTTTCATTCAGGAGAATCTGGACCGTCAATGGAAGCCCTGGGGAACCCAGCGCGAGGCTAGTCTCAACGGCCAGGGCCGCCAGCTCTACAGCATGGTCGAGGGTTACGAGTACAGTCACGACAAGAAGTATTTGGACGCGATGACACGCGGTGCCGATTTTCTGCTCAAGATGCACGACGATCAGTTTGGGGGATACTTCAATCGCACAAATCCCGATCTCACAGTCATCGACGACACCAAGACTGGTTTTCAGACCTTTGTGATTTTCCCCTTGGCCCATGCGTATCAGGTAACGAAGGATCCACGATACGAGAAAGCCGCGATGGATCAGTGGCATGTAATGCGCGACAAGATGAGAGACGGCCAATTCTTTAGAGGCACGATGAAACGTGACTTCAGCGGCCCCGCGACGTCGCCCTTGGGCGGGAGGGAATCGCGCGCGGGTGTTGCGCCGGCTCCGGCCGGACGCGGAGGCTTCAATCCCGGAAGGCACAGCCTGAACGTGCATATGTTCGAGGCGCTGCTGGCGCTATACGATGCCACGAAGTCGAAAGAAGTCTGGGACGAGATTACGGCTGAAATGGCGGAGATGGAAAAACTCTACGATTACAACCTGGGATATCTTCCTGAGAGTTTTGACGAGAATTGGAAGAGCACTGGCGGCACGAACTTCAACGTAGGGCATTTGTTTGAATGGGCGTCTCTGTTCAGCCGCGCCGTGGAATTGGGCGCGGATCCGAAGTTCGTCACGCTGGGCGGCCGGAGCATCGACCTGGCGTTAAAGATCAGCTACAACAAGCCGGATGGCGGGGTCTGGATGAATGCAGGCGTGAATGGCGAAATCGCCCGGAAGTACATGATCTGGTGGACCGAGTGCGAGACTTTAAAAGCTACCGCGCGCTATGCGATCCTCCATGGGCGCAGCGATCTTTGGCCTTACTTCGACCAGACTCTGGCGTTCGTGAAGAAGAACTTTCTGGATACCGAATACGGCGGCTGGTTTGAGGGCGTCATACCCGGCTCTCCGCGCGAGGCCTTAGGCGATCGCGCATATATCAAGGGTGCGGTGGACGGACCGGAATGGGGTTCCTACCACCAGACGACGATGTTCACCGACCTACTGCATCTCGCCAGCCGATAGCGGCGGAGGATTGAGTCTGTGTTAATTTTCGCCGCGTGCGTCGCAATTTTTGTATACGGGATGGTTTCCTCGATGTTGGGAACCATCAACCCAGGCTTAGCCACCAAGTTCCAGCTGGATAATGTTCAGACGGGTTACCTCGCTCTGGCCCAGGGCCTGGGATTTGTGATCGCGTCGGTTTCGGGCGGCGCCCTCATGGACAGGAAGGGCAAGAAGATTGGTCTCCTGCTCGGTCTCGGGTTGGTGGCGGCGGCTTTGTTCCTGTTGGCTAACGCCCCCGGTTACACGGCGATCATCGTGGCGATGGTGGGCCTGGGGATCGGGGCCGGCATTATTCTTACTGGCGCCAATGCTCTGGGAAGCGATGTCAGTGAATCCAAGCGGGCGGTTGTACTCAACTTCTTGAACGTCTTTGTGGGATTGGGAGGGCTAGCCACGCCTTTCGTGGCCGGAAATCTTCTGTCAGGTAACGCCGTACGAGTGGCATACGCCGGAGCCATCATTACTTCGGCGACTTTCGTTTTGCATGCTCTGACGAAGATGCCCAAACCGATTCGGGCGGTGAGTTCTCAATCTCAAGGGTCGAGCGCGGTATTCAGGAGGCCGGTACTTTATGTGCTCGCGCTCATCATCTTCCTATATACCGCCTGCGAATTCGGTATCTGGAACTGGTTGGTCAAGTATCTAATAAGCCGCGGAATTCAAGAAACTAGTGCCCTGAACATCCTCTCGCTCGGCTTCGCGCTTGGATTGCTGCTCGGCCGCGTTGCCATCGCGCCCGTCCTGATCAAGATTCCGCCGCTTCACGTGGTCTTGGGAGCTGCCGTCTTGATGGCGATCACCAGCTATTCGGTATTGCAGGTTTCCGACGCTACAATGGCGGCGATTGCTGTATTCTGCTCGGGTTTGGCGATGGCTCCGGTGTTCCCCACCACGCTCGCTGTGCTCGCCAACATTTTTCAACAGGGGACTGCGACTGCAATCGGGTTTACAATTACATGCGGGTTTACGGGACTGACGGTCAGTTCTCCCATCATTGGCTGGCTCTCTGGGACGGATCCCAGAGGACTGGAGATGGGTTTGATGGTGCTGCCGGTTTTTTCGATCTTGATTGTCGGAATCACCTTGTTGCTGCTCCGTTCAAAAGCGGTGCCCGACGGAAGTGCGATTGGTTCACGGGCGTCGTCAGGAGTGCCGGCGAAGGTCGGGTGACGTTCCGCTTCCCAGAGGAGACTTGCGTTCATGAAATGGACTCTTTTTCTTGTCGCGATCGCGACGAGCTACGCTCAATCGACCAATCGGTGCGCGGATCTGACTCGGTTCCAGATGCCGGGCGCGGCCATCGAAATCACGCGGGCCGAGATGGTGCCTGCGGGACCAGCTCCGGGTGGGCGCGGTGGGCCGGGTCCGATGCTGCCGGCGCATTGCCGGGTGAACGGTATTGTTGACAAACGCACGGGTGCGGATGGCAAAACCTACGGCATTCGATTCGCCGTGGCGCTGCCCGAGAATTGGACCGGCGACTTCCTGCAGCAGGGTGGCGGTGGCCTCAATGGAACGGTGGGCGAGCCGATCGGCAATCAGGCCGTCGGGGACAAGCCGGCGCTGGCACGCGGTTTTGCTGTCGCCTCCAGCGACACCGGACATCAAAGCAGCGGCGGCGGCTTCGACGGCGCCTTCATGCAGGATCAACAGGCCGCACTCGATTTCGAATTCGTCGCGATCGGGCGGCTGACGGTGCTCGCGAAGCAGATCATCGCAGCCTACTATGGCAAGCCGCCCGTGCATTCCTACTACGTCGGATGTTCGACGGGCGGACGCGAGGCGATGCTCATGTCGCAGCGCTATCCGCTGTACTTCGACGGGATCGTGGTGGGCTCGCCCGCGATGCGCACGGGCCATTCGAACCTGGCCACGCGCACTGTGACCGTGGCCTTGAACTCGGTCGCGCCCAAGGATGCGAACGGCAAGCCGGGACCCGCGCTTTCCGACAGCGAGAAGAAGGCCTTCGTCGCAAAACTGCTCGATGCATGCGACGCACGCGACGGCGCAAAGGATGGCATGATCTTTGACGCGGCAGGCTGCGCGTTCCGGCCTCGCGATCTCCAATGCCAGGGCGCGAAGGCGGAAGGGTGTCTGTCGCCGGAGCAGGTGGCCGCCATTGAAAAAGGATTCGCGGGCCCTAAGGATTCACGTGGCAGGCAGGTCTACGCCGGTTGGTTCTACGACACAGGGATCACGGCGCAGGGCGGCGGCATTCCCGGCTTGCTAAATCCCGGCCCGAGCCCGGTCGGTGGTCCCACCGTGGCCACAACTCAGGACGTGGATGCCGAAGCAGCGACGGTGGACAACAATCCGACGGCGCGCATCGGCGACAGCTATAGCTGGGTAAACCTCAATAGCTTCTCTTCGCACGGAGGCAAACTGATCTTCTATCACGGGATGAGCGACCCATGGTTTTCCGCGAAAGACACCATCGATTACTATCAGCGAATGACGGCGGCCAACGGGGGCGCGTCAAAAGTCGCGGATTGGAGCCGCCTGTTTCTTTCCCCGGGGATGGGGCACTGCGGCGGTGGCAGCGCGACGCTCGATAGCTTCGACATGCTGACCGCGGCGGTAAATTGGGTGGAGAAGAGCCAGGCTCCCGAATCGGTTATGGCTACTGGACGGGCATTTCCGGGGCGCAGCCGTCCCCTGTGTGCTTATCCAGCGCATGCGCAATACAACGGCTCGGGCAATCCGGAAGACGGAGCGAATTACTCTTGCCGTCAGTAACGAAGGAAGGAAGACCGATGAAATCCATCAAAGAATTGGGCATCCTGGCTTGTATCCTGTGCTTGGGGCAAGCTTTGATCTCCGCGCAGGCGCCCACAAAGATTGCGGGTTCTAATCCTATCGTCTCGATCAGCACCGGCCAGCTTAGCGGCAGCCTGACTGCCGATGGCGTGGCGGTTTTCAAGAACATCCCGTTCGCACAGCCGCCTGTCGGCGACCTGCGCTGGCGGGAGCCGCTTCCGGCGAAAGCCTGGACCGGTGTCCGTGATGGGACTGCTTTTGGGCCGATGTGCAATCAAAACGACAACAAGCAACTGCCTCACAGCGAAGACTGCCTGCAACTGAACGTGTGGACGCCGAAGTGGCCCGTGGCCTCGCCCGTACCCGTCATGGTCTGGGTCCACGGTGGAGGAAACACGGCCGGATCGGGAGTGGAAGCTCTGTTCAACGGCGAAGTCCTCGCCCGCCACGGCGTGGTGGTGGTGAACGTTAATTACCGGCTCGGCATTTTTGGCTTCTTCGCGCATCCCGGGCTCACTAAAGAGTCTCCCCACCATGCCGCCGGAAACTACGGGCTGGCCGATCAGATTATGGCTTTGCACTGGGTGCGGGACAATATCGCCAAGTTCGGAGGCAATCCCGCGAATGTCACGATCTTCGGCGAATCAGCAGGCGCCAGCGACGTGAACGCGCTGATCGCCTCGCCCTTGAGCAAAGGGTTGTTCGTGAGGGTCATGGCGCAGAGCGGTCCGGTTGGCGCTCAGCTTTCCCTTGCCGATTCCGAGAAGCGAGGCGTAGACCTCGCCGCCAAGTTGGGCTTCACGGGTCCGGAGACGCTGGCGAAACTGCGCGCGCTGCCGGACGCGGAGTTGATGGCGAAGGCCGTACAGGCAGGACCGGGAATGGGTATGGGAATTAACGTGGACGGCTGGGTGCTTACCGAGCCCGCGTCGAAAGTCTACGCCGAAGGCCGCCAGCAAAAGGTGGCGTTGCTGATCGGTAACAATTCCCAGGAGATGCAGCCCCGGGGCGCGCCGGGCGATATCCGCCAGATGATTTCGCAACGCTACGGCCCTCTCGCCGATCGTGCCCAGGCAGCGTACGGAGTAAACGGCGCAAACGATCCTCAGCCCGACCCCGAGAATGGAACCGTGATGCTGCAGTTCACCACTGACAATTCATTCCGCTGCGGCACGATTCAGGAACTGATCTGGCACACCGCCGCGAAGAACATCGGCTACGAGTATCAGTTCTCCCGCACGGTGCACGGTCAGGAAGCGCTGGGCGCACCGCATGCTTCTGAGATTCCGTTTATCTTCGGTACGCTGCCTGTTTGGCAGAATATGCGGAAATACAACGATTCGGATCGACAATACGCTCCGCAGATGCAGGAATACTGGACCAACTTCGCCAAGACCGGCGATCCAAACGGGGGAAAGCTGGTAAAGTGGCCGAAGTTCGATGCGGCCGCGCGCGCCTACCTGGATTTCACCGATGCCGGCCCCGTGGCCAAAGAAGGCCTGCGGCGGCAGGCGTGCGATGTGTTTATGGAAAACCAGAAGCGTCAGGGACTATAGGATTAAAATCATGAAAAGATCATTTGTAATTGCCTGGATCGTTGTCGCCGCCGGAATGTCCGTCACAGCCTATGCCCAGAACACCGCGCTGCGCGTGGGAGCAGCCAAAGTGGACGTTACTCCCGCCGAGAACGCGCTCCCACAGAACTACCTGGGCATTCTGGATCACATCTATTCCCGCGCGATTGTAATCGACAATGGAAGCGCCACGGCTGCGCTGATTACCGTTGACGCCGGGGGTGTACAAGACGCGATCTGGCAGGCCGTCACTAAGCAACTCGAAAGCGAGCTCGGAATTCCCGCTAAGAACGTGTTGCTGACGGCGACGCACAGCCACAGTGTGCCGGGCCAGCCAGCAGGTCCATACGCGCAAAAAATCGTGGAATCGGTCCGCCTGGCCAAGCAGCGGCTCACGCCCGCTCGCATAGGTTATGGAACCGGTGTTTCCTACATCAACGTCAATCGCAACATTGTCGACCCCAAAACAAAGCGCTGGTGGGAGGGGCCAAATTATGAGGGGCCGTCGGACAAGACTGTTGCCGTGATCAAGTTCGAAAGTCTGAGCGGTGATCCGCTCGCAGTCTATTACAACTACGCCATGCACGGGGTGGCCGCGGGCCAACTCGACCTGGTGAGCGGCGACGCTCCCGGGACCACTTCGAAGTACATCGAAGATTCCTTCGACGACAAGATCGTCGCACTGTGGTCCAGCGGCGCGGCCGGCGATCAGAATCCGATCTATTTCCAGCAGACCTACGATCTTCGAGAGATCCGCATCAAAGACTACGCCAAGCGCGGTCAGGACATCAGCAACTCGATGCCTCCCGGCGGCCAGGGCCTGGACCGCAAGGATCCCACGGTGATCAAGCTGATGAACCAGCAAAAGCAAATGATCCTGTCCATGGGCCAGTTCCTGGGCGAAGAGGTGATGCACGTGATGCGGGGCATGGACCGCATGGAGCCGAGCGTTCGGATCGACGGACGGTACAAAATCGTCAGTTGCCCAGGGCGTGAACGCACGAATCAGGGGCGGGCGGGTTTTCCGGGTGAGTACAAGGAAGCTGCTTCGGTGGATATCCGGCTGGGACTGCTTCAGGTTGGGGACATAATGATTGGCGCCGTGAACGCCGAGGTATTCAATCCAATTGCCCAACGCCTGAAGAAGGAATCGCCCTATGCGCGGACCATGATGGCGACTCTAACCAATGGATCGGCGCGCTCCGGATACATCCCACACGATGCCGGTTTCGGGATGTATACATTTGAGGTCCTGTCGTCCCGGTTGCAGCCGGGATGTGCCGAGTCTGCTATCGTCAACGGAATCCTGGATTTGATGGCAGAGGGTGGTAATAGGCCCTGACCGCCATCCTGGCTAGATGCACTCAGGGCGCAGGATTAGGGAGCCTCGTTGCGAGCCTACTTGCCTGAAATAGGGTAGCCCTGCCACACATATTCCAGCGCTTGCGGCAGCGTCTGACGGATCACTTTCGAGTCAACGTGACCTGCGTTCTTGGAATACACGAACTGGTAGTGATAGCCCTTGGCCTTGAGCACACCCGCAAGGCGCTGGTTCGCGATCACCCAATTGCGCCGGTCCGCCGAGGCGGTATTTGCTCCTATATCGTTTTCCGAAACATGCATCCAGATGCGGAGCGGCTTCACCGGGGTATTGGGAAAGAAATGTTCTGGGTACTCGTAGGCTCCGTGCGGCGCCTCGGGCCCCTGGCGCAGATCAACGAAAGTGCCGGAATAGGACAGCACGCGATGGTAACGTTCCGTGCGGAACCAGGCCATGGTGAGCGCCATCGCTCCACCGGAACTGCCGCCGTAGGTCATGCGGCCTTCCGGATCCTTGGTGAGTTGGACACCGGTTTCCTTCTCAACCTGGGGCAAAATTTCGGTTTCAACAAAATCGGCGAAAACGGGCGAAACCGTATCATATTCAAAGCTGCGCTGCGGGCCGCCGTTGGCAACCATCACCGCCACCATCACAGGCAGACGGCGATCCGCAATCATGTTGTCGAGGATGTTCGCGAGTTCGCGGTCGCGCAGGCCGTAGGAGTCCGCCGAGAAGATAAACGGGGCAGCCCTTCCCGGAACATACTGCGCCGGAATATAGACGGAGACCAGCCGCTCAAACGGACCGTTGACGCCGGGAAACACCTTGCTGCCGGCGGAGTTCATAAAGAACTCGATCAACTTGCCGTGCGGAATCCCAACGCGTTGCGTTTCTTCGGGCGCAGGCGCGTAGTCGGGACCGATCGAATAATCCCCGTCGCCGGAGCTCTTCGCCCAGGCCGGCAAATTCGCGAGCTTTGCGATTTCCGCGAGATCTTCGGGAGTGGCGGGATTGCCCGGGCGTTGGCCGCCCTTCGCTGCGCCCTTTCCGGCAGGCGCGGGCTGTGCCGGGGCTTGAGCAAGAATGCCGCCCACCGAAGCGATCAAGAAGCATGTGGTAACGCTGGTCAAGAACCGTCGATTCATTATGCCCCCCGTGGATTGAGAACCGCCCTCGATCAGGGCTGGATGCCACTTGGCAGTCTAGCAGAGCTGGCTGTGAGCGTAAAACGTCGCATCTGCGACTATAATGGACCGAACTAATGATGAACATCACTCGCGCAGGGCTCGGAGCCGTGCTGTTGGTAACGGCCGGAATCCTGATACTCACCGCCCAATCTCCAGCACCTGCGGGCGCTGAGTAGCGCAACTACGCCGCCGACCTCGCCAGCACCAAATACTCGCCGCTCGACCAGATCAATGCGAGCAACGTGAGCCGCCTCCAAATCGCCTGGCGCTGGAAGTCCAATAGTTTCGGGCCGCGCATCGAAGGCAACATGGAGACCACGCCGCTCATGATCGGAGGCGTGCTCTACTTCACCGCCGGTTTGCGCCGCGTGATCATCGCCGCCGACGCGGCCACCGGCGAAACGCTGTGGATGTATCGGCTTGACGAAGGCACGCGCGCGAGCACGTTCCCGCGCCCCTATAGTCGAGGCGTTTCCTACTGGAGCAACGGCCAGGGCGACAACCGCATCCTCGCCGTGACCGCCGGCTACCGTCTGGTGGCGCTCGACGCGAACACCGGTTTGCCCGTTTCCACGTTCGGCAACAAGGGACTCGTCGATCTTTTTGATGGGCTCGAGCGTGCCAAGGAAGGCGAGATTGGACTGACCTCGCCCCCCACGGTTGTGAAGAATATCGTAGTCGTGGGTGCAGCGCTGAAGAACGGAACGGAGCCAGCGAGCAAGACCAACGTGCCAGGGGATGTCCGGGCCTTCGATGTCCGCACCGGCAAACTTCTGTGGACCTTCCACACCATTCCTCGCCCTGGCGAATTTGGCTACGACACATGGAAGAATTCTTCCGCTGAATACACGGGCAACACCGGCGTCTGGGCCCCCATAAGCGCGGATGAAGAACTCGGCTACCTCTACCTCCCAGTCGAATCCCCCACAGGCGACTACTACGGAGGCCATCGCCCCGGCAACGGTCTCTTCGGCGAAAGCCTAGTCTGCATCGACGTGAACACTGGCAAGCGGATCTGGCACTTCCAACTGATCCACCACGGAATCTGGGATTGGGATCCCCCGGCCGCGCCGAACCTGGTGGACGTGACAGTCGATGGCAAGAAGATCAAAGCCGTCGCGCAAGTGACCAAGCAAGGTTTCGTCTACGCCTTTGATCGCGTCACCGGCCAACCCATCTGGCCCATCGTGGAACGCCCCGTCCCCCAGTCCGACATTCCCGGCGAGCAAACCTCGCCCACGCAGCCCTTTCCCACCAAGCCAGCGCCGTTCGATCTGCAGGGAACGTCGGCCGATGTGCTCAACAATCTCACACCTGAGATCTACGCCGAGGCGCAAAAAATCGCATCACGCTACCAGATGGGACCACTCTACACGCCCCCGATGGTTCCGAAAGAAGGCGGCAAGCAAGGCGTGCTCATGCTCCCCTCCGTGAATGGCGGAGCGAACTGGGAAGGCGCGGCAGTCGACCCTGAAACCGGCATCCTCTACGTAGGCTCCGTGACCGATCCGTGGGTGCTCGCGATGGCGCCCGCCACGCCCGACCGCTCCGACATGTCCTACATCGGCGGCCGCGGAGCTGGACGGCCCGAACGCCCGCTCGGCTTGCCCCTGGTGCGCCCGCCATGGGGCCGCATCACCGCCATCGACATGAACACCGGCGAGCATGTGTGGATGAAAGCCAACGGCCCTGCTCCCGACGCCTACCGCAACTTGCCCGCCGCGAAAGGGCTCGACCTGAGTGAAGCCGGCAACCCGGCCATCGCGATGCTCCTGGTCACCAAGACTCTGCTGTTCACCGGCGAAGGCGCCGGCCTGGTTAATGGAGCCCCGAACGGCGGCGGCCCCACCTTCCGAGTCTTCGACAAGAAGACCGGCAAAATTCTGCATGAGATGAAAATGCCGGGACTGACCTCCGGCTCGCCGATGACTTACTTCTGGCGAGGCAAGCAGTACATCGTGCTGGCGACGACAAATCGCACCGAAGGCGCGGAGTTGGTCGCGCTCACGCTACCCAACCGGAACTAGCTTCAGAGAGTTCCCCGCGGTGAGGCCTGGCAGTTCCGCTAGTTGCAGATCTGTGCGCAACGAAGGCAGGTGCTCCATCGCTCTTTCAAGCTGCCGACAGGGCTATAGCTGACGGCTCAAGGTGCTTTACGAGCCCACCGCACTAGCAGTCTCGATGTAGACACTGGAAGCCAGAAAGGCTGATTTGGCCGGCTGATCGATCTACACTCCCGCAATTTCAATGCGGATTAGCAGGTCCACTGCACCGAAGGCAGGTGCGCAGTTGCGTTGTTCGCTGCTTATTTGAGGTAAGCAGAATACTTAAAACAAAGGTCTTGGTCGGGGCGGGGCGATTTGAACGCCCGACCCCCTGCGCCCAAGGCATCGGAACATTCTACGTGCGAAACCTCATAAGTCTCGTATCTTCAACGCGTTGTCCGCGCATCGTCTACAGCCAAGATGGAGTAATGTAGTCGAAATCGTAGCTGTCGATTCCCTCAGAACTCTACAGCTTGCAAGAACTCCCAACCGGAACCCGCGCTCCAAAAGATCACATGCCGAGCACGCATCCTAACAATAATGCTTGCTCTCCTGCGCGTTGCCAAAAAAAATTCCGTCGCGCAAGTTGGACTGAGCCGCAAATATCGCTCGGTAAAGGATGCTGCGTGGCGCCGGCCTGAATATGCGGACCACCGTCACGTTTGCCAGAAGTCGCGCTTATCTGCTGTTCCTCATTCTGCCGTCTGTCTTACTGTGCCGCCGACGGTTTGGATATTTTTACCATACGGGATAGGTCAGAAGGTCGCCTGACTCCATTCGTTTTCCCACAATCTCGAGTCTCGGGGCTAGAGGGTTGCGTGGCTCTGCTCCGCTGACCGCTTAAGGCGGTCTCTGATCGGAAGTCGGCGTTAGGCAGGCTTCTTAGAAAACGAAATTAGTTCATCATGACTACCCTTCATCATTTCTGGTCGGTGCCCATGCACGAGAATCTGCCAGACATCAACCAGCAGAGTTCCGCCGCCTCCACTACTCTTTCTGAAATCCACCACGAGACCGTCGTGCGTATAAATCGCGTAGGGCATGTCAGAGAGCCAATTCTGAGCGTCTTCCACGCTATTAAAATGCATCTGACCCTCATCAAGAACCCCGCGCGTTATCCCGTGATTCGGTTTCCAATGGGAGCCCGGCCCAGGATAGTAAGCGCCAAAGCTCCCGTACCAGCGTTTATTTCTCGGCTCTAGATCCACCCAGCGAGTCTCTCCATCCCAAGTGTAGTAGCGCCTGAACCCAGAACCTGCTCGAATCTCAAGTGACCCAACGAATGGGATGTCGCCGCTCGTCGGATAAAGCGCCTGCTGATGCGGTAGGGGGGAAATAGTGATGATGGTGCCTTCTGTGAGAACCATTTCTCGCTCCGAGGGCGACACAGATTCTCCCGGACTTGCACATTTTACAATTGAAAGAAAGATGAGGAACCGCAGGCAAACTCTGATCATATTGGGTGCCTAACTCCTTTTGGCGCTTGGGTAAACAAGCGCATGTGTTCAGGGGTTTATCGGCAGGGGGGACGAAAGTCGTGAGGTCCCCTTAGAGTCAATGCCACCGGCGGATTGGCGCTTCGAGCAGAGGCGAACAAGAGATTTCAAGATCAGGTCACGTTTTTAAAATCGCGCAGTGGAGCCGGAAGCTTTCCTAGTGTTACGCATACACATTTATTTGTCCAATACCATTTTCCGGTAAATGATTCTAAACGCGATACTTACACCATACCAGACTAACGTTCCAAAAACAGCATAAGCCCAAAAGTATGACAAGACATAAGCTATTTTCTGGAGGACGAATGCAAAAGGCAAGTCGACCAGCCCCATCGGAAACCACTTCCATGAACCTGCCTCATCGCTCGTAGTGAATTCGATAAGTATACACAGGATAAAATGTAGTGCAGGCAGGATGAGGACGGGACCTGACCGAAGGTCTTCCAACGCATCCTCCTGCATGGGCGGACTACCGACCTCGCTTGCAGCAGTCCGGCTGATCGGGACCCACCATAGGCGAGTTGTTTCTGAACCACCAGTAAATCTCAGCAGCTGCATCGCCTATTGTTCCGCCGCTAGTGGTCTTAGGGTAGCTAAGCGCTATCTGTTGCGACGTGCTCGCTAGAATTCGATCGTATTTCGACATGCATTGGGCACGCGATGCTTTGTCGCAGGGATGAGCCTGTCTG
>Ga0207674_10007783_pt1 | contig 12466 bp, 10 predicted proteins | sample KBSCornC72_FD_184303 | JGI IMG/M metagenome (GOLD analysis project Ga0207674, IMG submission 184303) | Corn rhizosphere microbial communities from Kellogg Biological Station, Michigan, USA - KBS Corn C7-2 (SPAdes) (version 2) | ecosystem: Host-associated > Plants > Roots > Rhizosphere > Soil ... | reverse complement strand
TGGCGGCCGACGTCGCGCCGAAGGGCGTCGATCGTCGCGGCGATCGCCGTCGGATGGTGCGCGAAATCGTCGTAGACGGTGACGCCGTTCACCGTACCGCGTACTTCGAGCCGCCGGGCGATGCCGCGAAACGCCGCCAGCGCGGCGAGGCTGTGCGCGACCGGCACGCCGGCGTGCCTGGCAGCCGCGATCGCCGATAGCGCATTGAGCTGATTGTGCCGCCCGCGCAGCGCGAACGGGGCGAGCACCCCTTGCGGCGCGCCGCCCAGCTTGATCGTGCCGTCGACGGCGATCGTCCAGTCGGCACCGGTCTCGGCCACCGCGGCGAAGCCGAATCGCTCGACTTCGCTCCAGCAGCCCCGCGCCAGCACGCGCTTCAAGCTGTCTTCGCCGCCGTTGACGATCAGCCGGCCCGCGTGCGGGATCGTTCGCACCAGATGATGGAATTGCGTCTCGATCGCCGCGAGATCGGGAAAAATGTCGGCGTGGTCGTACTCGAGATTGTTCAGAATCGCGGTCCGCGGCCGGTAATGGACGAATTTCGAGCGCTTGTCGCAGAACGCGGTGTCGTATTCGTCGCCCTCGATCACGAAGAACGCGCTGTCGGAAAGGCGCGCCGAGACGCCCAGGTCGGGTGCGACGCCGCCGATCAGGAATCCGGGCTGCAGGCCCGCCCGGTCGAGTATCCAGGCGAGCATCGCGCTGGTCGTCGTCTTGCCGTGCGTTCCCGTCACCGCCAGCACCCACTTGTCCAGCAGCACGTTTTCCGCCAGCCATTGCGGCCCCGAGATGTACCGGCGGTTCGAATCCAGTATCGCCTCGAGCAGCGGGTTGCCGCGCGAGATCGCGTTGCCGATGACGAATACGTCGGCGTCGGCAGCGACTGCGTCGAGCTGGGCCGCGTCGTAACCTTCGGTCAGCGCGATGCCGAGGCTCGCAAGCTGCGTGCTCATCGGCGGATAGACATTGGCGTCGCAACCGGTGACCGTATGCCCGCTCTGGCGCGCGATCGCGGCGATCCCGCCCATGAATGTCCCGCAGATGCCGAGGATGTGCAGATGCATGCGTGTCGCTTTCAGTCGGACTTCATCGTCTTCAGCGCCAGCGCGCGCCCGTATGCGCTTTCGAGGCTGCGCGTATACCGGTCGGCATCGGCAAGACCCGAGCCGGGCAGCGCCGCCAGTATTTCCGCCGCGACCGCGTGTCGCCATGTGGGATCCAGCGCGAGCCGGACGGCGATCGCCACGTAATCGTCATCGTTGTGCGCGACCGTCGCGGTGACGCCGAGGTGCGCGAGCAGGCTGTAGGTCATCCGCTCCGCCTGCCGGGTGCCGACGCGGGTGACGACCGGGACGCCCATGTCGAGCGCAGCCGCGGTCGTGTCCCCGCCGGTGTAGGGCAGCGTGTCGAGGACGACGTCGATCAGACGGTAACGCGACCGACCGATCGCATCGTCCTGGGCCCAGGGAACGAACACGATGCGTTCGGCAGCGATGCCGAAGCTTTCCAGCCTCCGTCGGTACAGCGCATGCTGCGCAGTCCGGGTCGGCGAAAAGGCCAGGACGGCGCGCGGGACCGCGTCGAGGATCCGCTTCCACAACAGAAGGCAGCGCGGCGAGAGCTTCAAGAGGCTCACGAAGACGCCGAATACCGTCGCGGCCTCGTCGAGTCCCAAGCCGGCGCGCGTCGCCGGTGCTTCGGGTGCGGCGGCGACGCGCCGGAACGGCAGCACGCAGCCGTCCAGCGCGAGCGGCGCCTCGATCTGATAGCGGTGCGCGTCGGGCAGGTCGGCATGGCTGTCGGTCAGCTTGAAGTCGACCTGGCGCATCCCGACCGCGCCGTGGTTGCCCAGATGCGTGATGATCACCGGCGCCGGCTTGTACAGCAATATCGCCGGACGCGACGAGCCGGAATGCCCCATCAGATCCACGAGGATGTCGATGCCGTCGCCGGCGATCAGCTTGGCGGCGCTCGCGTCGTCGACGTCGTCGAGCCGGCGAAACCCGGCGCAGCAGGCGCGGAATTGCTCGGTCACTTCGTCCTCGATCTCGCGCACCGCCAGCGAATACGCGTGCACGCAGAAGCGTCCGGCATCGTGCCGTCGCACGACCTCGAGCATCAATCGGCCCATCACGTGCGAGCGCAAATCGGCCGACAGGTATCCGATGCGGATCGGCCGTCCGGCATCCCCGGCGGAAAGCGGCGCAGCGAGATCGGCGATCGAACCGCGCTCGGCCTGGCGGACGCGATCATGCGCCTGGTAGACGCGCAACAGCTGTTCACGCGTAACGTCGAAATACTGCGCCTGCGCCACCGCGACGGCTGCGTACGCCGCATCCCCCGGCTGGTACGGCCAATCGAGCGCCAGCGGCAGATATTTGTTCTCGTAATCGCTCCCGGGAGCGATCCGGGCCGACAGCAAACCGGCAGCCACGATGCGTGCCGACAGCGGCGCGTTCGCCTCGAAGCGGCGAAAATCGTCAAAGGCTTCCTCTTCGCGCTGGAACAACAGCAGATGTCCGCGCAGCGCGAACCAGATGTCCTCGTTGTCCGGCGCGAGCTCGCGGGCTGACTTGAGCGGAGGCAGCGCGTCGCCCCAGCGCCGCTGCCGGTCGCGCGACGCCGCCAGGTTGAACAAAGCCTCGACCGAGGCGGGCTCATGCGTCGCCGCGCGGCCGAACGAGCGCTCGGCGTCGGCGTAGCGCGCCTGCCTGAAATAGAGGTGGCCCAGCGCCAGATACGCCTGCGCCCACGAGGGCTTGAGCCGCAGCGCGCGATCGAGGCTTCTTTCCGCGCCGTCCAGATCGCCTTTGCGCGCGAGCAGGACGCCGACGTTGTAATGGGCTTCGGCCAATGCGGGCGAGCGCTTGAGTGCGCCGCGATAATTGGCCAGCGCGTCGTCGACTCTGCCGGCCGCCGCGTTGCGTGCGGCGCTCGCCAGCAGGTCGCGCAGCGCGGTCATGCGCGGAACATGAAGTACACGGCGCCCACCATGCAGATCGCGGCCCAGAGAAAGTCGAGCTTCAGCGGCTGGTCCATGTACAGGAGCGCGAACGGAACGAAAACCGCCAGCGTGATGACTTCCTGCATGATCTTGAGCTGGCCGAGCGACAGCACCGTGTAGCCGATGCGGTTGGCCGGCACCTGCAGCAGGTATTCGAACAGCGCGATGCCCCAGCTCGCCAGCGCCGCGACCCACCAGGCGCGGCCCTGCATGTTGCGCAGATGCGCATACCACGCGAAGGTCATGAACAGGTTCGAGGCGGACAGCAGCAAGGCGGCGGCGAGCGCCGGATGTTGCAGCAGATTGGCGGGCATGAAGGTTTCCGGCGGGCGGCGAAAAAGCGCCATTATCGCCGATGTGCGATACCGCCGAACGCATCGGCACGAGCGCCGCGAGCGCTATGCGGCCAGCGGCAGGCTAACGCTGACGACGACGCCTTCGTCGCGCTCGCGATCGGCGGCGCTGACGCGGCCGCGGTGAAATCCGGCGATCAGGCGAACGATGTAAAGCCCGAGGCCAAGATGCGGCTCTTCGCTTTTCTGCTCGCCACGGACCGACACCATCGAGTCGAACAGGCGCTCGTGCATGCCGGCCGGAAGCCGCGCACCCTCGTTCTCCACCCGCAGCACGACGCTGTCGTCGTCGCGCTCGAGGGCGACGACGACAGGCGATCCCGGGATGCCGAACTCGACCGCGTTGGCGATCAGCTTGTCGAGGAGCTGTGCGATGAGCTCGGGCGCGCCGTCGACCGGCAGCGGACCCGGCGGCAGCCTGAGCTCGAACTCGTGGCCGGCATACGCGGCACGGTAGCCGTCGACGCAACCGGCCACGACCGAGGCCAGATCGAAACGCTCGCGCTGCGCGTCGCCCAGGCTTTCTTCGAGCCGCGTTGCCTCGGTCATCCGCGTCAGGATGTGGGTCAACCGCGTCAGTCCCTGCTGCGCGCGCTCCATGTAGACGCGCGCGTCGTCGGGCAGCGTCGCCGCCCGCAGATTGTCCAGCGACGAGCGGACGACCGCGACCGGCGTGCGCAATTCGTGCGACAGCCTGCTCGCCATGTTCTGCTGATAGCTCGCGTATTGCGACAGGCGGGTGACGACGCTCGAAAAGCTGCGCGACAGGTCGCCGATCTCGTCGCCGGCTGCGGACGGCGACACGGTGCCGCGAATCCTGCCCTGCAGGTCGATTGCCGCTTCCGCTTCGTCGCGCAGCCGGCGGATGCGCGCGGTCAATCGCGACGCGTACAGCGTCAGCGCGACCGACCCGACCAGCAGCGCCGCGAGCACGATGTTGAACAGCCGTTCGAAGGCGCGGTTGCGCTCGGCCAGGACCGCGTTGGTCGTTTCCTCGACGATCACGGCGCCCTTGACCTGATCGCCGACCCAGATCGGATGCGCGGCCGAGACGACGACCGCCTTGCCGTCTCCGGTCAGCCGCCGGTCCACCGTCAGGATGCCTGACAGCGCGCCGTCGACTTCACGCGCGGGCATCGCAACGTGCGCGGCGAGCTCGTCGACGAAGTCATCGGTCGGCTGGCGCAGGATCAGCGTGTACAGCGGATGCAGCGTTTCGCGCTCGATCCATCGCCACAGGCGCGGAATCGCCGAGTCCGGCGCATCGGTCTCCGGCAGCGGCGGCCGCTTGAGGCTCCCCGCCCGCGCCAGCACGTCGAGCTGGCGGTCGATCACCCAGATTCGCGCGTTGGTCCGCGACAAGCCCTGGATGATCTGGCCGATGTCGGCCGATGGCGCCACCGCGGGACCCGACGTGCGGGCAGGCGGCGGCGCTTCGGCCTCCGCCGCACCGTCCAGCGCGCGCTGCGCCGCCAGCGACTCGCGCGCGGCATCCGGCGCCTCGAACAGGCGCGGCCGGTCGTGCAGCGCCGTCGCCACCGCCTGCGCGGTTCCGGCGAGCGTCTTCTGCTGCGCGTCGCGAAGAAAGCGCTCGAGCTCGCGCACGTACTCGTAGCCGAGCCACGGTATCGCCAGGAACACCATCAGCACCAGCAACAATTGCGCGCGGATGCCCAGCGCGATGCGAAAGCGGCTCATTGCTCGGTCGCGTTCCAGCGATATCCCATGCCGTAGACCGTTGCGATGCAATCGAACCTGGCGTCGAGCGCGGCGAACTTGCGGCGGATACGCTTGATGTGCGAGGTGATCGTGCTGTCGTCGACGACGATGCTGGCGTCGCGCATCAGGCTGTCGCGGTCCTTGACGTGGCCCGGATGCTTGGCCAGCGTATGCACCATCCAGAATTCGGTCAGTGTCAGGTCGACGCGGCGGTCGTTCCAATAGGCGGTCAGACGCTTCAAGTCGAGCTTGAGCGGGCCGCGTTCGATCACCTCCTCGACCGCCTGCGGCGCGGCGAGCAGGTCGCTGCGCCGGAACAAGGCGGCGATGCGCGCCGACAGGTGCGGCAGGCTCACGTCCTTGGTCAGGTAGTCGTCGGCGCCGAGCCGAAGTCCGGCGACGACATCGAAGTCGGAGTCGCGAGCCGACAGGAAGATGATCGGCAGCGATGCCGACAGCGCGCGCAGCTCGCGGCACAGCGCGAAGCCGCCGTCGATTTCGTCGCCCAATCCGATGTCGATCAGCGCGAGGTCGGGCAGCCTCGTGCGCAATGCCGCCAGCGCGTCGCCGCGGCCGCCATAGGTGGCGACTTCGTAGCCCTGCTTTTTCAGCGCGTCGGCGTAATTGGCGCGGATAGCGGGCTCGTCCTCGACGATGGCGATGCGGCGGCTCATGGCGATTCGACTATACCGGAAGCCCGCGAGCGATACGCCGCCGCCCTGCCGCCTGCCCTCGTTTCGCCATGATTGATCGTCGCAGCGCCATCGGCTTGGCCCGGCGTTGCCGTTGCGCAGGGCTTCAATGGGATGGGCCGCGAACCCTTAAGCGGCGGACCAAGGAGAGAAGATGCAGACAAGACATGCCGTCGAAGCGGTCGCCCCGCGCGTGTGGCGCGATCTCGCGGCGCTGGCCGCCGAGGCGGTGGCCATCGGTGTGTTGTTCAGCCTGTTGCTGGCGCTGGCGGTCCTGGTGATGACGCGCGCGCGTCCCGACGACAGCTTCGCGGGCATCCGCGAGCCGATCGCGCCGGCGCTGGTCGCTGCAGCGCCGCGCTGAAAAGACCGCCAGCGGCAGTCGGCGCCGAGCGGGGAGGACCTGTCGGCCGGCGCGAGCCCCGTCGTACGCTGAAGATGGTGCGGCTCGGGCGCGACACCGGCCGAGTCTTCCCCGGTCGGTACCGGGCTACTTGAAACGCTGCAGCGCCCTGCCCACCGCCACACCGCAGGCGAACAGCAGCGTGGCGGCGATCATCGCGGCGAACGCCGTCGTCAAGGCGGCGGCGATACCATCCAGGCCCAGCGGCGCGACCGCGAACCACGCGATCGCGGTGCCCAGGCCTCCGCAGACCAGGATGGCGATAGCGCTGCCGACGTAGCTCATGCGATTCCACGCGAGGGGACGGTGGAAGTATAGCAGCGCGCTCGCGCGCCTTGCTTGCCCGCAGCGGCCGTTCACCGCGCATTTACCAGCATCGGCCATGCATTTGCCGCGCATTGGCGACGCATTTGCCAATGTAGCGAGTGCCAAGTATAAAGGCGCTGCGGCCAACGCCCCGTTCGCGGCCGCGCGCCTGCAATGACCGCCGACCCCCGCAACCTCGACCTTCAAGCACGCCAAGTCGTTCGCTCGCTCGTCGCCTCGCAAATCCGCGAAGTCGCCAACGTCGGCATGGGAAACGCCGCTATCCTGCCGTTCTGGTTCGGCGAACCCGATCAGGTGACGCCGGCGTACATTCGCGACGCGGCGGTGGCGTCGCTCGACGCCGGCGAGACGTTCTACACGCAGAACTTCGGCATTCCCGAGCTGCGCGAAGCCATCGCCGCGTACGTGTCGCGCTGGCACCGCCACGTCGCCGCCGACGATATCGCCGTGACGGCGTCTGGCATGTCGGCACTAATGCTCTCGGTCGAGGCGCTGATCGACCCGGGCGACCGCGTCGTCTGCGTGACGCCGCTGTGGCCGAACCTCACCGAGATTCCGAAGATCCTCGGCGCCGACGTCGTCCGGGTCGCGCTGTCGTTCGGCGCGGACGGCTGGACGCTCGACGTAGCCCGGCTGCTCGACGCGCTGACGCCGGGCACGCGCGCGGTGCTGATCAATTCGCCGAACAATCCGACCGGCTGGACGATAGCTCGCGCCGGGCAGGCGGCGATACTCGAGCATTGCCGCAAGCTCGGCATCTGGATCATCGCCGACGACGTCTACGAGCGCCTGTATTACGACGCGCCGCCCGCCCGCGCCTGCGCCCCGTCGTTTCTCGACTTGAGCAGCCCCGGCGACCGCGTCGTCAGCACCAACAGCTTTTCCAAAGCCTGGCTGATGACCGGGTGGCGGCTCGGCTGGATCGTCGCGCCCGGCACGCTGCTGCCCGATCTGGGGAAGCTCATCGAATACAACACCTCGTGCTCGCCGACGTTCGTGCAGCGTGCCGCCGTCGTCGCGATCAACGACGGCGAAGCGACGATCGCGCATACGCTGGAGCGCTATCGTGCCGCGCGCGATTTCCTGGTCGCGGAGCTCAACGCCATCCCGGGCGTCAGCGCCGCCGCCCCAGCGGGCGCGATGTACGTCTTCTTTCGCGTCGCCGGCGTCACCGACAGCCTCGAATTCTGCAAGCGGCTGGTGCGCGACGTCGGCCTGGGGCTGGCACCCGGCAGCGCGTTCGGGCCCGAGGGCGAGGGATTCGTCCGCTGGTGCTTCGCGGCGGAAATCGACCGGCTCGCCGACGGCGTCGCGCGGCTGCGCCGCGCCTTGCGCAAGGGCTGATCCGGAATGACGCCGTTCGATACGCCCGCTCATCGCCGCTCGCGGCCGCCCGTTGCGGCGCTCGCGCATCTCGTGCCGGCCGTCATGCTCGCGCTCGCCTGCGCGATGTCGGCGCCGCCGGCCTTCGCCGCCGACATGAGCAAGACGCTTCACGTCGCGCAGCAGGTGGCCGAATCGGGCTTCGATCCGCAGGCGATCAGCGACGGATACTCGTTCGACATCTGCCGGGCGATCTTCGAGTCGCTGTACACCTACGATTATTTCGCGCGGCCGGTGCGCATGGTTCCGAACACCGCCGACGGCATGCCGCAGATCACCGACGGAGGCCGCACGTACACGGTGAAGGTGAAGCCGGGGATCTATTTCGCCTCCGACCCCGCGTTCAAAGGCAAGCGGCGCGAGCTCACCGCCGAGGATTACGTCTACACGATCAAGCGGATTTTCGACCCGAAGATTCGCTCGTACTGGCTGTATGTGTTCGATCACCGCTTGCTCGGGCTCGACGAGGCGCTTGCGCGCGCGCGAAAGTCCGGCCGCTTCGATTACGACGCGAAGATCGAGGGCCTGCAGACGGTCGACCGCTACACGCTGCGGGTGCGCTTCAAGGATCCCAATTACACGTTCGCGTATTGGCTTGCCGACGCCGCGCTGTCCGCAGTCGCGCGCGAGGTCGTCGAGGCGCATGCCGACGCATCGAACCGCGTGATGGAGCATCCGGTCGGCACCGGGCCTTATCGCCTGAAGGAGTGGGTGCGCGGCCAGAAGATCGTGCTCGAAGCGAACCCGGAGTTCCGCGACCAGACTTATCCGGTCCCGGGCGAAGGGAGCGAGCCCGGCGACGCGGCGATCGCCAGGGACAACGCCGGCAAGAAGCTGCCGATCGTGGGCCGCATCGAGATCAGCGTCATCGAGGAGGACCAGCCTCGGCTGCTGGCCTTCGACAGCGGCCAGCTCGACTACCTGCAACTGCCTCGGGCCCTCGCGGACAATGTCCTCGAGAAAAATCAGCTGCGCGCCGATTACACCCGGCGGGGCATCAAGCTGCATCGGCAGACCGAGCCTTCGCTGAGCTTCGTCTTTTTCAACATGGACGATCCGGTCGTCGGCGGCTACACGCCGGAAAAGATCGCCTTGCGCCGCGCGATGGTGATGGGTTACGACCGCAGGGCTGAAATCGACGTCCTGCGCCACGGCCAGGCGGAGCCGGCGTCGCAACTGGTACCGCCGGGACTCGCCGGTCACGATCCGACGCTGCGCGCCAACGATCTGTACGATCCGGCCGCAGCGCGCGCACTGCTCGACAAGTTCGGCTACAAGGATCGCGACGGCGACGGCTACCGCGAGACGCCCGACGGCAAGCCCTTGCAGATCACCAAGGCCAACACCCCGTCGGCGATCGATCGCGTCGACAACGAGCTGTGGAAAAAGTGCATGGACGCGATCGGCATTCGCCTCGTGTTTTTCACGCAGAAATGGCCGGAGCTCAACAAGATGTCGGAAGCCGGCCAGCTGCAGATGTGGGGGCTGTCGTGGATATCGAATTCGCCGGACGGCGACGCGTTCGCGAGTCCGCTGTACAGCAAGAACATCGGCACGTCGAACGATGCGCGCTTTCGCCTGCCGGCCTACGATCGCGCCTACGAAGCGGCGCTCAACCTTCCCGACGGACCGGCGCGAACGGCGCTGTTCCGCTCGATGAGCGAAGCGGTGCTGAACTATGCGCCGTGGATGATGGACCTCAATGCCTACGTCAGCGTGCTGGCGCAGCCGTGGCTGAAGGGCTACAAGCAGAACCCGTTCCTGCGCAACCAGTGGAAGTACTACGACGTCGACAAGCGTCGCTAGACGCGCGCCGCGTCGCTGGCGAACGACCAGCGCCTTCCCGGAACGGCGGCGAACAGCGCCTTCGTGTACTCGTGCCGCGGCGCACCGAACACTTCGGCCACCGGCCCCTGCTCGACGATGCGCCCGTGCTGCATCACGGCGACGCGATCGCAGACGCGCGCCGCGACGCGCAGATCATGCGTGATGAACAGCATCGCGAGATCGAGGCGGAGCCGGATCTCGTCGAGGAGCGCGAGCACCTGCGCCTGCACCGAGACGTCGAGCGCGGAGACGGCTTCGTCGGCGATCAATAGGTCTGGCCCGATCGCCAGCGCGCGCGCGATGCAGATGCGCTGGCGCTGGCCGCCCGAGAACTGGTGCGGATAGCGGTCGAGCGCGCGCGCGTCGAGCCGGACCAGCGCCAGCAGCTCGCTCGCCGTCTTCAGCGCGTCGCCGCGCGTCGCGCCGTAGTTCATCGGCCCCTCGATGATGGCGTCGCCGACGGTTCGCCGCGGATTGAGCGATCGGTACGGGTCCTGGAACACGATCTGGACGCGGCGCCGCCGCGGGCGGAGCGCGTCGGCGGACAGCCGTGCGATGTCCTCCCCATCGAGGACGATGCGCCCGGCCGAGGGCTCGATCAGCCGCGCGATGCAGCGGGCGACGGTGGATTTGCCCGAACCCGACTCGCCGACGATGCCCAGCGTCTCGCCGCGCCGGATCTCGAGCGTCACGTCGGCGGCCGCGGCGACGTCGGTGCCGCGGCGCTTCAGCCAGCCGCCGCGTGCGTAGGTCTTGGATAGCCGATCGGTCACCAGCACGATCGGTCCGCTGCGGGTCTCGCGCGGCGGCGGCGCGAGGCCGGGAACGGCGGCGATCAGCATGCGGGTGTATTCGTGCTGCGGGTGCGCCAGCAGCTCACCCACCGGCGCGAACTCGACCAGCTCGCCCCGCCGCAGCACCGCGACCCGATCGGCGATTTCCGCGACGACGCCGAAATCGTGCGTGATGAACAGAACGCCGGTGCCGTGCAGTCGCTGCATCTCCCGGATCAGCGCGAGAATCTGCGCCTGCGTGGTGACATCGAGCGCGGTCGTCGGCTCGTCGGCGATCAGGAGCTTCGGATTGAGCACCAGGGCCATCGCGATCATGATGCGCTGGCGCTGTCCGCCGGACAGCTGATGCGGATACGACGCTATCATCCGCTCGACGTCCGGCAGATGAACGTCGCGGACAATCTGCACGACGCGCGCGTGCCGCTCGGCGGCGCTCATCGGTGTATGCGTCGCCAGGACCTCGTCGATCTGCTCGCCGCAGCGCATCACCGGGTTGAGCGCCGTCATCGGCTCCTGGAAGATCATCGACATGCGGGTGCAGCGCAGCTCGCGCAGTCGCGCTTCGCCGGCGGCGAGCAGATCCTCGCCCTCGAGCAGCACCCGCCCGCCGCTGGGCGCGAGCTCGGGCGGCAGCAATCCCATGACCGACTGCGCGATCACCGTTTTGCCCGACCCCGATTCTCCGACCAGGCAGACGATCTCGCCGGCCGCGACGTCGAAGCTGACGCCGTCGACCGCGTGCGTGCGTTCGGCGCCGGCCGGCAGCGCAACGGAGAGACGATCGACTTCAAGCAGCGCGGATCCCATGCCTAGCGCCGCAGCTTCATTCGCGGATCGAGCGCGTCGCGCAAGCCATCGCCCAGCATGTTGACGGCAAGGACGGTCAGCGCGAGAAAGACGCCCGGATAGAGGATGTTGTGCGGAAAGATGCGGAACAGTGCCCGGCCCTCGGCCATGATGTTGCCCCAGGTCGGCGTTTCCGGCGGGATGCCGACGCCGAGGAACGACAGGATCGCTTCGACCAGGATCGCCGACGCGACGATGTAGGTAGCCTGCACGATCAGCGGCGGCACTGTGTTCGGCAGGATGTGGCGGATCACCAGCGGCAGCGTCGGCGTGCCGACCGAGATCGCCGCCTCGACATACGGCTCCTCGCGCACCGAAAGCACGATCGCGCGGACCAGCCGCACGACCCGGGGGATCTCCGGGATGACGATCGCGACGATCACCGCCACGATCCCGGCCGTCCACAACGACACCAGCGCGATCGCCAGCAGGATCGCCGGAATCGCCATCAGTCCATCCATCAGACGCATCACCGGACCGTCGAGCCAGCGCACATATCCGGCGAAAAGCCCGATGGCCAAGCCGAGAGCGACGCTGATCGTCGCTACCGCGGCCCCGACCAGCAACGACACTCGCGCGCCGTACAGCGTGCGGCTGTAGACGTCGCGGCCCAGCGTGTCGGTGCCCATCCGGTGAACGATCGTCGTCGTACTGCCGTTGTCGTTGCGCACCGTCTCCTCGAAGCCGGGCAATTTGTTGCGCACCGAAGGATTGATCGCGACCGGATCGACGGTGCCGAGCCATGGCGCGGCCAAGCCCAGCAACAGGATGACGGCGAGGATCGCCGCACCGATGACGACGGTCGGATTGCGCAGCAGGCGACGGCCGGCGGCGCCGGCAAGGAGCGGCGGCGCGGCGGTCGCCATCGTCGCCGGATCGGTCAGCGTATCCATCAGGCTCTAATAGCGGATGCGAGGATCGAGCAGCGTGTAGGCAACGTCGACCAGCAGGTTGATCAGCACGTAGGCGAGCGAGAACAGCAGGATGACCGCCTGCACGGTCGGATAGTCGCGGGCCAGCACCGCGTCGACCGTCAACCGGCCGAGCCCCGGAATGCTGAACACGCTCTCGGTGACGACGACGCCGCCGATCAACAGCGCAACGCCGATGCCGATCAC
>Ga0207674_10007782_pt1 | contig 12467 bp, 10 predicted proteins | sample KBSCornC72_FD_184303 | JGI IMG/M metagenome (GOLD analysis project Ga0207674, IMG submission 184303) | Corn rhizosphere microbial communities from Kellogg Biological Station, Michigan, USA - KBS Corn C7-2 (SPAdes) (version 2) | ecosystem: Host-associated > Plants > Roots > Rhizosphere > Soil ... | reverse complement strand
GATACGTCATGGGCACCAACAACTGGCTTCATCGACAGATCGCACGACTCGAGGAGGAGATCCGCACCAGCTCCGTGTTCGACGACGAAAACCCCGCGCCGCGCGAGCAGCTAGCCGCTCTGCGCGAGAAAATCGTCCTCCGCGTCTACCTCAAGCAGCAGCTGCTCCGCCGCGAGCTCCTCGGCGAGTACGACACCAAGGAGTACGAGCTCATCCCGCTCCCCGTAGAGCCGATGTCGCATGTGTAGCAACTACTTCAGCTCGTACCCGCCCGACCCCACCACGTACTTTTTCCCGTCCGGCCCGGTCACGGAAACGACGTACGCGCTCTTCGCCACCGGCTTGCTCTCCCCCGGCCGCGGCCACACGTAATCGATCCACCCGTGTCCCTCGGTGCCGGTCGCGGCGGACATCATCAGGTCGCCGATGCGCTTGCCGTTGGGGTCGACGATCTCGCCGGCGCTCTTGCCGACCATCGCCGGCTGCGCGGGATGGCAGACCGCGTTCCGGTCGGCATCGAAGACGAAGATATACCACTCGCCGTTGAACCAGGCCGGCGCGGAGAACGCGTCGCACGACGCGCCGCTCCTCTTGACCAGCTCCGCAGCGCGGTCGACGTACGCCACCACCGCGTCGTGCGTCGCGGTCCGCGGCGTTTTCGTCTCGCCGATGTAGCGCGCGAACCAGTCGACGTAGCGGCGCTCGACGTCCGCTCCATGCACCGGATCCTCGGGCGAATGTCCGCTGACCGGATAGGCGATGAACTTCACCGGCACGCCGTTGTCGCGCAGCGCGCGGTACATCTGGTACGACTGCGTGATCGGCACGCGGACGTCGCCGGTGTCGCACATGACCAGCGTCGGGGTCTTGATCTTCGAGGCGTACGTGATCGGCGACTGGTCGATGTACTTCTTCAGACTCTCCGGGCCGCTGAACGGCGAGCCCCAGGTGATGCGCCGCCCGAGGCCGCCGTCGCCGAGGGTGTACTGCTCGACGAGATCGTTGACCGCGGCGCCGGACACCGCCGCCTTGAAGATCGGGTAGTGCCCGATCATCCAGCTGGTCATGTAGCCGCCATACGACCAGCCGCCGACGGCGATGCGGCTCTCGTCGACGTTGCCGCGCTTCTTCACCGCCTCGATGCCCGCCATCACGTCGCGGCCCGGACCGGCGCCTGCGTCGTCGTTGATGGCGCGGGTGTACGCGTTGCCGAAGTTGTCGCTGCCGCGGTAGTTCGGCGAGAACACGATCCAGTTCTGCGCCGCGAGGCTCTGCGTCAGCGACGAGAAGCCGGTGGTCGACGCCGAGCGCGGCCCGCCGTGGATGTAGACCACCAGCGGGTACTTCTTCGCCGCATCGAAGCCCGGCGGCATGATGATCACGCCGTCCTCGTCCATCCCCTCGAACTTCCAGGTGATGCGCTCCGCGCGGCCGAGCTCCTTCGACGACACCCAGTCATTGAAGTGCGTGAGCTGGCGCGGCCTGGCGTCGCCCGGCGACAGCACCCACAGCTCGCGCGGATGCGACGGCGTGGTGCCGGTGAAGGCGATCGTGCCGTCGCGGGCCACGAAGGCGTCGGGCCAGTAGCCGTGCGCGGGCTCGACGTCGCCGAGGTCGAGGCGGCGGTGCGCGCCGGTCGAGGCGTCGATCAGCCAGTAGGCGGTGGTGGCCGCGTCGTGGCTGGCGGTGAGGAACGACTTGCCGTCCGGCAGCCAGACCGCGCGGTAGATGTTGCGGTCGAGGCCCTTGGTGATCTCGGTGCCGGCGCCGCCGGAAGCGGGTGCCAGCCAGATGGCGTTGGCACTGCCGCGCTCCCCGCCGCGCGTGTGCCAGTAGGCGATGCGCGTGCCGTCCGGCGAGAAGACCGGCTGCGTCTCCTCCTGCGTGCGGTCGGTGAGCCGGCGAACGTTCCCGGTGGCGACGTCGACGACGGCGATGTGTCCGCTGTCGGGCGTCTTCTCGTGCGGGTTGTCGCGGCGGGTGATGGCGATCGACTTCCCGTCCGGCGACCACGCCAGCGGCGACGGAGCGGGGCCGGGCGGGTGAGCCACCGGCAGGCTCCACGCACCGCTGGTCAGGCGCCGTGCGGCGCCGCCATCGCGCGAGACCAGCCAGACGTGCGACGGCGCCGGCGCGGTGGAGGTCAGGTAGTCGTCGTCGTCGACTTCGAATGACTTGTTGTTCTTGTCGGCGATCACCGCTTCGTCGGCGGTGACGTAGGCCAGCTGCGCGCCGTCGGGACTCCAGGCGAACTGCTGCACGCCGTTGGGGACGTCGGTGATGCGGCGGGCGTCGCCGCCGCGGGTGGTCATCATCCAGAGCTGGCGCTTGGCGTCGCGCTCCGCCGAGGCGTTGGCCAGGAACGCGAGGCGCTCGCCGTCCGGCGACCAGCGGGGGGCGGCGACGCCGCGGCGCTCGAAGGTCAGCGACCGTTGGGTGCCGGTGGCGATGTCGACGGCCACGATCTCCGTCTCGTTGCGGTTGTCCTTGACGTTCGGCCGGGAGACGACGACGGCCACGGTCTTGCCGTCCGGCGCGATCTGCGGATCGCTGACGCCGGTGAGGCGGAAGCGGTCGTCGGGCGACCAGCGGTCGGCGAGGGCGGCGGTGGCGAAGATGATGATCAGTAGCGCTCGTTTCATGCTTTCTCCTGGTTCGTCGTTCGTTGTTGGTCGTTCGTAGTGGAATGGGCTCTCCGATGAACGACCAACACTCAACGACCAACTACGTAGGCCTCTGCAACGACCTCGGATCCTCCCCCGCTCGCAGCGAGATCTCCGCCCCTTCCGCTCCCAGCTCCAGGCACTCGAAGTAGTTGCGGACGAGCTGTCCGAGCCGGTCGCTGGTGATGTGGGCGCGCTCCATTTCGTCAACCAGTTGACGGCCGAGCCGCGCCGCTTCGTCGCGGATGTGCGGGGCGTCGGCGGGGTTGTCGTCCTCGCTGGTGAAGCGGAAGAGCAGCGACCAGATCTGCTCCGCCGTCTCCAGCGCTTCCGGCGCCTCGATGCGCAGCTCCTCGGCGTAGCGGCCGAGGAGCGTGAGGAGGCGATCGGCGATCCGCCCGGCGTGCGGGATGTCGAGCGGGATGTCGAAATGGGCCATCGGACGCGGCGTATTATGCCCGCCCGTGTTGCGCGCCGCCATCATCATCGCCATCGTCGCCACGGTCTTCGCCCCGGTCAATTTCGTGGCCTTCCGCGCGCTCACGCGCATCCATCCGCGGCGCCGGCGCGTCGTCATCGCACTGCTGGTCCTCGGCAATCTGATGTGGGCCGTCTTCCCGATTTTCAACGCCCGCACGCCGTTCTCGCGCGTTGGGCGGGCGGTGCTCGGGCCGCCGTGGTTCGCCTGGCAGAGCTTCGCCATCATCGACTCCGCGGTGGTGCTGCTGCTCGCCGCCGCCTGGCTGTTCGTGCGGAGGCGTGTGCGGTTCACGCAGTTCGCGCGATGGCCGTCGCGCGCGTTTCTCTGGATGACCATCATCGGCGGCGTGGTCGGCGTGTACCAGGCGCTGGTCCCGCTGCGGGTGGAGCGCGTGCCGGTCGCGCTGCGCGGTCTGCCGCCGGCGCTGGCGGGAAAGCGCATCGCGCTGATCGCAGACCTGCACGTCGGCCTCTTCACCCGGCGCTCACGTCTCGAACGGATCTTCGCCACCACCAACGCGCTGCGGCCGGACGTCGTGCTGCTCGCTGGCGACCACGTCGACGACGATCCGATCTTCGTCCCCAAGCTGATCGACGGCATGCGCCCGCTCGACACGTCGATTCCGCTCCTGGCCGTGCTCGGCAATCACGAGATCTACGCCGCGCCGGCGGAGATCATCGCCCGCCTGCGCGCCACGCGCGTGCGCTTGCTGGTCAACGAAGGGGCGGATCTCGGCGGCCTCTGGATCGCCGGGATCTCCGACTATGCCGCGCGGACGCCGGAGCTGCGTCCGGACATGGCCGCCGCGCTGCGCGCCCGCCCGCCCGGCGCGTTCCCCATCGTGCTCTCCCATCAACCGAAGGCCTTCGATGAGGCACGGAGGCGCGGCATCGCCCTCACGCTCTGCGCGCACACCCACGGAGGGCAGTGCGGCTTCCGCCCGCTGCGCTGGTCGCTGGCGGGACTCTTCCTGCCGTACCACATGGGCCTCTACGACGTCGGCGGCGCGCAGCTCTACGTGAACACCGGCACCGGCTACTGGCTCTTGCCATGGCGGCTGGGGATGACGCCGGAGATCACGCTGATCGAATTGCGGCGAGCGCCTGGCTGAGGACTTCCCCGCATTCGCCGTCGACCTTGACCGTGGCCAGCTCGTCGCCGCGCGTCGGGCCGATGTTGACGATGGCGATGGGGATGCCGCGCGCGGCGGCGCGCTTCACGAAGCGGAATCCCGACCAGACGGTGAGCGATGAGCCGACGACCAGCAGGGCGTCGGCTTCGTCGAGGCGCTCCATCGACACCGCGACCTTCTGCGCCGGCACCGACTCGCCGAAGAACACCACCGCCGGCTTGAGCACGCCGCCGCAGCGCTCGCAGGGCGGGACGCGGAAGCCGCCCACCGCCTCCCGCGCCACGTTCGCGTCGCCGTCGGGCGCGAAGTCCGCTTCGTCGCCGCGCAGGTGCGCCCACGGCGCGCCCGCCAGCCACTCCGCGTTCATCGCGCCGAGGCGCTCCTGCACGTCCGCGCGCGCGAGCTCCATCCCGCAGTCGAGGCACACCACCAGCCGGTTGCGCCCGTGGAGTTGCACCACCCGCCGCGTCCCCGCCTCCTGGTGCAGGTCGTCGACGTTCTGCGTGATCAGGAAGTGCGCGCGGCCGAGGTCCTCGAGCGCGGCGAGCGCGCGGTGTGCGTCGTTGGGGCGGGCGGCGGCGAAGCGCGGCCAGCCGCGGAAACTGCGGGCCCAGTAGAAGCGCCGCACCTCCTCGCTCCGAACGAACGCGCTGTAGTAGATCGGCTTGTGCCGGGTCCAGGCGCCGCCGGGGCTGCGGTAGTCGGGGATGCCCGAGCCGGTGCTGCAGCCGGCGCCGGTGAGGATGACCAGCCTTCGCGACGCGCGCAGGAGCGTCCAGAAATCGGCGTAACGTTCGATTTCTAGCTCACGCGGAGACGCGGAGACTTCAGTCAAATCACTCATGAAAATGAAGTTAAAGATCGATATGTCCATGGAACAGACACCGCTCTTGGACCGCCTTCATGATCATCGAGGCAGCGGTCGCAGCGATCCTGGCCCTGGGCGCCACAGAATGGCGCAACGGCGGCGATTACGTCCACCATTTCTCCGTCGATGGCTCCCCTTTCGTCTCCACCGTCACCCGCCGCCTCGGCGCAGTCAACGGCGTGCTGTACGACGCGAACGGTCACCCGCGCGATCTCGACGGTGCCGCGCCGCACGCGCCGCAGTGCGCGTCGGTCGAGCCGCCCGCCGCGTTACCGGCCGACCCCGTGACCGCCGCCGCCCGCCGCCGCACCGTGGCCCCCGAGCGCGCGGTCATCGACGTGATGGAGCTTTACACCTTCGCCGCGGAGAACGGGGCGGGCGGACGGGCGCAGATCGAGGTCAAGATCGCCGCGGCGGTCGACCTCCTCAACGCGACGCTGCAACAGAGCCAGGTGAACAACGTGTCGTTCCGATTGGTCTACGTCGGGCGAATCGATCGCGAGGAGACCCTCAGCCAGATGCAGTTCCTCACCTGGCTGTCCAACGACGCCGGCGTGGCCAGGTTGCGCGAAGAGCACGGCGCCGATCTGGTCGGCCTCTGGACCGAGGCGGACGCGGAGATCGCCTGGGCGCCGCGGTCGTTCGCGCGCTCGACCGGCTTTCACGTCATCTGCCGGCGCTATCCGCTCAGCCTGCAGCTCTTCTCGCACGAGGTGGCGCACAACCTCGGCGCGCAGCACAACGTCGAGCAGACCGGCCCCGTGGCCAACGATCCCTACCCTTTCGCCCGCGGAATCCGTACCGCCAACTGGATGACGGTGATGAGCTACCCGCCCGCCGGCGAGTGGCGCGAGGTCCTGCCGGTGTTCTCGAACCCCGAGCTGTCGCATGACGGCGTGGCGCTCGGCGTCGCGGGGCAGGCCGACAACGCGCGGATGATCCGCCTCGCCGGGCCGGTGGTCGCCGAGTACTACCCATCAGCCGATTAAGGGATTACGCTCTTGCGTCATGAAACGACTTGCCGCCGCCGCCACGTTTCTCTGCGTCCTTTCCGCTTACGCCCAACCCGTGGTGCGGCCGCAGCTGCGCACCTCCGACGTAGCGGTCGCCGAAGGTACCGGCGGCGTCTCGTGGGCGCGGTTCACCGCCACGCTCGATGCGCCGATGGGGCGAAACTGGTTCGTCTTTCTGTCGCCCCATGCGAATGCCACGGACGTGGTCCCCAACCAACCGCGACCCATCGGCTTCCAGTTCGCTTCCAGCCAGACGATCGCAACCGCCGACGTTCCTCTGCAAGCGGATTCGGAGCCTGAGCCCGACGAAGTGATCCTCATGACGTTTTCCAACTACACCGACCCGAACGGCCCTTCGTTCGAGCGTTCCGAGGCGACGCTGACAATCATCAACGATGACATCGGCTTGGGCCCAGTCGACCTGCGAACGACGTTGGGAGCACCGATGTCGTTCCCAATCGACCTCGGGAACCCGCTCGCCGCCGGCGATACGCTCACCGTCACCCCCGCCGATCCGGAGGTCGTCACCGTGACAGCGTCCGTGGCCATCGGATCATCCACGGGCGAGATCACGCTCACTGGCTTGCGCGAAGGCCACACCAGGCTCGTGGCCGAGGTCATCAGACCCGCGGGCCCGGCGCGCGGTGAAACTGATGTGACGGTCTTCCAACCGTCGGTCCTGGTGGCGATGCCCAACACCGTGCGGCTGCGCGTCGGCGAAGAGGTGACGACGCGGGTTTCGTTCTCGCCGGCGCAGGGCGTGCCGATGCTCATCGACGTGCAGAGCTCCAGCACCGGCATCGTGCAAGTGCTGCCCGCGCTGGTCTCGGTTTCCGCGGGAGGCGATGCGGTTATCACGCTGCGCGGCCTTGCACCCGGCAGGACATTGCTGAAGTTCCTCGCCCACGGCCAACAGCACTCCACGGTCGTGCCGGTGGAAGTGGTGCCCAATCCCGGCCGCCGCCGTTCCGCGCGCCCTTAAGGCTTGAACGGCGTCACGGGGCAGCCTCGTCGCGCTGGTAGTAGCCGAGTACTACGCCGCACGCGGCTGAGGTATTATGCTTTTACAGCATGCGAAACCTGGCGGCCGTGCTCACCCTCCTCTGCGTCGCCGCCGTCCAGGCCCAGCCCTCCTGTCCCACCTCGGCTGTCGATCCCGGCGGCATCCTGCTCGAGAAGTCGTGCGAGCCTTGTCTCGGCGGCCAGCCGGTCACCTTCACCCTGGTTCCCAAGCCGAACACCTGCCCGCATCCGTACTGGTGTCCAACTCCCTACACCGTGCAGCCGTGCGACAAAGTGGTGTGGAACTTCGGCGACAACAGCGGTGAGACGACGGTCATCGGCTCGCCGTCGGTGACGCACACCTACGCGGCGCGGAATGGCTATCGAGTCTCCGTTACTGTGACGAACTCGCTTTCGCCGGCGTCGACCCCCAACACGTTCGAGCTGCTGGTCGGCGGCAATCCACCGACCACGCTGATCATCGGCGCGCCCCCCGCCGTCTCCGAAGCCTCCCCCAACCTCCTGGTGTCTCTGACCCGCAGCGGAAATCTCGACGTGCCGACCGCCGCCACGTACGAGATCAGCCAGTCAGGGGGCTTCACGCCACGGATCAACGCAACCGCAGGCCAGGTCGCATTCGCGCCGGGCGAGAGTCAGAAAACCTTGTCATTCCCACTCATCAACAACGACGCCGCGTACACCGGTCCAGCGAGCTACCGGCTGGAGGTCGGGAGCAGCGACGGCACGCTGCTCACCGGCCTCCAGCCCGCGCCCTCGCCGTTCGAGCGCGCGGGGTTCATCAATACGGTCGACGACGAGCAGCAGCCGCACCTCCGAAGCGACGACGTCGTGATCCGTGAAGGCACCGGCAAGGCGCCCACGTTCGCCCGGCTCACCGCAACCCTCGACGCCCCGTTGGGCCGTCGCTACGACGTCTGGACCACCGTCAACGAAGCGGGTTACGGCGATCTCCTCCCTAATCAAGGGGCTCCCCCCAGCTTCGGGTTCGCTCCCGGCCAGATGATGGCCACAACCGACATCGCCATTTACGCGGATGCGGAGCCCGAGCCGGACGAGAAGCTCGTCCTCACGCTACCCGCCATCTACGGCGTCGACCCATACGGGCCCCTCTACGACCGTCCTTCAATGACGGTGACCATCGTCAACGACGACATCGGCTTCGGCCAGTACGAGCTGCGGACGACGGTGGGAGAAACGTTGATCTTTCCCATCGACATCGGCAACCCGCTCGCCGCCGCCGAAACGCTCACCGTCACCGCCGCCGATCCGAAGGTCGTCTCCGTCACGGCGTCGGTGCCAATCGGAGCATCGAAGGGCCAGGTCATGCTCACGGGACTGCTCGGCGCTCATACGAGAGTCGTCGCCGAGTTGATGAGGCCCGCGGGTCCGGCGCGCGGCGAGGTCGATGTCACCGTCTTCCAGCCGTCCATTCTGGTGGCCAGCCCCGAGGCCGTGCGGCTGCGCGCCGGCGAAGAGGCGACGCTGCGGGTCTCCCTCTCCCCGGCGCAGGGCGAGGCGACGCCGATCATCGTGCAGAGCTCCAGCACCGGCATCGTGGCAGTGGCGAGCACGCTGGTCACGGCGCCCGCGGGCGGCGACGCGGTGGTGACCCTGCACGGCGTCGCCCCCGGCAAGGCAACGCTCAACATCTTCTCCCTCGGGCAGCCGCACTCCATCGTCGTTCCAGTGGAAGTGCTGCCGAATTCCGGCCGCCGCCGCTCCGCGCGTCCCTAAGGCTTGAACGGCTCGACGATCCGCGGCCCGGTGGCGATGTCCACCAGGGCGCGGATCAGCACGCGCGTCCCCTTCTGCAGGTCGGCGACCGGATTCTTCTCGTCGACGTCGTGGCCGGGATACGGCTTGTCCGGAAACCACATGCCGAAGGCGATGGAATTCGGCAGGCGCTTGGCGTACGTGCCGCCGCCGCTGATGGCCGGTTTCGGGTTCTTCGTGCCGGTCGCCGCGCCGTAGCCGGCGAGCAGGCGGCGGACGAGCTTCCCGCGCGGATCGAACGCCAGCGGCTCGTCGTCGTAGAAGCCGCCGGCCACCAGCGAGGCGCCGGTGCGGCGGTTGAAGTCGGCGACGACCTGCTCCAGATGCGCCTTCAACTGCGCGCCGGTCCGCGGCGGCGTGCGGCGTACGTTGATGGTCAGCGTGAACTTGTTCGGCTCCTCGGCGCGCTTGATGGTGGCGACGTTCACCGCGTAGCGGCCCCACAGCGGATCGCGGTCGGTGATGCCGAGGCCTGTGCCGTAGAGGTCCTGACCGGCCATGCGGGCGAAGGCCAGGAGATCGGTGGCGCCGCCCGGCGGCAACTTGCCGTCGACGGCGTTGGCCAGCGCCACCAGCGCGTTGCGCCCGCCCTCGAGATTTACTCCCGCGTGCGCCGACTTGCCGTACGCCACGATCTGCAGCACGTCCTTCTGCGCCCCCGCCACCAGGCGCGTCCCCGCCGGCATCTTGGCGTCGAAGAGCTGGTCCTGCAGCGGAGCCCAGTCGGGAGTGCCGGCCTTCCAACGCAGGGTGAGCACCGCCTGATCGGGGACGATGCTGGTGGCCAGGCCGGCGGCCAAACCGGAGACGACGTACGGAAGATCGCTGGGACGCGGCTGCACGTCGGCGGTCACCGTCAACGAGTTCCACGCCTTCTCCCCCACCACCACCGGAAAGTTCGAGTCGAGCACCAGCGTGTAGTCGGGCGCCTTGTGCGACTCCAGATACGTCTTCACGTCCTTGTTGTCCGACTCCTCGTCGCTGCCGACCAGCAGCCGCACGGTGTGCGTCCGGGCGATGCCGCTCTCGCACAGCGCGTGCATGGCGAGCAGGGCCTGCACCATGGGGCCCTTGTCGTCGGCGGCGCCGCGGCCGGCGACGACTCCATCCTTCACCTGCGCCGTGAACGGCGGGAAGGTCCAAGCATCGACGGCGACCGGCACGACGTCGCCGTGCACCATGAGCCCGAGGACCGGGGCGCCGGGCGGGCCGGGAAGCTCGACCTCGGCGATGAGGCCGGCGTCGCGGAACTCGAGGCCGAGCTGCCGCGCCGTCTTCTCCAGCCACTGCTTCTGCGCGACGCGCGCCTCGTCGTCGCCCTGGACGGTCGGAAAGCGGATGACTTCCGTCAGCATCGGCACCAGCCGCTGCGCGTCGAGCCGGTCGTATTTCTGCTGCACGGCGGCGACGCGCGAGGCGAGCGAGGCGGCGAGAAAAAGTGCGATCCACATCCCGCGGATTCTGCCGTAAAATCCGCGCGGTCGTCGAAAATCCAACTTCGAGAGGAACTCCCATGAAAACCTTGCTCAAGGTTCTCGGTGGAATCGTGCTGGTCGTGGTCGTACTGCTCCTCGGCGCGCTCATCTGGCTGACGCTCAAGAAGCCGGCGTCGCGCCCGGCGTCGGCCGCGAAGGTCGAGGCCACCCCGGCGCGGCTGGCGCGCGGCAAGTACCTGGTGGAGAACGTCTCGAACTGCGTCGACTGCCACTCCGATCATCTCGAGACCTACGCCTTCCCGATCAAGCCGGGAACGGAAGGACAGGGCGGCTACGTGTTCGACAAGAACATCGGTTTCCCCGGCGTGGTGGCCGCGCAGAACATCACTCCCGACCCCGAGACGGGCCTCGGCAAGTGGAGCGACGGCGAGGTCCTGCGCGCCATCCGCGAAGGCGTCGACCGCGAGGGGAAGGCGCTCTTCCCGATGATGCCGTATCAGCACTTCCGCTACATGAGCGATGAGGACGCGAATTCGGTCGTGGCCTACATCCGCACGCTCAAGCCGATCCGCAATCAGGTGCCGGAAAAGCACCTCGACTTCCCGGTCAACTACATCGCCAAGTTCATCCCCAAGCCGCTCGACGGCCCCGTCGCCCCGCCCGATCCGTCGGACCGTCTGGAGTACGGGCACTACCTGACGCGCATCGGCGGCTGCTACGAATGCCACACCCCGCACATCGAGAAGGGGGGCATCGACGAGTCCCGCCCCTTCGCCGGCGGATGGGAGATGAAGGGACCGTGGGGCCGGGTGGTGACCGCGAACCTCACCCCCGCCCCGCACACGTTCATGGGGCAGGCCACCAAGGAGCAGTTCATCGGCCGCTTCCGCGCCTTCGCCGGCCTGACCGCCGAAACCTCCCCCGCCGCCGCCCCCGGCCGCAACACGGTGATGCCATGGCTCGGCTTCTCGCACATGACCGACGAGGACCTCGGCGCGATCTATGACTATTTGAAGACGGTAAAGGCGGATCCCGCGGTAGTGAACGCGTTCCCGGACGCGAAAAACTGAGGGGTTGCGGGGTCTCGGGGTTGCGAGGTCTCGAAGCCCCGCCCACCCCGAGACCGCGAGACCTCGCTACCGCGCAACCTCGGGGCGCCCAGTCGTTGCGCCGTTTCCGCTCCTGAAGTATTCTTATACCCTTCCACATAGTAATAACGCCATGCCAGGACTGGTGATCCAAGGCTGTTTTCCGCACGGTGTACGGGCGGCCGTAACCGCCGGCTTCGGACACCCCGTAATGCAGCCGGCGACGGCGCGGCCGCCGCTCTCGCGTCATGGCGCCGTCCTGCTGCCCCCGCGGCTCATTCACCTTCCGGAGACCGGCGGACAGCCGCTCGACGCCGCCGTGCGCCAGAGGATGGAGACCGCCTTCGGCCAAAACTTCGCCGACGTTCGCATCCACGTCGGGACGCATGCTCCGGCGATCGGCGCCGTCGCGTTCACACATGGTGCGCGGATCCATTTTGCTCAGGGGCAGTACAACCCCGCTTCGCCGCAGGGGCGGAAGCTCCTGGCACACGAGCTCGCGCACGTCGTGCAGCAGCGGTCGGGGCGGGTCAGGAATCCATTCGGAAGCGGCGTGGCCATCGTGCAGGAGCAGAGCCAGCGGCTGGAAGCGTTGGTAAATAACCTGCTCGATCTTTCGAGGATTGAAGGGGCCGATTCCAAATCTCATTTTGAACTGGTCGACTTTGCTCAACTGGTTCGCGAGATCGGTGAACAATTCGCCTCGCGGGCTGAGCAGAGCGAGCGCGAGTTTAGTTTGAATGTCGCCGACAGACCTGTTGCGGTGATGGGTCATCGGGAACAGCTCAAGCAGGTCCTGATTAATTTGCTCGAGAACGCCCTCAAATTTACGCCAAAGCACGGCCTGATCTCGGTCGGCCTGCAGCTTTCGGAGAATGAAGTTACCCTGAATGTAACCGACACAGGGATCGGTATTCCTCCGGAAGACCTGCCTCACCTGTTCGAAAGGTTCCATCGCGGCCGCAATGCCTCCGGATACCCTGGCAACGG
>Ga0207674_10007780_pt1 | contig 12467 bp, 16 predicted proteins | sample KBSCornC72_FD_184303 | JGI IMG/M metagenome (GOLD analysis project Ga0207674, IMG submission 184303) | Corn rhizosphere microbial communities from Kellogg Biological Station, Michigan, USA - KBS Corn C7-2 (SPAdes) (version 2) | ecosystem: Host-associated > Plants > Roots > Rhizosphere > Soil ... | reverse complement strand
GGTGATCTCGAGCCGCAGGCCCAGCGCGGCGAACTGGCGCAGGACGCCGGTCAGCTCGGCCTGCGGCGGGTGTGCGTTCAGCAGCAGGTGGGCCTGAAAGCCGACGCCGCCGAGGGGGACGCCCGCCGACTCGAGGCCGGACACGAGCTGGAAGAGCGCATGCTCCTTGGGGTCGTTCCACTCGGCGCCGTACTCGTTCAGGAAGAGCCGCGCGTTCGGGTCGGCCGCGTGCGCCCACCTGAACGCGAGCGCGACGTAGTCCGGGCCGATCACGCGCTCCCAGATGCTCTGGCGCATGTGGCCGTCGGTGGTGAGCGGCTCGTTCACGACGTCCCACTCCTCCACCTTGCCGCGATAGTGGGAGACGACCGTGGTGATGTAGGTGTGGAGCACGTTCTCGAGCTGCGCCCGCGTCCAGTCGCCGTGCAGCACCCAGCTCGGGATCATCTGATCCCAGACCAGCGTGTGGCCGCGGACGGGCATGTTGTGGCGACGGGCGAATGCGACGATCCCGTCGGCCTGGCCGAAGGTGAAGTGGCCGCGTGTGGGCTCGAGCTGGCTCATCTCCATCTCCCACTCGGGCGTTATGGAGCGGTAGTGCGCGACCAGCGTCCGGACGTAGCGTGGCCCGGCCTTGGCCAGCATGACGTCGTTCACCGCCGCCCCGAGCTGGGGCGCCTCGCTCGCCGAGGTGCGGTTGAAGACGGCGGGGTGGGCAACGCGCGGGGCCGGCGCCGCGGACGCGGCGCTGCCGAACCACCCGCCGAAGGCCGCTGCGGCGGTGACTGTGAGGCCAAGCGTTAGGGCGTACTTGCCGAACATCTAGATTACTATGTCGACAAGACATTCGAATCACTTGATCGGGTAAATTCGCCATCACCCCTGCCGATAGGGGGGAAATCGTCCGGGCCAAGCGGCTACGTGTGCTCGATGACGAGGTGGTCGCCCACCTCGACGCCGGCGCGGTCGATCGCGCCGACCGGGAGCTCGAGCGCCACCTTGGCGCCCATGCAGTACGACGCCCGCCAGGGCTTGATGGCGCGCACCAGCTTGAGGACGCGGCCCTCGCGGTCGGCGTACACGACGTCGATGGCGAACCGCATCCCGAACATGTGGATCGAGCTGGTCGGGATCCACAGGCCCTCGTCGTCCGCCAGGCCCGACCGGCCCAGCAATCCCTTGGTGCGCTTCCAGAGCGACGTGGCCAGCTCACCCCGCTCGCACACCACCGGGCCGCGTTCCAATCGGATCCGGGCCACTACCATGTCCTCATATGGGGCACACCGAGCCGCCCACAGAGCATTCCGAGTTCGAGTACGTGTCCGGGGACGACTATGTGGTCGAGTTCCTCGACTACCGCTACGGGTTCTCCCACACCGACTTCGAGCAGCGCGTGACCGCTGCGGCCGTCCGGCTCGAGCTCGTGCCCGCCCGCGACCTCTCCGACGCCGAGACCGCCGACCTGGTCGAGCTCGCGAGCGTCGGCCGGGTCGACCACCCCCGCAGCCGGTTCGGCCGCCACCTGGCCGCCAACGCCGGGCTGCTCGACAGCCTGCACGGCGACTCGCTCGCCTACTGGCTGCGCAAGCTCGTCTTCCGGGGCGCGTGGCTCGACCACCGGCTCAAGACCGGCCAGCTCGACGTCACCTTCGACGAGGGGCAGGGCCGGTTCGCCTACCGGATGCCGACCGACCAGACCCCGGTCGTCGACGTGGCACCAGTGCCGAGCTGGGCGCCGCTTCAGTACACCGGCTGACCCGCAGCGCCGGGCCACACGGCGGCCCGGGCGACAGCTACGCGGCGCCCGCGGAACCACCGGCCGGCGGGACGTACACCAGCAGGTGCGGGCCGACCTGGATCTGGTCGCCCGCCTCGAGCAGGTGCTGCTGCACGAGCTGGCCGTTCACGAACGTGCCGTTCAGGCTGCCCTCGTCTTCGAGCACGACGCCGACCGACTCGCGCCGCACCGTCGCATGCCGCGCCGACACGGTCGGGCCGGCGAGGACGATGTCGTTCTCGGCGTTGCGGCCGATCGTCGCGGTGCGGTGCTCGAGCGGGAACGCCTGCTCGTCGCCGAGCTTCGGCCGCCACACCAGGGTGGGATGCTCGCCCGCCGAGACCGGCTGGGGGGCCGTTCCGGCGGCTGCCGGCTCGATGATGCGCGTGAAGCTGGGCTGATCGTCGTCCATCTCGGCTCCTGGATGGCGGAGAAATACGCCTTTCGAGCCTAGCAGTGAGGGCGGACGGCCGATAGACTGATGGGCTGATGGAAGAGGAGCAGAACCCGATGGCCGAGGCCGAGGCTCAGCTCTACCGGCGAATCCAGGAGCTGCGGGCCCGCGCGCGGGCCGAGCGGCCCTCGGGCGGCGCCGGCGACACGCCGGCCGCGATGCCGGATCTGCGCACCATCCTGGCCCGCGCCGAGGCCAACGTCGGCGAGCTGCGCCAGACCGCCGCCGCCCTCGAGCAGTCGCTGCCCGAGGCGGTCGAGCGGGCCGTCGAGCGGTCGATGGACGAGCGGGCCACGCCGCGCCGCCTGGCCGAGCTGCGCGAGCTCGTGCGCTCGCTGGCCGGGCAGATGGAGCAGGTGAACCGCGACCTCCTGGCCGAGCGGCTGGGGCGGATCGAGGATCTCGAGCTGCTCGTCGACCTGATCTCGAGCGGGATGGCGGCCCTGCGTCAGGACGTCGCCGACGTCTCGGGCACGATCTCGCGCATGAACTCGTCGGTCACCGGCGTCGCCGCCCGCCTCGACCAGCCGCTCCAGGTCACGGTCGAGCGGCCGCGCCAGTCGGGCGTCCGCGACCTCTTCCGCTCCACCGAGTCGCACGAGGAGCCGAACCCCTCCTCGCGCGCCTGACCGGCATGCCGGTCACGAAGGTGATCGAGGTCATCGGCAGCTCCGCCGACGGCGCGGACGCCGCGGTGCGCGAGGCGGTCAGCTCGGCGGGGCGCTCGATTCGCGGCATCTCGCACGTCGACGTCGTCTCGATCACCTGTGATGTCGAGGACGGCCAGATCGCCCGCTGGAACGCGCTCGTGAAGATCGCGTTCCCGGTCGAGCCCCGCTAGCCCACCGCTGCTACGAAGCGGGGGTCGTCCCGGATCGAGTCCAGATCGGTGTCCGAGCGGGCGTGGGCCGCCATCCGCGGCTCCAGCTCGACCGCGCGGCGCAGGTGCTCGAGGGCGTCGTCGCGCTGTCCGCTCAGGGCCTCGCAGCAGGCCAGGTTGTAGACGACGCCGACCACGTCGGGGTGCTCGGACTCGGCCTGGCGCAGGACCGTCACCGCGGCGGCGAAGTCGCCTCGGCGGTACTCGGCGGCGGCGACGGCCGAGTGCTCCCAGCCGGGCGCCGTGTAGGCGGCGCCGCGCGGCGCGCCGACCGCGAGCACGCTCGTGCCGTCGGCCTCGGCGGTCGCCCGCCGGCGCACGCCCGGCCGCACCGCGACACAGGTGCCAGGCGCGGCCGAGAGCACCTCGTCGGCACCGATCACGAAGCGCGCCTTGCCGGCCAGGACGACGTAGAGCTCCTCCTGGCCGTCCTGCGGCTCCGTATGGTCGACGATCACCTCCTCGCCGGCGTCCGCCACCCAGCCGGCGACGCCGAACGCCTCGATCCCGAGCAGCGGTCGCAACGGCCGGAACCGCAGCCCGGCGAAATCCTGGCTCGTCTCGACCTCGTCGAGGCGCAGGACGGCGTAGCGCGGGCCCACAGACCGGCCGGGGACTAGCCCGGCAGCCACTCCTCGCGGCACCCGGCGGGGACGTCCTTCGAGTACCCCGCGTACGCCTCCTTCGGCTCCTTCGTCGTCTTCTCGACGCCGGCGCCGTGGCGCTGGGCGACCTCGGCCTTCGGATAGATCACGTCGCCGTCGGTGCGCCCGCCGACCGCGAGCAGCGTGCACGGGCCGTCGCCGGCGCCGACGAACACGTGCTCCGTCCATGCCGGGCAGTGCACGAAATCCCACGCCTTGAGGAGCCGCTCCTGGCCCTCGACCAGGAGCAGGCACTGGCCGGACAGGACGAGGAAGTCCTCCTGCTCGTCCTCGCCGTGATACATGCAGGACGGCTGGCCCGGGGTGAGGACGCTGATGTTGATCCCGATCTGGGGAAAATGGACGTCGCCCTCGAAGCGCGTGTACGCGCCGAAGTCGCTGTCGCGCCAGGCGGCCTCCCGGGCGTTCACGACGAACCAGCCTTCGCCCTTGGGGAGGATCCCGTTCTCCACCTTCTCGTAGCCGGACTCCGGAATCACAGACCGGAACCTATCAGGCAGGCGCCCCAGCCAGCCGGCCGTTCGTGGCGAGCGTCCGCAGGGCGTCGACCGTGAGCTTGCCCCGCCACGCCCAGGCGACTGCGTCGTCCCAGTGCAGCCAGTCGAACGTCCAGCCCCCGTCGTCCTGCTGGCCGCGCTCGAGCTCGTCGAGCTGGCGCTCGATGGCGGCCCGGTCGAAGAGGGTCCGACCGAGGTGCTCGGGCGTCGGCGCAGCCGTCAGCGCGGTGATGACCTCGCCCTCCGTGCCACCGGCGACCGGGATCGACTCCCGGCCGGCGAGCGTCGTTGCGACGGTGTCGAGCACCGGTCCGGCGCGCTCGGGGTCGGCGACCGCGTCGAGGAAGTCGATCACGTACTTCCACTCGTAGCCGGGGCGCGGGTCGAGGTGGTCGAGCCGTCCCCAGACGAACGCGGAGGCGTGGTCGAGCCATGTCCGGCCCGGGCCGGCGCCCATCCCGGCGCGGTAGGCGGCGGCGGCGACCGCGGCCGTCATGTGGAGCGACGAGGTCCGCTCGGCCGGCGGCGTCATCCAGGGCGCGTGCGGGATCGCATCGGCGTCGTATGGGAGGACGAAATCGAGGCCGCCGTCGGTATGGGTGACGGTCTCGAGCCAGCCGGCCACGTCGACCATCAGCGGATCGTCGGGGGCGGCTCCGATCTCGTGCAGCACCTCGAGGGCGGCAAGCGCCGTGATCGGCTGGCTGGCGGGGTCGGGCAGGTCGGGCTCGAGGTAGCCGAAGCCGCCGTCGGGGTTGCGGTAGGCGGCCAGGGCGGAGCGGATCAGGGCCGGATCGCCGTCCATGCGGCGGCGGTCGATCAGGCGGGCGTGGAGCGTGACGAAGCGTCGCGCGGCGAGTGTGTCGGTCATGCGACGAGTGTCGCAGCGCCGCCCGGGCCGGGCTTGAACGTTTCGGCCATGTTGGCGCGCTCGCCCGCGGGACCGGCGCCAACGGCGAGCAGCTCCAGGGGCGTCGCGCCGGCCAGCCGGCGGCAGTCGCGGGCCAGGTGGGCCTGGTCGGCGTACCCGGCGTCGGCGGCCAGGCGGGCCAGCGAGCCGCCGCCGCGGGCGAGGCCGAGGAAGCGCTGGAAGCGCAGCACGCGCCGCAGCGTGCGCGGCCCGTAGCCGACGCCGCGGTCGAAGCGGCGGCGCAGCTGGCGCTCGCTGACGGCGGTCGCGCGGGCGAGCCGCTCGACGCTGTCCTCGCCCCGGCGCAGCCGGAAGACCGCCTCGCGCACGAGGTCGTCCCCGTCGCCCGCGACACGATCGTAGATCCCGGCCACGAGCGCCTCGAGCGGGCGTTCGGCAAGCGCGACCCGGTCTTCGAGCAGCCGGCCTTCCACGCCCCAGATCTCGGCCAGCGGGACGACCTCGTCGAGCAGCTCCGATGCCGGCAAGCCGAGCGCCGCCCCGGCTGCGCCGACGCGGAAGCGCACGCCGCAGCGGCCCTGGCCGGGCGTCGCCGGCGCGAGGTCAGGGCCGGTGGCCGGCCCGGCGACCACCAGCTCCCCGCGCGTCCACACGATGTCGACGCACGCGTCGGGGAGCACGCGGACGGCGCTCCCGTCGCCGATCCACACGCACGCGACCTGCTGCTCCAGCCCCGGCGGCGGTGCCAGCTCGCGGTTCGGCATGCCTGCAGGGTAGTCGCCCCGGCGGGTCAGCCGGTCTCGGCGGGCGGCTCCCAGATCAGCTCGGCGACGTCGATCACCAGATCCGGGCTGTCCCGGTCGGCGCGGGACCGCACCTCTCCGGTGCCGACGCAGACCACGTCGTTCAGCCACCGGTACCGGCTGTCCTGCGACAGGTGCGTACCACTGACGACGATCTGGCGCCGCCCTGCCGGGTAGGCACGTCCGTAGCCGCGCCAGTCGAAGAAGATCTCGGCGCCGTCGGTCGTCTCGATCACGCCCTGGAAGTCGGGGCCGAACGTGCCGTCCGTGCGGCGGCGGGATGGTTGGCCCCGCGCATGCGCCCCGCGATCCGGCCCGTGCAGGTGCCCTCTGCGAGGTAGAAGTCCTGCCACTGGGTGCCGTGCTCGCCGGCGAGCTCGATGCTCCAGCCCTCCGGGTAGGTGAACTCGACGCGGTAGAGCGGCTCGAGCCTCATCGGGCGAGCCTACAGGGCGAGGGCGGCGATATCCTCGCGGCGTGGGTGGGCCGCGGAGCCGGCGGGCTCAGATCCCGGTCTGGCCGGGGTCACGCGCGGGCGGGCCGCTGGAGACGTCCAGACCCGGCGGGCGGTCTGGCTGCTTCCATTCGGAGTCGTACGAGCCGCGGTTGCCCGGCGGCATGAGCTTGCGGCCCAGCTTGCGGAGGAACGCGACGATCGTCACACGGACGAGCGTAGCGCGCGACCTGGCGCCGGTCGAGCCCCTCTGCTGGAATAGCCGAGCGATGGGCGGGCCGGCGACAACCTCGCGCAGAGTCGAGCACCTGACGCTCGCGGCGATGTGCGTCGCGCAGGTGATGATCATGCTGGACATGACGATCGTCAACGTGGCGCTGCCGTCGATCCAGTCGGAGCTCGACGTGCCGCCCACGAACCTCGAGTGGATCGTCAACGCCTACACGCTGGCGCTGGCCTCGCTGATCCTCGTCGGCGGCGTGCTCGGCGACCGCTACGGGCGCAAGCGCGTGTTCCTCCTCGGCCTCGCCATCTTCACGCTGGGCTCGCTGGGCTGCGCGCTGGCGCCGGACGACCCCGAGCTGATCGCGCTGCGGGCGATGCAGGGCGTCGGGGCGGCCGCGATGAGCCCGCTGACGCTCTCGATCGTCGTGGCCGCGTTTCCGGCCGAGCGGCGGGCCGGGGCGATCGGCATCTGGGCGGCAGTCGGCAGCCTCGGGTTCGGGGCGGGGCCGGTGGTCGGCGGCTTTCTGGTCGACCGCTTCGACTGGTCGGCCGTGTTCTGGGTGAACGTGCCGCTGGGCCTGCTCTGCGGCGGCCTTACCCTGCTCGCAGTGCGCGAGTCGCGCGATCCCTCCGCCCGCCGGCTCGACGGCCGCGGCGCGGCCCTGGCGGCGGCGACGCTGCTCGTGCTGACCCTGGCGCTGATCGGCACCGCCACGCACCCCTGGCTCTCGCCGCGCACGCTCGGGATGCTGGCCTTGGCGGGGTTGGGGTGCGGCGCCTTCGTCTGGTGGGAAGGGCGATCGGCGGAGCCGATGGTGCCGCTCGGCCTGTTCCACGACCGCAGGCTGGTCGCGGTCGTGGTGACGACGATCTGCGCGTACGCCGCGCTCGGCATCGTGCTCTACATGATGACCCTCTTCTTCCAGGACGTGCGCGGCTACAGCCCGTTCGACGCCGGCCTCACGGTGGTGCCGATCAGCCTCTCGTTCGGCGTGCTGGCGCCGTTCGCCGGCCGCGCCGGGGCGCGCTTCGGCACGCCGCGCGTGATCGCCGTCGGCTGCGTCGCGGCGGCCGCTGCGATCGGCGCCATCGCGCTGACCGGCCAGAACACCCCGTACGCGGCCTTCCTGGGCCCGTACCTGCTGCTCGGCGCCGCCTTCGCCGCGATCACGCCGAGCGTCGCCACGGTCGCGATGGGCGCCGTCGAAGCGGCCCACTCGGGGCTGGCGGCCGGCATCGTCAATGCTGCCCGGCAGCTCGGCGCGGTGCTGGGCATCGCCGCCTTCGGCTCGGCAGCGGTCACGGTCGCCGAACGCTCCTGGAACCACCACGCCGGGCGCGCCGCCGACGGCCTCGGCCAGTCGGTGGCCGGCGGCCAGATCGACGAGGTGACGGCGCGGCTCGGAAACCGCTTTGGCGACGTCGCGGCGAATGCCTTCACGACCGGCATGCGCACCGGCCTCGCCCTGGCCGCCCTGGGTCTCGTGATCGGCGCGGTCTCGATCCTGACGGGCTCCCGGCCACGGGCGCCCGAACCCGCGCCGGCAGGCGATCGGGAATCGGCACTGGCGTCGCCGTGATGTGCCCGGCGCGCCCGCACGACGCGCCGGGCTGTTGCCCCCGTCCCCTACTTCCCCCCTCCCGCCGCCCGCTGCACGGCCGACTTGATCGCGCTCGTGATGACGCTGCCGATGCCGTGATCGGTGCCGCCGACGAACGAGCTCACCGCCAGCAGCAGCACGCCGACGGCCATCGCCAGGCCGACGTACTCGACCGTCCCCTGTCCGCCCTCGTCCCGGCGCATACGGCCGGCCAGCCGGAGCATCCGGACATGGGCTCCGGCAATCGCATTCAACATCGCCCCCTCCTCGGGTCGTCTCGTGAGGGGACAGCGTCCCGCCGGCCGCCGTAACGGAACAAGACGGACGCCGCGCCGAGAGCGCGCCGATCCACGCCCGCCGGCCGTGACACCTTCACCCGTCCGCGGGATGGGCCGATCCCCCGGCCGTGCCGATGCAGGATCGGTGGTTCGCTTCACCCGCTTCCTGATCGTCCCCACAGCCCTTCTGCTCCTCGCGGCACCCTCGAGCGCGCTCGCGAGCCAGATGATCGATCGGAACGCCACGCACGTCTCGATCGCGGTCAACAGCGACCACCGCGCGGTCGTCTCCTACCTGCGCGGCGGGGCCTGGCACCACGTGCTCGTCTGGGGCGCGATCAACGCGCGACCGCCGTCGAAGTCCGTGCCGCAGGTGAAGTTCCGGCTCGACTACTCGGGCGGCTACGGCAGCTTCGGCAGCGGCTACTGGAAGCAGATCGTGAAGCACAACGTCTGCGGCCCCTACACCGGCCCGCCCCTGGCGTGGAAGGTCGTCGCCTGCACCACGAAGAGCGGCGAGAACTGGGCCGTGCAGTCGTGGCAGCGCGGCCTCCCCAACTCGGGCTTGAAGCCCCACAGCTCGCTCCAGAGCGCGCACGAGCTCCACGTCTCCCACTGGACCGGCCCGCTGCCAGTCCTGTGGCTGAAGTGGGACTGGGTCTACGGCGGCAGGTACGACCACCTCTACGGCAAGTTCTCGTACCGCGACGAAGCGGTGCACGGGTTCGGCAACAACGGCGTCGGCAACCCGACCGACAGCTACGGGCGCAACATCTATGTCGACACGCTCGACCCGCCCGCCTGGACGACCGGCTACCGGCAGGCCGGCGGCTGGATGCGCTTCAACGGCTTCCTCGCCCACAACCCGCGCGGGAACTTCTGCGCCGGCGTCTTCCCGAACATGTTCGGCCGCGGCCCGGCCGGGCGCGGGAGCGCGTACCGGGCGACCGCGATGGGCCCCGGTGTGACGCCGATCGTCATGTGGGACGGCCCCGGCCCGGGGCGCTACCAGCCGGGCGGGTTCGCCTCCCGCGGCGACGGCGGCCCGCCGAACTACAACTCGATGCCGGCCGGACCGCTCGGGAGCATGCTCGGGTACAGCAAGGCGTACGACCAGACGTTCGCGCCGGAGGAGCGGGCCGTGGCCGGCTCCGGCGACTCCTGCTACAAGTCCGCCGGGATCTAGCGGCCGCCCGTCCGCGGCGCGCCGACAACGAAGCCGCCGCCCGACACGTCGAGCAGGCAGCCGGAGACGAACGAGGCCTCGTCCGAGAGCAGCCAGACGATCGGCGCCGCCACCTCGTCCGGCGTGGCCGGCCGGTGCATCGGGATGGTCGCGTCGATCTCGGCCCGCCTGACCGGGTCGGTGAGGCGTGCGGCGGTCATGTCGGTCAGGGTCATCCCCGGCCGCACGGCGTTCACCCGCACGCCCTCGCCGGCCACCTCCTTCGCGAGGCCGATCGTGAGCGTGTCGACGGCGGCCTTGGACGCGGCGTAGAAGGCCGCGCCCGGCCGGCCGCCGATGGTCGCCGACATCGACGAGACGTTCACGATCGCCCCGCCCGGGCCCCCGTTCCGGGCCGCCATCCGCTTGACCGCCTCGCGACAGCAGAGCGCCGTGCCGACCACGTTCACCGAGTAGAGCGGCGCGAGCGTCGTTGCCGTCTGGGCCTCGATCGGGTCGCGGCCGCCGTCGACGCCGGCGTTGTTCACGAGACCCGCGAGCCGGCGCTGCCCGCGCCACTCGTCCACCGCTGCGAAGAGCGCGACGACGTCGTCCTCGCGGGCGATGTCCGCCTGGAGCGCGATCGCATCGCCGCCGATCTCGGCCGTGACCGCCTCCGCCCCCGCGCGATCCGCCCGGTAGGTGACGGCCACCGCGTAGCCGCGCTCGGCCGCCAGCCGGGCGGTCGCCGCGCCGATGCCGCGCGAGCTCCCGGTGACGACGACGGCTCCGTCCACGGGCCTGATGCTAACCGGCGCGCCGCGAGTCGGAAGCGCGCCGCCGTTCACCTGGATCACGCGGGGGTGACATGGGCGGCCGCGGGCGCGGCCAGATAGGCGACTGCGGCGGCCGACGGTGACGACCCGGCGGCCGTCCCGCGCGAACGCCCGGGCCACCGCCTTCCCGATCCTGGTGCCGCCGCCGGACACCACCACGATGCCGTCCATCGAAACGCTTCTCCCATCTACACTGCTCGCCATGCCGCGCGCCGCCGACCTCTTCGTCCAGTGCCTCGAGAACGAGGGCGTCCGCTACGTCTTCGGGATCCCGGGCGAGGAGACCCTCGACCTGAACGACGCGCTCGACGCGTCGAGCCAGATCGACTTCATCCCGGTGCGCCACGAGCAGGGCGGCGCGTTCATGGCCGACGCCTACGGTCGCCTCACCGGCCAGGCCGGCGTGTGCCTGGGGACGCTCGGGCCGGGCGCGACCAACCTGGTGACCGGCCTCGCCGACGCCTTCCTCGACCGCGCGCCGGTGGTGGCGCTGACCGGCCAGACCGGCCTCGCCGAGATGCACAAGGAGAGCCACCAGTACATCGACATCGTCCGGATGATGAAGCCGGTGACGAAGTGGAACGCGCGCATCCACGACCCCGAGATCATCCCCGAGGCGGTGCGCAAGGCCTTCGCCGTGGCCGAGCGGGAGAAGCCCGGCGCCACCCATCTCGAGCTGCCCGACGACGTGATGGAGACGCACATCGTCGGCTCCCCCGTCCCCCGCCGCGCCCGGCCGCTGGTCGAGCCGGTGGCGGGCGAGCTGCACCGGGCGGCGGCGCTCCTGCAGGCGGCCGAGCGGCCGGTCATCCTGGCCGGGAACGGCGTCGCCCGCCAGAGCGCGTCGGTCGCCCTGCGCCGCTTCTGTCAGCAGACCGGCCTGAACGTGATCACCACGTTCATGGGCAAGGGCGTCCTCGACGCCGACGACCCGCACGCGCTCTTCACCGCCGGCCTGCGCGCGCAGGACTACCCGGGCGGCTTCATGGGCCAGGCCGATCTGGTCGTCTGCGTCGGCTACGACCTGGTCGAGTGGTCGCCGGTGGCGTGGAACCCGCACCGCGACCGCCGCATCATCTGCGTCGACACGGTGGCCGCCGAGATCGACCAGCACTACGTCCCCGACGTCGAGCTCACGGGTGACATCGCCCACATTCTCACCCACCTCGGCAACCTGGTCTCGGACAAGCCGCCGGCCCGGGTGTCCGCGCCGCCCTACCGCGATCTCCTGCGCGCGGCGCTCGACCAGGGCTACGACGACGGCTTTCCGGTGAAGCCGCAGCGGGCGCTGCGCGACCTGCGCGAGCTGATGGGTCCCGACGATGTGCTCATCTCGGACGTGGGCGCGCACAAGCTGTGGATCTCGCGCCTGTGGCCGACCCGCAAGCCGAACACGGTGCTGATCTCGAACGGGGCCGCCGCGATGGGCTTCGCCGTCCCGGCCGCGCTCGCCGCGCGGCTCGTGCTGCCGCGAGACCGCCGGGTCGTCACGATCTCGGGCGACGGCGGCTTCCTGATGAACTTCCAGGAGCTCGAGACGGCCAAGCGGCTCGGGCTCGCCATCGTCAACATCGTCTGGACGGACAGCGCGTACGGCGTCATCGAGATGCACCAGGGGCGCAAGTTCGGGCGCCTCGCGGGCACCAAGTTCGACAACCCCGACTGGGTCGCCATGGCCGAGTCGTTCGGGCTCGCAGGGATGCGCGTCGAGTCGGCCGACCAGGTCACGCCGGTGCTGCGCCGGGCGCTCGAGCTCGACGTGTCGTCGGTGGTGGAGATTCCGATCGATTACCGCGAGAACGCACGCTTCTCGCAGCGCCTTGCCGACCTCGGCAAGGTCGAGGAAGGAGTGGTCTAGATGGCAACGACGACCGAGACCGTCCGCAAGATCCTGGTCGACGGCGAGTGGTACGAGACGGGCGAGACGCTCGACGTGCGCTCACCCTTCGACGGCAGCGTCG
>Ga0207674_10007776_pt1 | contig 12471 bp, 12 predicted proteins | sample KBSCornC72_FD_184303 | JGI IMG/M metagenome (GOLD analysis project Ga0207674, IMG submission 184303) | Corn rhizosphere microbial communities from Kellogg Biological Station, Michigan, USA - KBS Corn C7-2 (SPAdes) (version 2) | ecosystem: Host-associated > Plants > Roots > Rhizosphere > Soil ... | reverse complement strand
CTTCTTCATCTTTAGTCAGCACGTTCGAAATCTCCCTCGGGGTTCACGAAACGCCCACAGCGCGGCTTCGATGCGCTCTTCGCGGCTGGCAAACCCGTCGCCCGGCTGATTTGGGCACCATGAAGAAGTTGCCACTCCTCAGTACTTGGGAACCGACGGGTCGATTTTATCGCTCCACGCCAAAATACCGCCGAGCATGTTCTTCGCGTTCTTGAAGCCCGACTGGCGCAGAAAATCGCAGGCCTTCGCGCTGCGGGCCCCCGATCTGCAATGGACCACCACTTCGGTATTGGGATCGAGTTCTCCCACGCGCTTAGGCAGATCGCCCAGTGGGATCAGTTTGGCTCCGGGAATGCTGGCGATCTGATATTCGTTGGGCTCGCGCACGTCGATGAACTGGAACTTGTCGCCGCGATCCAGGCGAGCTTTGAGGGCCACCGCATCGATCTCGGTGTCGGACATATATCCGGCTTGCTGCTCAGTCACAGGCGTAACCTCCGCGGGGTTGGGGACCCCGCAAAACTGGTGATAATCGATCAACTCATGGATCGATGGATGATCGCCGCACACCGGGCACTCCGGATTGCGGCGCAGCTTCAGCTCGCGGAAACGCATGGCCAGCGCGTCGTAAAGCAGCAGGCGTCCCACCAGCGATTCGCCGACGCCAAGAATCAGCTTGACAGCCTCGGTGGCCTGGATGAGCCCGATGGTTCCAGGAAGGATACCGAGCACGCCACCTTCGGCGCAGCTCGGAACCAGACCAGGAGGCGGCGGCTCCGGATACAAGCAGCGGTAGCACGGGCCGCCGGGATACGCGAAGATCGTCGCCTGACCTTCAAAACGGAAAATCGATCCGTACACGTTGGGCTTCTTCAGCAGCACGCAGGCGTCATTGATCAGATACCGCGTAGGGAAGTTGTCAGTGCCGTCGACCACCATGTCGTAGTCCTTGATGATGTCGAGGGCGTTCTCGCTGGTGATGGCGGTGTCGAACTTATCGACCTGCATGTACGGATTGATGTCGAGCATCGAATCCGCGGCGGAATCCAGCTTCTTCCTGCCGACATCTTTGGTGCCGTGGATCACCTGGCGCTGCAGGTTGGTGTAATCGACCACATCGAAATCGACGATGCCGACTCGTCCGACGCCGGAGGCAGCCAGGTATAATCCCAGCGGCGCACCGAGGCCGCCCGCGCCCACCATCAGCACCTTGGCGTTCTTCAGCTTGAGCTGGCCTTCCATGCCTACTTCAGGCAGGATCAGGTGGCGCGAGTAGCGTAAAATTTCGTCTTTGGTAAGCGGAATAGGCGGCGTTGCAACAGCCATCAAACACCTCCAGCAATGCTCGGGACGATCGACAGCGTGTCGCCGGCGGCGACCGGAGTCGCGTCCTTTTTCAGATAACGGATGTCGTCATCATTCAAATAGACGTTGACGAAGCTGCGCAGCTTGCCTTCGTCGTTGAAGAGCTGCTTGCGCAGGTCGGGAAACTTCTGGGTCAGCGACGCCAGCACTTCGGCGACGGTTGCGCCGGTCAGATCCACCGAATCGTGCTTGTCGGCGAACTGGCGAAGGGGCGTCGGGATCAGGACTTTGGCCATATCAATTCTTCTTTCTCCGCAGCGGTCTGTTCGGCGTTGGGCAGGAAGCTGTTGGCGTGGTCGAACTTGCCGCCCTTCACCGAGAGTACGACGAACGAATACCAGGGACACGAGTTCTCGAGATCGGTCTTCGAGAAGTACGCGTCGCAATCCGGGTGCGAGTGGAAGATGCCGATCAGGTCGAGCCCGGCCGCCCGCGCCTTCTTGTCAGCTTCGAGCAAGTCTTCCGGACGCAGTTCGTAGCGCGCGCCCTGGGCGCCCGCGTAGGCGTTTTCGAGAGGCTGCGCCAGCGTGACGTCTTTCACATCGCCGGTGATGGACCCTATCATGGCGCCGCAACACTCGTTGGGGAATTTCGCTTCGGCGTGGGCCACCATGGCCTTCCACGCGGCGTCGTTAATTTTAATCATTCCAGAAGGACTCACTCAAATATTTCGTCGCGCCGTCGGCTAGCACGGTTACCACTACGCCGCTTTGGCCTGCGGCGGCCAGTTTTTTGCCGACTTCGCGCGCGGCGTGCACGTTGGCGCCGGACGACATTCCTACCAGCAGGCCTTCGTGGCGGCCCAGCCAGCGTGTCATCGCATAAGCGTCTTCGGTTTCAATCCACAGATTATCATCGGCCAGGGTGGCGTCGTAGATGGCGGGCACGATGGCGGTGGGCATGTGCTTCAGGCCTTCGAGGCCGTGGAATCCGGAGGACGGCTGCGCGGAAATGCACTTGACCCCGGGGACGTCGCGCTTGAGGCGGCGGGAGGTGCCGGTGAAGGTGCCGCTGGTTCCCATGCTGGTGACGAAGTGCGTGACGCGGCCCGCTGTCTGCTTGATGATTTCAGCGCCGGTGCCTTCGAAATGGGCGCGCCAGTTGGCGGAGTTGCCGTATTGATCGGGATAGAAATACTTCTCGGCGCCTTCGGCGAAGATTTTCTGGCAGAGGCGGATGGCTCCGTCGGAGCCTTCACCGGGGTCGGAGAAAACCATCTCCGCGCCGTAGGCTTTCAGGATTTGTTTGCGTTCGTGCGAGGCGTTGGCGGGGAGGCACAACTTCGCGCGGTAGCCTTTGATGGCACAGATCATGGCATAGGCGATGCCCGTATTGCCACTGGTGGCGTCGAGCAGGACGGTGTCCTTGGTCAGCTTGCCCGCGCGCTCGCCTTCCAGGATCATGTTCAATCCGGCGCGGTCCTTTACGGAGCCGCCGGGATTGAAAAACTCGGCTTTGGCGTAGATTTCGACGCCTGCCAGGTCGTCATCCACTTTGGCCAGGCGGATCAGAGGGGTGTTGCCGATCTGGCCGAGAAGGGATTGCGCCGGTTGGACGGCTGCTTTGGGTGCGACAGGGACCATGTAGGGATTACCTTTTGATTGTAGAGATCCCCCGCAAAGCCTGTCAACGCAAAGGGATATCACTCCAGTCTTATTAGAAGCGCGAGGCGGAGGAAAGTTGCAGAATTCAGGGGGGAGCGGAATGCCTGGGCATCCGCTACTCCGTTCCCGGACTTAAAACGTGATTTTGGCCGCCAGTTGCAGAATGCGCGGATCGAAAGTGTTGGTTGTGGACAGAAACGCGGCGTTAGGGGTGAATACGCGGGTAGTGGCATTGAAATTGAAAGCCGACGTATTCTGAGTTGCGATGTTCGCGCGGTTGGTCAAATTAAACGCCTCAAACATGAGTTTCAGGGAAGCCCGTTCCTTGTAAAGCGCAATATCGCGGGTGAAGCGCAGGTCCACCTGTGCGAACTCGGGGCCGGTGATGGTGTTCCGTCCCACACCCGGGAAACGGTCCGTGGCGCTATTACCATCGTTATTGGGATCGCTGCCGACGGTGGCGGTCAGGGGACGGCCGCTCTGCAACGTGGTAATCGTCGACAATTGATATCCGCGCAGCAGAGCCCTCATCACACCGTTCTTTAGCGAAGCGCCGTAGTTAATGTCCCAAATGCCCGAGAACACGAACCTATGGCGGATGTCTGCGTTACCGGGACCGCGCTCGGCGTTGGGGATGAGAGTATCCTGGGCGTTCTTGCTGTCGTCGGTACCCACCACCACCGAAGTAAAGTCCGGGCGGTCGTCGATCGCGTGCGCCAATGTGTAGGAAGTCTGCACCTGGAAGTTTTGCGTCAAGCGCTTGGAAAGCTGAACGAATCCGGCGTGGTAGATGGAATCGGCGCCGCTGTCAAACAGGCTGATACGGCCGAATGCAGGATTCACGCGGCCGGGGTGGCGCGGGAACAGCAGTGGAGTGCCGTTCGCGAGCGAGCCCGCCACCTGAACCGCCGGCAGCAGATTGATGTCCCGGGTGCGGGTCAGGTGCTCGCCGCGGACACCCAGGTAGCCGACGGTTATCGAATAATCGCGACCCAATTGGCGTTCCAGATTGAGGCTCCACTGGTGCGTCACCGGCTGTACGTAGTTGGGGTCGAAAACGTAGATGTCCGGCGTGCGATTGAGCGCCGGCGGGGCCGCGAGAATATTGGGATAGGTTGGAATCCCCGTGGTGAGTGTGTAGGTTTGCACCTGGATGCCATTCTGCGTGAAGGCAGTACCCGTCAGAATGCTGGGAGTACGGCCATAGAACGTGCCGATGCCGCCGCGCACCGTGAAGTTGCCGCTATCGGAAATCTTGTAGGCGAAACCAAACCGGCCAGCCAGGTTATTGGTGTCCTTATTGATGAAACTGGTATCCAGACCCGCCGCGAGCAATGCCGGATTGGGGTTTTGCACCGAGGGTTGGGCGTAGCTGAACAAATCGTAACGAATGCCATAGTTCAGCGTCAGACGGCTGCTGACGCGCCAGGAATCTTCCGCGAAGAAGCCATACTCGCCGGCGTTGGGCTTGGAAAGAGGTCCATCGGTCCCTGCGCCGGCGAAGGCTTGTGTGAAGGTAGCCGGCCTGTTGGAGGCGAAATCAGCATAGCTGTTAAACGTATAGGAGCCGCTGAAATTGCCCGGGAAGAAGTTGTCGATGCGCTGCCAGATCAGGTCCACGCCCATCTTGTAGTTATGGCGTCCGCGGACGTGGGAGAGGCTTTCCACCCACTGGATGGTCTTGGCATTGGTATAGCGCGGGCTGAAACTATTGCGGCCGATGTTGATCGCGGTAGTGCCGCCTTGGCGGATGACGGCTTCCGGAGCCGTGGAGTTGGCTTCGCCGGGCTCGTTATCGCGCGTGTAGGTGACGCGGGATTCAAGCAAAGTGGTCGGAGAAAAGGCAAAAGTGTGGGTTCCCGAAACATTGTCGGTGGTCACGCTACTGTTACCAGTGTGGCCCACTACGCTGGTAGTACCGGAGTTTTCATAATTGACACCGGTGAAGCGGTTGGCATTGTAGCGTACGCTTAAGCGCTGCTTGTCACTGATGTTCCAGTCGACTTTCCCTAGATATACATCGTTGTTCAGGCTGCGACCGTAGGCGCCGAGCTGGGGCAGGAGCGTCTGGAAAGCCTGCTGGGACAGTGCGTCAGAGGGCGCGGCAACCGCCGGAATCACGGTGATGGGCTCAGTGTTCCGCTGGCCATCGTAGTCGAAAAAGAAAAAGACTTTGTCCTTCAGGACGGGTCCGCCCAGGTTGCCGCCAAATTGATTGAAGTGGTAGTTCCGTTTGGGGAGGCCCGCGCGATTGTTTTCGAAGCTATTCGCATTCAGTGCCTTGTCGCGGAAGAACTCGAATGCGGTTCCGTGAAACTGGTTGGTGCCGCTCTTGGTTATCACATTGATGACACCGCCGCCGGCGCGGCCGATTTCGGGTGCATAGCTATTGGCGGACACCTGGAACTCCTGCACCGCGTCCTGACTAAAACTATACGGGCTGCGTCCGGTGCCGGCGCGCCCGGTGGACTGGCCGAAAAATGTGTTGTTAGCATCCGAGCCGTCCACCTGGAGACTGTTGGCGGTGCCGCGCTGGCCGCCGAAGGAAATATCACCGCCGCGCGAAGGGTCGCGCACCACACCGGGCGTCAGCAGCGTGAAATCGAGAAAGTTGCGTCCGTTGATAGGAAGCTCGGAGACTTGAGCGTTGTCGATTACGGTCGAGGTTTGCGAACGGGTAGTTTCAACTACGGGTACTTCCGCGCTCACGCTAACTTCTTCGGCCACGGCGCCGACTTCCAGCTTGACGTCGAGTGTGGCGACCGCGCCCACTGTGAGCTCGACGGAGGTTAGCTTAGCCGTTTTGAAGCCGGTTTTTTCCACCTCCAGAGTATAGGCGCCGACTGGCAATGAGGTCAGGCTATAGAGACCCTGATTGCTGGACTCCGTGCTCCGCACCAAGCCGGTGGAAGTCTGTGTGGCGGTGACTCTCGCACCCACCACCAAGGCGCCAGTGGCATCTGTGATGGTGCCATTGAGAGCAGCACCGCCGATTTGAGACTGAGCGAAAGCCCCGGATGTAGCTAGCGATAGAACGATCCCCAGGACGACTAGTGTTTTTAACATAGTTTACATAACCTAGATTAAGTTTACATAACCTAAATTGCGGTGTGATGAACAGCCACGCGCTGAGGTTCACTCAAGACCTAAAAAGGAAGGATCCCAGCCGCCGGAATCTGCTTTCGCTTGGTCGCGGGACTCGTTGCGCTTTTCTCTCACTTGTGGTTAGCGACACGAGGCAGTCTCGTTCCAATTTCTAACGGGGCAATCGGTTTGCCAGCCTTGTCGATATAGAAGCTCGCGCCCTTGTCGTCTTCAGCAATGGCCAAGTTACCTGAAAACGGGTGGCTCGCTTGCATCGAATTTATGACGACCCTGGCCCGATGATCTATGTATATACAGCGCAATGAGGTAGTAGAAACAGAAAAACACGCTTCAGCCAGCCCCTCCGAGAACGGTTTAATCACAGTGTACTGCCCCGTAATGGCGAGTTTGCCGGATTTGGCGATGTAGCCGCGACTGTGATCCCAGAATGACACCGGGGCCAGTCCTTCGGAGAAGTCGCCTGCTTCGGCGAACTGGTCCTGGATAAGGAATTTGCCCAATCGATCAATAAACCCGTAGCTACCAGGGTCCCTAATACCATTCACCTTCCGTCGGCCCACTAGCACTGCGGCAAGTCCCTCTGAAAAATCATGAGCCTTGTCAAACTGGTATCCCGTTACCGCTGCACCGGTGTGATCGATAAAGCCGTACTTGCCGGATTCGGTTGGGTCGATACGGACCAAAGCCATCCCCTCGGAGAAATCATGGGCTTTCGTAAAGCGGGGTGGTATGACGAGTCGCCCGGTATTGTCTATGTATCCAATTTTGGAGTCCACCGGATGGCAACTATCTGGAAAATGATCCGGTATGTCGGCCTGGATGTAAAAGGCGTGTTCCGGAGCATCCTCGTTCGTATGAACGATGCCTCGGGCGCAGAGCACTCTATTCCAGATCTCGACTCGCGCTAGACCCTCGCGGAATGCGGCTGCTCCCTGAAACGCTGGGGCTACAAGCATTCGTCCCTTCTGGTCGATATAACCCCACTTCTTTCCTGCGCGGACTGGCGCCAACGCCTCCCTGAAATCCCCGACGGCCTCAAATTGCAGGGGGATCACGATCTTGCCTGCCTCGTTTGTGAATCCCCAGAGTTTCCCAACTTTAACTCGCGCCAGTCCATTAAAGAAGTAGCCTGCATCATCGAAGCGAGGCTGAATTACTGTCTTGCCCCGCACGTCCATGAATCCCCATTGCTGGGCACGATGAACCAGGAATAGAGGGGCAGCGTCCTTCGGTTTCGTCAGGTCACGAATGTATTCATCTGCATTCGCTACGATCGCCAAGCTGCCGAGGCTCAGGGCGACCACCAATCCGCATCGGCTGGTGTTCATTTCCGTTTAAACAGTTTGACACTTGCAGTTCTTCAATTGTTGCCTTCCCAACAATTTCAGTTTCCGACCCACGTGATATTCTAAACGACATGAAAAAGAAGGACCCTAGCCGCCGGAGTCTGCTCTCCCTGGGAGCGGGACTCGCTACGCTCACGGCCTGTAATACGGCCAAGCAAGAAACCCCTAGCCTGCTCGGGACGCCGCCGTCGAAGTACGGTGCGCGGTCGCCGCATGAGGCTGCGGCGCGGGCGGTGCCGCCGGAATCGAAGACTCCTTCGACGGGGGCTTCGCGGACGCCGCTGCAGGATACTTATGGGATCATTACGCCGTCTTCGCTGCACTTCGAGCGGCATCATGCAGGGGTGCCGGATATCGATCCGGCTACGCATGAATTGCTGATTCATGGGCTGGTGGAGCAGCCGCTGGTTTACACGCTGGCGGACTTGAAGCGGTTTCCAACGGCCTCGCGGATTCATTTTGTGGAGTGTTCGGGGAACGGGCGCAGCGAGTACTCGGGGAATCTGGCTCCCGACCCGCAGCAGAGTCATGGTCTGGCGAGTTGCAGTGAGTGGACCGGCGTTCCGGTGAAACTACTGCTGGCGGAGGCGAAGGTGAAGCCCACGGCGAAGTGGGTGATCGCGGAGGGTGGAGATGCTTGCCGGTTGACGCGCAGCATTCCGATCGCGAAATTAATGGACGACGCGATGATTGTTTTCGGACAGAACGGGGAGCCGATTCGGCCTGAGCAAGGGTATCCGATGCGGTTGCTGCTGCCGGGGTGGGAGGGTAACACGAATATCAAGTGGCTGCGGAGGTTGAACGTCGCCGATGGGCCGGCGATGACTACGCACGAGACGGCGTTCTATACGGATTTGATGCCGGATGGGAAGGCTCGGCAGTTCAGTTTTGAACTGGAGGCGAAGTCAGTGATCACGCGTCCCGCGGGTGGGCAGAAGATGCCGGGCGGTGCGGGCACTTATGAGATCACGGGACTCGCGTGGTCGGGGCGCGGGAAGATCCAACGCGTCGAAGTTTCCGTCGACGGCAAGACTTGGAAGGACGCGGAATTGCAGCAGGCTGGGTTCACGAAAGCCTTCACGCGGTTCCGCCTGCCGTGGACTTGGGATGGCGGTCCGGCGACGCTACAATCACGGGCTACGGACGACACCGGTTATCTGCAAGCTAGCGCCGATGAGATGCTGGCGGTGCGTGGGCGGAATTACAGTTATCACAATAATCAGATCAAGGTCTGGTATGTGCGTGCGGATGGGAGCGTGTCACATGTTGCGCAGGGCGCTTGAGTTCGCGGGCGTCGCACTGCTGGGTGCCGCGGCGTTTGGGCAGGAGGGGCGCGTCGGCAAGCCGGCCGGCGAAGACAAAATCAAGGCCATGGACATTACGGTGTTCCCGGACGGGCGCGGTCTTCCGGCGGGGAGCGGCACTGCCGCCAAGGGGAAGGACATCTTCAAGGCCAAGTGCGCGGTTTGTCACAACGATCAGGGGCAGGGACGCGAAGGGCAGTATCCGGCGCTGATGGGCGGCAAGGGTACGCTGAATACTCCCAAGCCGGTGAAGACTGTGGGCAGCTATTGGCCTTATGCGACTACGGTGTTCGATTACGTCCGGCGGGCGATGCCTTACGATCAGCCGGGGACGCTGCAGGCGGATGAGATTTATTCGGTGGTGGGGTTCGTGCTGAACGCCAACGGGATCGTCGGCGAGAACGACGAGATGAACGCGACCACGCTGCCCAAGGTCAAGATGCCGAATCGCGACGGGTTTGTGCCGGATGTGCGGCCGGATGTGAAGGCGAAACGGTAACGCTACTTGCCGGGCATGTGGGCCAGGTCGGTTTCGCCTTCGGTGCAGAAGGACTCGATGACATCGCTGTCGGGTAGCAGGCGTAGGCTCACCTTGACGGTGACGGGCTGGGTGTAGATCTTCTGGTCGTCAACCGTGATCTCCAGGTCCATGTGTCCGAAGTCGCGGCGGCGGAAGCGTTCGGTTAGACGCATGCCGGCGCTGTGGGGATGGCCCATCGCGTCCATCACGCCTTTATCGTTGAAGCCGATGGTATCGATGACGAACCAGTCGCCGGACCATTTTCCGACGGAGTAGCCCAGCCAGCTCGGTTGCGGGTCGGTGGGAAGTTTTCTGCCGTCGGTGTAGATCTGGCGGAAGAAGTTGCTGTCGCCCTCATACAGCATCATGAGCAGGCCCGGAGTGGGAACGAACTTAAATGGGCCTGGCACCAGATCCATTAAAGGTAAGTTTGGCGGCGGGCAGAGAGTTGGGGGTTTCTGGCCGCTTCTCATGCGTTCCCCGTAGGCCTTTCCCGCAGCGGGCTGGAAGGGTTCGTGAAGGAACGGGAAATCGGAAAAGAAGTTCAGGAAGTATTTGGACGGGACGTCCTCGCCCAAACCGTTTTCGCCGCCCGGAAGCATGAGATGTTCGATCTCCTTGCGCGGCGCGCTTTCCGCCTGCCACACGCCCGCGAGGTCGGGTTTGCCCTCGCGACGGGGCGCTGGGGCGGTCAGAACGGGCTTGCCGTCTTTGGTTCGCGGGATTCCGGGAGTGGGTTGGTTAATCCACTGGGCCGGTGCGGACATCGACGCTCCCCATAGTGTGATTGTGAGTAGGACGTTACGAATTTGCATAGCGGTCACCCTTCCGTTACTTGAGGTCAATTTTACTCCAATCGTCACAGTGGCGCGTAAGGATTGTTTGACATGTGATGCACATGCAAGTATGTTTAGGACATGCCGAAGATGATCCAGATCCGCCACGTTCCGGATGCGGTGCATCGCAAATTGAAGGCTCGTGCGGCAACGAAGGGTATGTCGTTGTCAGACTATCTAATGCTGGAGATCAGCGAACTAGCCAAACTGCCGACGATGGAGGATTGGCTGGACGAGATCGCGACGCGCGAGCCGGTTGAACTGCGGGAACCCGCGGCTGTCACCATTCGGAAGATGCGGGAGAGCCGGTGATCGTTCTGGATGCGTCGGCCGTCATCGAGGTGCTCATGAAATCCGCGATGGGTATGGTTCTGAGCGGACGACTGCACGCCGTGCGCTTGGCGCATGCACCTCACCTCGTGGATATCGAAGTGGCCAACGTGCTGGGGAGGCAATGTTCCCTGGGTAACCTTGCACAGACACGCGCCACGCAAGCTCTAGAAGACTTTCGGAAGATGCGGATTCTGCGTCACCGGCACACTGCCCACCTCTCTCGCATCTGGGAATTACGCGACAACTTCACCAGTTATGACGCCTGCTATTTGGCATTGACCGAGGCCCTCGGCGCGACCTTGATTACGCGTGACAAAGCGCTGCGTTCCGCTCGCTTGCGACGAGGAAGTATCGAGTTGGTCTAAGTTACCGCGCGGTTCGTACTCCAGTCTGAATCCAGAACGGAAAAGGATTTATCAGGTGGTTATCACACACGGGAAAAAACGCCCTATCTGAAATTCTGTAGACCCAATGGCAGCCGTACGGGACATGGGTCCCCTGCCCTTCGGGAATCAATAGGTAGCTCCCATCCGGAGACCACTCCATGGCTGAGGGGATCTCGAACCCTGGATCTATTGCAGATATTTTTCCCGTTGTTAACTCCAAGAGCATCGCCTTGGATTGAGCACCTACGAAGGAAGGATCCCCCGTCTGCAACCTTTTCGGAGGAACAGCTATCCACATCGAACGCAGTAATCTTTCCACGGTATGAAAAAAGCAACTTCTTGCCTGTTGGCGACCAATCTGTGATTGGTCGCACTAAGGGGTCATGATAATGTTGTCTGGGATCATCGGAATCGAACGCAAAAACTCTACTAAGACGCGAGCTGTCGAAATCGCCAATATAAACGCCAAGTTCCTTTTGGTAGCCACCCTGCGGCACTCCGATGAAGGCAAGCTTCTGGCCGTCACGGGAAACTGCTATCTCGAACGCATCGACACGGACCGCGGACCGGCGTTCTATTTTTCCCGTCCTGGAAAGAAGGACAATGTTTCCACCTAGGCGGGCGAAGAGTTCCAGAACAAGCGCTCCGTTTCCGTGCAGTGCTGCGTTCGCCATCTTTTGACGTATCGTGGGGTCCAAATCGAGGACAGCGATTCCTCCATGGGTAGCCACTCTGAGTTCGCCGTTGATCTCCAGAGGCACCTTCTCACTGGGGCCATCGAAAATAGTGGATCTCAAGCGCGTTGGTCGCTTCAGAGAAACGGGGCTAAGGCAAGTCCGTTTTTCGATCGTTCGGCAAGTTCCTGCGCGAGCTGCGCGTTAGTTGGATGATCGAACTGCGCACCGTACGAACTCACTACCAACATCAACGTGAGCGCTACCGGGAACGTGCGCTTCATTGAGCGGACGAATTTACCGCGCCGCAAGGAGCGCGCGCAGGTGGCGGGCGCGTTCGGGGGAGCGGAGCTGGCGCAGGGCCTTGGCTTCGATTTGGCGGATGCGTTCGCGGGTTACGTCGAACTCCTGGCCAATTTCCTCGAGGGTGTGCTCGCGCTCGCAGCCGATGCCGAAGCGCAGGCGGATCACCTTCTCCTCCTTGGGAGACAGGGTCTTCAGGATATTGGCGGTTTCGTCGCGGACGTTGGTGTCGATCACGGCGTCGACGGGGGAACCTACCCAGCGGTCTTCGATCAGATCGCCCAGCGCGGATTCACCGTCGCGGCCGACGGGGGTTTCTAGAGAGACCGGGTCGCGGGAGATGGTCTTGAGTTTCTGGACCTTCTCGACGGGGATGTCCATGCGACGGCTGATTTCGTCGTTGGTCGGCGCGCGGCCGAGCTCTTTTTCCAGCTCGCGGGTGGCGCGCAGAAACTTGTTCATCGACTCGTTCATGTGAACGGGGATGCGGATGGTGCGCGACTGATCGGCGATGGCGCGCGTGATGGCCTGGCGAATCCACCAGGTGGCGTAGGTCGAGAATTTGTAGCCGCGGCGGTATTCGAATTTGTCGGCGGCGCGCATCAGGCCGATGTTGCCCTCCTGGATCAAGTCCAGAAGATGCAGGCCGCGGTTTACGTACTTTTTCGCGACGGAAACAACCAGGCGCAGGTTGG
>Ga0207674_10007775_pt1 | contig 12472 bp, 7 predicted proteins | sample KBSCornC72_FD_184303 | JGI IMG/M metagenome (GOLD analysis project Ga0207674, IMG submission 184303) | Corn rhizosphere microbial communities from Kellogg Biological Station, Michigan, USA - KBS Corn C7-2 (SPAdes) (version 2) | ecosystem: Host-associated > Plants > Roots > Rhizosphere > Soil ... | reverse complement strand
GTAGGGAGCTGCAGGGATGACGTAGCGATGCGGCTCCAAAACCCGCGCTGGACAGCCGTCGGACGGCGCATTATATCGGGGGCTGATATATCGAGCATCGATCTAGTGGACACCTGCGCATGAAAGCCCGACAGCCCGACCCGCAAACGCTTCTCCCGCTTCCCGTGTCGGAGTTCCAGATCCTTCTCGCGCTGGCGGACGAGGAGCGACACGGCTACGCGATCCGACGCGAGGTCTCCGAGCGCACGGACGGCGACGTTCAACTGGGACCGGGCACGCTCTACGGGTCCATCAAGCGCATGGTCAACAGTGGGCTCATCGCCGAGAGCGACGAACGACCGGACCCGGAGCTCGACGACGAGCGCCGCCGCTACTACCGCATCACACCGTTGGGCCGGAAGGTCGCCGTAGCGGAAGCACGTCGCATGGAGCGGCTCGTGAGGATCGCTCGCGCTAAACGCCTGCTCGGCCGGCCGGAGCCCGCATGACTGGGCCGGGCCGCGCACGCTCATTCCACCCGGGCGTCGTCAGGGCGCTGCTGCGCCTCTATCCGTTCGCGTTTCGCGCGCGGTTCGGCCGCGAGATCGAGCAGCTCGTGCGGGCGTCGTGTCAGGAGTCACCTAACGCGGACCGATCCGTGGCGTTCTGGGCTGGCGTCGTCGCCGATCTCGTCACCGGTGCAGCCCATGAGCACATCGCCGCCGCTCGCGAGTGGCGACGCGAACGACACCGGCAGCGCCTCGCTCGAACGCACGGTTCGCCCGACCACCCGGCAACAGCACAGGGAGACGGCATGGGTACGCTCGCACAGGATCTTCGGTACGCGTGGCGCACGGTACGGAAGAGTCCCGGCTTCGCGCTCGTCGTGATCGTTTCGCTGGCGCTGGGGATCGGCGCCAACTCGCTCATCTACAGCGTCGTGGACGGCATCGTGTTGAGGCCGTTCCCGTACCCGAACGCGGACCGGATCGTTTCCATCGGCGTGACGTATCCGGCGTTGAGCGGCGAGCGCAGGTTCATCGAGGCCATCTCGCCGCCGGAGTACAACGACATCCGCGCCGGCTCGAAGACAATCGATCGGTTCTTCGCGTTCGACCTCGGCAACCGCAACATCTCCGGCGGCGACCAGCCCGAGCGCGTGTTCACGGCATTCGTCTGGGGCGATCCCATGGCTTCCATCGGTGTGCGGCCGCTCCTCGGGCGCAGCTTCCGCCCCGAGGAGACGACGACACAGGGCGACGCCATCGCCGTCATCAGTCACCGCATCTGGCAATCGCGCTTCGGCGGCGACTCTGCCGTCGTCGGCAAATCCATTCGTGTGAACGGCCAGCCGACGCAGATCGTCGGCGTCATGCCGCCCGGTTTTCTCGTCGTCGGCACCGATCTCTGGCTGCCCATGGGCGTCGACCCGTCGGCGATCCCGCGTCAGGCGAGGCAATGGACGGTGATCGGACGCCTGCGCGATGGCGCCACGCTCACGCAGGCGAACGCCGAGATGAAGGCCCTCGCCGGCCGCACCGAACGCGAATACGGGCGCGAGCGGAAGGAATACGCGGGCTGGCGCATGGAGGTCGACACCTGGACGAATGCCGTCGTCGGCGAGTTCCGACCTACCGCCACTATTCTGCTCGGCGTCGTCGCGCTGGTCCTGCTGATCGCCTGCGCGAACATCGCGAATCTCCTCCTGGCGCGCGCGACGGCGCGACAACGTGAGTTGGCCGTCCGCCGAGCACTGGGCGCGGGACGATTCCGCATCGCGCGCCAACTGCTCACGGAGAGCGTGCTCCTCGCGCTCGTGGGCGCGGGCGTCGGGCTCGCGCTCGCCTACGTGTTGCTGGGACCGATGACGTCGATGTTCCCGGAGCAGGTGCGCAGCGCGGGCGTCTCGGCCACAATCAACGGGCACGTGCTCCTGTACACGCTCGCAGCCGCCGTTGCGTCCGGGCTGCTGTTCGGGGTCGCCCCAGCGCTGCAGGGGATTCGGGGTGGAGGCCGGGAGTGGCTCACCGGCGAGGGAGCGGCGGGCCGCCTAACAACCAGCACCGGCGGGCGCCGCGTGCGCAACGCGTTCGTGGTCGTCGAGATCGCGCTGTCGCTCATGCTGCTCGTCGGAGCGGGCGTGCTACTGCGCAGCTTCTCGCGTCTCCAGGGTGTCGATCCGGGCCTCGACACGCGCAACGTCCTGACGATGCGCCTGTCGCTCCCACGCGAGCAGTACAGGAACGAGGGTGTTGGCGTGTTCTTCGAGGAGGTCTCGCGACGGCTGGCGGCCGTTCCGGGCGTTCGCGCTGCTGGTGCGACGACCCAGTTCCCGCCCGGGAACGTCTTCTCGACGCAGATCGCGGTGGATGCCCGGCCGGTGACGGGCGATCAGCTGCCGCTGGTCGACGTCACGAACGTGGCTGGCGACTCCTTCAAGTCGTTAGGCTACGTGCTCAAGGCGGGCCGGTTGCTGGCGACCACCGATGATGCGAAGTCACCGCCGGTCGCCGTCGTGAACGAGTCGGCCGCGCGAAAATATTTCGGCGGAGGCAGCGCCCTCGGACGCCGCATCGTGCTCGGCGAGTCGAAGACGCCGACGTCGGTGGAGGTCGTCGGTGTGGTCGGCGACGTTCGCAACCGGGGACTCACGCAGGCGCCGTCGCCGGAAGTGTTCGTGCCGGTGAGCCAGGACCTGGCGGGGTGGAACAACCAGCTGTTCCTCACGATTCGCACGCAGTCCGATCCGCTCGCGATGCTGCCGGCCGTTCGGCGCACCATCGCGTCGCTCGATCCCTTGCAGCCGGTGTACCTGATTCGCACGCTGGATGACGCATTCGCCGAAGCCGTATCACAGCGACGTGCGGCGATGCTGCTCATCACGATCTTCGCGGGCGTGGCGCTGATGCTCGCGGCGGTGGGGATCTACGGGCTCATGTCGTACATGGTGAACGAGCGGACGCACGAGATCGGGATCCGCATGGCGTTAGGCGCTGCCGGCAATGATGTCCTTGGCCTCGTGGTCCGCCAGACGATTCGTCTCGTGACGATCGGCGCGGTGCTGGGGATTGCTGGTGCGCTGGCACTCGGTCGAGCGCTGACGAGCATGGTGTTCGAAGTGCGCCCGAGCGACCCGACCACGCTGACGGTCGTAACGGCGCTGCTCATGCTCGTCGCGCTGGCGGCGACGCTGGTGCCGGCGATGCGCGCGACTCGGGTGACGCCGCTGGTCGCGCTCCGGCGGGAGTAAGGTTCCAGAGAGTAGTGAGTCAGTCATCAGTCGAAAAAGTCGCCAGTCGCAGTTCCCCGGGGGCGGTCCCGAGTACTGAGTACCGAGTACTGGGAACTGCCTCCTCGTCACTCATACTGGCGACTCTCGACTGATGACTGACTGACAACTCCGACTCGCCAGAAATCGGGGTCAGACTCGAATTACATCGTTCTGTCTCAGCCGAGAGATCACGGCTGTAATTCGAATCTGACCCCAATTTCCCGAGGCGCCGGGGCTCGCAGCTTGCGCCGGTGAGGTCGGGAGCGATTGTTCGGTTGCTCGCGCCCTCCACCGACCCGCCGCCCTGACCCCGGAGAGACCCATGACATTGATCCGTGCAGCCATCCCCGTTGCCGTGATCGCGGCCGCGGCCGGGTGCGCCATGAGCTCGTCATCATCGACGACGTCCACCGCCATGGCGGTCGGTGCCGAGTCGGCACCGAGTGGCCAACGCGTGGCATGCGCCACCACGCTGGTTGGCATCACGCTGCCGGCTGGCTTCTGCGCCACCGTCTTCGCCGACACGCTCGGTGCCGCGCGCCACATGACCGTCGCCCCGAATGGGGACGTCTTCGTCGCCGTCAGCAACCGGCAGACCGTGCGTGGCGGTGTCGTCGCCTTGCGCGATGCCGACCGCGATGGCCAGGCCGAAGTGCGGCGACGGTTCGGCGACGGTGGCAACACCGGTATCGCGCTCGCTAACGGCTACCTCTACCTCGATGCCGCACCCGCGATCGTACGCTATCCACTTGCGGCAGGACAGCTCGAGCCCTCCGGCCCGCCCGATACGCTCGTGACGGGTCTTCCGACAGGCGGCCATGGGTCGCGCGTCTTCGCCATCGACGGCAGCTCGCTGTTCGTCGTCGTCGGCTCTCGCACCAACGCCTGTCAGACCGCCGATCGCCAGCTGGAGTCGCCGGGCATCGCTGACTGTCCCGAGCTGCAGACGCGCGCCGGAGTCTGGCAGTTCGACGTCAATCGTCTCCGACAGACGCAGACCGACGCCCAGCGATTCGCAACCGGTATCCGCAACGCCGTCGCGTTCACGCGCCATCCGACGACGGGCGCGCTGTACGCCGTCCAGCACGGGCGCGACAACTTCGTTCAGAACTGGCCCAAGCTGTACGACCAGAAGGAGAGTGCCGAGCAGCCGTCCGAAGAGTTCCTGCACGTGACGCGCGGCAGCGACTACGGCTGGCCGTTCTGCTATCACGACCGCTCCCGGGACAAGGAGCTGCTCGCGCCAGAGTACGGTGGCGACAAGAACGCGCAGGGCCGATGCGCGAATGTCACCGCACCCATCGGCTCGTTCCCCGGACACTGGGGACCGAACGACCTCATGTTCTATACGGGAACGCAGTTCCCCGAGAAATATCGAGGCGGTGCCTTCATCGCGTTCCACGGCTCCTGGAACCGCGATCCCGAGCCGCAGGCCGGCTACAACGTGGTCTTCACGCGAATGGAGAACGGCAAACCGGCAAAGGAGTTCGAGGTGTTCGCGGACGGGTTCGCCGGCGAGACGAAGCAGCCGAGGGGCGCGATCTACCGCCCGACGGGGCTGGCGCAGGGGCCGGACGGGTCGCTCTACGTCTCGGATGACGTCAAGGGAAGAATTTGGAAGGTCATGTACGTAGGGGGTGGGACTCGGTAAGCACTTGGTCATTCCGAGCGCAGGCGAGGAATCGCAGTCGTCCCGGCCGGGAGGCACCTCAGCCAGGAAGATTGCGATTCCTCGCCTCCGGGCCTTCGGCCCTACGCTCGGAATGACAAAACCCGGAGACGCCTATGAGCTTTGACTTTCGATACGCGCTGCGACGACTCCTTCGTGCCCGCGGGTTCACCCTCGCCGCCGCGCTGACCATCGCCCTCGGCGTCGGCGCCAACACCGCGATCTTCAGTCTCGTCAACGCGGTCCTGCTCCGCCCGCCTGTTGCCGTGGCGGAGCCCGACCGACTCGTCGGCGTGTTCACGAGCGACTACAGCGGTCCGTCGTTCGGGTCGTCGTCCTTTGCGGACGTCGGCGACTTCAATACGCAGGGCGCGGACATCTTCGCCGGCGTGATGGGGTTCTCGCCGCGCCCCGCCGCCGTCGGCTCCGACGACAACCTCGAGCGCGTCGCCGCCGAGGTCGTCACCGACAACTATTTCCACGTGCTCGGCACGCAGCTCGCCTTGGGCCGTGGGTTTGGCGCCGAGCAGCGCGTGCAGGGAGGCGAGCCGGTGGTGGTGATCTCGCATGCGCTCTGGCAGCGACGCTACGGCGGCGATCCCGCCATCATCGGCAAGCCGCTGCGAATGAACGCGCGCGAGTTCACCATCATCGGTGTCGCTCCGGAGGGCTTCGCGGGCTCGTTACGTGGTCTCGTGTCCGATGTCTGGGTGCCGGCCGCGATCGGCGCCTATGTCGGCATGGAACAGAGCGCCTACACATCGCGTGGCGATCGGAGTGCGCTCGGCTACGCGCGGCTCAAGCCTGGCGTCACGCTCGAACAGGCGCAGGCGCGCATGGCGGTCGTGGCGCGTCAGCTGGCCACCGCGTATCCCGACGCATGGACGGACGTCACGAAGCAGGGACGCCGCGTCACCGTCCTGCCGGAGCGCGAGACGCGGATCCCGCCGCAGGTACGTGGACCGGCGTTAGGCTTCGTGGCCCTCCTCATGGGCACCGTCGCCCTGGTGCTACTCGTGTGCTGCGCGAACGTCGCGGGACTGCTGCTCGCGCGCGCCGCCAGCCGCCTCAAGGAGGTGGGCATTCGCATGTCGCTCGGCGCGAGTCGCGGACGAGTCGTTCGACAGATGCTGATCGAGAGCCTGCTGCTCGCGGTCCTCGGCGGCGTCGTCGGCACGGTCACGGCCGTCTGGGCCGGCCGCGCGCTCATGGCGTTAGGCATGCCGGCCCAGATTCCGGTCCCCATCGCACTGAACCTCGCGCCCGACCATCGCGTGCTGGGGTTCACGCTCGCGGTCACGCTCATCACCGGCGTCGTGTTCGGGCTCGCGCCCGCACTGCGCGCGAGCCGGGCCGACGTCGTGACGGCTCTCAAGACGGACACGCCCGCGATGCGGCTCGGCGGACGCCGATTCTCGCTGCAGGGTGCGCTCGTCGTCGGGCAGGTATCGTTGTCGCTGCTGTTGCTCGTCGGCGCGCTGCTGTTTCTGCGCACGCTGCGCGCGGCTGCGTCGATCGATCCGGGCTTCCGCGTGGACAACATGCTGCTCCTGGACATCGCGCCGCGTCCCGGTGAGGAGAACCGGGTGGATGTGGAACAGGTCGCGCTGCAGGTGCGTGATCGCATCGCGGCCATTCCGGGCGTCGACAAGGTGAGCTGGGCGAACGCGGTACCGCTCGGGCTCGACGACAGCCGCCGCGGGCTCCGCGTCGACGGATACCGTCCGCGCGAAGGCGAGGACATGGAGTACCATTACAGCGTCGTGGGTCCTCGATATTTCGAGACGATGGAAGTCCCGCTCGTGCGTGGCCGTGGCTTCACGGATGCGGACCGCCCCGGCGCGCCGCTCGTGGTGATCGTGAACGAGGCATTCGCGAAGAAGTTCTGGGGCACGGCCGATCCGATCGGGAAGCGGATCAGCATCCGCGGCCCGGCGGGTCCGTGGATGGACGTCGTCGGTCTCGCGCGCGACGGCAAGTACGTCTCGATCGCCGAGTCGCCGAGGCCGTACGTGTTCTACCCGCAGCTGCAGAATCCCGATGGCGTGACGTTGCTCGTGCGGACGACCAGCGACCCGAAGCGATTGCTGGCGGCGGTTCGCCGCGAGGTCGGGACGGTGGCGCCGGATTGGATGATCGAGCGCCCGCGTACGCTGGACGAGAACATCGGTGCGTCGCTCCTGCCGCAGCGGATTGCCGCGGGACTGCTTGGTGCGTTCGGTGTGGTAGCCCTGCTGCTGGCGGCGGTGGGCCTGTACGGCGTGGTCGCGTTCGCCGTGGCTCAGCGCACGCGCGAGATCGGCATCCGCGTCGCGCTCGGCGCGCAGAGCAGGGAAGTGCTCGGCCTGATGCTGCGGCAGGGGATGACCCTCGCGGGTATCGGGCTCCTGGTTGGGCTTCCGCTCTCGTTTGTCGCCGGTCGTTTGGTCTCGGGCTTCCTGCTCGGCGCCGGCGCAGCGGACCCATTCGTGTTCATCGCGGCGGCCGCGGCGCTCGCGCTGGTGACGCTGGTCGCGAGCTACGTCCCGGCGCGGCGAGCGTCGCGCGTGGATCCAATGGTCGCCTTACGGTCTCAGTAGGGAAACGGGAAGCGGGAGACGGGAGAAGTAAGACCCCCCGGGAGGCTCTTCTCGAATCGAGAGGCTTCCCGGGGTTCTTACATCTCCCCTCTCCCGCTTCCCGTTTCCCTCAATCAAACCATCCGCCCCCAACTACTGTCAAATTGCATATAGTCACCACGCCTATATGCCAAAGACGCCAACGCCGCCCCCGCCAGACTCGTTTCTGCCGCTCAAGCCCGTCGAATTCCTGATTCTCATGACCGTCGCCACCGGCGAACGGCATGGGTACGGGATCATGCTCGACATCGCCGAGCGGACCGGCGGGTCCGTACGTCTCGAGGCGGGCGGGCTGTACCGGAACATCCGCCGTCTGCTCGCCGACAAGCTCCTCACCGAGTCCGCGCGACGGCCCGCCGCCGATCTCGATGACGAGCGACGCCGCTACTACGCGCTCACGGCGCTCGGCACGCGTGTCCTCACGGCGGAGGCGCTGCGGTTGCGCACGCTCGTGCGCGCGGCGGAGGCGAGCCGGATCATCGATCCGGAGCCGGCGCGATGAGCGGGAACCAGGACTGGCGTCGCGACATGTCGCCGGCGGACCGCGCCTATCGCGTGCTGCTGCGGCTGTACCCGCGCGAGTTCCGCCAGCGGTTCGGGTCCGACATGGTGGACTTCTTTCGCGATCGGCGGCTTGCCGCGCGGCGAACGTCAGGGACGTTAGGCATCGCCCGGGCCTGGGCACGCGCCATCGCCGACGTGATCGGCATCGCGGCGATCGAGCGTGCCGGCTCCGTCGCCCGGGCGCTTCGCGCCGTGCTCGATTCATGGCACGATGAACCATCACGCATCACATTCGATTCGAGGAACGAGGATATGATGGCGACGCTCGCGGGCGACATCCGCTACGCCCTTCGCGGGATGATGACCAAGCGTGCCTTCTCGGCCGTCGTGCTGGCGACGCTCGCGCTAGGGATCGGGGCGAACGTCGCGATCTTCAGCGTCGTGGATGGCGTGCTGCTGCGGCCGCTCCCGTACCCTGATGCCGATCGCGTTGTACAGGTGACGCATCGGTCGCCGTACTCCACGGTGTCAGAGCCGGAGTTCGTCGATTACCGGAACGGCGCAAAGCGCTTCGAGCGACTTGCCGCATTCACGACGACATCGGGGACGCTCACAGGCGACCGAGACCCGGAGCGTGTCACGGTCACGCGGGTGTCGGACGGGTTTTTCTCGATTCTCAAGGTGCCGGCCGCCATTGGTCGCACATTCGTGCCCGAGGAGGACCGGCGCCATGGCATGCCACGTCGCGCGGCGGTGCTGAGCCACGCACTCTGGACGAGACGGTATGGCGGGGACACGTCACTCGTCGGCAAGGAGATTCGCATCAACGACATCAGCGTGACGGTCGTCGGTGTGATGCCCGAACGGTTCGACTTCCCGTCATCCGAGACCGCGATGTGGACACCGCTCCGACTCAACTACGACACGCTCTGGACGCGCAATAACCATTACCTGCAGATGATCGCGCGACTGACGCCGGGCGCGACCGCGGAAGGAGCCACCGCCGAGCTCAACACCCTCGCGAAGCAGTTCGTGCGTGACTATCCAGCGGTGTACGGGCAGAAGGACCCGCTCGTCGTCACGGTGACGCCGCTTCCCGACCAGCTTCTCGGCAAAACGCGCCCGTATCTTCTCGCGCTACTCGGCGCCGTGGGCTTCGTACTGCTTATTGCGTGCGTGAACGTCGCGAACCTGCTGCTCGCCCGCGGAGAGGCGAGGCGCAAGGAGCTGGCGATCCGGACCGCGTTAGGGGCGTCGCGTGGCCGGTTGGCGCGACAGGTGCTGACGGAGAGCGCCCTGTACGCGATTGCCGGGGGTGCGCTCGGGGTCGCGTTGGCGTGGTGGGGACAGCAGCTGCTCCGTGCCGCGGCACCGGCCTCCATCCCTCGGCTCGAGGAAGTGTCGATCAATGGTGGCGTGCTGGTCTTCGCGCTCGTCGTGACGACCCTGACCGGCGTGCTGTTCGGACTGATTCCCGCACTGCGCGGATCGCGCGGCGACGCCATCCGCTCGCTCCGGGAGGGAGGAAAGACGTCGTCGCAGTTCGGGATCGGCCGCGCGCGCGGCGTGCTCGTCGTCTCCGAGGTGGCGCTCGCGGTCGTGCTGCTTACCGGCGCGGGCCTCATGGTGCGAAGTCTGTGGAAGCTCCAGTCGATGGAGCTCGGCATCAACCCCGAGAACGTGTTGACCATGAGCGTCTCGTACCCCGAGCCGCGGGTGGCGCTCGACGACCCTGCGGGACCGCAGCGCGTGATTGCGCAGTTCTATCAGGATCTCACCACCCGCGTCGGGGCGCTCCCCGGCGTCAGGTCGGTCGGCGCGGTGGGCGCTCTCCCGATCGCGGACTGCTGCAGCATGTGGTCGATTCTCGTCGACGGGTCGCCGATGGTGCCGGTGAGCCAGTCGCCATCCGCCATGCCGCAACAGGTCACACCCGGCTACTTCCGCACCATGGGCATTGCCGTCCTGCGCGGCCGCGAGTTCACGGAGGGTGATCGCGACGATGCGCCGCTCGTGGCGATCGTGAACGAGACCGCGGCAAGGAAGCTCTGGCCGGGCAAGAGCCCGATCGGGGGAACGATCAAGATGCTCAACGACACGTCGCCCTGGGCGACGGTGGTCGGCGTCGTGAAGGATGTGCGGTCGCAAGGCTACCAGCAGGATGTCGAGTCGACGATGTACTTCCCGCATGCACAGGCGGGGAAAAGCGCCTACTACACGCCGGCGGCAATGAATCTCGTCATCAAGACCGACGGCGATCCGACGGCGCTCGCGGCGCCGGTCCGGAACATCGTGCGGCAGCTCAGCGCCGTGACGCCGGTGTCGCGCGTGCAGACGATGGAGCAGGTGGTCGCTGCCTCGGTGGCGAGTCGCCGGTTCAGCACCCAGCTGCTCGCGGGCTTCGCGTCGCTCGCGCTGCTGCTGGCCGGACTCGGGATCTACGGCGTGATCGCCTACGATGTCTCGCAGCGCACGCACGAGATCGGGCTGCGGATGGCGTTAGGCGCGCGCGGCGGTCAGGTGGCCGGGATGATGCTGAGCAGGGGCGTACGGCTGGTGGCCATCGGTCTGGCGATCGGCGTGGCGGGGTCGCTCGCCGTGACGGGCGTGCTGCAATCGCTGCTCGTCGATGTGAGCCGGCTCGACCCGTTGACGCTGGGCGGGGTGGTCGTGGTGTTGGGGCTGGTCGCGGCGGGTGCGGCATACGTGCCCGCGCGTCGGGCGAGCTCGGTGGATCCGATGGTGGCCCTGCGTCGAGACTGACGCCGTCAGGCGCGCGGCGCTCGGACGCGGTACGGTCCCGTGATCGTGAGGTCCACTCGGCGGTTCATGCGCCACGCCTGAAACAGCGCCGCGAGCATGATGAGCGTGCCGACCACGTGGGTCGCGCTCTCGAGCACCGGCGCCGCCGCGGCGAGGAGGAGCAGGGCACCGAGGCCGAGCGCCGCGCTGCCTAGCGACTTTGCTGGCGCCGCCTCGGCGGATGCGGCGGTCGAGATCACGAGGAACTCCGCGTCGGCGTTCAGCGACGGTGCGGCATCCGTCGCGGGTGAGGACGACGCTGCCGGCGACGAAGAACGCGAGTACCCCTTCACCACGAACGGGACGTAGGTCGTCGCGATGGCGAGATAGGTGAGCGCCACGGCGAGCCACTGAAAGCGTCGTCCGCCGCGCCCGCGCGCCCCGGTCCGGACCGCCTTGCCCACGACGAGCCCGATGAGGAACAGGGTTGCGGTGAGCTCGCGGCCCGTCGTCGCGAGGAGCGCGATATACCCGGCTGCCGTCGCGATCGCTGCCAGCACGCCGAACGTCAACGCCCGGCCAAACTGCCCCTCGCTCGTGCGCGGCTGGCCGGGCGCGGTCATGCGCGCCTGACAGGGGACGCAGATCACGCCCTGATCCGTCTCGTAGTAGGTGTCCACGATCGCCCCGCGACAGGCCGCGCACGGCGCGGTTCCGACGGGCGTGACCGCGTCGACAACGCTGAACGTCGGGACGTCGCGGGGGGTCGGGAGGGCGGAGGAGCGAGACACCTGGAGTGTCGGCGACGGGGTCGAGTACGGGATGTGAGGCGTTGTGCCGGGAGGCACCTGTGGATGAGACGATCGAAGCGCCGCGAGAGCCACGGGTGGCGACCCCGGCACAGCGTGGTCGCGAGTCCGGCGACGGCTAACGCTGTGCCAGCGGCAGAATCGGTAGCATGGGTTACCTCGCGTTCCTGGACGTGATGGGCAGGAACGTCACGGGGACCCGGTCTCGAATTCGGGCATCGAAGGCGCGGCGCGTCGATGGGTCGAGAATTCGATATCGGCGAGTCGAGTCTGCCGAGATCGCCGCGAGCACACGGCGATCGGGACTTACGACAACCTCCGTCACCTCCCTCACTGCGCCGGACTGAGCGTCGCGTACGGGCACGGCCCGGTCGAGGGGCATACGCCACCAGGCGGCCTGGGGGATGTGGAGCGCCGTGTTCAGTTGAAGTCGCGGCGGACCCGCGACACGGACGCCAGTAGCAGTCGACGCGATCTGTACCGCTCGCTCCGGCGATAGCGGCAGGCCGTCGATTTCACCACGCTTGATGCCTTTCAGGCGAAAATCGTGGCCCGCTTCGACCGTGAGGTAGTGCAGCGTACCGCCCTCGACGCGGATGTTCGTGTTGTAGGCCGACACCGCCACGCTGACCGCGGGTTCGTCATCAGCGGAAAGGACGACGAAGTAATACGGGCCGAGAAGCTTTCGCATCCCCAGGCGAAAGTCGGAGGGGATTGTTTGGTCGTACGCGCTCGTCCCGTAGTACACACGCGTCGCGCGCAACGAGTTGAGGTCGATCGCCGCGCCATGCCCTGACTCCAGGTACGAGCGCAGCCCGGGCCCGAACATCCGTGCGGCCACAACTGCCTGGGCGCGCGCGGTCTCCGGCGTGATCTGGTC
>Ga0207674_10007774_pt1 | contig 12473 bp, 12 predicted proteins | sample KBSCornC72_FD_184303 | JGI IMG/M metagenome (GOLD analysis project Ga0207674, IMG submission 184303) | Corn rhizosphere microbial communities from Kellogg Biological Station, Michigan, USA - KBS Corn C7-2 (SPAdes) (version 2) | ecosystem: Host-associated > Plants > Roots > Rhizosphere > Soil ... | reverse complement strand
CTGGCAATGCCCTGTTTCACTCGGGCCTTCGTCCGGCTCGGCAAATTCATAATTGTGAGCGTCAACAGCATCACCAGCCCCAACGCTATATAATGTGACCGCTTAAGCATCGTTCAGTAATCGGTGATTAGTGAGTAGTGATTGGTGACAGTAGTCAGTAATTGGCCTGGTCATGACGCCGACATTCTTGTCGGCTTCCGACGCGCTGCAACCAATCACTAATTACCAGTCACCAATTACTGATAACCGATTTACCGGTTACCAATCACCGATCACCAGTCACCGTTGACGATTGAGGAACCTACTTGGAATTATTGGAAACCCGCTTGAGAAATTGGAGCTCTTGTAACACCCGCCCCGTGCCTTCGGCTACGGCGCTTAGTGGATCGTCGGCGATATGCACCGGCAACCCGGTTTCTTCCGCTACCAGCCGGTCAATGCCGCGCAATAACGCGCCGCCTCCGGCCATGACAATTCCCCGGTCCACCAAATCGGCGGATAATTCCGGGGGACAACGTTCGAGGGTGATACGGACTGATTCCAAAATACTGGAAAGCGGCTCTTGCAAGGCTTCGCGGATTTCTTCGGAGCGAATGTTCAGAGTTTTCGGCAACCCTGCGCTCAGATCGCGACCCTTGACTTCCATAGTTAATTCCTGCTCCAGCGGAAAGGCAGAGCCTATGCGTATCTTAATTTCTTCCGCTGTGCGTTCCCCTATCATCAGGTTATAAGCACGTTTCATGTGCGCAACGATCGTTTCGTCAAATTCATCTCCGCCTACCCTCAGGCTACGGCTGAAGACAATTCCCGCCAGCGAGATGATTGCGATTTCGCAAGTCCCGCCGCCGATATCCACGATCATGTTGCCCGCTGGCTCATGTACCGGCAGCCCGACCCCGATGGCCGATGCCATGGGTTGTTCAATCAGATAAACTTCGCGTGCTCCGGCATGAGTTGCGGAATCCTTAACCGCCCGCTTTTCCACTTCGGTGATGCCCGATGGGACCGCTACAACGACCCTCGGCGCAATCAATTTCCGATGATGGACCTTTTGGATGAAATGGCGGAGCATCGCTTCAGTAATTTCGAAATCTGCGATAACTCCATCCTTCATGGGCCGAATGGCCACGATATTTCCAGGGGTGCGTCCGAGCATTCTTTTGGCTTCTTCGCCAACCGCAAGGACGTTTGTTGTGCCTGCCTGGATCGCGACGACCGATGGTTCTCTTAATACTATCCCTCGATCTCTTACATATACGAGGGAATTGGCCGTCCCGAGGTCTATCCCAATGTCGTTGGAAAACAGACTTTTGAATTGCGCTAGCATGAATTCTGCATAACCAGCGCCAAGTAAAAAACGGTTAATCTATCAGGTCAAGGCTATTAACCGTTCTTAAGTAAAGAACCAAGTCCAATTGGCTCACTGAAAGAGCGCAACCGCTGCAGGAAGTCACTTAGCGCGCTTCCAAACTTCAGTTAGAGCTTTTCCACTTGAAAGTGTGCCTGTTTGGGTGAATGTGTCTCCGTCCGGCTTTACTGTAAATGGCTGGTCCTTACCGATGAGCCCGGTGGATATCATATCGCTGGCGAAATCCATATGCTCAACGTAAGAGCTTCCATTCAGAATGTAAGTTCCGCCGCCTGTATAAAGCGGCTTCCCTGTCTCCGTGTTATAGGCAACAAAAATGAAGTGTCCTCCCGAAATTATCTTGATATCTCGCGTGCCTTTGGGGAGTTGCTGTCCGGAGACCAATTCCCAAGTTCCTTCCAGCTGAATCTTCTTCGCGTCGCCGTTTGATTGTGACCGGGCAAGAGCGACGACCGCCAGTGCGATTGCAAAAACGAACGATACCTTCTTCATGATTTCGTGTTTCATATCTTGAAAACAAAGGCGACCCAGCACTTGCGCCAAGTCGCCTATCCTAACCAACCTAACAACCACCACACTAACCCTAAGATATTATACGTCAGCTCGGGATATGTGCAAACCGTCCTGACAAAAACCAAATCCCAAGTTCCAAAGAAGCTCCAAACACGAAATTCCAATTTCCCAAAACCACCGGTGTTGTTTTAGGAAGTTGGAGTCTAATTGAGATTTGGAGCTTGGAACTTGGGATTTCCGTGGTGTTTGGATCTTGATGCTCGGAGCTTGACCTGGGGTTATTTCTTCGCTGGCAGCTCCCTGATCACAATCAACCACGCCGTATCATTCTTGTCGTCGCCGCCTACGATCATTATATGCCCATTCGCTAACGATTCGACGCTGCGCGAGACGGGTTTGCCTTTGCCAATCAGCTTCACTTCAAACCGGTGTTCTCCGAGGTGCTTGACTTCAAGCATGCATTTCTCACTGATCGGGACTTTCGTTAAATCCTTGTCCGAAACAGAGGCCTCTTTGCGTCTGACTTCGTAATACAATGGCCACTTGAACCGCTTGCTCAGCTTTTTGGCTAATGCGGGCTCGAGTTCCTTGAGATTGGTATCATTTGTTTTGGCGGCATGAGAAGCCCATACAAGAATGGCTTCGACACGAATGCCCGAGGATTCAGCTGCATGAACGCGAACGCCGCCGAAGCATAGAATCCCGAGCAACCCAATTAGGAACGCAAGAAAACGGCAAATACTCATTGGGGCTCCACACTATCTGGAGCCGGCTCATCCGTAAACTCCGAATCGCCGCGATTATACAACCAAACGGTCGTTATTCCTTCCGAGTCCGACCGGAAAGTAATTGCCCCCATATCTTCGCTGGCTAACTCAGTTTCGCCAAGCGTCGTACTGGAGGTGCTGTTTAAGAGGGTTACCCCCAGTAGCACCGCCAGTGCAACCGCGCCACTCAGTGGAACGAGCAATCGCTGCAACCGCGCAATAAACGGCTGCCGTTGCTCGACTGGTTGTGGTCGTTCCAATCGCCCGATCTCCCGCTCAATCTTCGACCAATAAAACTCGCGCGATTCAGGAAGCAGCACAATGGCCTCGGCCCCTTTCAGCGCCTGGCGGGTATTGCGCAACTCTCCGAGCAGCAATGTCGCCTCCTGATCTTGCGCCAAGAGATTCGCGACCTCGCGTGCCTCCGCTTCCGGAAGCTCGCCGTCCAGATACGCCTGCAATTTCAATTCAGTCTCAAAGTCCATACACTCTCGCCTATCACTAATTATTAATCACTGTCCTTCAGCCTTCTTCAAATCCGCTAATATCGCTGCCATCTTCCGCCGCGCGTAAAACAAGCGCGACATCACTGTTCCAATCGAACATTCCATGGCTTTCGCTATCTCTTTGTATTCCAATTCTTCGAATTCATGCAGGACCAGCACGGTTCGATGCTCATAACTCAGTTTCGCAAGCGCTGTGTCTATTCGCTGCCGCAATTCCATCCGTTCCAAGCCGGCAGTCGGATTTACCGTAATAACCGGCATCTGCCTTTCGACCCCACCAGATTCCTCGTCCATCGCTTCGATGGATTCAGTTCTCTGACGCTTATGTTTTCGTAACTGATCCAGGCAAAGATTGATTACGATTCGCGTCATCCAGGTTCCGAAACTGGAGTCACCCTGGAACTGCACCAACCGTTGCCAACCCTTCACCCATGCTTCCTGAGAAAGATCAATCGCTTCTTCTTCATTCCTCATCATGCTGAGCGCGCGCGCATAAATCTTATCGCGATGCCGGGCGACCAGCTCCTCAAAAGCGCCCATGTCACCCTTTTGCGCTCTCCGCACCAATTCCTGATCGTCAACGGAGGAATGATCTTTATCACTCATCTGTTTGACGCGAAATGGGAGGGGCGTATTCGAGCAATTTTTGCGCAGCTAATCACAGTTTGCCCTTCGTGCTCGGCACCTCCCCGGCAATCCTCGGGTCCCGCTGACACGCGAAATCCACCGCTTTCGCAAAAGCCTTAAACAACGCTTCTACAATATGATGCGGCTCGTCTCCGTACAACAATTCCAGATGCAAATTGCACCGCGCCTCATTCGCAAACCCTTGGAAAAACTCCCGCGCCAGCCCAAATCGAAACGCCGACGACATATCCTGGTCCTTTTCTGCGCGGGTAATTTGCTTATGCGCCAAATTATCCAGTCCTCGCCAAACCAGATATGGCCTTCCGCTAAAATCAATTACACAACGAGCCAAGCACTCATCCATGGGCACATACGCTTCACCCGCCGCTCGCAGCGCGAGCGGCGCTACTCTCTCCATTTTGGCGCTCGTCTCAGTAATGGTTGCGCTGCGAGCAGCGTCTTCAAACGGATTCTTCGGGTCGAACCCAGTCCCATACCGCCTCAACCCTCTCTTGTCTCGCAGCGCCTCAACAAAAGCTTGGCCAAGCGCAATACCACAATCCTCGACCGTATGATGCGCATCCACCTCCAAATCCCCTTTACACTTTAGCTTCAAATCCACGACTCCATGCTTCGCGAACAACATCAGCATGTGATCGAAAAACGGAATCCCGGTCTTAATTGATGACTTCCCCTTGCCATCAATCTTCAACTCAAGATCGATCTTTGTCTCTTTCGTTTCGCGGCGAATCCGTGCCTGCCGACTTTTCATTCGCGGCATTTAACCAAACCGACAGTTGATTGACAAAGCCCAATCCGTTTCCGGCGGTTGAGGTTTTGAGGGCGCATCCAATGCATTGGCGGAATCTGTGTGTGTGCATCCTTACACGTATTTTTGCTTTTCACCCCCGCCCAGATGGTTGACCATTGGGCACGAGCGGGATAATTGGGCTATGTCAGAACACGTAATAATGACGGAATCCGATTTGCAGCCAGAGGAAGTCGCATATTTACTCATGATCTCCCATCAGCTTGGACATTTTCTGCGACATGACATTAGGGGGCCTGCAAGACTTATTAAGGGATTTGCGTTGTTATTGAAAGAGCATCCGGAAAAGCTCTCAGATTACATAGATCGAATGATCTCATCTGCAGAGCATCTTGAAGGTCTCGTTGAGCATTATGTCCAATCCTACGTTTGCCCAGATTACGGCCAATATTGGCTTGTTCGACCGGCCGACGTGATTGAAAACATTCGCTCTGAATCCCAGATTCAAGTTTTCGCCGGTTCAGAATGTGATTGCAGTCTGGAGGTTCTTTTTCCGAGAAGTATTTTTGATTCAGTTATCAAGGAACTCGTACGGAACGCGATCAAGCACAATGGGCCGGACACACGGGTGCTCATTAACTGGAGGATCAACGGGAAACATCTCGATTGTGAAGTGCATGATTCTGGTGACGGAATTGTACCCGATCTAGGGGCCAAGAGACCTCTAGATAATTCCATTATCTGTCGAGCAAGCGGCTTACACATTGTCAGAACACTTGTCTTTGCCGCTAAGGGCGCGCTTTTGATCGAACGTTCGGAAAAATTAGGAGGAACATGTTTCAGTTTCAGCCTTTGGGTCCCGCGACATTTCTCTAAAAGTGGAATTCCGAATGTCTCAGCAAGTTGATTCGATTCAAAGTGTCCTGTTAATCGACGACGATCCGGACGCACTCAAGCTACATCTGGAATTGCTCCGAAGAGGTTTGAAGGCGACGGTTGTACCGTCGCGTTTTCCGACACAGGCTATTCGACTCGCCGAGACCCACTTCTTCGACATCATCTTAATCGATGTTTCAATGAATTTTCGTGGTTCGTTATACGGCGGTCTCGAAGTGTACAAGGCTTTGTCGGGACGGTACGGGTGTTCTTCTTTGATTGCATATTCCGAAAAAGTAACTGACGAACTTCTAAAGAGTTTTGACTACGCGAATTTCAATTTCATTGAGAAGGGCCGAAATCCATTGCACTTCGTCGAAGAGGTAATTGCGAGAATGAATTCGTTAAGATCGGCTCAATCATGTTTTATTGCAATGCCATTTAGCTCCAAGTACGACCGTGTACATGCCGGAATTTCGAAATGCATCCGCCGTATGAACTATGATGCGATCCGCATCGATCAAACACACTTTACAGATTCAATTGTTCAGCGGATTTTTGATGGAATCATAAAGGCAAAGTTTGTGATATTCCTTGCAACAGATAAAAACCCGAATGCGTTTTACGAGTGCGGGTACGCCGTTGCTCTCAAGAAGGAGGTTATTACTCTGACCGACAGTCATGCGAGCTTACCCTTTGACATTCGAGATCGTCATGCAATTGCGTACGGACGTGATTTCTCTCACGCTCTCAAACAACTTCGGACAAAGCTTGCTAAGTTAACGCGAGTCGATGCAGCGCAGTTGTCATTTGAGTGATGCTCATTGAGACAACGCTGAATGCAGGTAACTGATTTCGCCAACCAAAGCAATCCTTATGCTAATCCTTGTATCGAATGCCGGTGGCCCCCTCTTACTCATGGCAATTTCCTTGAGATTATTATGTCCAAAACGTCCATTAGTTAAATATTTGTCCGAAACGCTTTGCTTGATTACAATGAAAACGCAGTCTGAGATCATCAATCGACCTTGATTATGAATAAACACACTCCCCAAATCTCTCGACGCCAATTCGCCAAAACTTCCGCAGCCGCCGCAACCGGCATCATGAGTTTTCCCGCGATTCTACCATCGACACTCTTCGGCGCGGGTGCTCCGAGCAAAAAAATCCAAATCGCGCAAATCGGCTGCGGTCGCATTGCGCACGAAATGGATATGCCCGGCATCTTGAAACACGACATCGCTCGCGTGATTGCGGTTTGTGACCTGGATTCGAAGCGCATGGCGCACGGGAAGAAATTCGTCGAGGACCATTACGCAAAAAAGAAGGATAGTGAAACTGCCGTCGCGGTGAAAACGTACGGCGATTTTCGCGAGCTCATAAAAGAGCCATCGATTGACGCGGTGGCTATCAGCACTCCTGACCATTGGCATTCCGAGATAGTTGTCGCCGCAGCACTTGCCGGGAAAGATGTCTATGTTCAGAAACCGCTTTCGATGACTATTGCCGAGGGCCGTCAGGTCAGTGACACCGTTCGCGCAAAGAACCGAATCTTTCAAATCGGCAGCCAGCAACGTTCAGACAGTCCATGGCCGCAATTCCGCCGCGCGGTCGAACTCGTTCGCAACGGTCGCCTTGGGAAACTGCATACTGTCAAAATCGGTCTCCCAACTGACCCGTCTGGCAAAGACGAACCAGAAATGCCCGTTCCACCAAATCTAAATTATGAAATGTGGCAAGGCTGGACGCCATTAGCGCCTTACACCGAAAAACGTGTTCACCCTCAGAAAGATTTTGGCAGGCCGGGCTGGCTGCGGATCGACCCTTATTGCCTCGGGATGATCACTGCCTGGGGCTCTCATCATGTCGATATCGCCCATTGGGGCATGGACACTGAGACTACCGGCCCAATTGAAATCGAAGGCAAGGCCGAATTTCCGAAGTCCGGTTTGTGGAACGTCCACGGTCCGTATCACGTCGAAGCAAAATACGCCAACGGCGTCACTTTGGTCATCGACAACAATTTTCCAAACGGCGTCCGGTTTGAAGGAGCGGATGGCTGGATCTTCGTAAGTCGTGGAGGCGGAAAAGCCACTGCCAGCGACCCAACCAATACTGAAGGGCAAGCGATTGCGGCGAGCAGCCCAAAAATCCTCGAGTCAAAAATTGGGCCGCACGAGATTCACCTTCACTCCAGCAAGGATCATCACCTCGATTGGCTCACCAGTATTCAAACCCGCAAACCGGCGGCGACAAATGGTGAAATCGCCCATCGCTCGACCAGCGCCTGCATCCTCGCCTGGACTGCGATGAAACTGGGCCGCAAACTTCGCTGGGATCCAGCGAAGGAAGTATTCCTCGATGATGACGAAGCCAATCGCATGCGTTCGCGTCCACAGCGCAGCCCCTACGGTACCGATCACTGGACGAAGAGCGCTTGAACCGAATTTCGTAATCTTAATCGTAATCGGTTTTCGGGTTCATGGTTCCAATACGCGCTTCTTGAACGTAGAGCTTGTCAACGAACGGAAGTCAAAGCGGCATAGGGCTGCCGCACTCCACGACCTTGCGGAAGTAGTGGCCTGTAATCCCTCGCGCCAGCGTCGTGGAGTGCGGCAGCCCTATGCCGCTTTCTTCGTTCGACGGATTCCCAGGCCGCGCAAATTACCTATGCCGGTAAAAAAGTGTCGTCCTTATTTAACTTATTTGACCTTTTTAACTCATTTAACATTGGTCGCATTGAACGTGCTCGCGGCTGATGATGCGCGGGTCCGCATCATCACTCTTGATCCGGGCCATTTCCACGCGTCGCTCGTTCAGAAGTCCATGTATCCGGGCGTCAGCCCTGTCGTCCATGTCTTCGCGCCACCGGGGGAAGATCTCGATGCGCATCTCAAGCGTATCAATGATTTCAATTCACGACCTGAGAACCCGACGCATTGGGAACAGAAAGTCTATTCCGGACCGGATTTTCTCGAACGCATGCTGCACGATAAACCCGGCAACCTGGTCGTCATCGCTGGTAATAATACCCGTAAAACCGATTATATTTATCGCTCGCTTGAGGCTGGCCTGAACGTGCTGGGCGATAAACCAATGGCGTTGAATCCTGAGCAGTTTCAACTTCTTCGCAAAGCCTTCGAAATCGCCGCCCAGAAGAAACTTCTCCTTTACGACATCATGACCGAGCGCTTCGAAATTACGACGATTCTGCAGCGTGAATTGGCTCGCGTGCCTGAGATTTTCGGCACACTGGAAAAAGGAACCGCCGAGAAGCCGGGTGTCGAGATGGAAAGCGTTCACCATTTTTTCAAAGAAGTTGCTGGCAAACCGCTCATCCGCCCCGCTTGGTTTTTCGATGTCCGACAGGAAGGCGAAGCCATTCCTGATGTGGGCTCGCATTTGATTGATCTCGTGCAATGGGAATGCTTTCCCGAACAATCGCTCGATTGGCACAAAGACATAAAACTCCTCGGTGCGCGCCGATGGCCGACTCCACTGACTCAATCTCAATTCAAACGCGCGACAGGCTTAGATCAGTTTCCGGATTTCTTGAAAAAGGACGTCGCGGCTGATGGTTCGTTGAACGTTTTCGGCAATGGCGAAGTTCGCTACACAATTCGCGGGGTTCATGCCCACGCCATCGCGAGGTGGAATTTCGAAGCGCCGTCCGGTGTGAAGGACACGCACTACTCGATTCTACGCGGCACTCGCGCGAATCTCGTCATCCGACAAGGTGTGGAACAAAACTACCAGCCGACGCTCTACGTCGAAAGGAAAGAATCCACGTCCGACTCAAAATACGAAAACAATCTGCGCTCTGCAGTGGACATGCTTTCCAAGAAGTGGCCTGGAGTAGAGCTTAAGTCCTGCGGCAATTTTAGCAATTCCTGGCAACTGGTTATTCCTGAAAAATACAGCGTCGGTCACGAAGCTCACTTCGCACAAGTTACCGAAAATTTTTTACGCTATCTCGCCGAGGGCAAACTCCCGCCATGGGAAGTTCCAAACATGCTTTGCAAATATTATACCACGACGGAAGCGTTCCGGCTAAGTCACGAACGGTGAAAAATTCGAACAGCGAAATTCGAATTTAGTGGTTGTACGCTTCACTCTGTTTTTTTAGTTCCTCTGGGGACCACGCTTCCGCCTTCGTGACAACCCGAAATTTCCAGGAAAACGATTCGCGTGGCTTCACGTTTTTGGGTGCTGGCGCGAGCAGCGACGGCGAAAACCAGCGCATCGCCTTGGAGTTGATTATGTACCAAGGGGAATCTCCGGCCGTGTTAGATACGTGGCTGAAGATCGCGACGCCGTTGGTGCGTTCGCTTTGAACAATGTTGCAAGCGGCTGCTTTGCTGTTCGGCCGCGCGCGATCGTTCTCGAATTTTTCCACCAAACTTTCTGCTGTGACGAAGCTGCATTCCGCCGGCTCCTGCGCTGCTCTCATAGCAAATCCCGCGTATCCGCCATTTACGGCGCCATTCGGTTCTCCCGGCATGGGTGTGCGGTCCAGCAAAAGCGGTTCATTCCTCGCTTGGAAATTGCCAAGCCAATCAATCGTCACCTCACCCTGGGTGCTCGGTGCTGAGATCCGAATGTCGCGTTGCTCGATCATGATGAGGCCATTGCTCGGTGACATGTATCGAAGTGTCATATTAATATCCGCGGAACCATCATCTTGAGTTTTAATGATCGGCCGTTCCCAGGTGGTGGCTCCCTGAGAATGTCCCGACTTGTCTTCTTCCCAATAGTTGACACCGTTGATGTATTTCCATGAGAACCAGAGTCCGTAATGCCATCGATGATCTGCAGGTCTCGAGGCGGTCAAAGATTCGCCTCCGGCGACGCGCAGCGGATGAAAATATGGCTTTTGCGCCCTGATTCCGTAGTTAAATTGCCAAAGCACTTCGTCACCCTTTTTGCACGCGATCGACTCGTCTGTGCGCTCCCACGTTACTGCAGGGGCGGCGGCGCAGGTCAAAATTCGAATCATTAGAACGATGAGAACCGTTATCGAGATGAGTGTCCCACGAAGGTAGGGCGCGGTGTCCCCACCGCGCCGGTAACCTTCAGCCAATCGCGACCCGGCGCGGTGGGGACACCGCGCCCTACCTTCAACTAAATGTTCAACTAAAATGACTGGACTCAATCGCCCGGCCCGCAGAAGAATACTTTTCATGGACAGCACTCTAACCAATATCCGCCCGGAGAAAAGAAAGATGAGAACTATTCTTTGTACCCTGCTGCTTGCCGCGTTCGCGATTAGCGCACACACGGCTGATGTTCCGACGGTACTAATCTACACTCACAACGGTCTTACGGCCGATGGCAAGAAGGGTTATGTTCACGACAATATCGCCACTTGCGTTAAAGCAATCGAGAAACTCGGAGCCGAGTACGGATTTAAGACCGCCGTTTCCGATGAGCCATCAATCTTCACTGAATCTTCGCTCAAGAAATACGGCGCGATTATTTTTGCAAACAGCAACAACAAGGCGTTTGACACGGAAGAGCAACGAAAGGCCTTCCAGGATTTTATCCACCACGGCGGCGGCTTTGTTGGGATACACTCTGCAACCGGCTCGGAACGCAATTGGCCATGGTTTTGGAAACTGATTGGCGGCAGCTTCGCGTGGCACGCACCGCTCCAAAAGTTCACGATCCAGATAGTAGATACCAATCATCCGGCGAGTTCTTTCTTCGCCGGCAAGACCTGGGATTGGGAGGACGAATTCTATACCGTGAAGGAACAACCCAAAGACGTTCATGTCTTGCTGGCTGGAAATATCAAGCCCTTAAAAGGTGTTGGTGAAAAGGCTGCCAGTCTACCTGATTTGGTTCCGCTCGCATGGTACCACGAATTTGAAGGCGGACGTTCGTTCTACACTTCTCTAGGGCATAAGAAAGAATACTACTCCGATCCGACTTATCTGAAGCACCTTGCAGGGGGCATTCGATGGGCATTGAAAATGGACGGCGCTGGTCATTGAGCATTCAACGCGCGCCCATTTCGCGCAGCCTTTCGATGGCAACGGTCGTTTGGGGGGAAGCAGGAAGGACGTTGGTTAAATAGCGCTGATAATATTCGATCGCGGCGTTGGTCTCGTGTTTTCGCCACGCGACTGTTCCGAGACCAAACAGCGCGTTGGCGGCGCGCGTTTTGGAATTCAGCAACTGCTGGTAATCATCTCGGGCAGCATCCAATTGATCAGCACCCAGGCATGCAATCGCTCGCGAGAGGCGAGCATTGTCGTTATTCGGTGCGAGGGATAGGGCAGTCGTAAGAGTTGCAATGGCTGGCTCGTACCGGCCAAGTTGCAATTCCGCGAAGCCTTTTAGTGACAGCCATTCTGGATGATTCGGTTCTCGTTTGAGCAATTCTTCAATAGTGGCCAGTTGTTGCTCATGCATTCCGTTTTCAGCATATGCATTGGCGGCAGCGGCCAGAACTTCATGATGCAATCCGTTCTCGCGGACGAAACTGTCGATATAACCCGAAATTTCGTTCGTGCGACCCGCGCCCCGGAGGGTGGTCGTACGACAATGGAGGAGTTGCGCAAGACCCGGTCCTTCCTTTGGCTTAGCTTTGTTGGCAAGGCGATCGGTGACGTCCAAGGCCGAGGCGAACTGGCCCTGTTCATTTAAGGTTTGTGCGAGCCAAAGTTGCGTCGGCGGCCAATCTGGAGCCAATTCGGTGCAGCGTTGGAAGGCATTTGCGGCGAGGCGAATGTTCCCATTTGCCAGGAATGCGCGACCCGTGCGGAAAAGAAATGTCGGCTCGTCCACTGGACCGAAATTGCTCAGGACATCGCGCCAATTATTGATTCGGCCGAAAATGTCCGGATAATGTTTTTGCACGGTGGCGGGATTGAGTCGCGCTTTGTCACCGCGTTGCCATTGTTGGTTAAAATCCAAGTTAATGTGAGCGCAGAAATTTCGGGGATTGAGGTCGAGTGAACGGCGAAACCATACACCCGCTTCTGCCCAGTGTCCTAAACGCTGTGATTGAACGCCCCAGTTGTTCAGAGACCTGGAATAGATGG
>Ga0207674_10007773_pt1 | contig 12474 bp, 10 predicted proteins | sample KBSCornC72_FD_184303 | JGI IMG/M metagenome (GOLD analysis project Ga0207674, IMG submission 184303) | Corn rhizosphere microbial communities from Kellogg Biological Station, Michigan, USA - KBS Corn C7-2 (SPAdes) (version 2) | ecosystem: Host-associated > Plants > Roots > Rhizosphere > Soil ... | reverse complement strand
GGCAAGACCTTCGGCGGTGCGGCCGCCGAGTGGACGCTGGGGATGGCATTGAGGCTGTAAGGAATGAGGCAATGCGGGACGTCTGTCATCCCGAGCGAGCGCAGATCCTGAGCGAGCGAAGCGAGTCGAAGGATCGTCACCTGATAGCGTCGAGGGATCTGCACTTCGAACGGCAGGTGCAGATCCCTCGACTTCGCTCGGGATGACAAAACGGCCTCGGGACGCTTCCGCCTCCCGAGGCCGTGTCGCATTCCCCCATTCCCCGATTCGTCGCCCCGTCTGTCGCCGCCGCGCGGCGACCGACATGTTCTCCCCCGAACGTTCGCTTCCCCGCATCCCGCGCCCCGCCGATGAGGCTTCTGTCGCGCTCGATCGTTCTCGTGGCTGCATCGCTCGGCTGCACACGTGCGCCAGTCCCGAGCACGGGCGCTTCGCCCGATGTGCGGCTCAGTAGCTCCGCCGCGACGGAGGCGCAGCGTGCGAAGCACTACCCGCGCTTCCCCGACTCGTACAGCTGCGTCCCCTTCCAGGACGAACGCTATTCCGGCGGCGCGCAGAAGATCCCCGGCCGACTCCAGAACGAGTACTACGACCAGCTCGTCGAGATCACCGCCGATGCGCAGTCGAGGGGCGCCGAGGAAGGGACGTGCTACCACGACACCGACAACAGGAACAGCGGCAGCGGGCCTGGCGCACTGAATGGCACGGGGAGCTACGAGAAGGAGTTCCGGATGCACGAGAGCCCGGACATCTCGTACGTGAAGCTCCACAACCCGAACGTCGCGATCGACGACAGCCCGTACGACTTCGTCCGCCCCGACTCGAACGCGCTCTACCTCGGCTGGCTCGCGCCCGGTGAGTGGGTGCGCTACACGGTCGACGTGACGCAGGAGGGCTGGTACTCGATCACGACCCTGTACACCTCCAGGTTCGGAGGCCACATCTCCCTCGACGTGAACGGCGTCGACGCCACCGGTCCGCTCGAGATCCCGTCGACCTTCGTCGCGGCCGATACTGTCGAGTGGCGGCAGGCACACCACTGGAATCGCATCGCGGGGCTCGGCCGGTTCCATCTCCCGCAGGGGAAGCAGCTCCTCACGCTCCACATCCTCGACCAGCCGGTGTTCAACTTCGACTACATGGACTTCGTGAAGGTCGCCCCGCCGTGACACCCTGGGCCCAGCCGATCGCCCCCGTCCACTCGGTGGGACTCTCCGCCCTCGTCGCGACGCTGCCGCTCGTGACCGTGCTCGGACTGCTCGGCATCGCGCGCAAGAGCGGACTCGTCGCCGCGGGATCGGGACTGCTCGTCGCCGCGCTCCTCGCCGCCGGCGTCTGGCGCATGCCGCTGCACCTCGCCGGCTGGAGCATCGGCTTCGGCTTCGCGACCGCGGCGTGGTCGATCCTCTGGCTCGTCTTCAACGCGCTCTGGCTGTACAACCTCTCCGTGCGCGCCGGCTCGTTCAATCGGCTGCGCCAGTGGATCGAGCTCCGTGCCTCGGGCGACCCGTGCGTGCAGGCGGTGCTCGTCGCCTTCTGCTTCGGCGCACTGCTCGAGGGGAGCGCGGGCTTCGGCGCGCCGGTCGCGATCACGGCGTTCCTTCTCGTCGGCGTCGGCTTCCAGCCGAAGATGGCGGTGCTCGTCTCCCTGCTCGCCAACACGGCGCCGGTGGCGTTCGGCTCGGTCGGCGTGCCGATCGTCGCGCTGGCGTCGGTGACGGGGCTCGACGTCATGCGACTCGGCGCCGAGGTGGGGCGACAGCTCCCGCTGCTCTCGATCCTGCTGCCGGCCTATCTCGCCGTCGTCGTCGGTGGGACGCGCGGCCTGCGACGCACCTGGCCCGCCGTCGTCGTCGCCGGCGTGAGCTTCGCCGCGACGCAGTTCTTCGTCTCGAACTTCTGGGGCCCCTACGCGACCGACGTGCTGAGCGCCCTCGCGGCGATCGTCGCCACGACGACGCTGCTCCGCGTCTGGACCCCCGCGCCTCTCGTCCTGGCTGACGCCACGACTCGGGATCATACTCGGGGTCAGACCCCGAGGGCGCAGCCCGAGGGCTCTGACCCCTTGGCGCGTGAGCCCTTTGCCCTCGAGCCGCGCGCGCCGCTGTCGCTCGGCGAAGTGATCCACGGCATGCTCCCCTGGCTCGTCCTCTCCCTCGTCGTCGTCGTGTGGACGCACTTCGAGGTGTTCAAGAAGGGACAGATCCCGATGCCGATCCCGTCGCTGCACAACGGCGTGATCATCTCGCTGTACGGGAAGCCGTACGCCGCGGTGTTCAACTTCCAGCCCTTCGCCACCGGCACCGCAGTGCTCGTCACGACGCTGATCTCCGCTGTTCTGATGCGCGTGCGGCCCGCGCTCCTGCTGCAGTGCGGCGCCGAGACGCTTCGTCAGCTCCGCGTGCCGAGCATCGTCGTGTTCTTCATCGTCGGCATGGCGTTCCTGTTCAACTACTCGGGCATGGTGTACACGCTCGGCGCCGCCCTCGCCGGCACCGGCGTCTTCTTCCCGCTCGTCAGCAGCTTCCTCGGTTGGGTCGCCTGCTTCCTCACCGGGAGCGACACGTCGAGCAACTTCCTGTTCGGCAATCTCCAGGTCGCGGCGGCGCAGCAGCTCCACCTCAATCCCGTGCTCCTCGCCGCGACGAACTCGTCCGGCGCCGTCGCCGGCAAGATGATCTCACCGCAGAACATCGCCATCGGTGTCTCCACGGTCGGGCTCGTCGGCAAGGAGGGCGAAGTGTTGCGCAGCACCTTCTGGCACAGCGTGCTGTTCGCCACGTTCATTGGTGGCATCGCGCTCGTGCAGGCGTATGTCCTTCCCTGGACGGTGCCATGACGACGGTGAACGGTTAACGGCGAATGGTGAACGGTTGACCGTTCATCACTCGTTGCTCACCACCCAGGATTCACTGTTCACCGTTCACTCTTCACCGTTCACTGTCCATCACCGCACCCCCCGTCGCCGCATCATGACTCGATTCTCTCGCTTGATCCCCGGCGCGCTGCTGCTCGGCGCCCTCGTCGCGCAGTCCGTCTCCGCGCAGACTGTCACGCAGTCCGCCAAGGCTCCCGAGGTCGTGCTCCGGCTCGACGACATCGGGATGAACCACTCCGTCAACATGGCGGTCGAGAAGGTCGCCGCGACGGGGATGCCCTTCTCCGTGTCGGTGTTGACCGTCGCGCCGTGGTATCAGGAGGCGGTGGAGATCCTGCGGAAGAATCCGCAGATCACCGTCGGGGTGCACCTCGCGCTCAACTCCGAGTGGCGCGGCTATCGGTGGGGGCCCGTGCTCGGCAAGGCGGGCGTGCCGTCACTCGTCGACAGCGTCGGCTATCTGCGTCCTTCCGTCGAGGATTTCCTCGCGAGCAAGTACGACCTCGCCGAGGTGGAGCGCGAGCTGAACGCGCAGATGGATCGCGCCATGGCGACCGGGCTCAAGATCGCGTACGTCGACACGCACATGGGCACGGCGCGGTCGACGCCACAGCTTCGCGAGGTGCTCGAGCGCGTGGCGCGGAAGTATCACGTCGGCATCTCGACCTACTTCGACGAGAGCTCCAACGAGATCTGGGGAGTGAAGCCGGCGGAGAAGAAGACCCAGTTCCTCGCCCTGCTCGCGAAGTCCGTCCCCGATCGGCCGAACCTGCAGGTGATGCACGTCGCCGAGCGCACCCCGGAGATGGATGCGATCTACGACCAGAACGCGGCCGAGCAGAACGTGCCGGGCGCGAAGGTGGTGGACCACCGCTCGGCCGAGTTGGCGACGCTGCTCTCGCCCGAGCTCGCGCAGCTCTGGAAGTCGGGGAAGATCCGCCTCGAGAACTATGGAGAGCTCATCGCGCGCGTCGGCCTGAGCTCGATGCACGCGCCGGCACCGGACAAGCTCGCGCCGTGAGCGGGGATACGGGGATACGGGGATACGGGGATACGGGATGAGGGGATGAGGGGATGCGGAAGTGCGAACGGCCTCGGGAAGCGTCTGCCTCCCGAGGCCGTTCCGTATCTCCGTATCCCCTAATCTCCGCGACTCACGGCATCTTCGTGCCTTCGGTACGCAGTGTCAGCACCGAGTCGGCGCCGGCATTCTCGTAGTGGGCGACCGTCGTGCCCGTGAGCTTGCCGTTCTCCAGCCGGGTCGCGGTCTCGGTCCACACCTTCTTCCCTTTCCGGCGCACGCTGTTGTAGACGCCCGACTTGGTGACGACGGTGTCGGCCGACACCCTGACCTGGAGTGGAACCTTCTGTCCGCCGGGCAGCTCCAGCGTCCAACCGCTCGTGTCGGCGGTGGCGACGAGCGTGGCGATCGTGGCGGATGTGTCTTTCCCGCCGACGGGCGTGTTCGTGATCTTCCATTTGCCGGCCACGTCGGCCAGCGCGACCGATGGCGCTGGCGCCGGAGCGGGAGCGGGTGCGGGCGCCATCGCCGCAGTGGTGTCCTTGGGCGCTTCCTTCTTCATGCACGCCGCGAGCAGCAGGACGGCGCTGCAGACGGCGAAGCGGGACGAGCGTTGCATCGCAACCTCCATGAGCGGTAGGGAATGACGCTGCGGTATGCGGGACGCGCCTCGGATCACGGCGCCTTCGTTCCTACCGTGCGCAGCGTCGCCACCGAATCGGCGCCCTTGGTCTCGTAGTGCGCCGTAGTCACACCGACGAGCTTGCCGTTGTCCATCTTGAGCACGGACACCGTGCTCACCTTCTGGCCCTTGCGCCGCTGGCTGGAGAATGGGCCGGCGGTGATGGTGAGCGTGTCGCCGGAGATCGTGTGCTTCGCCGGAACCTTCAGCTTCGACTTGGTGAACGTCAGCGTCCACGGCGCCGTATCGGCGGTGGCGGCGATATCGTACTCCGTGGCCGACGTGTCCTTCCCCTCCGTCGGAGTGGCCGCGAAGTGCCAGTTGCCGGCGACATCGGCGGCCGCGAGCGCCGGGGCGGGCGCGGGGGCCGGCGCGGGCGCGGGTGTCATCGCGGCGGCGGTGTCCTTCGGTGCTTCCTTCTTCGCGCAGGCGGCGACGACGAGCGCGGTGCAGCAGAGAGCCAGGCGGGCAGTGCGAGACATGGGGACCTCGGCGGACTGTGGGCCAACCATGCGGCAGAAACGGGGCGTGAGACGATAGGGGCACCGCAGCAGGAGTCAAGCAGCCGGGGGCTGCGGCGCAGCGAGCCGCGGCGAGGCAATGCGTGCACCGGCGCCTACGTGAGCCTAGTTTGGACGCATGCTGACTCTCCCCGATCTGATCGACAACAACCGCCGCTGGGCCGCCGGTGTCGAGCGCCGCGAACCGGGCTTCTTCGACCGTCTCTCGCGCCAGCAGGCGCCCCGCTACCTCTGGATCGGCTGCGCCGACAGCCGCGTGCCGGCCAACGAGATCGTCGGGCTGATGCCTGGCGAGCTGTTCGTCCACCGCAACGTGGCGAACCTCGTCGTGCACTCCGACCTGAACTGCCTCTCCGTGCTGCAGTACGCGGTGGAAGTGCTGCGCGTCGAGCACGTGATCGTGTGCGGGCACTACGGCTGCGGCGGCGTCGAGGCGGCGTGGAAGCGCACGCCATTCGGCCTGATCGACAACTGGCTGCGCCACGTGCAGGACATCGTCGAGCGGCATCGCGGCCTGTTCACGCGCACGATGACGGACGCGCAGAGCGCCGACCGGTTGTGTGAGCTGAACGTGCTGGAGCAGGCGTCGAACGTCTGCCGCACGACGATCGTGCAGGACGCGTGGCGCCGCGGCCAGCCGCTCTCCATCCACGGCTGGATCTACCGGCTGCGGAACGGGTTGATCCGCGACCTCGGGCTCAACGTCTCGCGCGAAGGCACGCTGGACAAGGAGCGGGACGCCGCGCTGCGGGCGCTCGTGAATGCGGAGCTGCCGCGGGAGACGCCGCCACGGTCGGCGGCGATCGGCGAGCGGTGAGGGCCGAGGGGCGACCAGGCTGTCGCTCCTGAGTGGGGCCTGGCATGTTTTGCGTCGACGCCGAGCCCCACCCCCTTCGACGCTCCCCATGGTCCGCAGATCCTGTCTGTTGATGCTCCTCGTCTCCGCTGCGCCCTTGTCCGCCCAGGGCGTCGTCGGCATCGCCACCGATTCGGCCACGAACGAGCCGCTCCGCTGCGTCGACGTCGCGCTCGTCGACAGCACCGACCACGTGCTCGCCTGGAGCTCAACCGGTGCCGACGGCGCCTTCCGCTTCGATTCGGCGGCGTCCGGCGCGCATCACCTGCGCTTCAACGCGTGGCATCACACGCCGATCAACGCACCGCTGCCGTCATCGCCATCGGCCGATGGTGCAGCCACGCACTACCGTCTCGCATTCGAGCTCGGCGAACTGGTGAAACTGAAATACTGGCCCGACACGACCGACTCGCCCCCCGGACGATTCATTCAGGTGCCGCCTGGCGCGCTCGCGTATCCCCCAGAGCTGCGAAAGAAGCACATCGAGGGCAACGTGCTGACACGCTACGTGCTCGACGCCAAGGGCTTCGTCGACCCCACGAGCATTCGCATCATCCAGAGCGACGATCCCGCATTCGCGGCGTCAGTCGACAGCTTTCTCCGGCAGGTCCAGCTCACACCGGCATACCGCGGGGGCAAGCCGGTGTGCGCCCTCATCATGGTCGCTCCGTACCACTTCAACATTCAGGGCGGTTGAGTGCAGCGCCGCGCCTCAGCCGCGGTGCCGGCACTCCTCGCGCTGTTGGCAAGCGCCGCACCTGCCCAGCGCACGACCCCGCGCACCTACGCCAATCCGATCGATATCGACTACCGCTACAACTACGAGCAGCAGAACGAGGGGATCTCGTACCGCTCCGGCGCCGACCCGGTGATCGTCGTCCAGCGCGGACGCTACTACCTCTTCGAGACCCTCGGCGACGGCTACTGGGAATCGCGCGACCTGGGCACCTGGCGCCACATCACGCCGACCCGCTGGCCCCTCAACGATCTCGTCGCCCCGTCGGCGCTCTCGGTGCGCGACACGATCTACCTGATGCCGAGCACGACGCGCCCCGTGCCGATCATGATGCTCACCACGCCGGCGACCGGTATGGTCGGCTTCTACAATCGCGTCATGCCCGGCCTCCCCAATGCGCGCGAGTTCGAGGCGGCGACGCTGGCGAAGCCGGACTCGGTGCAGCCCGGCCCATGGGACGCGCAGTTCTTCCACGATCCCGACACCGAGCGCTGGTTCCTCTACTGGAACTCGTCCAACGCGTATCCGCTGCACGCCATCGAGCTCGATAAGACGAAGCACCTCGCGTACAAGGGGACGCCGCGCTGGCTATTCGGATTGAACCCTACATCTCATGGCTGGGAGCGATTCGGCCGCGATCATCGCGACACGACCGTCACGCCGTTCATCGAAGGGGCGTGGATGACGAAGCACGGCGGCCGCTACTACCTGCAGTACGGCGCGCCCGGCACGGAGTACAACGTCTACGCCACGGGCACCTACGTCGGCGATGATCCACTCGGCCCCTTCACCTACGCGCCGTACAACCCGGTCGCGTACAAGCCGGGCGGCTTCGTCACGGGCGCGGGGCACGGCAACACCTTCCAGGACGTGTTCGGCAACTGGTGGAACACGGGCACGCCGTGGATCGGCGTGAACTGGAACTTCGAGCGACGCATCGGGCTGCACCCCGCCGCCTTCGACGCGGACGGGCAGCTCCACGTCGACACGCGCTTCGGCGACTTCCCGCACTGGCTGCCGACGAAGGCCATCGGGTCCAGCGACGCGCTGTTCACCGGATGGATGCTGTTGTCGTACGGCAAACCGGCGACGGCGTCGTCAGAGCGCGACAGCTTTCCGGCGAGCCGAGTGACGGACGAGAACCCGCGCACCTTCTGGGTCGCGCGGGAGAATCGCCCGGGCGCATGGCTTACGGTAGATCTCGGACACCAGGTAGAAGTCCGCGCCATCCAGGTGAACTACGCCGACTACAAGTCCGGGCTGTTCGGCACCGACTCGACGGTCGTCACGCGCTTCCGCCTGCGCACGTCGGTCGACGGACGCACCTGGCGCACCGTCGCCGACCTCTCGGGCGAGACGCGCGACCGCCCGAACGCCTACGTCGAGCTCGCGTCGCCGACGCGCGCGCGGTACGTGCGCTACGAGCACGTGCACGTCGGGGCGGCCCACCTCGCGATCAGCGACCTCCGCGTCTTCGGCCACGGCGGCGGCCCGAATCCGGCCGTACCGACTGGCCTGACGGCAAAGCGAGATCGCGACGAGCGGAACGCGCTGATCACCTGGCAACCGGTGGCCGGCGCGGTGGGCTACAACGTGCGCTGGGGAATCGCTCCGACGAAGCTGTACGAGACCTACCAGCGCTTCGCCGACCAGCCGACGACACTCGACCTCCGCGCGCTCGACGCCGGCCAGGCGTACTGGGTCGCAGTGGAGAGCTTCGACGAGAACGGCGTCTCCGCGCTCTCGCCGATCATCCCGATCCGCTAGAGGCATCCACCCGCTGTCATCCCGAGCGAGCGAAGCGAGCCCTGTCATCCCGAGCGAGCGCAGATCCCGAGCGAGCGAAGCGAGTCGAGGGATCTCCCGCTAGCCTCGAGGGATCTGCACGTACCCTGAGACATGCCTCGGCACTTTCCAACGGCAGGAACGCGGATTGTCCCGGATGCACCGGACACGGCTGGTGATCCGGGTCCCTGCCGTTCAGGAGGCCAACAGGAAATCCGGCCCTTTCCGCGAAGATCGTCGTTCAGATCCGCGTTCTGTCGTTGAAAAGAGAAACGGCCCCGGCACGCCGAAGCGTCCCGAGGCCGTTCTCACTCACCATCTCATCAACTCATCCACTCACTCAGTTCCGCCCGTACCGCCCATTGCTGTACGCCGGCTGCCAGACCGCGACGATGCGGTAGTTGGCCGCGCCGCTGCTCGGATCGCGCACGCGCAGCGTCGCCGTGTAGCCGTTGCTCGCCGTCGGCTGCTGGATCACGTCGATGTCACCGCGACCCTCGATGCGCTCGACGCGCAGGATGCCATCCTCGTGCGGCAGGCCGCCCAGGATCTGGCCGTTGCCGTTGCGAACTTCGCGGTTGCCCATCGGCTGGACGTAGGCACGCCCGCCCGTGAGCTGGATGCGGACTTCCTTGTCCACGCGACCGGCCCAGCGATAGACCTCGCGCGGCGAGTTGCTCCAGCGACCGTTCCCACGACCACCGCGGTTGTCCCAGTGCCCGTCCTTGTGGCCTCGGCGGTCGTGGTCATAGCGGTCGTCGTTGTCGTAGCGGCCATCGTTGTTGCGACCGTCGTTGTTGTAGCGACCGTCGTTGTTGACGCGGCCGTAGCGATCGTCGCCGTTGGTGTTGATCTGGGCATTCTGCTGCTGCGCCCGCACCTCGGCGTCGTGCCGCGCGATCGCGCTCTGCTTCAGATCGATACCGCCGTTGCGATCGCAGGCGTGGGAATCTTCGGAGTTGATCCGCGCGCCGTTGCGGCACACGGTGACGGGATTGCGAGCGACTTGAGCCTCGGCGCGCGGGGCAAATGCGGTCGCGAGCGCCACTGCCGTGCCAAGTGAGAGAACGAAGCGACTGCCCATGGTTGTGCTCCTGTTAGCGTGAAGGTCGTGCCCAGCAGTCTCGCATTGGCCAGGCCAATTTTCGCGGCTGTGGGTCACAGTGCTAAATGCCCGTGGTACATGCACTTACGCACTGTGTGATCCAGGACCATTTCGTCCAGCTGTCCACCGGTCGGGACAGTGGGCGTCCTGATCGGAGCGCATCGAGGCGGCTCGGCGGCATGCCGCCGAGTGAGCGGCGGGGCGGCCCGCAGGACACGCCCCGCTTACCCGGCGGGGCGGCCCGCAGGACACGCCCCGCTTACCCTCTAGACCATCACCTTTTCGACGCGCAACGGCAGTTCACGCAACCGTTTTCCCGTGGCGTGGAACACGGCATTGGCGATCGACGCGGCGACCCCCGTGATGCCGATCTCCCCGACACCCTTCGCGCCCGTGGCGCTCACGTGCGGATCGCGCTCGTCGACGAAGTGCACGTCGATCCGGCCGACGTCCGCATTGACCGGCACGAGATACTCGTCGAGCTGCGCGTTCACGTAGCGCCCCGTGCGCGGATCGATCTCCGTCCGCTCGTGCAGTGCCATGCCGATCCCCCACACCACGCCGCCGATGATCTGGCTGCGCGCCGTCTTCTCGTTGAGGATCGTCCCCACGCCGTGCGCGGTGACGACGCGCGGCACGCGCACGCGGCCGAGCTCCTCGTCGACGTGCACTTCGGTGAACACGGCGCCGAAGGAGTGCATCGAGTACTGACGCGCGTCCTGGCTCGCCTGCGACTGCACCGTCACCTCCACCGGCTGGCCACCGGCGCGCCTGATCGCAGCTATGGGGGAGTCACCTGCACGGGACATTGAAGCGAGCTTCGCCTTGAGCGCCGTCGCCACCTCCTGCACCGCGCTGCCGGTGGACGCGGCAGTCATCGAGCCGACGGACGGAGGATTCTGCGGCATCTCGGTGTCGCCCAGCTCGAAGCGCACGCGCTCGACGGGAACGCCGAGCACGTCGGCGGCGATCTGCGACATCGCGGTGTACGTGCCGCAGCCGATCTCCTGCGTCCCCGCGCGCACGACGACCGATCCATCGGGAAGCATCCGCGCCGTGGCACCCGCGGGCTGGCGATTGGCGGGATAGGTCGCCGTCGCCATCCCCCACCCGACGAGCCAGCGTCCGTCGCGCGTCGCGCGCGGCTTCATCGGACGCTTGCTCCACCCGAACGACTCGGCGCCGACGCGGTAGCACTCGCGCAGCGACTTGCTCGACCACGGTTTGCCGCTCACCGGATCGCGGTCGGCGTGGTTCTTCAGGCGCAGCTCGACGGGATCGATCCCGAGCTCGTACGCCAGCTCGTCCATCGCGCTCTCGAGCGCGAAGGTGCCGGTCGATTCGCCGGGCGCGCGCATGAACGTCGGCGAGCCGACGTTGAGGCGCTTGAGATCGTACGTCGTCTCGATGTTCGGGCAGGCGTAGAGCACGCGCGATTGCGACGTCGCCGGCTCGACCCAGTCCTCGATCGTCGACGTGTTCGACGTGCTCGCGTGGCGGATCGCCGTGAGCGTACCGTCGCGCGTCGCGCCGAGGGCGATGCGCTGTACCGTCATCGGCCGTCCACCCACCGGTCCGAACATCTGACGGCGCGTGAGCGCGAGCTTCACCGGCCGCTTCACCTGGCGCGCCGCCATCGCGGCGAGGATCTGGTGCGACCACGCACCCCCCTTGCTCCCGAAGCCGCCGCCGGTGAAGTAGCTCACGAGGCGGACGTCGTTCGGCGGGAGACCGAATGCCTTCGCCACCGTGTTGCGGACGCTGAAGATGCCCTGCGTCGAGTCGTAGAGGGTGAGCTTGTCCCCCTCCCACGCCGCGACGGTGTTGTGCACTTCCATCGGGTTGTGATTCTCGAGCGGCGTGCGGTACTCCTGCTCGAGCTTCACCGCCGCCTCGCGCAGCCCTCGGTCCACGTCACCGTGCAGGACGGAGCGCTCGCCGCCCAGTGGATGCACCTCCTCCGGCGGAATCGTCGGCGCGCTCGTCATGTCGAGCACGGGGCGCTCGCTGGCGTACTTCGCCGTCACGAGGTGCGCGCCCTCCACCGCCGCCTCGAACGAGTCCGCGACGACGAGTCCGATCGGCTGGCCGTTGTACAGCACGTCGGGACTCTGCAGCACGGTGGGAATGCGCATCGCGCCACCGCGCGCTGGTGGACCCGCGGCCCCATTGCTCATCCCGCCCTGCGCCGCCCCCGCCTGCGCGCGCGGCGGCGGCACGTCCACCTTCGGCGCATCGAACGGCGTGAGCACGGCGAGCACTCCCTTCACGCGCTCGGCCGCCGAGGTGTCCATCGACGTCACGCGCCCCTTGGCGATGGTGCTCGTCACGAGCACCGCGTACGCCACGTTGGTGACGGGAAGCTCGGCGGCGTACTTCGCGCCGCCGGTGACCTTGAGGCGGCCATCGACCCTGTCTATGGGCGCGCCCAGCTTCGCTGGGAGCATGGGTGCGCCCAGCTTCGTCGGGCGTAGACTGTCGCTCATGCCGTCACCTCCGCGAGTGCGCGCTCGAGGGTGCGACGCGCCAGTGGCACCTTGAAGCCGTTGTCACGTAGTGGCTGCGCGTCGGCGAGGGCGGCCTGTGACGCCGCGCGGAAAGTCGCCGTGGTCGCCGGCCGTCCGACGAGCGCATGCTCCGCCGCCGCGGAGCGCCACGGCTTCGTGCCTACACCACCGAGCGCGACGCGGGCCGAACGGATCATCCCGTTCTGGACGTCGAGCGCGACCGCCGCCGAGGCGAGCGCGAAGGCGTACGACGCGCGGTCGCGCACCTTGCGGTAAATGTGCGTGCCGCCCAGCGGCTTGGGCAGCGTGACGCCGGTGATCAGCTCACCCGGCTCGAGCACCGTCTCGACATGCGGCGTGTTGCCGGGAAGCTTGTGGAAATC
>Ga0207674_10007770_pt1 | contig 12477 bp, 9 predicted proteins | sample KBSCornC72_FD_184303 | JGI IMG/M metagenome (GOLD analysis project Ga0207674, IMG submission 184303) | Corn rhizosphere microbial communities from Kellogg Biological Station, Michigan, USA - KBS Corn C7-2 (SPAdes) (version 2) | ecosystem: Host-associated > Plants > Roots > Rhizosphere > Soil ... | reverse complement strand
CGACGACCGTATTCGACGTCCTGCATGACGGCGTCCTCGAGACCGGCAATAGTGTGCTCCGCTTCGGGATGGTGTCGACGTGTGTGACCGTCGCGGCGAGCGCCCCGATCCTCGACGTCCGTCAGACCGGGTCGAGCGTCACCTTCCCGGGGTTCAACCTGACCCTGCAGGGCGCGGGCAGCTACACCATCATCGCCTTCACCGACGTCACCGGCGCCACGCGGTTCCTCACGGTCTTCAACAGCGTGTTCCTTCCCGTGGAAGGACAGATCGGCTTCAGTGCGTTCAACGCCGTCTCCAACGGGGTCGCGTACGACGTCTGGGTCACCACGCCGAACGCCCCGCTCACCGCGACGACGCCGGTCGCCGCCGCCGTGCTCGGCGGTGCGAGCTCGCCGTTCTTCGGCGTCGACGCGACGACACCCAAGCAGATCCGGATCACACTGGCGAATTCGACGACGGTCGTGCTGGACCTCGGCACCGTGTCGTTCATCACTGGCGTGAACACGACCCTCGTGATCGCGCCGCCGCTGCCGGGGAGCAGCGTGATCCGCGCGTTTCTCGTGGCGGGGTGCTGAGCGCCGAGGCTCAAATGTCGAACGGCCTCGGAATGTCGAACATTCCGAGGCCGTTTCGTACATGGTCTCTTCGTACTCGGCCAGCGTTCACACCGCGCAGCGCTTGTACGCGTCCTCCAGCGAGACCATCCCGAGCTCTTTCTTCACCGGCACGAACTCCTGCGCCACATAGCCGGTGTAGCCCGTGTCGACGATCGCCTTCATCACCGCCGGATAGAAGAGCTCCTGCGATTCGTCGATCTCGTGCCGGCCCGGCACCCCCGCCGTGTGATAGTGCGCGATGTGCTGGTGGTTGTCGCGAATGGTGTGGATGACATCCCCTTCCATGATCTGCATGTGGTAGATGTCGTAGAGCAGCTTGAACCGCGGCGATCCCACCATCTCGACGAGCTTCACCCCCCACGGCGTGTGGTCGCACTGATAGTCGGGGTGGTTCACCTTCGAGTTGAGCAGCTCCATGCACACCGTCACCCCCGCCTTCTCGGCGGCGGGCATGAGCTGCTTCAGTCCCTTCGCGCAGTTCTCCAGTCCTTCCTGATCGCCCAGCCCGTCGCGGTTGCCGGAGAAGCAGATGATGTTGGGCCACTTCTCCGCCGCGACCTGCGTGATGCGCTCCTCGTACGCGGGGATGAGCCAGCTGTGGTTGTCGACGCGGTTCCACCCCTTCGGGATGCCGCCGGGGCCGGCCTGGCTCACCATGGCGCACATCAGGCCGTGCTGCTTGATCGTCGCGAAGTCGGTCGGGCCGATGAGCTCCACGGAGTGCAGCCCGATGCGCTTCGCGTTCGCCGCGAGCTCGTCGAGGGGCATGTCGTTGAAGCACCAGCGACACACCGACTGCTTGATCGTGCTCGACTTCGCCGCGGCGCGATTCACGTGGCCCTCGCTCGTCGCGCGCTCCACCGAAGCGCCGCCCGTCGCGCACGCGGCCGACGCACCGACCGCACCCAACCCGGCGAGCGCCCCACCGACCACCGCGCTCCGCTGCATGAACTCCCGACGTGTGGGCATCCTGCCATCCCCTGCTGAGTATGTGGGAGAGAATACGATTCGAGCTCCCGTTCCGACAGAGAACTACTCCTGTCCGAGCGGGCGGGCATCAAGAACGGAGGGGCTCAAAACCCTCCGTTCTCGATGGGTGCCGTGCTCGAGCTCAGCCCTGCGGCGGCGCCGCCATCGAGCGACGCGCGAGGAAGAGCATGAGGAGCCCGAAGACGACCATCACGGCGCCCCACCACAGGTTGACGTTCGTCCCCGACGCGGCGCGCTCGGAGCCCACCAGGCCGTAGCCGGCGAGCATGAGGCCGAGCAGCGTGAACAGGCCGCCGATCGGCGCTCTGATGTCGAGACCTTCCGGTGCATTCATGAGCGTGAGACCTCAGCGGAAGATGAGATTGAGACCGACGATCAGGACGATGACGATCAACGCGAGCGAGGTCGGACGCTTGAGCCAGGGCAGCTCGCGGTCCTTCGGCTTCTCCGTCAGCGAGTAGACGAGCCCCGTCAGTTCGGAATCGGGGCGTGGCTGCGTCACGAGGCTGACGATGATGGTGACGACGAAGCAGGTCGTCCAGGCGACGATCGCCGTCCAGAAGGTCTGTGCGAGCTCGCTCGGGTAGGTGTGGATCACACCAAAGTAGCCGCCCTTCACGCCAGGCGTCGCACCGACGGGCAGCGTGAGACCGTGGTGCACTGCGGCCCCGATCGTCCCCGAGAGCAAGCCGAGGAAGGCCCCATGTCCCGTCGAGCGCTTCCAGAACATGCCGAGGAAGAAGGTGGCGAACAGCGGCGCATTCACGAACGCGAACACGAGCTGTAGCAGATCCATGATGTTGTTGAACGAGCCGGCGACGTACGCCGCCGCGATCGACAACAGGATCCCGCCCACCGTCGCGACGCGGCCCATCCACAGATAGTGCTGGTCCGTCGCGCCGGGCTTGATGTGGCTCTGGTAGATGTCGTACGTCCACACCGTGTTGAAGGCGGTGACGTTCCCCGCCATGCCGGACATGAACGACGCGAGCAGCGCGGTGAGGCCGAGGCCGAGCATGCCGGCCGGGAAGAGCTTCACGAGCATCATCGGCGTCGCGAGGTCGAAGTCGAGCACCGTGCGCCCCGCCGCATCCACGAGCGGCGCCCCGCTCGACGTCAGCTTCGCCGGGATCATCCCCTCCGCGCCGTGTCCGACCGTGAGCGCGAGGGCGATCATGCCGGGGAGGATGACGAGGAAGGGGAAGACCATCTTCGGGAACGCGGCGATGAGCGGGGTGCGCCGCGCCGCGGTCATCGAGTCGGCGGCCATGGCGCGCTGCACGACGAGGAAGTCGGTGCACCAGTAGCCGAAGGAGAGCACGAAGCCGAGTCCCATCACCAACCCGAACCACTCGACGCCGATGGGATTCGTCGCCGCGTGGGTCATGCCGCGCCACGCGTGCGTGTACGAGCCCTCGGGCAATCCATTCGTCACCGCGGCCTGATTGAGCTTGGCCGTCAGGCCGGCCCAGCCACCCACCGAGTTCAAGCCCAGCCCGACGAGAGGCGCGAAGCCGAACACGATGAGGAAGAACTGCAGCACTTCATTGTAGATCGCGCTCGTGAGCCCGCCGAGCGTCACGTACGCGAGCACGATGGCCGCCGAGGCGAGCACGCTGGTGTTGAAGCTCCAGCCGAGGAGGAGGTTGAACAGCTTCCCCATGGCGTACATCGAGATGCCGGAGGAGAAGATGGTCATCACGGCGAACGACACGGCGTTCAGCGTGCGCGTCTTCTCGTCGAACCGGAGCTTCAGGTATTCCGGGACGGACCGTGCGCGCGATCCATAGTAGAAGGGCATCATGAAGATGCCGACGAAGAGCATCGCCGGGATGGCGCCGATCCAGTAGAAGTGGCTCGTCGCGATGCCGTACTTCGCCCCGGACGCGCCCATCCCGATGACTTCCTGGGCGCCGAGGTTCGCCGAGATGAAGGCGAGCCCGGTCACCCACGCGGGGAGCGTCTTGCCCGCGAGGAAGAAGTCGGTGCTCGTGCGCATGACGCGCTTGAGCGCGAAACCGACGCCGAGCACGGCCGCGAAGTAGACGGCCATGATCGCGTAGTCGATTCCCGCCAGATGCGTGATCGGATTTCCTTCCATGAGTTCGAGGCGTGTGGGAGGAGCGTGCGGTAGGAACGTCGTGGGCGCGCGATCGGACCGGAGGGAGATCCGCAGTCGCCGAACCGGCGGTGAATATGTTGTTCGGGCCGGCTGGCGAAAGAGCGAAAATGCGGGGATACGGGAATACGGGGATACGGAGATGAGGAACGGCCTCGGGAAGCAATCGCCTCCCGGGGCCGTTCGTACCTCCGTATCCCCGTATCTCCGTATCCCCTTGCAGGCACAGTTGCTGCCCTGCACCGCGCCATGGCGACCCGTGCTCCCTCGATCGACGCGACTGAGGCCATCCGGGCGGCGTCACCGGCGCTCGTCTTCCTCGGGCGGGCGGGGTACGCCGCCAAGGGGATCGTGTTCGTCGTCATCGGCGCCCTCGCGGCGGGGGCGGCGATCGGCACGGGCGGGAAGACGACCGACTCCCGCGGCGCGCTCGACACGATCGGGGACGGGCCGATGGGGACGATCGCCCTCGTCGCGATCGGGGTCGGGCTGCTCGGCTACATGGCGTGGCGGCTCGTCGCCGCGGCGACGGACGCCGAGGGACAGGGGGACGAGCCGACGAAGCTCGCCGTGCGCGCGGCGCAGGCGGGGCGCGGCATCATATATGGTATGCTCGGCGTCCAGGCGCTCCGCGGGATCCAGAGCGAGATGGGGTCGCAGGACGGCGCGGCGCGACACTGGACGGCGCGGCTGCTCGCCATGCCGCTCGGCCCTACCCTCGTCATCGGCACCGGGCTCGGAGTGCTCGGCTACGCGGCGTACCAGCTCTATCGCGCCTGCTCCGACAAGGCGAAGAAGCACCTCGACCTCGTGGAGATGGGACCGACCCAGGCGACGTGGATCGTGCGCCTCGGCCGGTTCGGGATCGCCGCCCGCGCCGTGGTGTTCGCGATGATCGGGGTCTTCCTCGTCCGCGCCGGCATGCACGAGGATTCCGGCGAAGCGGGCGGCCTCGCCCAGTCGCTGCGCGCCCTCGGCTCGACGAGCCACGGCCGCCTCGTGCTGTCGCTGGTCGCATTCGGGCTGATGGCGTACGGGATCTACCAGCTCGCGACGGCGCGGTACCGGCACATGCGGGCCGTCGGGGCGCGCCGCTGAGAAGTCAGAGGCTGGGGTCAGACACCTGGGGTCAGACACCTGGGGTCAGACACCGCAGGCGTCTGACCCCTTGGCGCGACTTGGTCAGCCCAGCGGCGAGCGGACAGCGGCGAGCAGTCAGCCGTCAGCTTCAACAGCGCGGTCAGCGTCGGCACTGACAGGGAAAGTATCCGACCTTACCGCGGCATTGCCGTTCCAGATCCGCGCTCCGTCGTTCGAGAGGCCTCGGCACGTGCAGATCCCTCGACTTCGCTCGGGATGACGACACGGCCTCGGGATGACGACACGGCCTCGGGAAGCTCCTGCCTCCCGAGGCCGTTCCTCGTTCCCTCATTCCCTCGCTCCCTCATTCCCTCGTTCCCTCATCTCCTCATCTCCTCATCTCCTCATCCCCGCAAAATCTCCCTGAACAGCGCGATCGCCCTCGGATCCCCGCTCTCGCCGAGCCAGAAGATCGCCTTGCGTCGCACGAACGGGTCGCGGTTCGTGCGGGCGACCTGGAGGAGGGGCTCCACGCCCGCGCGCCCGCGCAGCTGGGAGAGCGCGAACACCGCGGCGCTGCGGGAGTCGTCCCGGTCGTCGTCGTCGTCCGCGACACCGAGATCGTCTCCATGACCGGCGAGCTTCGCTGCCGCGAACTGGCCGGCCCAGAAGAGCGCGTTGTGCCGCGTCGAGCGGGGCACGTGCATCGTGTCGCTCGCGATCGTGAGCAGCTGCGGCCACACGGATGCGCTGTCGGCCAGCACGGCGGCGGTGATCGCGTGCTGGGCGACGTTGCCGTCCGCGCTGTCGGCGAGCGCCATGAAGAACGTTGCCGCCTCCCGGCTCGGCACCGCACCGAGATCGGTCGGACGCTCCTCGCTCTGCCGCGCCGGGCCCACGCTGACGCGCAGGCTCGTGATCGTCCCGCCCTCGACACGCAGCCGCACGCGCGCCGGTCCCGGCAGGCACGCATTCGTCATCCCGTCCGACCGGCCGTACCACGTGCCGAAGTGCATCCCGCTCCCGAAGGAGAACGAACCGCGCCCATCGCCGCAGGTGCCCGGCCGCGCCGTGTAGTGCAGCTCGGCCGCGCCGGTCCCCACCGCGCGCACGCGCTGCGCCAGCGACTGCGCCCGCACCGGCATTGCCATCATGCTCGCCGCGGTCATCGCGAGCAGGCCGCTACTCATTCGAATCTTCACGCTCGATCTCCGCTGTTCCAGGCCGCCGTTCCTCATTCCCTCACTTCACCACCATGTCCGTGATCATCTTCGTCACCTGCGGATCATCTTTCTGGGCGAGCCAGAACAACGCTTTCTTCCGCATGTCGCGATCGGGATCGGTGCGGGCGATCTCGATCAGCGCCTTGGTCGCCGCCTCCTCGTTGCGCTGCGACAGCACGAAGATCACGTGCTCGCGCAGCCGGCGTTCGCTCGTCGCCGAGTAGAGCGCCTTCAGGTCGGCCACTCTCGCGTCCCCCTGTCCGGCCCAGAACACCGCCTTGCGGCGTACCTCGATCGGCTGCTGATCGTCGCGCGCTTTCGCCAGCAGCCAACGCGTTCCGTCGTTGCTCCTGCGCTGCGACACCGAGAACAGCACCTGATCCTTCAGCTTCTCGCTCGCGACGCGATTGAACAGCGACTCGAGGAACGCCTCGTCCGCCTTCGACGATTCCCCCTGGCTGAGCGCGAAGATCGCCGACTTCCGCACATTGTCCGTCTCGCGGTCGTTCTCCGCCACGCTGCGCACCACGGCGCGTGACTTCTCGTCGTCGCGCTGGCCGAGCCAGAACACTGCCGCCTTGCGCACCGACTCGGAGCCGTCGCGCGCGAGCTGCGTGAGCGCGGGGACGCCCGCGTCGTTCGGGATCATCGACAGTGCAGCGGTCGCCGCGCTCTCGAGCCCATCGCCGGGCCCCATGTCGTCGCCCGAGACCGTACTGCGCGCATTCGAGCGCGCGATCTCCACGAGCGGGGCGACCATCGACGCGTCGCCGAGCGCACCGGCCCAGTGCACGGCGCGACGGCGCGTCTCACGTGAGAGCGACGTCGTGCGGCCGAGGCGCAGCATCTCGGGCGCCACGTTCACGCTGTCGGCGATGGCCGCGGCGAGCATCGGGCTGTTGCGCGCTCTCCCGCCCTCGTCCAGCGCGGGCACGATCGAGAGGAAGTACGCGGCCGCCTCCACCGCCGGCACGGTGCCGAGATCGGTGACGCCGCTCGACGCGCTGGCCCACCCGCCGCCGACGCGCGTCCGCACGCTGACGACGCGATGGCCGTCGACCGTCAGCGTCACGCGCGCCGGCCCGCGCTCGCAGCGCATGTTCGACCAGCCGCCGTACGACTCCACGTTCGTCGCGAAGTACATCGACCGGCCGATCGCGACGCCGTCGCGGCCGTCGCCGCACACGTCGCCGCGCGTGGCATAGCTGAGGCGCACCTCGCCATCCGGCGCCGCGGCGACGCGGCGCGTGATGCTCGATCCGGCCTGGGCGCCGAGTGCCGGCGCCATTGCGAAGACTGCAGCGAGCGTGACGCTCGCCACCCGCTGAACCTGCGTAACTCCGACCGAAGGTGCCGGACCTACTGCACTCCGACCGGAGGTGCGAAGCGCCGGAGGGAGGAGCAATCTCCATTCGAAGCGCCGGAGGGAGGAGCCATGAAAAATCTTGAACTGCGGAACTCCGACCGCAGGTGCGAAGCGCCGGAGGGAGGAGCCATGACCCGAATAGTTGCGCATCGTGCTCACCGTGGCGCGTTGATGATCTCGAGCAGGAAATCCTTCACCCGGGGATCGTTCGACTGGCCGAGCCAGAAGATCGCCTTCTTCCGCATCTCGCGATCGGGGTCGCTCTTCGCGATCTGCATCAGGCGGTCGATGGCCCCGCCGTCACGCTTCTCCGACATCACCCAGATGAGCTGCCCCTTGAGCTCACGGTCGGTGAGCCGCGGGTAGAGCGCGACGAGATCCGCCGTCGACACGCCCGCCTGCCCGGCGCCGAAGATCGCCTGCTTGCGCGTCTCGACGGAGTACTTCGAATTGGCCGCGACGTCCATCAGCCACTTGTCGTTCCCCTCGCCGCGCATCTGCGACAGCGAGAAGAGGATCTTCTTCGCGATCGACTCGCCGCTGCTCCCTTCCGCTGAACCGGCGAGCTTGTCGAACATCCCGCGCAGGAACGCGGCGTTCTCCGGCGACTTCTGCTGACCGAGCCAGAACACCGCCTTCTCGCGCACGCCATCCGGCGCCTTCGGATCCTGGGCGATCGCCCGTACCGCCGCCTGGCCGCGCGCCGACCGCTGCTGCATGAGGGCGAACACGGCCTGCTCGCGCATGTCGTCGTCCTGCGTGCTGGACGACATGATCTGCTCCAGCGCCGTCGCCGCCTTGTCCGTGTTCACCTGGCCGAGCCAGAACACGGCCTTCTTCCGCACCTCGCGGCTCGGGTCGTTCTTCACGACGTCGAGCATGATGTCTTCCGTCTCCGGCGTGCGCTTCTGCGATAGCAGGAACACCGCCTTCTCGCGCAGCCCGGCCGAGCAGGCGTCGCGCTTCGCGAGCACCTGCTTGAGGATGGGCACCGCGCTCTCGGCGTTCATCTGGAGCAGCGCGTTGAGCGCGGCCATGCGGTCGTCGTCATCGTCGTCGCCCGACCGCGAGCAGGGCTGTTCCGTCGTCCCCCTCGCGCGCTTCGCGATGTCCTCCGCCGCGCTGTTGTCCCCCTGGCGCGCCAGCGCACCCTTGATGCGCACCGAGAGTGCGTCGGCGTCGCCGCGCGTGGCGGCCTTCGGATAGCGCCGGCGCTGCTCGTCGAGCACGCGCAGCGCGTCGCGCAGCTGCGACTGCTCGCCGATGCTGTAGTAGGCGTACGCCTGCCAGTACATCGCGTCGCCGGCGTAGGTCGACTTCGGGTACCGGTCGACGATGAGCGCGAACGACTTGGCCGCGGTGCGGTAGTCGCCGCGATTGAGCTGCTCGCGCGCCGCACGGTAGAGCGAGTCGGCCGGATCGTCGGCCTGCCAGGGGGCGCGCGGCTGCGTCGCGAAATTGTCGACGGTCGCGACGCCCCCCACCCACGACGCCGCGCCTGCCGGCGTGCTCGCGGCATCGGCGCCGCGGGTCGAAGCGGCGATCGTCGCCGCGAGGATCAGTGCTCTGAACATGATGACTGTCACGTGGTGATGATGTATGAAGGCCGAGTCGCGAGCCGTCTCACGAGGTGGCCGAACCGGCGGGCACCGCGGAGCGCAGGCGCGGGAGCAGATCGCGGTCGCGCATCGCGCGGTCGATCAGATCACGCTCGCTGTCCTGCAGCGGTGTGCCGGAGAGTTGGACGATCTGCGCCAGGACGAGCTCGAGATCGGTGAACAGTGCGCGCATCTGCGGGTCGCGCCCCGCGGGGGAATCGATCAGCAGCCGAGTGCTCGACAACACGTCGCGCGCCCAGCGTGCCGCCTGCTGCATGGCCTGCGGATCGCGCGTCGATGCTTCGGCGCCGCGATACGCGGTGAGGACCGCTTCCGCCTGCACGAGCGTCTGCACGGCCGCCGCGCGGTAGAGCGCGGAGGCAGCGGAGTCCGCGGACGCGACCTCCGTGGGACCACCGACGATCGAGCGCCCGCCCGACGAACGGGGCGCGACCTGCCGCGGCTCGGACCCGCGCTGCGGCGGCGGCCCGTTGGGCGCCGGCGAAGTCTCGGGTGAACCCGGCACCGGATCGATGTGCGACGGTGCGGAGGTCGTGGGCGGCTGCACGGCCACCATCGGCCCGACCGGCGCGGTCGTGTTGGCAGGCTGTCCATAGCGACCGAGCGCGAACGCGATCACGAGCGCGGCGGCGACCGCCGCGCTCCACCGCCACACGACGATCGTCCGCGTGCGCCGCCGCGAATCCAGTGGGATCACATCAGGACTCTGCTCCACCTGGTCGACCGCTGGCGCAACCGCCGCGACCGGGGCGACGCCCGACCGCGCCGCGCGCCGGGCCGCGGAGATCTGGGCCCACATCGCGTCCCGCGGCACGGTGCCGTCCGGCGCGTTGTAGTGGCCCACCGCGAGCGAGCGGATGCGCTCGTCCTGGATGGCGTCGTTCGGCTGCTCGTTCATCTCGTCGTCGGTCATTGGATCCAGTCTCCCGCGAAATCCGCCAGGGCGATCCGCAGCTTGGCCCGGGCGCGTGACAGCTGCGCCTTCGAGGTCCCCGCCGTCGTGCCCAGCGCCGCGCCGATCTCCTCGTGCGTGAAGCCTTCCACGTCGTGCATCAGGAACGTCACCCGGCATCCCTCCGGCAGCGCCTCGATCGCCTGCGCCAGCCGCTCCTTCAGATCGGGCTCCGCCTCCCGCACGCTCGACGTCACCATCCCTGCCTCCTCCAATACCGCCTCGCGTTGGTCGAACCGCTTCACCTTGCGAAGCCCGTTGAGCACCACCGACATCGTGATCGTGTGCAGCCACGCCCCGAAGGGCGCGTCGCCGCGGTAGTCGGCGATCCGGTCGAAGGCTCGAATGAACACGTCCTGCGTGAAGTCCTGCGCCAGGTCGTGGCGCCCGCTCATCCGGTACGCGACCCAGTACACGCGGTCGACGTGCGCGTCGTACAGCGCTCGTTCTGCCGCCTCGTCTCCCAGCTTCACGCGGGCCGTCAGCTCGCGCTCGTTCACTTACCGACGTCCATGTGTCGTCCGGGTGTGCCGGTCCGTCGCTGCGCCCCGCCGCCATCCCGCTTCCCGACGGCCGAGCTCCATTCGTCGTGCGCCCTCAGGACACGAGGTTCCTCCAAAGGGTTGCACCATCGTGCCCCCCGCGCCAACCCGCCGGCCGCCCGCTCCTGGAACGCGGCCTGATGCTTGCCCCTCCGTTCCGGGATCGAGTTTCCCACCGGAAGAGGCCCGACGCTGTGCCTGAACAGACCAACCGCACCGTCCTCGTCGTCGAGGACTCTGCCGCTGATCGCGAAGTCGTGCGCCGCCTGCTCCAGATGCGGCCCCGGAAGTACACGATCCTGGAAGCCACCACCGGCGCCGAAGGGCTGGCCCGCTGCCGGGACACCCGCATCGACTGCGTCCTGCTGGACTTCTTCCTCACCGACATGGACGGCGTCCAGTTCCTCGACGCCCTGGCCGCGCCGACGGGACAGGTCCCCCTCCCGGTGGCGATGATCACCGCCCGGGACGACGACGCCACCGCCTCGGTGGTCCTCGCCCGCGGCGCGCAGGACTACCTCCTCAAGACCGCCCTCACCCCGCACGCCCTCGGGCGCGCCGTCGAGAACACGATCGAGAAGTTCCGGATCCTCCGCGAGCTGGACGAGCAGCGCGCCGCCGTCGAGCTGCGCAACCACAAGCTCGAGGTGCTGCGCGACGAGCTCCAGTCCAAGGTCGAGGACCTGGCGGACGCGACCAAGGCGAAGGACCGCTTCCTCGCCGTCATGTCCCACGAGATGCGGACGCCCCTCAACGCGATCCTGGGCTACGCCGAGCTGCTCGACATGGAGCTCGAGGGCGGGCTCGCCGACGGCCAGCGGCAGCAGGTGGAGCGCATCCGCGTCGGCAGCAAGCACCTCCTCGGCCTCATCAACGACGTGCTCGACCTGACCCGTGCCGACGCGCGCAAGCTGGAGCTCGACATGCGCCCCGTCGACCTGGGGGCGGTCGTCGAGGAAGTCGCCGCCCTGCTCCACGCCCAGGCCGAAGCGCGCGGCCTGCAGCTCGTCGTGGAGCCCAGCCGCGGCGTGCCGCACGTGCAGGCGGACCTGCAGCGCCTCCGGCAGGTCCTGCTCAACCTCGTCGGCAACGCGCTCAAGTTCACCGACGAGGGATCGGTCACCATCCGCTGCGCGACGGAAGCCGGCGGTGACACGGTGCTCGTGCAGGTCATCGACACGGGCATCGGGATCGACCTCGAGGTGGTGCCGCTCATCTTCAACGAGTTCTACCAGGCCAAGGGGGAGCTCACCCGCCGCCACGGCGGCACGGGCCTCGGTCTCTCCATCTCGCGTCGGCTCGCGGAGCTGATGGGCGGGAGCATCGAGGTCGCGAGCCGGCTCGGCGAGGGCTCCGTCTTCTCCCTCCGCATGCCGTCGTCCACGGCGGGGAGCGCGCTGCGTGCCGAGGACGTGCTGGAGCACGACGCCGCGATGGCGGCGCATGCGGCGATCGTGCGCCGCCCGCCGCCCCAGCGTCCGGTCGTCGCCTTCGGCGGTGACAGCGACACGCTCGCCGAGCTCGCGCGGCGCGTGCATCCGCGCGTGCGCCTCGCGTGGACCACCGACATCGACGAGGTCGTGCCCATCGCCATGCGCGAGCATGCCTCGCTCGTCGTGCTCGACATCGGCGCCGAGGGAGGCGTCGGCTGGCGCGCGGCGATGGCGCTCAAGGACCTCGAGGAGCTCGCGGATACCGCCGTGCTCCTCCTGCCGTCGATCCCCGCCGCCGCGGCGGGCGATCCGGTCGACGCGCTCAACCTGGGCTGGGTCTCGCTCGTGCCGAAGCCGTTCACCGCGGAGCAGCTCACGCGCGCCGTGTCCGACGCCGCGTCGACGATGGGCACGGACCTTCGGCGGGAGTACGACGTGCTCGTCGTCGACGACGATCCCGATTCGCGCCGCGTCGCCTTCCAGTTCCTCACCGAGGCGGGACTCCGCGTGCGCGAGTCGAGCGACGGCGAGTC